>ERZ778017.279-NODE-279-length-77961-cov-7.174762_pt1 | contig 77961 bp, 51 predicted proteins | sample MGYA00375747_ERZ778017 | MGnify/ENA primary metagenome ERZ778017 (study PRJEB29350, sample SAMN05509838) | bioreactor metagenome | biome: bioreactor; material: wastewater | place: South Africa: University of Cape Town | collected 2014-03-17 ... | reverse complement strand
GGTTTTCATATTTATTTGTATAGTGAGTTAATGAATATTTTGTGAGACTCATCTTGTAGCACGAGAAACTGCCTTCTTATATAGCCTTGACTCATCGTTCACAATTACCTGTAATGGTAAGGTGACCCGTGCTGCCATGTAGGATTATGACACCACGTTCAAGCACCGCATCCACCACATGCATCGTATTTACAACGGCAGACGCAATTATGTCTTGTACCTTCTGGATTTATTCTTATAATTGCGCTCAACCGGGGTCTGAGCATAATCATTAGTTTTTAGCAGCCATTTTTATGCTCAACCTCGCGCCGCACGGTTGCAAAAATTCTCATTTAGGAGTTTAGACCCGCAATATTTTCCTATATAGGAAGGTAGTAACGTAATAAAAATCATTCAACAAGAATCATTCGGAATCTTACACTTTTGACACGGTATGGGACCATTTGTATACACTTGTAAAAAATTCTATAACTATACTACATAGAGCACACTAAATTACCAAATTTTGCTCTGCATCTGCGTCAAAATTAAAATCGAGGGGATCGTCTCTGTACCCGTGACGTCCAAACCGTCCAGCAATCGAGTCTCGAATACCGTTGACAGTACCGTTTATTCTATCCCAGATATTGGGCTGATTGTGCAATTGGTTCAACGAATTGTCGATGTTTGCTTCCAAATTGGCGTCATCATGGTATGGCCTAGCCAACCCCTGGTGAAAGTCTCTCCGGTTATTTTCGTAGTTGATATTTGCGGCACTGGTCAAATTGAATGGGCGCAAATTGTGTTCCGATGCCCGTTTGTTAATGTCTCTGTCAATAATTCTCTTTGCTTCAACAATTATCAAGTCCTTGCGCTTTGAGGGAGTATTATCCTCACTAACAATACCATCTTCCTCTTCATCTGAAAACCCCCAATAACTATAGAAATCAGTAAATCCTAGTCTTTTCTTTAATCTATCATAAACATTGAACAATGTCAATAGTACGGGAAGTAATACAAATCGTGGAAGCCAGTTATTGAGCAAGTTGAACAATCCAGTCAAGTGAATTGAACTTCCAAACCAGTCTTCAAATACCGACTTTCTCGATATGAACAACGTGATGAAGTTGTATGACAATGGGATAGTTAATCTCGCAATATACATGGCGTACCATGTTGCGCTTACGGGATCGGAGTTTTTAGGCACTAAATGATACATATTGAAGATCTTCAACGATGTGAGTGATGTCAACGCAGCAAATAGCATGTACGAAAACAACACTTGCGTGATCAACAACTGAATAAAGCTGTGGCTCTCAAAGTACCCCACCAGCAAATTTACTAACGATAATTTAGTTGAATGACAAAACTCTGACTCGAGGATGCCGAACGAAAGCACAAACAACAAAACTGACAGAATCCTACTGATAATTGGGCGAACATAGTAGTAGTAAGCCACAGCAAATTTGGGGGGTAATAGTTGACGGTGCTCATCTAATCGAAAGTTTAATTCTGTATTGTTGATATGACTCGTCAATACATCTTCCAACTTGACAATCTTTCTGAACAAGCTCTCATACTCTGATTCGTACGCAACCAATTTGTGCAAATTATCCTGGAAAGTCCGTGTAAGTTTCCTCATGTACGATGCGGTTAATTGGTCTCTACTGATATGATTTTCCCCATGTAAATACTGCTGGTCCATCATCATCATCAACTCCCGCGGAATCTGGTTGTTCAATTGCAAGATCCAGTCTCTGAACTCAAAATCCTCGGGGTTGTTTGTATAATTCTTCGTCAAAATGATCACTTTCAACACGTCTTCCTTGAAGGAAATTTTACAATCCTCCAAGCTGTCAACCAATTTGGGAACTTTCAAGTACAAATTATTCAAATGAAGAACCACATTGCCTTCGGTCCACCGGTGACGTGGAATCGCAATGAGCCCATGCGCCATCAACCACAACGCAAGAATAAGCGAATAAATATGCGTCAACCCAATGACCATAGACTTCAAATGGCCAAATGAAAGCCCCACTTCGAACGTAAGGTACAACATCGCCGCCACAGAAATCGCCAACATCGTCAACTGGAACTTCAAGTTCTGTCTAAACGCATCTTTCAACTTGGCCAACTTGTCGTAGTAGCCGGAACGGTAATATTCCTGAAGCATCGGCAATAAAATCCACGTCAACAAGAACGTAATCCAGTAGGTACATCTCCAGAGCACCAAGATCGTGTCGTCCGAGAAGTTGAACCACGAAATGACGTCAAAGTTGTGTTTGGTATAATCGATCGGCAATAAGATAATGATGGATATGGGGATGTACACCGCCAAAACAATCGGCACCGTGAGATACGCCGCGTACTGCGATAGGTTTATATGGAACTGGATCGCTAGAACCGTGAACCCCAAAAGAAAGGCATAGCATAAGCCAGGGATCAACCACATCAAATCGGCAATGGCAGCAATATATGGACGTGATCGCTTGTTTACTTTTGAACCGGGGGAATTCAATGAGATTTCGCCCGTCGCTCCAGCCCGTGTGTCACAATAGAAATCAACAAACAATCGGTAGGAATTGGTAGTGTTAGTAGTGGAAAATTTGGCTTAGAGTGCAATCACACAAAAAACGATATTTATTACCCGTGAAAAAAGGCTCAACCGGTGAGAAAAGTATTTAAGTCGTCTTTTTTCCAAGTGTGAATTTGCCATTAATTGAATGCAAAATGTCACTGTCTGAGCCCAAGCCAGAACCCAGTGCCATCGATGGTACCACCGAGGTGGATTTGGTCGATGATACCACGCAGCCTGCGGTAAATTCCCCAGAGCCCCCAAAACCTCGCAAAAAGTCCGTGGGGTTTTCCGCATTACCAGAGGAAGACTTGCGGGAACACCACCGGACAATCAAGAAGAAGGAGGTAGAGAGGGCCAAGTCCAATCCGTTCCACCGGATCCCGCCAGAGTTGGCCTACTTGGAAAAGAGAAATACCCCGTACCCAAAACCCATCGTTCAGCATGACCCGTTCCCGGTCTCAAATAAGAAGCCTGGCAAGGAGTTGGGGGATTTGAGAAACATGCCAATCAAGGTCATTTCCATCGCCAACCAGGAAACAGAGATCAACTTTGACTATCCGACAATTCACTTGCCGATCCAGCAGGGCAATGTCATGGTCAATGTAAAATACGCGGGCTTGAACTCTCGAGATTTGTTCAAAATTTACCAATTTGGGCTCAATTTAAGTAATAAAAAGATCGGATTGGGATACGAATTCGTGGGGGAGGTGCAAATCCTGAACAACGAAAATTTCGACGTGGGAGACAAAGTGGTGGGGATCGTCCATCCTAACGATAAGAAAGGTAGTTTGTCTACAAGCTTGTTGATCAATCCCGCATACGACGTGCTTTTGCGTGTCGACGATGAGATGCTAGAGAAATTGAACTCCATCGATATCAGCTTGTCGTTTTCCGAAAAGCAAGCTAAAGACGGAGACTTTGAAATTGATTCCGATTCGGAAGAAGCATCCAAGACAGAAGTAGAAACCCCTCCAGCAGAAGAACCGAAAAAGCCATCCTATCGGAAAAAACATCTATTCAACTACGAAATTCCCGATGAACTCCCAAACTTGGGGAAATTAGTCACATATCCATCATTATACTGTCGTGCCAGCCAAATATTGTCTCACATCAAAAATAACGGTATTGACTCCGTCAACGTCCTCATAAACGGTGCAGATACTAACTTGGGGTACACGTTGTTGCAAATCTTATCGACAAAGTATGCCAAAAGCAACATAATTCTTGTTGTTAGAGAATCTAGTGCCAAGGAAGTGCAATATATGGTCAATAACTTGCCGTATGATCCGTCTGTTAGTTGTAAAATCAATGTGATTCCCTTCGATGTGGAAAACAATGATATCATATTGAAAAACGAAAAGATCCCCGTCCATTACAAGAAGCCCGATTTCATCGCAATTGAAATCATCGAAGCATTATTCTCCATTAGATCAGAAACAGACGAAAAGATCAATTTCAAGAATTTGGAAAAATTCCAATTGGATCTATTTATAGATTTAATTGGGTGCAAAAAGTTGTTCCAGAAAAACGTCAAATTTGAAAACATTGATGAAATTCAGTTACCATTGCATGAGCACGTCCTGGAACCTGTGACTACGTTATTCCACGGACAAGTCAATGAGCCATTCTTTGCCAAGTTGTTGAAACCAAAAGGTAGAGGATCTGCTGTTAGTGGGTGCAGGTTTGACGTCTCTGTGCCTACGTATTCCATTACCAACTTGATCCAACAGCAATCTGTGTGGAATAAGATCTGGGGAAACACATTTTCTGGCTACAGCTGGTACGACGAAATCAATATCAGAATCCAGCCTGAATGGATGGAAGAAGGGTTACAAATGATGCTCAATGGGAGATTGAAATTCAAGGTGGATCATGTGGTTGACTGGAGAAACAAGCACACCAAGTCGTACATGAAGGAATTGAAAGAAAAGGACCATAAGTTGGTTCTTAGCGTTGAAGAATTCTAAGAAATTCAATGTTGGGTAGTTTTGGTTTGTAGCGAAGTGTAGCATTAAGATGATGCGACAAGGTATTGTGAATAGAAATGCAAAACATGTGAAACAGTAGTCATAGTTCAACATGCAAAGGCATGCCATATACAGAAACTGTAATGAGTACGATTGATCCTTAATGAATTCCGAATCGGGTTGAACGGCGAGGTTGTGTAGGTTGAATTGCTTGTGACAGTAGTAACTGTGTAAATGCTCCGCAAAAGAAACGAAAATGAGCGACAGGGACTCAAATGAGACCCATGTGGTTAAGCATTGTGTTGAGCCACAATATCGCCACGTTGTGAAGGTGCTTTTACGGTGGAGGGATGTAGAACAATGTCAACTACATGAAACGGAACAGCCAAACCGACAAAGTACAAATTACGACAAGGTGAAATGAGTGCGGTTCAGGCAGGTTCAATGAGATCTGAAAGAAGGCTATAGAGGCTCAAATGAAATTTGATTTGGTTCCGTACACGGAGAAGCAAAAAGTATCACAACAAGAACACAGTAAGAGTAATACAGTAGTACAGATGCAACCAGTTATGACCAAGAGTAAGCAAAGAGTCACACACGGAAACGTAGTCCAGAGTTTAGTAGATGAAACTAGAAATCTGGAGAGGTGGAATGCGCATGCACCTAATTTTAGTATGAATTGTCAAAAATGTGTAACCAACATTGTGCATGTTGGCGTAACTAGGAGTCAGAACAGATGTTAAAGGAGGAATGAAGCGAAAGGTGACAGTCACGCCATAGTATTCAAGGGATTGCGAAGGAAATTACCAGAATTAGTGCACACGGGTGACCATCGACGGAGACTCAACATTCGGATCCAGTGACGGTACTAGAAATAGAAATGACACATCAGGTTGTACGAGTTTAAGGGTTTAAAGTAGTCATGATGTGGCATGCATGAAGTATCAGGAGTACACCTTCAACAATGATAACGCCACAAGTAATCATAAGTAAGAAAGACGTTATTGGGTACAAAAGCAATTTATTGTAAAAATGGGATGTTGTACTTGACCGTACATGCAAAACGCCACCTGTCCAATAGACAAAAGAAAAAACGTGCTTACAGACCAAAATTCAGCATTGTCTGCCAATCTGGCGGACGGTGAAAACTGGCCAGTAAAGTCTTGACCAATAGGAATTTGCTTAGTAATGGAATATAGAAAGCCGATGATTTGCCGAACGATATTTTGTAGTACGCATAGAGTCACGATCGCATGATTCCAAGGTTAAACTGTGACACGGTGAAAATATTTCTTTTTTGAAATGACAGCAAACCCGAATAAATCCGAAGTTTGGGCTTTGAATGTTGTTAGTAAAGTTGTCGATTTTCCTCAATCTACTTAGATAGGAATCTTCAATGGCTTTCTCTGAATAATGCTATGCAACTTTGAGTTTTCTAGCACACATAATTGAAGAACTACACCCAAAAATACCTCCAAGGGCGAAACCGGCTTTCCTCTAGCGCTGCTGCGAAGAATGTCCATGCATGAAAAATTTCTGCAACGGTCCAAAACGGGTTTGCACCCAAAAGTTATCAGATCAGATTTGTGTGAAAAATATGCCGGTGTTTAACGACCTCACCTCATCGCATAGAACTTTGAAAAGAATATTCATATAAATATAGACAGATAGCGAGTCAAATCAAATACCTTTTCATCATTATCAAAACACATTCAATACTCAATCATGTCTGATTACAAAATTGTCGAACTCACTCCAGCTCAAAAGCAAATCATCAAAGACTCCGTTCCAGTCTTAAGATCTGCCGGTGAAGCTTTAACCACCGCTTTCTACAAAAACATGTTTGCAGATTTCCCTGAAGTTAGATCTTTCTTTAACCAATCTAACCAAGCCTCGTCGGCTCAACCAAAGATTTTGGCTTATGCCATCTTGAAATACGCTGAAAACATCGATGATTTGACTCCATTACTTACCTTTGTCAAGACCATCGTTGCCAAACACGTTGGTTTACAAGTTAGAGCCGAAGACTACCACGTTGTTGGTGCTTCTTTGATCAAAACCATGAAGCAATTACTAGGTGACATGGCCACTGAAGAGTTCATTGAAGCCTGGACTGTGGCTTATGGTAACTTAGCCAAAATTTTGATTGACTTGGAGGCTGAAGAATACTCTCACCAAGAATGGAGTGGTTTCAAGCCATTCAAAGTCGTCAAGATTGAAAACGAATGTTCTGACGTCAAATCCGTATACTTTGCTCCATTAGACGGTAAATTGACTCCAGGTCTTCCAGGTCAATATGTTTCCATCAGATTCCAAATCCCAGGTGATGACTACGAATGTACCAGATCTTACTCTTTGTCTCAACTTACCAAAGCCAACGAATACAGAATCTCGGTTAAGCGTGCTCCATTCGGTAAAGTTTCCGGTTACATTCACGAACACTTGAAAGTCGGTGACATTCTTAGAGTTGCCCCACCAAGTGGTGAATTCGTCTACAACGCCGAAGCTAAGAAACCAATCAAATTCATCATTGGTGGTATTGGTATTACTCCAGTTATGCCAATGTTAGAAAAGGCCTTACCAGACAGTTTACCAGTTACTTTATACTACGCCAACAGAGGTGAAGACAGAGCTTTCGTTGACATCTTAGCCGGTTACAAAGAAAGATACCCACACTTCAAAGTCATTGAACACATTTCTGACGAACCATCTATCGACCAAGCTATCGATGAAGTCAAATATGGTAAACTTAACCCAGAAGACATCGACGCTGATCACGAAGATGAAGTCTACTTATTGGGTCCAGTTTCTTTCATGACCGACATGAGAGACCACTTGGTCAAGAGATCCATCACTCCAAAGCTCGAATTCTTTGGTCCAGTTGTTGTATAAACAACGAAATTTATGAAATAGAAAATTTACATTTGCCAAATTGGTGTTATTTATTGGACCCTGGACATTTACCCAGGACATGTCGAACATTTTAATTACATGTACATAATAATATACGAGAGATGACTAGAAATAATAAGAAATAATATTTGTAATGTCCCGTCTGTATGCCATAAAAAAAAGGAAACCCCAGCAGCGAACTTAAATATCAACAAGAGCAGTGATTTCCTTAAATGCCGCAACTGTATCCGGGACGTGACCATTCACATTCAAGTACACGGGACGGCCAAATTTCTTGTTTAACAAGGATGAGAGCTGATGCAAGTCGGCAAGGCTATTCTGGTACAAATGAGATGAATACCCCTGAATGGTGTAAATAAAGTTACCCATAATATGATTACCAATCTGATTTAGAAACACTGTGACAGGACAGTTTGCCCCGAACGTCACCGCAACGGTGTAGTCCACGCCACTAATTGTGATTTGTTCAGTACGGTGCATTGACGAAAAAAGTAATAGTGGGAGAGCAGGGGAAAATGGGGTAACAGTTTGCTATAGAAATATGAATAATGATGTAATAACTTTCTTAGTGGGGCGAACCGGCGGCAGTCTTATGCTGAAATCGTGAGTCCAGAAAAATATTAAATCGTAAAATATTCATTGGTTACCAGATCACACCATGGAACCGATGAGTCTATATACACCCAATAAAAATTTACTATCGAGACATATATATTGGCGTGATATTTTCATGTTTGGTGCCGTCAGTACGTCCCCCAAGAGTTTTTTACTTAACACTACAAAGTACTATCCAATCCCTACTTTGGACTACTACAGCCCAATCCACCCTTTGCCCGTTGTCATTTTTGCCAGCACATACCGTCTTCCGTCAACTTAGTACGGGACCGTGGTGAGCTGAGTAGTACAAGTGCAATTGTTTCCCTACATTCGTCGGACGTAATAGCCGTGTGGTCGTAGGGGCAGTCACACCAATATCCATCTTCGGCTTGTCATTCCTCCATCATCCGCGTCCAGCCATCTAGATTACTAATTATCCGGGGTTTGCGCGTTATATAATCATATAATCTGGTGATGTTAGTGGCTCAATGCGAACCTACACCGGACGACGTGCAAAATATCCCAAAACAGTGCGAGTCGACACATTGCGACTGCAAACAATGCCACTGTTCCGCGAGATCCCAGTGTGACATAATTACCCCCACCACTACCATCGAACAGGACTGCGACGATGACCGTGATCGGAGTGAACGTGAAAATCACCATCATGGCCATGAAGCACCACTTTGCAAGAATGCCATCGACGTGATTTCTGTGTTGAACGACAGTATTAAATGCCATCAGTTGGAGTTGGCAGTTGATGTTGATGGCAATGATCTTGGCAAAATTCGTCCGTTGTTGACCAACAACCTCTGTGTAGACGGCACTTCCATTACTGGGGAGAAGTTCGCCATCGAGTCGTTGATGTTCCGGTTGTATGACAATGAGATTGGGTTCACTGTCGACTACAACCGGTTCAAAAATGATTTTACGAAAAACCCTGGTCTAGTTGTATTCATTAAAAATTTCTCACCAGACTTGGTGTGCGATGTTTCTATGCTTGATGCCAAACCAGTCATTATTCACGACAAAGAAAATAAGTTTTTCGAGTATTTGAACTCAAACACGTACTTCAAGAGCTTGGCAGAAATTAAGTTGTTTGTCCGGCTGAACTCACCTCCATTTTGCTTGGTCAAATTAGACAACCATCTCGATGTAGACTTTTTGATCAAGAACATTTCCCTGCAACCAAACAAATTCAACCACAACGAGAATATCCCTTTGTATGCGAACAGGTACATCAACAAACCATACAACAATGGAAATTTCATTTGTGACACTCTTCTTTTGACCAACTTGTCTCACTTTTTCCCTCCGGACTTGCCATTGAACAAATTCCAGCACTTTATTAACTTGTTTGCACGATTGTCACCGGTCGATAGCATTTACTTCCCTATAGCAAACGGGTCATTTTCAATTGGTTACATCAAATTCAAGAAAGTGCCAAATATCACCGAAATTGGCCTCAAGATCTTACTAGCATTTAACGGATTAACCTGGCCAGAAATCTCAAAGTACAAACTCGATGAAATAAACGAGTTTGTCAACAAAGACCACCCTGACGTCAACGAAGACCATACTCATGGCTTGGGAGTTAACATTGCCCAACAGAAGCATAACCATTACTTGTTGAAATATGCAAATTGTCCATACATCTCATTACCATTCACCATTTGCTACCCCAATCCTTGGTTACAAGTGGGATTATTTGCCAAGACGACCAGTTATCAGGAAACGAATATCTACGTGATCAATGTCGCACAATTATTCCATGATGATGACGAACTATGGTGTAAATTCTGGCGCCAATTTGGTGACATCACATCGGCGAAAATTATCAACCGAGAAGGTGGAAAGAATATCAACGATTCGAATCGCCAAATTGGGTTCGTATTCTACAAAGAATTCAGACTGGCTATTAGAGCAATTTTACACACCAACAACAAGCTCATTACTATTCCAGATATGCCGTCGTTTTTAATCCAGTCATCATTCGCATTACAAAAGCAAACTTATCAATTGCAGGGTATAAAGTACTACCAAGAGGGCTTTGTTCCACCACTTCCATTGTTACTGTTGCATGGGTACCCAATACATACAGAATTAAACCAAATTTTCGCCGATATGGACATGTGGTTGGGATGCCAGCCTATTCCCAAGTGACTCATATATAATTGGTAAGTATTTACTACTTGTATATAGTAATGTATTTGTGAATAAATACATATAAACCCTACAATGAAAGAAATAATCAAATGGTAAATGCTTGTAATTGCTGTAAATACTTGGTATATATTACTTATAAAGCGGCTCTTAAAGTCTTAGAATCAGGAATGTCTGAAGAATTGAATCTTTTCCCGGCTTTGTACACCGATTGCACGTAACCACTGTTGTCCAACACAACAAAGTCGGCAACACAACCTGGCTTCAAAAATCCTCTCTCGTTTTGCAACCCAAGAGATTCTGCAGGGTTGTTGGTTACAGTTTTGACGGCCTCGGCTAATGAGATCTCACACCAAGCCATCAAGTTTCTGACACATTGTGCCAACGTAGTAGCCGCACCAGCCAAAGTAGAAGTGCCCTGCAAGTAGATCTTGAACCCTTCCTTCACTAACGTTTGGTTATCCCACTTGTAGGTACCGTCTGGCAAACCAATCAAATGCATGGTATCGGTGACCAAGATGGTTTTATCCGGATTGGATTTGTATGCGAGTATAGCCATAGATGGTGCAACATGGACGTCGTCACAAATCATACCAAAGTATGGAGTTTCCTTGACTTTTGGTGACGTAATCAATCCAACGACTCCTACATCACGGTGATGTGGTTGTGGCATAGCATTGTAAAGATGAGTAATCATAGTAGCACCGCTTTGAACAGCAGCAACAGAGGTATCATAATCAGCCATAGTATGGCCGATAGAAAATGTGATGTTGTGTTTTGTGATTTGTGGAATCAATTGTAACATACCTGGAACTTCCGGAGCAGCAGTAATGATACAAACGTTTTTCAAGTTAGCGTCGTCACCGTAAATGGCGTTCAAACTTGATTGTCCTTTAGAAGCATCAACAAAAGTTTCAGTTGGATGACAGCCTTTTTTCTTTAAATTGATAAATGGACCTTCCAAGTGAGCTCCCAAAGAATCGCATTCCTCGGTGGAATAGTTCTTACGGTATATTGGTAATACCTTAGGGTACACATCGGGGAAGTTTGACGTCACAGTAGGACAGATGGCAGTAACACCGGTCGACAAGTATTTATGCATAGCATCGTGATATTTAGCCTTGAAATTTGCAACATCAGTGGCGGTCGAATTGCTTGACAAGTTTGAAAAATTTACCCCATAAATCCCATTATTTTGAATATCGAGGTAACCTGGTGCCAATATCTGGTTTTTTAAGTCGACCACCGAGGTAACAACTGAGGAATCGACTGGACGGTCGATGATACGGTGGGTAGCATCATCAATGTAAAGATCTTGCTTTACCAAAACTCCGTTATCACACAAGTATCCGTTCGTAAATTTAGTAACCATAGTAATCAAGTTAGAATAGAATATCAGTAGATATCAATTGGAAAAACACTAAGCAGCTATTGAATTCAACCTGGAACGAAGCTTATACCACGTTAGCAGTGAATATCGTTCATTGCATCACTTAATATATAAGAGCCCGACTTCTTGGATGTCATCGCAACCTATGTATTGAAACCCAAAAGGAACGTTACATTTTTTGAGGTTGCAGTAACAATGAAATCCTACACACAGGCCATGCTCCAAATGAGACACAACAACGCTGGCACAATACCAAGTGGCCCCTGTAACCAGTTCCTCCAAGTAACTTCACCATACACACACTCACCAACGGCATCACCATTGCCATACTACGCCGCCCACCACACCAATTGAACCATTTCCCGTCAAAAACGGCGCTACCAGAAACTGGGACCGAATGGAACCATGTAGGGATGGAACCCGGATGGGACGGCAGCGGTAGCATTAGGACGGTTAGCGTGAGATAGGGGAAAGTGTGGCCTGAATCGGTGTCACGTTGTGGTCTTGGAACGACCGACGGAAATGGTGACAATATGGAACATGGCCCCAATGCAACCTCATGCAGCTTCGCGAGATGTTGCATTGGAACCTATACAACCTTAGATGATTATAGCGATGCCCACACCAGTATTTAAACCTGGAGCATAGGCAGTATGTCTACAATCAGCCTGCTTGATATAGAATATACATCATGATTAGACAAGCTACTTTTTCTGTTACCAGCGATGCCTCAAACTATTTAGCTGAGTACATTATTAACAAGATCAATGCATTTGGCCCTACCCCAGCAAAACCGTTTGTGCTTGGATTGCCCACTGGATCTTCACCAGAAGGAATCTACGAAAGATTAGTTGCTGCTTACAAAGCTGGACGGATTTCTTTTAAAAATGTTATCACATTCAACATGGACGAGTACTTAGGCTTGGAACCAACCAATCGCCAATCGTACCACTACTTCATGTTTGACAAGTTGTTCAACCACATTGACATTCCAAGAGAAAACATCAACATCTTGAACGGATTGGCAACCGACATTGAACAAGAATGCCGTAATTACGAAAATAAGATCAAGGCCGTGGGTCCTATCCATCTCTTTTTAGGTGGTTTGGGTCCTGAAGGTCACTTGGCTTTCAACGAAGCTGGCTCGTTGAGAGACTCTGTCACAAGAAAAGTCGATTTGGTTCCTTCCACCATCAAGGCCAACTCGAGATTCTTTGACAATGACGAAAATAAAGTTCCTAAACACGCACTTAGTGTTGGGATTTCCACCATCTTGGACAATTCCCAAGAAATCGCTATCATTGTGCTCGGAAAGGCTAAACATTATGCTTTAGATAAAACCATTAACGGTTTGAAGAACGACCCTGACTTTCCTTCTTCCTACTTACAAGACCACAGCAATGTCTTGGTTGTTTGCGACAATCAAGCTGCTGGGTTGAACTCTAAACTTTAATCTATATATCTCATCTACATCCATTTCATTCTAATACACAACTAACGACTTTGATAAAATTGACTTCGTAGGCCAAATTATAGAAGAACATCAAGACTTGGAGACCAATCGTGAACTCTTGGACACAAACACACAATACCCCACAATAAAACCTCACAGAAACAACCTTAACAATGATGTATTCACAACAGATTAAGTTCTTCCGTCAGATAATCCGCATTACTTGATCCATTGTCTACAGTAAATCTCAATGTTTTCGTTGTTTTAACATATACATGGTACGCTTGGTACCTAAGAACTGAAAGGGTATGCGAAAGAAAATACTTAGGAATAGTAAGCAGCTCCAATAGCAGCTCCAAGAAGACTACTATTTTCGATCAATTTGAAATCGACATGCAATCCTAATTGTTTCACCTCGTCGTTGTTGTTAACCATATTGGTGATCAACTCACGGTAATTTTTGAAATAATGCAAGACACTTCCAATGAATCCTATATCCAATTTAGACCCTAAATCATCCTCAGGGTTGTGGTATTTTAACAATTTGATAAATGCAATAATGACAATCGACACAATTATTGCTGCTCTCTTGACGATGTTGCTCAGAATATTCTTCAATAAAATGATGTCGTCAAATGCTAATAACTCTACTGGCCAATTGTATGTTTCGTGCAACTTTGCAATAATCTGTTGCAAGTCTTCTGTTTCGTCAATAAAGCACAACAATTCTCCAGAAAACCCTTCGTATGGCTTGGTCAATGGTAACAAGTATTCCTTATTCTTGGCCAAGTTAACAAAAATGCCATTTGAGTTAATCAAGTCTACCAAAACTAATCTGGCCAATTCAGGTAAGTATCTACCCGAAGTCATCAATTCGGATGGTTGCAAAACCAATTTCGATACTGGCTCAACTTCCATGAACGGACGGTAACTGTTGTCGAAACTGGCGAATCTTGGTTCGATAATTTCATCATACTTTGTGGTAAAAGTTTCAAGGATTTTGTGACCAAACACCGAAATTTCGGCATTGTACAAAAGCCTTGGTTGGTTTTGCAAAGTTTTATCCTGGTGCATTTTATCGCTCGAGTTCAATGAGCAGCACAAATTGAACCCTGTTCCCAAGACTAATGCTAGCTTCATGTATTTGTCAACAAACGCACCAGCAGCATAAACAGCAAGAGAATCGTTCACAATCACTCTCACATCAATTTGTAAATTAAAGTGGTCCAACAACACCAGTTCTAGAATATCTTTTAAGTCTTTATCATAAATTTCATCAGAAATAGTGAACCCTTTAGACACACAAACGATTTTTCCTCTATTGTAAGTGGTTGTAACTAAAGGAAATGACCAAGTAATACCAGTCTTGATCAAGTTTTTGGGGTTAATCACCGATTGCAGAGAAATGATCGTGTTGATTTTATCACCAATAAACTTGAAAAAGTTCAAGTCAATAGTCTTAAAATCGTTTGGAACAATCCATGAATTTTCAGCAATAATGTGAACTCTGTCTGATCTTCCGTCAGCGCATGAGTTGAGAGAGTCAGACGAATCGGAGTTAGAGGGTCTAGGATCAATTGAAACAACAGCGATTCTCAAAGTAGAACCACCTAAATCGATCACAAGATAATCACCAAATTCATCCCCGGTAGGTTGGATATTGTAGTTGGACAACATTGAAATAGACGAATTCTCAATCAACGCCTCGTTGACGTCTACGAAAAGATTATCCGACTGGACTTGAATGGAGTTGTCGGGAATATTTTCAGTAAATTTTTCAAACACAACGTCGGTGGACGAAAACGAATCGTTTGGTGAGTTTGTCAACGACTCCGACGACGAAACCAACAGTTCGTCAACGTCTAACGGAGACTTGGAAATCAAAGATGGTGTTGTAGCTTTTGACGAAATCATGCTTGCTTGATGCACTTGAATGACTAAATGAAAGATTTGTAACAGAACGGGAATAACACGACGAGCACTTCAACCAACACAGCAGCTAACTATAGGTACCAATGATTTCAAACGATGTTAAATCAGACTAAAACGATGATCAAAACCGACCTTGAGTATATATTATCCCAGTGAAACTAAAGGTTTGAACGGTAAGAGTAAACAACAAACTAAAGGTTTGACGACAATCTACAGAGATACAAGTATATCAACAAGAAAACCTTTCAGTCCCGGTTTGCTTCGCTTATATAGTTGAATCTCAGCTCCATGCCTAATGTAACAACCAGGCTAAATGTTACATAGTGCACTGCAATGTTGCATTTTTTCTGCAACCGAAATACTCGATGGAACCATCCTCCACATTACCTCACACTACTACGACATCGTGGTGCCACGGCGATCGATACAACCTCATCCTCGTCCACACATGCATACTACTCGTCCCACGTCAAAAGGGGCCACTACAACGGTGACATTTTGTTACGTCTGTGTTTGTGACATACATTTGTTGCGTACATTTGTTACTTTGAGCAATTGCCTGTTGTCGGTGATTGCTTCGCCGCTACGCCTAATTGTCTTCTCCACTAGTATCGGTGCTATTGTAGCCGAAGTGGATTTCTTGGAACTCGGTATTCGCAAGTGGTATTAAATGGAAATAAGATAAATATTTTAATAGTAGAGTCTTAAACTGGGAAAAAAGAATTTCCGATTATAGATTAAATCCGCATCTTCCAATGTAAATACTTCTTTCTCTTACAATATTAGTAGCTAGCTAGGTTAATCTGTGAAACATATACTCCATTCACAGACGGATATAAAGGGTGGGACATTCGGTATCAATGGAATTAATACAGTGGCTCTGTTTTGTGTAAAATATGCGGCAAGTCTTATTTTAGTGCCAACAAGAGCGACACTTGAGCACTAGATCGCACTTGGGCTGGCCGCAAACAACCATTACTGTAGCAGGAGCTGGTCATACAAAAGTGGTCAAGAGCCACTCTGTTACAACGACTATAAAATAATTGCCATTACTATTATGATCACTTAAAAAGTAATATCTTTGTATTTGTCACTTCTGTAGATAGACTGTCACGATTGCTCCACATGTCGTGGACCTCCACAATGTTGCGATCTTCTGTCAGATCCACACTGTGGTGGGAGCGTCGTTTCGTTTATTCGGCTCTCGTATTTTTTCGTTTTATGTAGCGTTCCATTGTTTACATTAGTTGTTGCACTGACACCATGGGGAATACGACATCGAAACTCCAGTATACGTCAACCGTTTGTGCATGTCCAAAAAGATGCCCCATATACCGGCGATGACCCCTTCCTGTTTTTTGGTTGCATGTCATTGCTCTCCTGCTCTTCTGTACTTTTGCCATCTTTTCGTATAGGTTTGATATTGATAGTATATATGGCAAGCTGATACCACAAACATTCCTTCAGTAGAAAACCCATTGTTAGCTTGTGTCAAAAGTCATCTCTGAAACCCCTCACACCATGCATCTTCTCCATGTTCCAATAGCTGGCTGTACTTTTAGTTGGGTAATTTTGCATCAGGAACATCGATGTAACAGATTTGGAGCGTAATCGCTGAAGCAACACACTCAGGCCCGCAGTTCGGATGGATTTTCGTAGATGAGTGTACATGTTACTTCATATACTAATTCAGCTTTGGCTCGGCTTTAGTTGCAAAATTAGCACTACGAACTGCATTCTGGTGATACATGGAAACTGCCACAAATAGACCGTTGATAGTGTCGTAGAATGTGTACAATGACATTAAACGTACTTGATGTACTCTTCTTGTCGACTTCAAGGTCTTACTCATCTGTTTCCTAAAATTGCTATTACAGTATTTTTTAAGGTGGTTGCAATTTTCTGAAATCAAGCTACTTTAGATTCATAGGTAGATGCCCTTTTGTTTATTCTATGAGTTACGTTAGTCCATCGCCTACTCTTAATGCTACTGTGTTTCAGTCTCATAAATATTAAATACTATTTGTATAGCTAACTGTCCTGCAATTCAATCGACTCATCTTCAGGCTCTTTCTTTACACCACTTATCTTCTGTAGATTTTCACCATGCGTCATATGGTCATCAACAAGGATTTCCCGTAACTTCTCCTTACCAACAGCTACACATTCGTCTACCAATCGTTGGACTACCATCATGGCTGGCTTCAACATGTTCATAGAATACAAAACATAGGTTCCAGCACCCATAATAAGAAGCAATGCGAAGAAGAATGGATTACGAACAATAGCCATAAACTCGTTCCACCCTAATACCATAATCACCAAATAGATGTAGTATGGAATTTGCGTAACATGTTGAATAATTGATCTCTTGGTTTCAATAAATTGTGCGTCGATTTCTTTCTTGAACTTGCTCAAGATAACAGATTTCTCTTGTTCCGTCAAGATTTCATCGAATTTACTGATGGTCTCCACATCCTCGTCGTCTTCGTCATCATCATCATCATCATCTACAGAAACCCCCAAATACTTTGCTTTCAATTTCTTATCGAAAATATTGTAATCAGGAATAATTTCACTGTCATCACTCAACTTGGCGTAAGTGAAAATTGGCATTGCCTTTAATGCATAGGCTTTAGATTTTTCGAATGCTTGCTCTAATTCAGTGGCATTTTGGTATAATCTTGGTAAGCCTTGCTCGTCATATCTGAATTTGTCATCAAACCTGTCCTTCAACATTGTTGCAACACTCTCCTTAGTAACTTGCTTATGGATTACATCATAAAATGTGGTCCACGATCTGAAGTTAAACTTTTCAATTGCAAAAGTATTGTCTTCTTCTGAGGATCCTAATCCAAAATCAATCGTTGAATCTTCCAATTGATACTTCTCTATAAAGTCTTTGGCTAATCCTTGGAATACTTCCAAAATAATGTCCCATGTTTCAGCTGATGGATCAGCCAACTCGACTTGAATTGATTTGGTTAAGCCCGAACTGACTTTCTTGATACCCTTGTTTACCTTGTTGTTAAGTTCAATAGCTCTTTGCTTAGTCACTAATTCCTCGACCTTTTCAGATAACGCTTTAGTATGCGTTTCATACGATGCATCACGAGAAACATAGCGTGCTTTGGTATGGAAATCTTGATTCAAATCCTCAATGTATTTATCTACGCTAGTCTTGAAGTTCTTTCCTTTCAACTGTTTCAAGTTGGCTTCAAATTGAGTCAAGTTAGCTGATACAACATACTTCAAGTGCGAATCAACTAACTCTTGCAATTTGACAGTGATTTTATCCTGTAAAACATCCCGTCTTTGCAAGTATACCGTTTTGTTATATCTTGATGCATCGACATCATAGTCTTCCAAAACATCATTGGTCAAATCTTGTAAATATTTACCCAAATCCTGATGATCTGTGGCATCAGAGGGTGCAAATTGCTTCGCAATCTCATCAAACTTGGCACTAAATTGGCCGTATACCTCGTTCAAGATCTCGTCACACTTGAACTTGGCAACAAGAATTTGCTGAGTAGGCAAGTCTAAATCTTTATTGTTATCAATTTGGTCCCAACAGCTGTCTGCGTACATTGTCCACCCATCAATAGGGATATTATGGTGGTAGTTTGGTTTCCACAACTCGTGGCTAACAACTAATCTATCTCCCAATTTTTGTACCTCAGTTTCAAACTCTTTTGGCTGTAAAACTTTATGTGGTAATCCGTGGAAATTGACATCAAAAAAGTCTTCAAATTTGAAATGGGCCAAATCGGCTGGTTTGTTCAAAGTGTCCCACATTTTGATCAAATCTTGAGTCAATGTCTCTGATAACGCAGATAACGGAGTAACGCCTACATGGTCTCTAATGACAAACAAAAGCAACACTTTGTGGTTGTCGCTTGAGTTCAACTTATTTTTCCCAAACAACGAGAGATTCACTTCAAACACTGTCTTCAACAACCCCATATTTGCACCCTGGTAAAGCCCAACTTGGGTTTCCCAGATGTTTACAATCAAAATTTCCGACGTGGATAACGCAAACAATGCTGCTTTACGTTCAAAGTCCTGGTCTTCACCTCTTTCTCTTCCGTCAGTACCTTCCACATCCATGACAAAAATGTTTTCTGACGACTTTGCGTACTTGGAGCTGGTGGAAATCAATGGCGAATATGCCATCCAGATCCCACGAGTGGTCTGTTGACGTTTGCTCTCGTTCATGACGTCGAAATTGGTGTTGAACAACTTGTTCAACAACGTCGATTTACCAGTGGATTGAGACCCAAACACGGAAATGATGTGGTAATTGTTGCCGACAGAGCTTGGAGCCGTTTTGTTGATATAATCCAATATGCCATTGTTAAACACTTTGTCCTCGTTGATTATTTGCAATGCTTCCTGGGCCTCAATTGGCTCAAACGACGAAGAAGACGACGTCCTGGCACTAAGATGGCCGGAATTGCCGTCGTTCTCCACCATATCGTAGCTAGTAGGAGTAGGTTCCGCCATTTCACTCACAAATTACTGCAATATCTGCCGCTTCAAAGAAGAAATCGTGTTCTTTTCATAGTAAAATCATATGTTGGAGAAATTCCTCGTTTTAGTGTGGACGTGCATATGAAGATCAGATCTACGGTAGTATAAACGTCGTCGTTAGCCGTGCCAGCTAGGGCGAAATCCACGCTAGCTCTGGCCAGAAACGGTCTGGCACGTTTAGTTTGTAGTTCGAAACTATTTGGTAAATTTATGTAAAACCTCTATGGATAGTATTTATGATGTGAGTTAGCTCCAAAAGACATACCGTTTAATCAATGGCAGGTACGGTTTCTGAGCTGGATTTTTGTGTATGAGTGAGCCTACAACTTTTCAGTCAATTCAGGAACAACCTCGTTCAAGTCGGCCACCAACCCGATGTCGGCGACATTGAAAATCGGAGCTTCTCCGTCCTTGTTGATCGCAACAATGGTTTTGGAGTCCTTCATCCCGGCCAAATGTTGGATGGCACCAGAAATACCCACGGCGACATACAACTCTGGTGCAACAATCTTCCCGGTCTGACCGACTTGGAGCGAGTTGTCGCAGAACCCTGAGTCTACTGCCGCTCTAGACGCACCGATGGCCGCGCCCAATTTTTCTGCCAAGGGCTCAATCAATTTTTCAAAAGTCTCTTTATTTTTCAACCCTCTACCACCGGCGACAACCTTAGTAGCAGACCCTAATTCTGGTCTTTCTGACGTAACCAACTGCTCGGAAACAAACGTAGTTCTACACTTAGAGTCGATTTGTTCTGTAAATGGCTCAATTGGTGCGCTTCCACTACCAACTGCCGCAGGAGCAAATGCTGAAGATCTAACACTGGCCATGATGATCGAATCTGATGATTCAACCGTAGCTAACGCATTACCGGCGTAGATTGGTCTTACAAATGTCGTTGGAGATTCCACCTTAATGATGTCACTAACTGGCTGAACATCCAACAATGCACCAGCACGAGGTAAAATCGACTTTCCTACAGCACTGGCACTAATAAAGAACTTGGTCAAGTCGGTGTTGGACTGCAAAATTTTTGCTACTAATGGCGATACTTCTTCGGCTAGGTAGTGATCGTATTGTGCATTTTCGGCAACAATCACCTTTGACACTTCAGGAATCTTGCTGACGTCTTCAGCTACTGCTTTTCCTGATGATCCCACCACAAGAGCCACCACTGGCTCGCCGATTTGACTGGCAGCAGTTATGGTAGATAATGCTGCTGGGGAAATTTTCGACCCAGCGGTTTCAACAAACGCAAGCGTGTCTAATCTTGCTCTACTGGTACTGAATAATCTTCCAAAACGTAACATGGCGTTGTGTCTGGTTCGTTATCGATTTTTCGTTCAGAGTCTCCGATACGAAATTAATAGAAACCGCGGCGCTACCAGCACTTAATTAATCTGATATTCATCCTGGCGCTACCGGAACGACCCCGGGCAGATGGCAGTAGAAGTTGAGTGGCGCTACCACGAGACCCTGCTGTGGTCTGAAAGGATACTACAGACGTGCGACGAGTACGCAAATAGCACTTCGCTCTTGTATTCTAGTCGGAGGTCGTATCGATCAAAATAGGTCCCAGCTTGATTGTCAATATTTGACTCCAACGGTTCTGCCACAAATATATTTCCATGTGAAGTGCTCTGATACGGGGACTCACACACAGCGAGCGTAGTCTTTGCTTTGTGATCCCTGTACCATGATATTATGACACGCATTCCCTGCTCTGATTCCTCTGTCAGTTGTACTTCCTATTTATACTTCCTCATCTGTATTGTCGCGCTACCAACGATGGGCACTATTTTCCACTGGTACAGAACCTGTCCGTAACATCCAGCGTAGCCTGCCATCATTTCGTTCCACTGCAACAAGAATCCTAGAATACTCCGTCCACATCCCTTCCAACTGGATGCTTTTTCGGCACCAAAAAAGAGTCGGGGCAACTTGTTTGGAGGGCGGCCACATTGTTTGCAACCAGTAAAGTCCATCCGCAAACAGCATGATAGATGCAAAATATATCCCACAGACACTTACCACAACAAAGCCACCATTACTGGGCACTTTTGAGCCAGACTTCGCCTGGCCACGTTGGCTGCAAAAAACGTACGCAGCAGGCGCCACAGTCATGCAAATGACTGTACGAGCCACAGCGTGCCAGATAAAATCTCGTATCGTCAAGTACAGAACACTACGACAATATCGCATCGCAGCAACCAAGTCCCAGCGGCAACCCTCTACACCGATGACGTTTATGTAGACCATCATTGGGCGAGAGAACTTTCCAAAAAGGTAGCGCCCCACGATTTTGCCGATATTTTCTGGAGTGCATCGAACACAACGGTTAGATGATGGTAGCGCCGTTTTATCAACCCAGTATAAATAAGGTCACAAAGTGCCAAAGCTTGGCTGAGGCATAAATCACCAATAAGCGAGAAAGTTGTAGTTTACTTTGATTCAGCGAGTTTAACGAGTAGAACTAAACGGAATATCATTAAAGTTACATAGACACCCGGATCAGTAGCACAATTTATACCCCAACATGACAGATCGAATAGACCATGCCAAGCGGGCCTCCAATGATACTCGAATGAAGAGTCCATCGCCCAGTTTTAGACATATTTCGAGAAACAGAGTTGTTAACGAGAGATCGACGCTTTTAGATACGTCCGTTTCCCAGTCCAGTCACATCCCTCCCGGCATTCCCAAGTACCTTTTAGCTGACTACAAGCAAGACAATGCTGATGTGGACCTGATAGATTACCAGCACCTTAATTCAACACCGTCTGAATACTCCGTGGAATACGCCCAATCCGACTCCCAGGACGAGTATCCTGCTAATTTGGTCACCAAGATAGAGAACTTGCCCTGGAATGAGTTGCTTCCATATTATTTTCCCATTTTATCATGGATAAACCATTATAATTTTTCGTGCTTTGTGGGAGATTTGATAGGAGGACTCACGCTAGTTTTTTTCCAGTTGCCGTTGTGTCTTTCTTATGCCACAACTTTGGCACATGTGCCTGTGATTTCAGGGCTCTTTTCCCTTGGAGTGTCTCCATTAATATATATGGTGTTTGGGTCTGTTCCCCAGATGGTGGTGGGACCAGAAGCACCAATTTCGCTTGTTGTGGGACAAGCAGTGGAGCCATTATTGCACCATTCGAAGAAACATAATTTGGACCCATTAGAGTACGTAGTAGCCATCACATTTGTTAGTGGAGCTACGTTACTAGGATTTGGCCTTGGAAGATTTGGGTTCTTGGATAACGTTTTGAGTGCATCACTCTTGAAAGGATTTATTTGCGGGGTGGGTATTGTCATGGTCATAAGCTCAAGCATCACGGCATTGGGATTGGAAGACCTCTTGAAGCAAATATCGCAAGACCCCAGCGAAATGGATATCCACTCGCCATTTGACAAATTAAGATTTTTGTTCAACTTTTATCCCAAGTATAATCCTTTGTCTTTTAAAGTGAGTATTATTGGATTTGCTATAATTATGACCATAAGAACTGCGAAGAAATTTGCAATGAAGAAACCAGGGAGATACCAAAATGCGGTTTACATTCCTGAAATTCTTCTTGTTGTTGGAATTTCCACCATCTTGTGTTCGATAAACAGGTGGGATCAGCAAGATTTGAAGATTATTGGTAAAATCAAAAACGATGGTGATTTGGTAATTTACAATCCTTTTTCCACGAGGATTTTACCATTGATCAGAGCTTTATATGTACCGGGTTTCTTGTGTGCAATGTTGGGTTTCTTTGAATCTACCACTGCCTCGAAAACTTTAGGTTCAACTTATAATCTTCCTATTTCGTCGAACAGGGAATTGGTGGCATTAGGCTGTATCAACATTTGTGGGTCCATATTGGGAGCATTACCGGCGTTTGGAGGATACGGAAGAAGTAAAATCAATGCGATTTCTGCTAAAACTACATTTTCCGGCGGGATAATGGGGATAATCACGTTGTTAACAGTATGCTATTTGCTAGACTATCTCTATTTTGTTCCGGAATGTATGCTTAGTGTGGTTTCTGCGGTCATTGGAATATCATTAATCGAGGAAGCACCATTTGAATTGCGGTTCCATTGGAGAAGTAGAGGATGGAGCGAGCTAATTACGTTTTTTGTCACAGTTACTACAACTATATTCTTTTCAATGGAAGCTGGTATTGCCGTTGGAATCATATACCTGTTGATTAGGGTGATCAGGAACTCTGCCAAGTCAAGAATCCAAATCTTGGGAAGACAACCCGGAACAAATAGGTTCCTTAATGCTGACGTCAACATCTTCAACGACGAGAAGCAAAAATCATTCTTTGTTGATGAGTATTCCACCAAATTAAACACCGCGTTGTTGGAAGAAATTGAAGGTTGTTTGATCATCAAGATTCCGGAACCATTAACGTTTACCAACTGTTGTGATTTACGGGCTAGATTGAGACGTGTCGAAATTTACGGTTCAACAAAAGCTCACCCAGCACAAAGACGCTGTAGGTCTGAAGCGATGACACAGTACATCATATTCGACCTTAATGGAATGACGGAGTTGGATAGCTCCGCTGCTCAGATTTTAATGGATATCGTAAACGGATACAGAAAGAGAGGTATCCATTCATTCTTTGTAAGAACATACAAAGACAAGAGTCTTCGTACTAGATTGAAAAACATTGGAATGGTGGATGCATTATTACAAGACTTACAAGATGTGAACTACTTTTCAACAAACTCTGGGTCAAATGAAAGGGGCCTAATTGAAAGTATGGCGAGTCCGTACTTTTCCCACATTCAAGACGCATTACAAGTGATTGAGAACTACGAGCGCGGCGGGCACTCTCGCCAAATCTCTGATTTAGAAGCATAAGTATAGATTATACAGAGTATTTATTTTATTGGTTATTATAAACGGAAGGAGAGGATTTGCATTTCAAACCCAAAAGTTTTTTTTCTTTTCAAGCCAAATCCCAAACCAAGCACATTTCTAGCTGCCAACAAAAGCTGTAGACCCAATTGACCACATCCTTCGAGCTGCTACAATAGTGGATCCTAATCACAAACGTCGATGGTAGCGCCGAAATTATTTCAAAATCGCGACATTGAAAAATACTACTTTTAGCTACACAAACTTCAACTACACCACAATGGCTGACACAGACGGAATACAAGACGACGAGATCCAGACAGAAGTTACAATCAAAGAGGAATATGAATTGTGGCGGAAAAACTGTCGGTACATGTACGAGTTTGTTGCCGAGACTGCGTTAACATGGCCGTCTTTAACTATACAGTGGTTGCCAGACCACGTAGACGAGGAAGGAGTGATAAACTCGCGACTTTTGCTTGGAACACACACTTCTGGTGAAGACACCAACTACTTGAAACTTGCAAATACTCAATTGCCGTCTAATAAATCTGTCAAGGCTAATACTAGGTTGAAAATCATCAAGAAGTTTGAAAATAACTTTGAAATTAATAGAGCTAGGTATATGCCACAGCAGCCAGAAATAGTAGCCACCATCAATGGTGGCGGGGAGATTGATTTGTACAACCTTGAAGGATCTACAGATGATAGTAAATTGTCGTTTAGTCACTTTACACCACACAGCGAAAATGGGTATGGGCTAGCATGGAGTCCCCATTCTAAGGGATTATTGTTAACTGCGTCGGACGACAAATCTGTGGTCATTACTGACACTAATAATGGCGGAACTACGTCAATTTTCCGGTCTACAAACGACCACCAGCAAATTGTAAACGATGCCAAATGGCACAGTTTCGATAGTAATTTATTTGCGTCCGTTTCTGATGATAAGTATACGATTTTATTTGATGCACGGACAATAGATCCTGTTTCACGGTACTACGGAGCTGACGAAATCAATTGTTTATCGTTTTCCACGTTTTCCCATAACTTGCTTGCTATTGGAGGTACAAACTCTAATATCAACTTATTGGACATGAGAAAGATGTCTGACAAGACTGGGCTGAAGGCAGGGTTACTTCACTCAATGATGGGTCACTCTGATGCAATTACATCGTTGGAGTTCTCTCCACACAACGACGGGGTTTTAGCATCAGGGTCCCAAGATAGAAGATTGATCATTTGGGATTTGTTTAAGGTTGGTGAAGAACAACAGCAAGAAGATGCCGAGGATGGATGTCCCGAGTTGTATATGATGCATGCTGGACACACAGGAGCCGTCACTGACTTGAGTTGGTGTCCTTACAAGCCATGGACATTAGCCAGTGTTGCTGACGATAACTTGGTCCATGTATGGGAAGTTGGGCAATCTATTTTGAATGCTGATAAACAAGAAGACCTTAATGATGATGATCTAGAATAGATCTGTGTATGAATAAAAGGAGAGGGGAGGACGCATTACATGTAGACGAAAAGTAGAAAACGAGACACCGAGCGAATTGATTGAGTCTGGATGTACTTTAGTGCAAGTATGTTCCAAATATAAATTTATAAAGGTCAAATTCCATATAGTGGATTATTTTGGGAAGTCTAACCTAAAGAGGGTTGAGAAACTATAGCTTGGTTTGGGCGAGTATGTATTCGATTGAAATTTGTGATATTAATGAAGAGAAGATGACAATTCTGTAGCATACTTTGTGCTATTGTGTTGCATATGTTGCAAATTGGTACCAGACAAATTGGTTTCACAAAACCAATCTAGGAATTGTAATGTCTAGCATTTAATCGTGCATTATTATTCATGTATCGAAAACTGAAGGCTTGTAGAGTTTTTTAGCATTCAAAAAATATTTGGCTTGGAATAAATACAATGTAATGTTCACTTGCACAATATAGGCAAGATACAACCCGGAGTAAGCTGAAATTGATCATCATGGAATAAGAACGTAGAACACTACAGTAAAAATATTAAACTTGGTGCATGGGCATGCAGAGGTGATTATACTGTTGTATAAATGGTTCTACCACAAACAACAGGACACTTTCTTGCAGTATTGTGTCCTGTAATTAATCCTCACTGTAGCGTATCATCATCGAGAAGCACACGACAGCACAGCAAAGTTCTGTCTTACCAAGATGTGGTTGCGAATCAGAAATTCGTTTGCAGCCACACTAAACTTTATGTCGGGTTTATTTTTGGCACAATTTGGCATCGGCTACAGCTTGATACGACATTCTGTATCTAGAACGTGATCTTGTATCGTAGTAGCCATTGCTGAACTTCATTAAAATCAACGATGTGGTGATAGTTGCTGCACAGTCGCATTATGCACAAAAAATATTATTGCTCACTCTAGCTTCTTAACAGAGCAATGCTTGCTGGAGTGCCATTAGAGGAATGTGGTGTTTGACGGAAACTAGCATTGCATTGAACACGCACACTGAGTGAGATTTTATGCTTATTTGGCTATTCAACGTCAAGCAAATGCTACATAAAAGTACAGGGACATGCAATGTGGGTTGCAACAAAACATGTCAAGTAGAGATGCCATCGTTTACCTCGTTGAATGTAGCAAGTACCAAGCACTCAACAACACTCCGGCATTTTGTAGCATCAACTACATAGGTTTGGACAATGCAAACCCAACTGTAGACATACACAGTATTGTGTCAATGTCTCGCAGTTTCAGCATTTCTACACATCATTCCCTCTGGAAACTACTGATACACGAAAATAATTACAACAAAATAAACTACGAGTACGCTGGCACAGTCACCACTACCGTTAACTCTAATTGGCACCACACACGCGGTCCGAGCCTTACGGACGTTCAAACCCATCTGTGGCACATGAACCCAATTCGGTGGTTGTCGCAAACGCGGTGTCGCACTTTTAGACACAGTTTTCGACACGAGTCTCACACAAGAACAAATCTCATGAACGAAACATTTCGTTTCCCAATCATTCGACATGTCCGATTTCCCACCGAATTTGTCGATCAGACCCCTCACAATCGAGGATGTGACCAAATGTGTCGAGTTAGAAACCAAAGGATTCCCGCCAGACGAACGATGTAGCGAGGAAAAATTCAAATACCGGCTCACGGTGTGCCCTGAGTTGTGCTCGGGGTTGTTCATCAGAGACTACACCGCACGGTACAACGCAATCAACTTGCCTGAAGTGGCAGACAAGCTTAGCCGGACCCAATCGTCGGCCGAGGACGACGAGGAAGACCAATTGCCCGTCAAGTCGTCGGTGACAAAGGAAACATTAATCGGCCACATAATAGCCACGAGAATCAAGAACCTGACAATCAACGAGGCCAGTATGGAATTACCGTCTGAGTCCAATCCGGATGCCGGACACTTTGAAACGTCTCGTTATATTGGTGTCCACTCTGTAGTTATTGACCCAGAATGGCAGGGCAAGAACTTGGGTACTCTCTTGCTCCACGACTACATACAGAAATTGTCCAACCAAGACTTGGGTGATAAGGTCGTTATCATTGCCCACGATAAGTTGATTCCATTCTACGAAAAGATTGGGTTCACTAACCTCGGCAAGTCTGAGTGCAAATTTGCCGGGGAAACCTGGTACGACTTGTCGATTGACTTGGTTGCAGAGGACGATTTGTAAGCAACACTTGGTTTCATCGTAATTACTGAAAAAGGACTGCCTACTCCATAAACAAATTTGCGTGTAGCACTATTATAGTTATTTAGACAGGGTATAGGAAACAAAGTCTCGAACTCGAAATCCATGCCGATTTCTCTGCTTTTAACAATAAATTCACGGTATTCCCCACTACAATTAGCTAGATCTCTACTTATATTGTCCCAGCTCCAGCGCATTCCTCGTGGTGGACTCTGGCTGTTCTCCCACCATAATGCGATTTGAAAAATTCACCATGAAAATAAAGTCTTAGTTTATAGCGTGCTCAAAATGAAAGTTCCACCACCAATAAAGGCAGTTTTCGACGCATTTCCGCTAGCATCGTACCCACCAGTACCAAGTACTACTTCAGAAAAGCAAAAAGCTGTCGATTCGTGCAAATTCTACTACACTGGAACCACAAATGATAATTTTCAACTAGGCATCCACAATGTCATGGAAGTACATGGAAAGATGATACCGTCAGACCCAATCTGCTGCTTCTACAGCTTAATATTGGCCCAGAAGAACAATCTAAAGATCCCACAACGCAACTCAGACGTCAAAAGCGGCAACTGTCTCGTTGTTGTTTCTCCCTATAGTGCGGTCGATAACCAATTGCCAATTTTAATAGAAACCACCGGGGATTCTCGTACTATAAACTCCAGTTCTGCCATTGGCACCTTGATAACGAAGAAATTATCTGGGAAAGACGTCGTTGTAGACCAACTTTTCACCAGTTTATACGATTGTTGGATTTTGTGTTTGCTATGCGAAGACTTAACTTCTGAAACCTTGCACAAAATCTTCCATGTCGACGTAGAGACTGCGTCACTAGACACCATGGACTTGTATCACCAGATCCCCCTGTGGCAGGCGTTTAAAACAAGACACCCTACGCTCTTTGATGCCCACTATAACCCTAACAATCATCTATTGGGAAGAAATTCTGGGGCACTACAAAGCTATTACAATACTAAACTAGACGATGTGGCCAACGAATTGGACTTGTTGGTGACGTATAAGGACTCTGCGGTTATTACTACTAAGTTGTTGGCGTATTTCGTCACAATTAACGAGACCCTCGCATCAACAAAACTTGGCCAGATCATAGCAGCACACCCTGCGTATCTCGCAGAATGCTACGCCCAGATCCAGCGTATTTGAGCTTCTGCGACTACGCACACCGTTTCCATAATTGTATATAGTTCTCATTCAAGAATAGTAGCTCTCGTTCACAAGATCCTAATTCCGAATTGTTCAATGTAACCCACGAAATATCGTCCTTCTTCAAGTCAATAGACCAGTTCTGCTTGTCGTCCTTGTGGTCAATCTCTAGTCCTGTCGTCAACTCGTGTCTGATGTTCGCTACGAGCTCATAGTTGAGTTCAGTCGTAGCATCTTTTGTGTACTTTCCAAAATCGATTTTTGATGGAAACTTGACAACAGTAGGGTTTCCTCTAGTTTGCCCATCTTCGAGCTTTCGGTCAATATGAATTAGGATATATGGTGGCAATGGTGCTATTAGGTTGTACGTGGCACTTTGAGAGCTGGAAACCATTGTGGTTCGGTGTCCGTTGTACTTCATGAGCAAGGCTTCTAATTCTACTTCCTGGATCTTTGTCTCGTCAAACACGGAATGAGGAGGTAAATCAAGCTGAATGATCCAGAATTTGTGATTCTCAGCAACTTTTGTATCTTTTTGCTCGACAAATCTCACTTGTGATTGCACTTGTTCTGTGGCTATGGTTGTTTTTGTCACTTCTATGTTTCCCTGTAACGTTTGAGACAAAACTCCAATTTTGGTGGACTTTACCAACTCATGATTTAACGAATTCAAAAGCCACACAAGAAACTTCTTTGGAGATCGCTGTTCTGTGATGGGAAATGTGTTTTTGGTGATTAGAGAAACGTACTGGAGAAACTCATGCGGAGAAACATGGTTCCGAAAAAGGTATTTGGACCACAATTTTCGCACCAATAATGCCAATTTCGTGTTCAACGGGGCTCTTCTCGTTAGAACATCTGTCAATTTAGGCTTTTGCGTTAGGTTTATGTAGAAATCTCGTATCGGTTCTATATGACTTAATAGCTGTAGAACAACGTTAGAATAGTCATTTTTCGATATATTATCCAACCCAACGTATCCAACTCTGTATTCTGAACGACGCAAATCGTACGATACGGGCTCGATATCTTTTATTGAGTACTTTGGGTTTAGCACTTGAAGAATATCACTTATACTCTCGGTGCCAATCTCGTAATTTTCAGGCAAAATATAGCACTTTTCCGTGCTCAAGTTCAAATAGACATAATGACCCTGGTCAATCGAGTGCAAGTAAGCTGGCGAATTGGATGATTTGCCTTGAAAGTACTTCCCACATACTAAGCAACAATAGACATTGGCATTAGACAATGTCACCAGACACACCTTTTCTGAGTCAAAATCAAGTACTTGGCGATTAATAGTGTCAAGATAATGTGATTTCAGTATGGCGTTGCTGCCATTATTACTTGTATTTATCATATATTCTGGTATTTCATCGTCTGAAGAGTCTGGATCAGCCTGGATTTTAGTTTTTTTACGTGGTGGTGCTTCTTGGGCTACAGAATTTTGGGTCGCAGTTTCAATTGGATCAGTTGGATTGCCCGTCAGTCGCTTTGCTTCCATTGTATTGATGATGTTGCAGTATCTTTTGAACGGTAATTTTGCAGCTTTTGGGGTGTGGAATTGTGTCCGGGTAACTCATCGGGGTCCGTGGTAGCGGTAGAACGATGTCGTGGTGATGCTGGAACGGCATCTCCGAGTCTTTCTCTGGCCAGTTCACTAGAGTAAATGATCTCACGGTGAGAAGCTAGGACGATTTGCAAAGATACACTTCAGTCTCATGAGCTCAAGCCAGGTATGTCTGCAGCCTCACCACTATTCTTAGTGAAAGCCTCGTTCTACAGTTCCTCTCTATGGTACTAATTTACATTGACTAAATATTTAGATGTGGTGAAGCAAGAAATTGCCCTAAACTCACGAAATTCTTGTAGTTTTGGCCAATTTCTACACAGAGCCGTAGAAATATTGGTCGTTTTGCCCTGCTGTCTTCGTTTTTTCCAACTTGGCGCCATTCTTGGGCATTATTGAGCATTAAACTGCCAACAACTGTACTTGTTAGCCCTCAGTCTATCTACTGAATGGCTAGAGCGTTCAAGTTACTGGTTAACAAGCTGGAGATGTTATCTTCGATCAACTTCTCTGCGGTGTCACTCAAGTGCTTCTTAGGGTCCTGTTTTCCGACGTATCTTGTTTTCAACTGCTCTTCTGTTAGCTCTTGTTCTTCCTGGACTCTTTGGTTGTACAATTCTGCGATTTTAACCATCTTGCTGGTGGCCTCCAAGTTCTCGTGCTCATTGTGGTCAAATTCCACGAGCTTCAACCCAGATTGCCACGTCTTTTTGTGCAAGTTCAACAACATGTTAGTTTCGTACGATGTCTTGTGGTAATCAATATTTAACGAGTAGTAATGACGGTTTAATCCGTGAATAAGTGCCTGAATCGATGGTTTGTTCAAATGACCGATATTAGACGTGGTCTGTCTTGGCTCCTGGCCCATCATCAACGTGGTGGTGTCGATAGTTCTGAAGGCATCAATCACCACTTTACCCTTGACAGACTGAATAGGGTCTACCACCACCGCTACAGCCCGCTTGTTCAACTGTTCAAATGACCTCTGTGTATTTACGTCCACAGAAGATAACCAACACCCAAAACCAGGGTGTGAATGGTACCACCCTACCACCATTTGGTCCCGTCCAGTTTGTCTTAACATGTCCATCATTTTGGTCTGGAAAACATCGTCCACCGCCTCAACAGAAACACCAGTACCAGACTGTGGCATGGCAAATACGTCTATGACGTGAATGGTGAATTCGTCAACAAATTCTCCCAACATCAATCCCATTACTTCCATGGGCACCCCAGCCCTAGCGTGTTTCAACATCTTTAATAATGCTAATGATGAAATGTAAACGGTTTCGGAATTGTCAATGGCAGGTCCGTCTGCTTGTGGAGGGCCACCACGCAATGAGGCACCAGCCCCTAACATTCTTTGTAATCTCTCCATGGTTTGTTGGTGATAAAATCGATAGTGGCAAGTGAACAACTTTTGTAGTGGGAAATGTGTGCAGGATGGATTTTTGAGTATCGGTGGAACGAGAAATGCGTCGGGGAGTTGGTAGGAGGTAGGGGCAAGACGGTGGTGGGTTTGGGTCAAGGGTGGCGGTGGATTTGGGTTGAGCATGGTGGTAGATATGTTGCTTCGTGGTGGCGCTGGGAGCAAACTTGTCTGGTATCGATTTTGGCCCCGATGCCGACGCTGTTTCATTGTCTGCGTGATGGCGTATTCGGTACATGGCCACGTTTAGATAGCACGCCGTTACAGTTTATTTCTACCTGCCATATATTTGTGTTGGCATCTCAATTGCTGACCACCTTTTTTTAAATGGGTGCAAAATACCGGTGCAGCACCGCGGGGCAAACAAATAACAACCCAGCAATGGATACACATGAGACATACCTGTTTCTGGTATTTTAGGTGGTCAAATTACCAGTAAGTGTTGGAGTTTGTGTCTAGCTGCGTACAATTGTTACAAACCAATCTTCTCGGTTGCATATATTTTCTCTGGGCTGTGTCGAATCGAGGTACCAGGCTTTAGTGCTGTTGTGTCCAAGCTTATTTACTCAGATCTTGATTCTTTCTATGCTCAATTTGAACTCGGTCTGGAATTCAGGGCATTCTAAACAAACTCTTGCCAAAACAAATACTCCTATTGTGATTACAAATGTAGTCGAGTCAAATAACCTAACCGTAAATACAAGGCCATCTTTCTACGAAATTTGCTGATTATAAACGCTTGACCGTGTTAACTAGTGTATGGAGAACCAGTGGAAGCAACCATAGTTACCTGCTTTTCAGAATAAATCCCTACTTGATTCTCAATTTGAATCAAAGTAACACTATTATATCAAAGACGAAATTCAACCGCATCTTATGGATGGGTGCAAAAAAGTAAATATTTCGCTGAATATGCTTCCCCCGCCCCACCAATGCGCTATTCTTGTACCCTCACCATCACTAACCAGTTTTTCTTCTCAGCATGAATTTTCATGATGACTTGAAGTGGCATACCTACAAGATGTCGACGTACGGCTTTTGCTAGTCTGAACCTATGGACGGGTACACAAAAACTCAGATTCTGGATACACGAATATTTTTTAAATATTCCATGCAAGTAATTTTCAAGATACAGAAACATGCATAGTGTTTGGATCTTCACAGAGGAATTTCAAGCTATACTAACAAAGATAGACTGTTTGATAGGAAAGAAATATAGCATGGAATGTGTTTTGTAGCCTACCTTCCATTTTAATAAATATTCATATTTAACAGAAAACGAGAAAAAAGCACAAAATTACTGTACTCTCATGTTCATAAAATTCGTAATAAGAAAAGAATACAAGGACAAAGACGATTCAAAGATTATCATAATCAAAGTACATGATTATACCTAGAACAAGTGTGAAACCATTAAACACATGTTTATTAAAACCATGACGGTTTAATTATTGATCAAATTTCCCAAGAGACGGTTCCTACGTTTTTGATTTAATTCTGGTGGAATTACCGAAAGAGCTTGCCCCAATCAGCCAGGTATATTACTTTTCTGTACGAGGGAATAGCGACCGTTCACTGGTAGTAAGTATCCACATCATATAAATAATTTTGCTACTATTTGTAATGGTTGATGCATCCATCTCGTTGTATTATGACTCAAAAGAAAATAGCTGTTACCACTTTGATCTTATAGGTTAATCAGCTGATTTCAGTGTGTGATAATATTGATTCAGATTCTTTCTGCTTCTTCTATATTTGATCAATTAATTGATCATGAAAGTGTTGTCTTCTGGATATTTGGAATCTTCTCAGGTTCAGAACTATAACGTTGCAATTTTTCCACATCTGTAGGTATCAGCTCGTATTAAGGTACTTAACTTGTTTGATGTGTTCACTAGCTTGAAATCATTTAGAGTAACAATTTAGAGTTGCAATTCTACTCATGTGGTAGCGTAAGCATCATCTCTGAAAAGAACGGTATGGCAAGATTTGACTTTCTACAGTATATAAATGGATTGAATATCTTACAAGAGACAACGATTCTCTACTTGTAGAAGTGCAACTAATGTTTCTGTGCTGGCATACCTCTCGCACCATATTTCAAATTCTCGGAGTCTGAAGACGCATTGAAACCACTTCCGAAACAGAAAGACAAATTTGCGTCAACAACTAAGCTAAGTTATGGTTGACAATATTGCATGTATTCGGTCTAATACCTACAGTGTGCCGATGAGTGGCTTGACAGAAATGGTTAATCTCTCTCAGTACCAAGCACTACAATACCAGTAAAAAATACAGGTCATAATTGATTATACAAAAGAAGCTTGCAACCAGTGCTATTAGCCCTAGGTAGTATCTACCTCAGAAGGCCATTCTTATCAATTTCTAACGCCCTTTCATTTCTACTTGCAATGCAAGTACTATGACTCCGAGCCACAAATGTTGAGACGTACCAAACTCTATGCAAGTTAACAAACGCATCAGGTAGGCTTAAACACTACTCCAGTGACATCGCTGTGCGTTTGTGTGTAACCATCAGTGCCAGTTAGCCGGACTCGTGCCATATACTCCGATGGCATTTTCGTTAGGCATTTATTTGGCAGTACGCAGTATCTCGCTTAACGTAACTTATATAGATAACAAGAATTTCTTTACAAAATGAAATTCAAGATATTCAAACAACAACAAAGATTAACATGGTTTGGGGTGTAGAATCTCTCAAGGGAGTCAAGTATCCTGCCAAGGAGCACGCAAAAAGAGTCTACAATCACTTTTTGGAAAAAAACCCAACCAAAGCCAAGGGCTCAGCGTTCTACATTGCCGGTGATGGTTTGGAGATGATCAAATACTGTGACCAAACTAAAGGATTTAGACAAAACAGATACTTTTTTTATTTATCAGGATGTGAAGTTCCAGGTGCGCATTTATTTTACGACACAGTTGGCGATCATTTGACGCTTTATTTGCCGGATATCGACTGGGAAGATGTGATGTGGTCCGGAATGCCATTATCTATTGAACAAGCCAAGGAAAGATTCAATGTTGATGATGTGCAATATGTCACCGAGTTACCAAAGAGATTCGATGGTTTTGCTAACAAAAACCAAATCTACACTCTCGACTTGAACGAATTTAACAAACAGTTCCACCACTACGCTCCTATAGTTAGTGATCCAGACTTCTTTTATGCCCTCGATGAATCCAGATTAATCAAGGACGATTTCGAAATTGCTATGATGAAACATGCAGCTAAGATCACTGACAACTGCCACATTGCTACCATGGAAGCTACTCCAATTACTACCAACGAATGCCACATCCACGCAGAATTCATGTACCATGCGTTGAGACAAGGATCAAAGAACCAATCGTACGATCCTATTTGCTGCGCTGGTGAACACGGTTCCACATTACACTACGTCACCAACGACCAACCTACCGATGGAAAGCACACTGTTTTGATTGATGCTGGTGCCGAATGGCACTGTTACGCATCTGACGTTACCAGATGTTTCCCTATAAACGGTTCTTGGACCAAAGAACACTTGGACATTTACAACTCGGTATTGAGAATGCAATCTGAAACCATGAAGTTGATGAAACCAGGTGCCTTGTGGGATGATTTACATCTTTTGGCCCACAAGATCTTGATTGAGCAATTCTTGGAGTTGGGGATCTTTAAATCTGACTTAACCAAAGAAGAAATCTTCGACTCCAAGGTATCTGCCAAGTTCTTCCCACACGGGTTAGGTCACGTCTTGGGGTTGGATACTCACGACACTGCTGGATACCCTAACTACGAAGACCCAGACCCAATGTTGGCTTACCTCAGATTGAGAAGAAAGTTATTACCAGGTATGGTGGTCACTAACGAACCAGGTATCTACTTTTCACCTACTTTATTGAAGGAGATCTTGGAAGGTGAGAAATCCAAATACATCAACAAAGACGTCCTTGAAAAGTACTGGTACATTGGCGGGGTCAGAATTGAAGACGATATTTTGATCACCAAAGATGGTTACGAAAACTTCACTGGTGTCACTTCAGACCCCAAGGAAATTGAAGCTATCGTCCAAAGGGGCTTACAAAAGAAGTTCCACAACGTTGTTTAATTGTGCATAGACCGGAATATAAATAAGGAACAAAGAATAGAAATGTAGAAGACCAAAAGTAGATAAAAGTAAAGATAAAAGAAAGAAAATAAGGCATAAATTGAAAATGTGACGTAAAGTCAGAATATAAACAACTGGGAGTGCGAAAATTGCGATCCTCTGTAGACTACTCTAGCACAATGGAGCTGTCTTTCTACAACATGGCGAAAATATGGCAATTCACAGAGACTGAAACCAAATGGTTACAGAAGAACACAAATAGAACAAATATGGAAATGTAAGACTTAATAATGTAAAATTTATCACCGCAGTTGGCCCCACACCAAGTCCCTGGAGCGGCGCCGACCTAACTTTACGTCGACGTGGCGAACACTGGCATTATGCAGTACGGCACAATTTAACAACCTTTGATCACGGAGCTAAATACCACAACTAAACTACTTAGTGTTTCCACAATGGATGAAAATTATGATGTTATAGTGTTGGGTACCGGCCTAACCGAATGTATTTTGTCGGGGTTGTTATCAGTAGAAGGGAAGAAGGTGTTACATATTGACAGACAAGACTTCTATGGTGGTGAGTCTGCTTCGTTAAATCTTGACCAATTGTACAAGAAATTTAGACCATCTGGCCAGAAACCTGATACATTGACAGGAAGATCCCGGGACTGGTGTGTGGATTTAATTCCGAAATTCTTGATGTCCAATGGTGAATTGACTAATATTTTGGTCCACACCGACGTTACAAGATACATTGAATTCAAGCAAATTGGTGGTTCTTATGTTTACCGTAGTGGGAGAATCGCCAAGGTTCCCACCAGCACTGCTGAAGCCATCAGCTCTTCATTGATGGGAATTTTTGAAAAACGAAGAATGAAGAACTTTTTGGAGTTTATTGCTGCCTACGACGATGAAATTGTTTCCACACATAAAGGGTTCGATTTGGACAAGAACACCATGAACGAAATTTACAGCTATTTTGGTTTGGAAAGTGGTACTAAAGATTTCATTGGCCATGCCATGGCCTTATGGTCTACTGACGATTACCTTAACGAAGTCGCAAGACCAACCTACGAAAGAATCATTTTGTACGTCCAATCTGTAGCCAAGTATGGTAAATCGCCATATATCTACCCGTTATACGGGTTGGGTGAGTTACCACAAGGTTTTGCTAGATTATCGGCCATTTACGGTGGTACTTACATGTTAGACACGCCAATCGATGAGGTGTTGTACAACGAAGATGGCAGTTTTGCTGGGGTTAAAACTAAAGAAGGTACTGCAAAAGCACCAATTGTCATTGCAGACCCAACCTATTTCCCAGAGAAGGTGAAGAAAACTGGCCACAAGGTAATTAGAGCCATGTGTATTTTGAACCATCCAATTCCAAACACCAAGGAATTAGATTCGGTACAAATCATCATACCACAAAACCAAGTGGGAAGAAAACACGATATATACATTGCTAGTGTGTCCAGTGTTCACAATGTTGTGCCAAAGGGATACCATTTAGCAATTGTGTCGACTGTGATTGAAACCGACCAGCCCCACGTAGAATTGGAGCCAGCTTTCAAATTACTTGGTCCAAGATTGGACACTTTGATGGGAATTGCTGAATTGTATGAACCAATCGAAGATGGAACCAAAGACGGAATTTACTTGTCCAAGTCATTTGATGCATCATCGCACTTTGAATCCATGACTGATGACGTGAAAGATTTGTATTTCAGAATCACCGGTAAGCCACTTGTTTTGAAACAAAGACCAACGGCTGAAGAAGAAGAGGAAGGAGGAATTAACGTGGAAAATTAGCCGATTGACTCTACAGTGATAAATAACGAATACATTAACTAGTTAAAGAAAGAAAACATCCAGGAATGGACCAGTTTTATTGTAGGGAATTGTTAAAAGGATGAGCGATATTACGAGTATAAATAAAATCGATTGAACATTGATACGATTATTTTCTCAACGAGCTTTCAGTAGCGCAAATTGTTGGAATTGTAGCCCGTCACTGTCGAGTAGAATGTGGTCTTCAACTTGAAAGTAGGTTTTAGAGCAATGGAGGGTTTGAACAGAACGATTACATTGATGTCAATTGCCCAAAAGTGCCAAAAGAATCATTTTCTCGAAGTCAACTGGTCGAATCAACTCTTCACAAATAACTCTCCCCCTGTTCATCCATGATCTAAGAACCTCGATTAAAAGGTATCGGAATAACCTTGCTTGTTTGCTAAACAACTTGATGTTGCAAATCAGACAAACAAGTTCCCGCAACAACTGTATTCTCAATCAATCCAACAGCTATGGAACTACATTTATGCAAATGCAACAACAAACCACAAACCAAACACAAACCTCAACTAGACTCACCAAAACAACATGGCAACTGACAGCAGTGATCAGTTCCAAAAATGTCTACGAAACTCTGCAAAGTCCAGCTTTTATAATACGTTAGCGAGCTGCAACATTTTGCAGCCACGGAAAAATGAGTCAGTCCTCCGATGCTAGGCATTTACGAAATTTAAATTTCACCGAGAAGTTACAACCCCACGATTTATACTTTTACATTCTTTTTACACTCTGAACTCGGCAGTGCCACGTAATCTGAAAATGACTGTTCCAAATGTAAACTCCGTCAACTTGACCCGCAACTTCACCACCGTGTCTGGACTTCCAATTACCATTGGTACTGGGTCGGGAACCAAATGGCAATGGTCCAAAAAAGGTAGAGCCGAAGAAGAACAAGACACCATTCACCAAGACTTGGTGGATCTGTTACTTTTGGCTATCAAGAATGGTTACAACCATTTAGACACCGCTGAATTCTACTCTACTCAGCCAGAAATTGGTGCTGCCATTAAACAATCCGGAGTTGATAGAAACGACTTGTTTGTGACAACCAAGTATTCACCTGGATTCCACGTATTTGAAGCAGTTTCCAATGGCCCAATTGAGTGTCTTGAAAACGCTTTAAAGGATTTGCAAACCGACTACATAGATTTGTTCTTGATTCATGCTCCATTCTTCGATGAGAAGCTTTCTAAGGGCCAAACTTTGGAGAGGGCCTGGAAGGAAATGTTGGAGATCAAGAAATCCGGAAAAGTGAGATACATTGGAGTGTCGAACTTTGCAGTAGAACACTTGGAGACTGTGTCTGATATCTCCGGCCTGCGTGATTTGTACCCTGTAGTGAACCAGATTGAATTCCATCCTTACTTGCAAGAACAAACTCCAGGAATTATAGAATTTGCTAAAGAAAACAACATTCTTTTGGAAGCTTATTCTCCGTTGACGGCAATTTCCAGAGTTGAAGTAGACGGAAAGTCTGTAGATCATCCATTGAAGCACTTGTTGCCTAAGTTGTCGGAAAAATACGACAAGACTCCAGCACAAATCTTGTTGAGGTACACCTTGCAAAAGGGTCTTTTGCCAATTACTACTTCGGCCAAGGAAGAAAGAATAAAACAGTCCTTGGAAGTGTACCAATTCCAAATTGCCGAAGAGGATGTTGCTTTGATAGACTCTGAAGGTGCAAAGTTCAAACAACGTAACTTCTTTGCTGATAAATACGACTAGATAGACTGTTGATACATTTTAAATAGTAAATATCTATAATAAGATTAGAGAGATACGTTGTTGAAGTAGTGATGGTAACGTTACAAATCGCATGTATTCTTGGTAATGCCTCTGTTTCAATGATGGTGTCATTGAGCTGAGGTTCCTATATTAAACTATTAAATCGTTCTTGTACGTAAATTCTTGGTTCATTGTCCTGTTTCGATACCTATTAAGGATTTATCGAATAATTGTGGATTCTTTATTGAATGGTTTTGTGCACTTTGCATTCTTTGAAACTGACGATTCCGCTATCGTTAGCTATCAATTAAGCACCGTATTATTTCTTCCATAACCTTCATTAAACTTGTGAGATCTCTATTCCATTTATATCGTTATGATATTAATTTCATCCTTTCCATATATATCGTTATGATAATACCTTCATCATTTCCATCCATATCGTTAATATGATATTACCTTCATCTTTCCTTCATTGAAACAATAATGACGCTGCCATATCTATGTTCCCGTTGGTCGCTTGAAGTGCCTTGACGGCTTCAGACCTGGTAAAACCTAAATCAACCAACTGTTTAATTTCTGAATCGCTGGGCACGTAGGAATTCGACGATGATGTCGAGGGAGTCGACGCTGACGATGTGGTTGATTTCCCGGTATTTTGTCTTTTCACGGCCGCTGCTCCTGCTGCAGAAACCGCAGAAGCTGGTGGCTTGGAAGGTTCACTGAAGATATTACCACCAAATCCTGGACCATTATTCGACACAGCCTGGCCACCACCAAACATCTTGTTTTCAATCTGCGACTCGGGCAAGAACCTGGTGGTAATATGGCCACCTACAACCAATTGGTCGTGCTCCAAATCTATAACACATTTGTGACGTCTCAACATGTCCAATCCAAAAAGCAAATCGACCTGAGTGTCGATGACTACAAAACTACATGGCAATTCAATATCAGAATCGCCGATTTTGATAGGCGTGGAGTGGATTTTTCCCTGGATCTTCTGCGACCCTACTCCTCGGGCCTCACCCTGGAATCTTTTGTCGATAAGTCTATCGATTCCTACTTTTTCCGCCAACCCAGACGAAATAATTGTCGTCTGTGCCCCCGAGTCTACAAACGCCTGAACTTTATGGCCGTTTACCACCATGTCGATATACAACATTGTAACTGATGCAAACGATTCGGGGGTGATATCGTATGCTAACTTCATGTTTTCTTCAATCTGCTCTTGTCTGATAAGATCCAAGATCTTTGCCTGTGATTCTGGGTCATCAGGGTTCTGTTGTAGTTTCTGTAATTCCTGTTGTTGCAATCCATACTGGCTATTCATCTGCTCCAACATCAACTGCTTGAATCTATTGGGGTCGTGAAGCACTGATGCCAATTCTGGGTTTGTTGACGTCAACTGGTCTGCCAACTGACGGTTGGCTAACAATTGCTGCCGTGCCACTTCGAACTGGTCGTGGGACGGTGGTGCCGACGTTGGTGCTGACGTTGGTGCCAGCGAATTCATCTTCGCCACCGCAATCAAATCGTTGTCAGAAATACCCAACTCAGCCAACAGCTTGTTGTCATGAAGCAGGTGGCCGTTGTATTTCAAGATCTGATGGCTGGGGTCGATCCCCGTCTCTGCTTCCAAGTACGCCTTGAAGTCGTCTAGCGTGAGAGATTCCGGAATGTCGACTGATATTATTGCTCCGGTGGCTTCGTTATTTATGGTCAATTTCATGTAAAGAAAGATAAGTGTAGAAATAAAGAAAGAGATATTTATGTTTCGCAGGTTAAATACGAATTAAACGCTTATCGACGGCGCGGAATAAAGCTTAATGGAACCCCAGCGAACTTGGCTTACAAATGCGGTGGCACGACGAACGAGTCAGAAAAACACTACGTTGCCACCATCCTGCGGCTACGTTGCCACTACAGTGGCGCTACAACACCATGAAGGCGCTCTGATGAGACTCAATTAAACGTTAATTTCTAGTATACAAATGAAGATGGCCACAACGAGCCGGGATAACAGCACAAGCAGACCACGTCGCCAACAGAAAACCTTGTTCCATGCCGCTGAAATGGTACCGTGTTGCTAACCACAGTTGTGCCATCCGCAGCCTACATTGTCACTGTCACAAATCCCATGACATAATCGACTATTGTAGTAAGTGATGAGGGTCAGATGTTGGTCGGCACATGATACATTACCTCTACTAGCGTTGTTGGGACGTTTTCGCTTATTGGCTAGAGCGTTCACACTTGTGGGATGATCATGGCGATGTGGCCGTTGTTTAACAACATTTTTTTAATTTTGGTGGTTCCGTTTGTGTCTTTTTCTTCGACATCTTCCAAAACGATGTTGACGAAATCGTCAAATCCTACGAGGGTTCCGGAAAATTCCTTGTCATTTGTCATCAACACGGTGATTTTGTTGCCGACGGCTCTGTCAATGACTTCCAACGGTAATATAGTATTGATCTCTTCTGCCATGGTGTGTTGGTTTGGGTTGGGAACCAAAATTTTCACTTCGCATTTATTAAATAGATGTAATACACGTAGCGTCCGTGGTGCGAATTTCGCACTTTCGTGGTAACCACGGGACGTGGCCGTGGAAGCCAGTCGACGCACTGCGGTAATGTTTTCCGTGTTACAACCAGTGTCAAATATAATGATTCTATATAGTAGTCTATAACTTGTGTATCTATTGGGCAAAAAGCGGTTCCGAGGACATCTAAATTGTATAGGATCTAATGAGAACGACGCAGAATACTATACTGCTAATGTAAATGGTTATAGTTTAGACCATGTTTGAAACGTACATTAATGAGGTCTATCATAGCACAAAGTACTATACGAACACGATACAGCTAATATCGATGCAGTTGGTATGGACCGGCATCGAAAAAATAACCTAGTCACTTATTTATCTTGCTGCTGCTTTAACTTGAGGTTTATGCTTTCCTTGTTGAAAAGTAACGCTCTTGCTCTTCCATCCTTCAAAGTCAATTAACGCTTGCATACACCCCCATTCTGTAATCTTATTCTGTAACCAAACAAGGTTGACTGGTTTGGTCAAATAATCATTGCATCCTGCCATCAACGCATTTTGTCTATCAACCGAACTGTTCGATGACGCAGTCAATGCCACAATAATAACAGGACTTCGGAAAACTCGCAAATCGAGCCTTTCTTCATCCTTAATCTTCGGTAGCGTGGTGTTGTTCAACTCTGATTGTGCAAATACCCCAATACCGTTAATTTTTTCCAATTGTCTGATGGCCTTTGTTGCCTCAATTCCTGACTTGACTGGTAATTGAATGTCCATCAATACCAAATGAAACCCTCCTTTTCTCCACTTGTCTATAGCTTCTTGTCCATTCTTTGCAATTTGATAATGTATCTTGTGTTTACGTAAAAACGCCCCCAAAATTGCTTGATTAATGGCATTATCTTCAACTACTAGCACAGAAATAGAAGGTAACACCTTTTCGGTGGTAGTGGCTCGCGAGTTTTGTCGAAGCGAATCCGATGAAGCTTTCCCTTTCTCACTATCACCTCCAACCTTGCCATTGCTTTTATTCGAACTGACCAGCTTGGAATTTGTAACGGTATCTGTCGACTTGTTTGGTTCATCTGTGCTGCCTGACAAACTACCGTTATTACTCTTATGTGACCCGTTGTCATACTCTACTCCAGACTTTTCTACCGCCTCTTCGAGAAGCTGCTTCGACTTCGATGTCGCAGTAACTGGTGTTCGAGAAGGCGAATTCAACTGCTGGTACCCTTTCGGTACCAGAAGCCCACCAACCGGTACATTCGGGCCGCCAGAACTCGACGAAAGCATCTCTGAAGATGCCGATTCTGAAATTACTGGAACATCAGATATGTTTAGTTTCGGGAGCGTCTTAGCTTTTCGGTTCGACGACATCGGAAACGGCGTGGGCACCTCGCTATTAAGCGAGACATTATCGTTCTGTATGCTATTCAAGGAATCTGCCTTGTGGATCTCCTTCACCTGATTTTCGTCCAACGACAACCGTTTCTTGCCCAACCCAGTACTACTGACATTATTTGAGTTCGTCAACGAAAAGTTCTTTGGCAAGAGCAACACCGCCTGCGATGCTGGCGACTGCGGAGGATTCGATTGTGACCTTCGGTGCACCGTTGCGTGGGGCACTGGTGATTGTTGTGGGTACAGAAGTGGTGAGGCTCTATTTACTGCGTTTGTTGGTGCTGGTGACACCGACATTTCTTCGTATGCATTGAAGTTGTGAATCGACCCACTACTATTCAGATGGTGGTGCCGATGGTTCGTGGTATATTGCGGTTTCGGTTGGTAGTATGACGGTGAGTGTGTTTGTGGCGCCAGGGTCTTGGCCTGTACCTGGGGCAAAGTCTGCGCGACCGTGGGCGATTGTTGGTCGCTCTGTTGGTGCGAAAGTGGAAGTTCGATCAAAAGTGCGTCGTTAATAGTCATTCCGTTGGGAAAATGCGTATCTATTATTGCATACACATTTTGGTCCGATTCAAGAGTAATATATCGAGTACTAATTGGGACATGAAATTGGGCAGAAATAGGCGATTTTCGGTCCGGTGATACTGATAAACTTGGTTTCTTAGCGGCAGCACTATTTCCTGAAGAGCGAGACGACAATCCGAGCTTTATCACTAAGTCCGCTGAATCATACGTTCGTCCAATGGTGTTGGGATACTTGGCGACAATGGCCGATTTCAAGTCATCCACTATATCGTTCTGGTGTACCACGATGGTGGTGGGGTTTCCGTGGGCTAGTCTGACCCACACCCGTTTGTTGGTGAAAAAAGTCGAGTTTATGCTGCTGTCATGAGTAGGCACAAATTTCGCCGTGCCGTTGGCCTCGGTCGACGGAGCGCCAAATTGAAACGGTTTCATAAAGTTACTGGAAATGGCCTGGCCACGTTGGAACCCGTGGCTCGAGTTCATGCTCTGATTCAATTCAGTTATCGGAGAAAGAACCACTGGTTTTATTGCAGTATCCTTAATTTTTCGGAACTTCATGTATGCCTACTTCATCGTATGATACCGCGGAAAAATCGAAACTTACCACGACTGCTGATGCGCGTCCGCTTAACTTACCGCCAGTTCGTGCTACTTGTACCGACACCTTCGCCCTACGGCTATCTGTGGAGATACTGTTCGTCCCAATTCAAGTGAATGAAGGGTCTACAATTATCCTCTGGGAGCCTAAAATGACCATTAAAGCGTCACACTCAATAAATACATTCATTGACTCAATTAATACATTCATTACAGTCGCTCGGTACCAATAAATACTAGTTTCCTAAAAAATCATTCCCAGTCATCGTCGTCGTCGTCTTCAACGTCGTCTTTTTTAGCATTTTCCGACACTTGTGCGTCTGGTTTGGCAGAATCTTTGTTGTTGGTTGCTTCCTTCTGATCAGAATCTGGTTTAACGGAATTTTTGCTGTCGTCAGCTTCGGTTTCTTCTTCATCGTCGTCCCAGTTGAACTCATCTTCGTCAGCAGCACCCAGGTGTTCCTTCTTCAACTGATTTCTTTTGGCCTCAGCCTCTTCTATAACAGCATGTTGCTGGAAATAACGTTCCCAGAAGGCCCCATACGCCAATTTAACAGGAACTAACTTGTTCATGAGATTATTCAACTCGGGATATTCTTGCAACAAGTCGCTGATTTCCTTCGTTTTGGCATCCACATCGAACTTCTCGCTACTAGTCGACTTCTCAAAGTATCCTGCTTCGTCTGTGTGCAATTTGTACAAGTCCTGCTGGTATCTCGTGGTGCCGTATTTTAACGGTGACACAAATAGGGTCTTTTTCGATTCAGATTTGTCTTCCGATGCTGTCGTAGCTTCAGGTGCTACAGATATAACGTTGGAGAAGAAGCTGGCGAACGAAGAAACGTAATTTGCCGCAGCATTCTCTACCTTCTCCAACTGACTATCCAAAGAGTCCAACGCATTATTGGCTGTGGACTTCAAATCGAGGTTTTCAACTGTCTTAAGAGCATTTCCTGCTGTTTTGCTGAGATCTAATGAGTTATATGCCTCTTTTGCTCTGGTCTGTAGTTGTGTAGAATCAATATTCAACTTTGTCAACTGTTGTTCCACAGCTTGTAAGTTTTCTGTAATTGTCGGGTTGTTCTTAAAATTAGTCAACTGTTCAAGTAGCTTGTTCTTACGTTCATCCAAATTGTACTTTTCGTTGATTTCGCCGGCTTCTTTTGATGCCGATTGCCAGAGCTGTTGAAACTTGGTCTCAATAGTACCATATAATTGATCGACTTCTTCTTCTAGTAAGTGAACGGCTTTTTCTGTACCAGACTCAGGAACGTCATCCCTTTTATCAGATTCACCATCCGCATTTGTTACTTGCGATGGAATTGGCTCTGCAAACTCCATTGTGGTTGTTGATTATAATATTTAATGTAACATCTAATTTTGACTTGGGAAATTGTGCAGGTTGTGAACATGTTACTGAAACCGATTTTATCAGAAGCTGTTAAAGATAGCAGATTTCTAGGAATATGGTGCAATAGAAGGCTAAGTAGTAGTATGCTATAATTAGCCGATAACGCTGGCTAAAATGTGTCGAGTTTTGGTTGCATTTGTGGTCCAATTGCTGACTTTAGCATGGTACTTTACTCAAAAATGACGAAAAGGAGTCTGAAAACCAGGGGCTTCAAATGGGAGTGACATATTGTGTATTTTAACTATTTGGAAATATGCAAATGGCTTTATAATCTTATATTTGGATATAATCTGATATGAATTGAATGGCTGCAAAATTTAGAATTGTGCGAACACTTCTTGAAAACAACCCAGCATGTTCCAGTAATAAATGGAAGAATCATTCGAGTAAAGTTACCACAAGAAAAAGTAGCGAATACTGCCTCTTTAGTTTTTATTACATCATCGAAGACTAAACTGTACGACACTGAAGAGAACACCTTTACAAGGGTCAAAATATGCTTCTTGCCAGCCACGAAAGTGGACTCATGAAAGCAATCGTTGTATCGCCTAAAGAATACGGCTAGAACATAATCTTGTCATTGTTTTAATACAAGTACCTCTAAAACTGATTCTTTTGATAACATGAAAATAAATCATGAGGGGCACATGAGGAGTACGGGTGATTCAAGAGAAACAGCTAAATATAGAAACGGTAACTGTGTGTATGAGAACCATTGACTCTAACTGATTCCGATACTCTTTCATTGAAAATGACAAGACACGAATGTTGATCAAATCAAAACCTTACAGTTCCACAAGCCAACTCTAAATAGGAACTCAATAAAATCATTACAATCAACGTTCGCCTACCAATAAGCCAAATCCAATAATCTTCTAGTCAATGTCAGTCTCTTTGATCATTCAAATCCCTTCAAATCAAGGAAAACTGGTAGTTGCAAATGTTCACCTACAGTAACGAGAGTACGTTACATAATGATAATTGTGACTCAAAAGAAAAAAATACCTCCTAAGGTATTTCCCAAACGAACGGTAACATCGCAATGTTTGCTCTGAACAGAAGGCTTCAACAGTGCTTGTTGAAGATTTCTGATGGTGTGTTCAAACAGGATTTCAAGGGTCCGTCAATTTTCACTAATCCTATCAACTTCTCCATCTACAAGCCTGAACTGAATTCAAAAGCAAGTTTATGGTCAATTGTTGGGAAGAAAAAATCGGTTTTTTTGAACATTATTGCTGGTAAATATTTGGCTGTTCCTCCTACTGGGCGTACTTATCCATCAGTGGTAGAATCGCATGATTTCAAGTCGGTCCAATTTTTGAATTTTACTGATAATTCCGGGCTTGATAAGGTCCACCTTTCAGCAAGATATGAGACTTACAGTCACAAAGGTAAGTTGGAAATGAATGATGATACAAACTCCGTATTGAACTACATTATTGGTGCCAACAACTACAATAATCTGCATGTTCAATTGGACAAAGAGTATATTCAAGAGTTGTTAAGTCTTTTCAATCTCAAACACTTACAGCTGAAATGGATTAATTCATTATCTAATGGTCAGATGAGAAGATCGAGAATTGCGAAAGCGTTGATCAACAAGCCCAGTTTGTTAGTAATTGATGATCCTTTCTTAGGTTTAGACCCCCAGGCCACTGACTTGGTGTCTAATTCTCTTCACCAGATCAGTAAGGAATTGAACTTAGGAATTGTCATTGGTTTGAGAAGTCAAGATAAAATCCCTGATTGGATTGAGAGAACTGCTTTTGTTGATGATTCTGGAGTGACTGAGGTCGACAGAAAGTCCATTGAATCCTCTCAAGCAAACGTTGAAACTCCACAACATCAAGAACCAACACTTGTAGAAATCTCTAACCAGTCTTTGTCAGGTCCAATTCATCTTGAATTCACCAATGCATCGGTTGCATACAAAGGGTTGAAGATCTTTGAAGATTTCTATTGGAAAATTCCTCAGGGAAGTAAATGGAGAATCTTGGGTGACAATGGTACTGGTAAGACCACTCTTTTGTCAATAATTACTGGTGACCATCCGCAGTCATGGAGAGGTGTTATCAGCATTGACGGAAAGTTGAGAAAAACTGGTAGTGGTGTTACGTTCTTTGATATCAACAACGATATTGGAATCAGTTCTCCAGAGTTACATGCGTTGGTTCCAATGCACACAAAGACAATGAAAGAAGTGATTCTTAATGGGCTCGTACCTGATATTGGAAATTCTAATTTTATGTATAAGCCAAAAGATCAAGTACCAAATGAATGGGCTAGAAGGATCTTGGACAAGTTTTCTGATCGATTACAGCAAAACGGCGACAAGTTGTTTTCTGAATTGACAATTTCAGAGCAAAAACTTGCTTTATTCTTGCGGGCTATCGTCAAGCAACCAAGGTTGTTGATTCTCGATGAGGCATTCTCTTGTATGGACGACGTATCTGCAATGAAGCAATGCCATGAAGTGGTTGCTAATGACTTAGGGGATATGACTGTACTTGCAATTGGACATATTGACTGGGAATTGCCTCGTTACGATTATGTGTTGAAATTGGTAGGTGATGAGGACAGAAACTACCAGATTTTGAAAGCTGAATAAATAAGCTGCAATATTTACATATAAATTATGACCACAGGAATGGTCAATGATACACTATATTTTTTTGCAAATATAGACCACTGGAATGGTCAAATGGAGCAACTAAACGCATGATAACTCGTCAGTAGAAGGACGGAAAATTGCATCGACAAAATAGACTATATAATCAATAGAATGATTAATAGTGGGTCTAACTGTAGACTTAAAATGAAAAATAAGTCCAAATTGGCAACAACTCATTCCTGGTGCATGGTTATCATTCTGTAAGGACCCACGACTGGTCACATCTGAAGTTTTAATTATATTACATCATCCGTTGAACATTAATCGAATTTTCACTCAGAATTCTAACATGGCATGATCAACTGGAGAGCTCAGGATAAAGTTCGACTTACCAGACTGGAAAGATACAAGAGGAGTTTATCGATGCCATGTGAATAAAAATTAGAATTGGTAACGGATGCAGAGAGTAGGAAAGTCTTACCAGCTTCAGGGTTGGCGTGTCTTCACATAACAGTATTTACAGCTTTTGTTCAGTTCAAACCATAAATGCTTCGTCCACAATTCAGTATTTCATTCACTGTCATTACTCTAGCAATTCTTAAAAGCTTACAAAGTTATACCCTCCATCCGTTTTTGTTAAGTTGTCAGATTCATTGTAGCCCAGCATTACATTAAACAATATTAGGAACGCCAATGCTACTTATTTGACCCAATTGGCTTGGTAAAAGAGACTAGGCTATATCTTACTAACTGTCACGGTGATTTTTGCGCTAATGTCTTGGTATCCCAAACTCATTTGCACTTGATTTCATAACGTCCCAGGAATGGCTGCAAATTCGCAAACTCCACCGTGAATCAATTCTTACTTAATCGAGATCTACCTGTCCCAATTTGGGAAGATGCAGATCACGTGGGAATCCATTTTTGTGTTTTACTATAGCTTTCTTGGAAGGGCACAATTAGTCCGACGCCTAACGCCGAAACAAACGAGAGTATATATCTATACCCTACTGGGTGTGACAAAAAATGTTTACGTCCGCTTCTCCGATACCACTGTGTGACTTACGGCCAGTTCCTACGCCAAGTAACTAATCCTGCTTCCCAATTAAACCCAGATCACGTGACACTAAATTTCGAACCACCGGAAAGTTCCAAATCCGAAGCAACCGAACACCGAAGAAGCAATACGAGAGAACAGTAGAGAGGGAGCACGCACAAGGCCGTCAGTAACATAGGACTTAGCGGAAAGCCGTAGAATGTAGCCTAATGAAGCCTCTAATCAAGAGCTTTGGTGTAGAATTTACGCGAAAAAACAGGCACTTAGCCTCAAATGCGGCCCCCAAGATTGGTTACGAAATGGCCGGATAGGGGAAACCTACAACACCACCCAACCTCACCACCGCACCAGGTACCAAGGTACAACTCACACGGCAGCAGCACCAAAGTCCACGTCGACCCACCGGTAGCACCGAATCAGTTTCTGGGCCGAACGAACCAGGTACGTCGGCCGGCCCACACGGATTATATGAAAAATTACATAGCAACAAACGGTGGGAAATAACAATACGCGTCAAAATCCTCAAATCGTAACCGAATTGACCGCAAACAACGTAGACCGTAAGTCACCACCTCCCCACACCTCCCCAGGCACTACCACCACGCTCCATCCCAAACTGGCGGCGTTGCACCACAACTGTTTTTACTAAGACAAGAAATTGGATTTTCTCACACTACAAAAAAATCCGGCCCATTTTGCAACAAGTTCATTTTTCTCTTTTTCTTTTCTACTATATTTCACGGTACGGCCACCAGGAATAATTGCCCAGTGTCGTTCCCGTAATTCCATGAAACCGTTTGTCTATCGTTCCACCACTGTTCCTGACTCCGTGCCCGACGACCGTCCTGTTGACGTTGTGGCAGACCATGAGTTTGGGAAGTTAACCTCGAAAGAGTATCTTTACACCTCCAAACACCCAGCAGGCGAACCATTGCCCACACCTATCGATGATGAACCTCCATATATTATCTACTTGGCAACGTACTTTTCATATATCATTTTGATTGGGATTGGGCACTTTCGGGACTTTTTTGGCAAGCTTTTAACACCAGAAAAATACTCCTATTTACAAGAATCCGATGGCTACGCTCCTTGGTTTGACGCTATGGAGTCGTTCTACGTGAGACGTTTGAAAGCCAGAATCGATGACTGTTTTGCTAGACCTATTCATGGTGTTCCTGGTAGATTCATCAACTGTTTCAACAGAGAAAGAACCGTGGAAAACGGATGTAACACCCCAGAATTTTACTACGACAACACCAGTAAAGAGTGTCTTAACCTTTCATCGTATAATTACTTGGGTTTTGCCCAGTCGAAAGGGGCATGTACTGAGGTGGCAGTTGACTTTGTCCACAAGTACGGGACATCAGCATGCTCTCCTCGTAACTGCTGTGGAACCACCGATTTGCACTTGGAATGTGAGAAAGTTATCGCCGAATTTGTAGGAAAAGAAGATTCCATCATTGTAAGTCAGGGTTACGGGACCAACGCTAACTTGTTCTCGTCACTTGCCGATCAAAAAACATTGATTATCTCCGATGAATTGAACCACGCCTCTATCAGATTCGGGATCAGATTGTCGTCGGCATCAGTAAAAGTTTTCAAGCATAACGACATTAAGGATTTGGAAAAGTTGTTAAGAAACCAAATCGCTCAAGGTCAACCTAAGACCCACAGACCTTGGAACAAGATCATCATTGCCGTGGAAGGTCTTTACTCCATGGAAGGTAACATGTGTAATTTGCCCAAACTTATTGAGTTGAAAAAGAAGTACAACTGCTATCTTTTCGTCGATGAGGCTCACTCGATTGGGGCTTTAGGACCTGAAGGAAAAGGGATCTGTGACTATTTTGGTGTAGATCCCAAAGATGTAGATATTTTGATGGGTACTTTCACCAAATCATTCGGTGCAACTGGTGGGTACATTGCTGGAGACAAAGTTTTGATCGAGAGATTGAGAAACAATTACATCACTCAAAATTACTCTGAATCAGTTCCACCACCAGTTTTGGCGCAAATCATCTCGAGTTTGCAAGTTATTGAAGGCAAAATCAACCCTGGTGAAGGTAAAGAACGGTTACAAAGAATTGCATTTAACTCAAGATACTTGAGATTGGGATTGAAAAAATTAGGTTTCATCGTATATGGTGCGGATGACTCGCCAGTTATTCCATTATTGGTGTTCTTGCCTGCAAAAATGCCAGCAGTATCGAAAATGTTATATGAAAAGGGTATTGCTGTAGTCATTGTGAGTTACCCAGCAACCCCATTGATTTCTGCTAGAGTTAGATTGTGTGTCAGTTCTGCGTTGACCAAAGAAGATTTAGACTATGTATTAGCAAGATTTTCTGAAGTTGGTGACGAAGTTTACTTGAAATTCTCCAGTGGAATTGCTGGGGGGTCAAAAGTCCCAGGCAAACCACCAAGATGGTCGATTGAAGACGTAATTGCTACCAATGTTGAGGATTGTAAGAAACCAAAACTAGGGTAAATTCAACCCGCATCCCCGGCTGGGTTTTCATTACAATGCCATCCACTAGAGCAGGATATGCTCAAACTACAAGTATACACCAAACCATCATCAACTTGGGTAATGGTCTGTTTGTCGCCAGAGACAACGGGTGGGTTGCAGCTTGAAATCACAACTCTAGCATCCAACAAATCGACAATATTGCAGCTATTGTCAACGACTTTGGACAACCAATTTCATATACTTGTGATTATGAATTACAATAATGCATGATAGATGTATTTATTTTCACAATAGATGCTTCACTATTTCTTTTAATACTTAATTTAATAGCCAAATCCTAATATATGTTCATTTCGACGAGGTTAGAAGAAGCTAATGGCAACAATTACAGTATGTAGCGAATATAAATCAAAAACCACCGCAGCATACCGCCAGAACGGCAGCAACTCGAGGTGGTAACGATGGTAGCGCCGAAGTAACCGTTTTCAGTTTGGCTGTAATTTGCATGGGCCCCGTGGTATTTCCTGGCTAGAGTCAAGTGCTGAATCACCATCATATCTACCCAACAAGAAACCAATACCATTTCCCAGTGGAAGGTGCTATGCTGTCTCCAGTGATCCCAAACGATTTTGTGCCTCCGTTAAGATTCAACACCGTTGAACCCAATCTATACCGAGGAGCGTACCCACGAGAAGTGAGCTTTCCTTTCCTACGCACCTTACAATTAAGAACAATAATATCGCTAACACCAAATCCAATAACCCAGGAATCAGATAGTAAGCTATATAACTTTGCCAAATCCAATGGTATAGCATTGGTTCATTTGGAATGTGCTCAGGCCGGGAAGGGGAAGAAACGTGGTGTTCCTATGGACTACCCTACTTTGGTGATGGCATTAAACTACATGGTTCATAATGTCAACTCACCAGTGTATATTCATTGTTACAATGGAGGACAAGTCACGTCATTGGTGGTGGCTTGTTTACGTAAATTGCAATTGTGGAACTCCATCTCCATTTTCAACGAGTTTATAAACTTCACTACCAACATCACAGTCAATGATAGAAACTTTGTCGAAGGGTTCAATGGGGAAGTTGATATCAACCCCCGAGACAAACCAGACTGGCTCTGGATGGGAATTTCTAAAGAACAGATTGAAGACCTTCCTCGAATAAAGGTCAATTCTACGTCGTAGATTCAATAAATGGGTATATTATTGACATACTGGTTTAAATTTATTGAATTCATGAACGTTACTTTTGGCTGGTTAATTGAAAACTGCGGTCAAAATTGTCTCGTATGCATAGTTGATGATTTGTTTGAACAAGTTACGTGGTCTCTACAATGCATGAAGAATACGAATCAAATAATAACTAACAGTAAAGATCGACAACCCAAAGTTCCCACAATACTTTTTCCAAAACGACTTTATGTTCTGGAGACAGATAGTTCCCAGAAAACTCAGACTGTCATATGGAGTATTTGTTTGGCGAGTCTTTCTATGCTTCACAAGTAATGGTCTTCATCTTTGGTTAGTTTTCAAGCTCCAGAGTAAACACATCTACATCGAATGGTACTTTGTATGCTCATGTAATTAATACGTCTAGTATAATGCATAAATAAAATATAGAAATCCACTGGATTCAAGTCTAAAGTCGATTGTAAAACAAACAGTAAGCATTTTTGTTCAATACTTGACTTTCAGGACAGTTATACGTGATTTTAGCATCGTCGAAATAGCACCATTCTCGAGTCTTTTTCGAATCGCTTTGTTTGTATACATAAGCAGTGTAATGACCAGTGGTTAAGTTTCCAAAATGATTGGCCACACCATTCAATTTGTATCTGAATGGTGGAACTTGGTTTCTTGTTGGCAACGTGGAAAGAATTTGCGATTCCTTTTCTGGTGGATACGCAGAATCTGAGCTCATTGACGTGCCAACCTCGGGCCAGTATTTCGTCAAATCTAATACATCGGAAACTGGGTACTTGATAAATGTGTCCAATTTGTTGAAATATCCCTGGGGTGATATTTTGAACCGTTTGAAATGAATTATGAGAACTTGCGGCAATCTTGTAATTGTGATTTTCTTTGTCAGCTTCGTTTGTCTCTTACATTTAGGGCATCTCCATCTATTGTTATCATCAAGTAGTTCAGTAGTAGTGAATGCTTCTAAGCAGTCGTCTAACAGAACGTGGCCATTCATCTTGTTAGGAATCGGTAATGACAACACGGAAAATGCATTGTATGTGGTCGAAGTATTTCGACATTCTAGACACTTCAACTGCGACAAATATTGTCCCTGGAAATAATCAACAATTACAGAGAAATTAAGTTTGAGGTATCTCTCCCATTCAATGGTTGATGCTAACCTGACCGGCAAGTATTCTCTCGTCTTTTCCTGCTCCGGAGTCAATTCAGAGATTTGTTTCTTTTCTTCAGGACTAAGAATTGCCATCTGGTTCAAGTCTTCATGTAATCCGTCCAATATAAATGTCAAAAATTCATTACAATCTTGTTGGTCTGATGTAGCAAACTGATGTCCTGGTGATAACGAACCAATAACTTTTTTGAACTCAGTTGGAGTGAAATATTTGGAATTGTTGGTAAACATATTTATTAGTAATCCCACAAAGTTGTTTGTTAAAATACCTTTCGTTCCTAATTTGTTATTGATATTGATGTGTTGACGGTATGACAGGGAATTTGAACTGGTCGACAAGTTCGGAAAGAAAAACCGTGTTAAATGGTGCGTAGAACCAAGACATTGAACAATACAATTCATATAGCAAGAGTTTCCCAAGTTTACTAAACCGGTAGTATACTTTTCCAAGAACTTGTTTGGATCACTTCCAGAGTCCTTTGTTTTTGCAGGAGTCGATTTAACCAATGATGAGGAGGAACTTTTCGAATAAGAAAGTGATCTTTTTGGAGTAGCTGGTTGTTGAACTGGCATCGGATGTGTCGCAACATGATTGTTTGAAACAATAGCATTTGTGGACGATTTGTGTAAATCCTGCGAGGGTCGAATGTAAGAAGTTGGTGATGATGGTGATCTGTGAGAATTAAATGATAAAGTAGTCTCTAAATTGCCGGTTGATTGCGAGTAGGAATTTCTCCTAATTGGTTCTGTTTTAGCAGTAGATAGATATTCGCCAAAATGTTTCAAATAAGGTGATGGTGAATTCGATGATCTTTCCTGGTCCATTTTAACTACGTGAGCACTCCCGTTTCTCGACAATGATACAGGTGGGGGTAATAGTGGAGATGCCTCTGTCTTTGTGATTGCCTTTTCGCCAAATGTATTGTACCAATTGAGTATACCACCCTTTAAAAATACTGGGTAATGTTTCAATTTTGACGAAATGTACTTGTTTTTGAACATAATTAGGTCGATCAATTTGTAAAAAGGACCCGCCGACTGAAGGGGCTCCGAATGGCCAGAGGTCAAATATTCGCCCAATTTTGTCAAATCAAAATCGTATCGAAAATTGTAAAGAACTACGAGATCGTACTTGTACCTGTTTTGAAATCTTGTGAACTGATCTTGAGGAAGGTGTAATTTCAATTTTGCTTCCAAATCCTGGTCGTTTGAGTATTCGTACGTCAACAAGTTGGGCTGGATATTTATGACTTGCTGGTGATTAATATGATTGTGGTTGAAATCTTTCAGTTCTCGGAAGTCTATCAAAAGAACAGAATCGCTCAACTTAGGTTTTAGAAGCTGGGGAGATATGGAATCGGTTGTTATAAATGCATTTGATGGTTTGGAAACTGGCTCTTTTAACGAGTTGAATCTTGCCATAAGCGGATCATCTGCAGCTAGGCCCGATGACTCCGGTGAAACAGAAGTGCGCAAAAATGACCGCACTTGCTGAAATGGATCTGCCTTCTTTGCTACTGCCAGTTTGATAGAGCTGACGAAATCTTTCGTGACATCGTTCACATCAATTTTGGAAATTAATCGCAAAACAACAGAATAAACAACATATGCCAACTCGTAATCACAGTAGTTAAGACTCTGAAGCTTCTTAGACTCGTAGTTGAACATCTCTAGCAACGTTATCAGGTACTTGATCAGGTTAGAGTTCGAGTGGTCCAGTGATATATCCAGCACAACCAGCGTAGTTATACCGTCTAGCTCCACTATGGAGCGTAGACTGTCAGGACTTCCAAGCAACTGCTTGATCATCGTGCTATTAATGTGGTTTTTACGTGGTTGTTTAAGAAATCCGATAAGGAATCACATTATATTTCTGTAGTGGCGAGACGTTTCTAGAGTGCACATGAACCGCATCACAAATGGTTGCAAAATCTGGGTAAAATCGGCCCCAGAAATACAGTGAAACTGGCAGGAAACTTGTAGAGCACGACACTACGATTGTATGAGACTTATTTATTTGGTATTCAAGAGTTGCTACGGAAAAAATCCTAAACGGTAAAATAAATCAATCTCTTGTGAGCACATGGTGCACCATAAACTAAACACAAGGTACTTGTTGCTCAGATATCCTAGTGAACATTGTTCTTGAATTGTTTGACTCCAGTATCAAACCCTTGTTGCCATTCCCAAATGTGTTTGGAGGTGCCCTTGGCTTTAATATGTTCAGCTAGTCTCGACTGCTTCCATGCCTGGATTCTTCCTATGACAGAGCCCTCGAATTTGGCAAACTCCAACGAGTCCATCCACCCTGTGGTGAATCCGTCCTTGTAACGGTCATGTTCGTATTTTTCCTTGGGGTTTTGGTTGTTCCAGTACTCCTCGTGGTTTTTGGCATTTTCGTTCAATTCGTTGTCAAACACTGATGAGTCTGGTAACTGCTTGTTTCTCAAATCATACGGGTTAGAAATTGCTCCCTTGTCGGTCATGGTTTTGAAATCCCATTCCCCTCCATTTCCTGACTGAAATTTGTAGGTCCAGAAATAGTTCCCAAATGAGGCCCGGTCTTTTATGATGTCAAGCTGGCGTTTTCCGTACTGGATCACCAAGTCGTCACGGTGAGCATCTGCCCCATCACGTTTCCACGACTCACCGTCCAAAACACACGAAAACTCCCCCACCATGAAATCAACTCCGTCTCCGTTATTTGTCAAGTTTGTCAACACGTCCTTGTCCAAGTCATCGATGATTTGTTGAGGAGACTTTTGCTTATCCCTGTCATCAAAGCATCGGTAAACGTGGTGGTCTACAACAACTCCAAGAGACTTGGAGTCACTTTGTTCGTGTTGAACCCACTTGACCCATTGGTCTGGCCACCATCCATCAGAAATGACAATAGGAATCGTCTGGTCAACCTCTCGAATGGAATTAATCGCAGCAGAATAAAATCTGATTTGGGCTTTATTATCGTTGGCAAATTCGGACTCGTTGACAACCTGGATTCCTGCAATGTTATCGTAAGGTTTCAAGTCCTTAGCTATAAACTGAAGCAACTCGACAACTTGCAATTGGAAATCAGAGTTCGACCAAAAGTGAGCACTACCTGAGGATACCTCTCCGGAATGGTCTGACCCATTTGCACCACCGGGAACACCGTGTAGATCAATAAGCACACTAATATTCTTTTCGCCTGCCGGTTCAATAAATTTAGACTTTACAATCGACCAAGCATTCTTGTACACCTCGGCGTGTGAAGCAAACTTTGTGTTCTTTGCATAGCCTGGAATTTGCCAGTATCCTACAGGAACCCTAATTGACTTGACAGAGTGCTGCTGAAGCCAATCCCAATCTGCGTCACTAAGGAACAGGGACCAGAAGGATTCATATTTCTCCCTAGTGGAGTCTGATCCAGAGTCTTTGACATGTCTCGAAACAGCTTCCAACTCACAGTTACAACCATCGGGAGCCAATTGATCAAAAATCCACCGTTCACAAATAAAGCATCCCCCAATATTGACTCCGTAATTGTACCGATTGCGGTAGATTTGCTTCTTATCTGGTGCTGAGCCGGGCGAAGTCGCCAGTGCAGCCAGCACTAATGGATTTCCCTTGGACTTCAATCTGATTTTGTCAAACATCTCGAATAGATAAAAGTAACAAGTCACAGCAAATGAAGTGTAAAGAAGGACTGGTTGCTTTCTATAGGAAACAATGGCTGCAAATTCCTGTTATATACACTATGGAATTTGCCTGTAGACCAAACCAGTGAACAGCCAAAATAGGCGAAATAATCGTGGGAAATGCCCTGATTCTGGTGTTTCCGAGATGTAACCCAGCAATTGGTGTGAAGGGAGTTGACTTCATGTTGACTGGCTGGCCTGGGTATTCGTAGTTTGCACCAATCTGGCACTGGCTAATAAAACAGCTACTGCGCCTTCAAAATGATTCTATTGCCACAGAAACACCGCTGAACTGGGCAACGACACATCAGGCCCATGGCCAGCGAACTTCCTCTTGTGCCCTTATGAACCTGATTTCTCGAGCAAGTTTCGTTTCGTTTCGCTTAGTGTTGGCTGTTCGATGGTAGCGCCCGCATAAATGTATAAGTCGATCCAGCTTCTTGAAAGAACCATTTTCAAGCCGATGGAGAATGTTGTTTTGAACGAGTTTTTCGAGCGACTCGAGCGAATATTCCGCCAGATCAATACCCATTTTACGTTTCTCGCGTCGCATTCACGGTCAACGATCCCATCGCTAGACCTAATCCAGAAATTGAATCCTGACATCTCTGCCGTAGATTTGCAATGCATCAAACAGTTGTACCCTCCAGGCGAGGTATTTTTTGACTATGTCGACGAAAATCAATTGTTGTTAGCTAAAGTAGAGCCGTTGAAGTTCGACTTCACGTCAGGTTATTCTCAACACAAGCCTCCCGGTGAAGATTACCTACTTCCTTGCGAGGATGGAACGTTACATGATAATGCCTCCAAGCACATTTTGGTGTTTGATTTTCAAGACACAAAGATCGATGGTATTCAGGCCGTCATAAAGGGTGTCAAACGTAAGCGAAATGTGCCTCAGAAGGAGAATAGTCTGTTTTTTCTTACCTCTTCTAACATCAATATTCAGACTTTAGCCCATGAACAATTAATGCTGATGATTACCGGCCGAAACGAAAAGTTCCGGCGACTCGTTTCAGAATATATACTAAAGTTTGGTCTGGTAAACTTGGCTCAGGAATCGTTGCTTGAATCTAGTACATCGTCTGTTCCAGTTCCCCCAAGCTTTGAGGACCCTGTAGAGGTGTTGAAGAGCAAAAGGTCGCAGACTCCAACTAGCACGGAGCAGCCGAGTCTAGAAGAAATGGTGAAATCGTTGACCATGGGACCATTCTATCGTGATCAGCTTGTAGGTTCCAACTTCTTGTCTCGTGCTAGAGGTTCACAGTATTCTCCATTGGTGACGAACCAAATACATCCTGAGTTGAAACAAGGTTTGCTAGACTACAAAGGTGTAGATATTGAAACACATTTGTATACCCATCAGACTGAGGCATTAGAAGCATTATTGGATCAAGATCAAAAGAACCATATAATTGTTAGCACTTCTACCGGCTCAGGAAAGTCATTGATTTATCAACTTCCGATTCTAAATAATCTATTGTGGGATCGAATGAATAACTGGCCCAAAAGATCTTCTACGGCTTGTTTTATCTTTCCTACGAAAGCATTAGCACAGGATCAAAAACGTCACTTGGAGGACTTTCTACGGTACTTACCCTCACTAGCTGGAACACAAGTTGCGACTTATGACGGCGATACCCCAAAAGATGATAGGAAATTTATACGAAGTAATGCTGAAATTATTTTTACCAATCCTGACGCTATTCATGCGTCTATCTTGCCCAATTACGAACTTGGGTGGACGTCTTATTTGGCAGGGTTAAAGTATGTGGTTATGGACGAAATCCATATCTATAAAGGGATCTTTGGGATCAATGTTAGTTACATTATGGCTCGATTATTGAGAATAGCTTATAAGCAAGGAAATGCCAATGTTCGATTTGTATCTTGTTCAGCAACAATTCAAGAGCCTCAAAATCATTTTCGAGTTGTTTGCTCTATACCTCGTGATGAGAATATTGTTCATATTTCAAATGATGGAAGTCCAACTAAAGATAAGAAACTATTGGTGTGGAGACCACCTGCTTTGATGAATAAAAAGGGTCAGATTGCATCAAAAGACTCAATGTCTAAATTTAATCCTCGTGAAAGTATTATTACTGAGCTGGCAAAGATCTTGGTTAAACTATTGACATCATTACCCAACATCAAAGTTCTAGTGTTTTGTACAATTCGTAAAGTTTGTGAAATTATGATGAAGGAAGTTCGTACATTATTGAAGAAAGGTGACTATGAAAATTTAACTGGTGTTGTAGATACAGATATCATGTCTTATAGAGGTGGCTACTCTAAATCAGACAGAAGAGTTATTGAAGAAAAAATGTTCAGTGGCAAACTTAGAGCAATTGTTGCAACAAATGCTTTGGAATTGGGAATTGATTTGTCTGACTTGGACGTCGTGATTACCTGTGGGTTTCCTGGACTGAAGCTGAATTTGCATCAACAATTTGGAAGAGCTGGCCGAGCTAGAGATTCACAAGGTAGTCTAGCCATCTTTGTAGGAGGTTCAAATCCATTGGATTCGTACTACCTAAAAAATTGGCAAGAATTACTAGTTAGACAATATGAAGATTTATGTGTGGCTGGGCTTATTGAGATGGGATCAAATACAATGTCATTAGAGCAGCATTTACAATGTGCCGCGTTTGAATCACCAATTCATTTGATTGATGATGTGCAATGGTTCACTAACCAGTATTCTGGCCCAGACAGGTTTATCAAGGTTTGTGAAAAGCGACTTCACAAGGACATTGATGGGACGTATCGCACAGATCCGAAATATTTACCATGGCCTTCTGAAAAAGTGTCAATTCGAAACATTGAACAAATAACGTATGCGGTAGTAGATATTACGAACAAGAGAAATATTGTCATAGAAGAAGTTGAGGAACTGAGAACTCCTTTCACCTTGTATGAGGGAGGTATCTTTCTACATCAGGGATTCCCTTATCTAATCAAAGAATTCAATTCTACTGAACATTTTGCTACTGTGGAAAGAGTCAATGTTGATTGGATTACACAGCAGAGAGATTTCACCGATATTAACCCGTATGAGATAGAATATGTCAAACAATTTCACCCTCCCACAGTATCGGAGCCAAGCGATATACCAGTTTTCTATGGTAAAGTTGAGTCCAGAGTTACCGTTTTTGGGTACTTCAAAGTGAATAGAAGAGGTGAGATTGTGGAAGCCGTTGAAGTGGATAATCCCCCGATATTGATGAAGTCAAAAGGGTTTTGGATTGATATCCCCCTTTCTGCTATCGAAATTGTAAAGGAGAAAAGCTTGAATCCTGCTGGCGGGATTCATGCTGCACAACATGCAATCATGAACATGTTACCAATGTTTATAAGTGGTGGTGCAACAACTAATCCCAATGCAAAGTTTACATCGAATGTTGGTGATGCGGAGTTGACTACGGAATGCAAAGCACCAGAAAAGGAGTTTGCTCAAAGACAATCCAAGAGAAAGCGTCCTGGTAGATTGATATTTATTGACTCTAAGGGTGGTGAAAGGGGTTCGGGAATGTCTGCCAAAACGTTTGAATACATTGATGCAATTATTGGTGCGACATACGATAGGGTGAGCAAATGTGAATGTGAATGGGGTTGCCCCAGCTGTGTAACGGCCAGTTCGTGCCCAGAAAACTCAATAGTTATGTCAAAGCCGGCATCGATTATTATCTTGGCTGCAATATTGGGAATGGATATGGATCTTGTTAGAAGTCAAGTTCGGGATGGTCCAGAAGCAAATATTCCTCAAGTGGACACTGAAACTATTGAAAGTGCGTCACAAGTTAAGTTTGCATCTGATGTCGAGATAGTCAAATACAGAAAGTTACCCAAGCGTACAGTTGTCAAAACAGACTCTGATAGAGCTGGCGAGATTAAACAAGAGACTGAAATAAAGGAAGAAGATACCGATAGCTGAAGTATATATTTGTATAGATATTTACTCATGTACTTATTGTACACTCAATGTATGTTGATCTTGGATATAATAGAAGATTTTCGAGAAAACCTTCGTACAAAGTTCTCCTTCTTTTCTGGGGATGTATCTTTTGTGAATGAAGATGAATCTGGTGTTATTGGTGGATTAGAAAGTTTGCTGGATCTTGACGAGTTTCTTCTGATCAAATCGAGTTTGGTTGGCGATCTTGACTTTGGAGGAACAGGAACTTGGTTTTTTGGGGCAGCTTTTGTTTGGCTTGACTGTGGTGGAGTGGGTAAATTTTTTGGTTGTAAGGCCGGGCTAGCTGGCAATTTTTGAGGTTTAGCTGTTCTGAAAACTTGATTAATTGGTTTCAAGTAAATTGAAGCCAATGTTCCTATATTAAGTTCAAGTTCTTCTACTATTTCCGGGTCAATATTATCATTTTCACTGGTAATAAGAGGGTTGGAAACTAATAAAACCTCCTTCGTGTTACTTTGAAATTGATCATTTGAACTTGCGTTTGGTGATGATATGAGTCTCCAGTATATGTATGCTCTATCACGAACATCTGGGTTATCAATTTCTTCTGTAGCACATTTCAAAACTCTTAAGACCACTGCTTCTCCTTCTTGTGGCATCTTTAGATACAACCTTGTAGCTGCTGTTAATGTGGCATATTGTACAACTAATGGTTCTTCTTTAAATGACGAAGTTAATTCTTGAAATATTGGAATGGCATTGTCTAACGTTTCACCATATTGCCCTAGTATCCAAATCAAGGAAGTTTTAGAGTCTGGTTCTTCTATAAGTTTATGATGCTTAATAAGCTCATTGATAGCATAATTAAATCTGCCAGGGTACTTTCGAAGAATGTTCTTGAACACTATAGAAGCTTCTTGTATAATATAGGGGATTCCATTTGAACACAAATCGCAAAGCACCTCAACGCATTCATCGGCAACGCTTGGTAACTTCACTGCCAAATTTCCAAAAGCTCGAATGGATTTTCTCGACATGGAAATATCAACTTCTGTTGCGTATTCTTCTAGTTCACGTAATACAACGTGAACGTTGGACTCGTTTGCTAGTAAATAGATGATTTCCAATTTTGTATCTTTGACATAAATTGGATCATCATAATGACAAAAGAAGCTTTCGATATCAAAAGTCACCAACTTGCGGTTTCCCACCAAGAGCAAGATGACATTACGTAACGTCAAGAATTGGATTTCTGGTGACTTTGTAAGTAAAGAACTCAACGCTGATCCCAAACGACTCGAGAGACCAGGAAGGATAAGCTCAGGATTCTTAACATAATTTGAGTAGTAAACTATGATTTTAATAGCATTTAACACCACAGCCGAATTCTCGTGCTGAAGACTTGGGATCATTGCTTCTATCAAATCCAACGCCTCTTCACTAGTTTGCGGAACATACGACATTAGCGAATTCAAAAGATATATCTGACACCACTCATTAGTATTGGACAAGTACCCAATTAATTTCAAACTGTGGGCCTTGTCTATAGTCAACGACAATGATTTCGAGTTCTCTACAACATACCCTAAAGCTGCTAACGAATTCGACACTACAAATGGATTTCCATCATATAGCAAGCTGTTCAAATCGTCAATCAACCCAGATTTCTGCGTCCGTTCCGGATCATTTTCAAATAGTCTAGACACCGAGAACGCAGCAGTTTTCCGGACATTCGCATCAGTATCTTTGAGCAACGTGCGCACAACCACAAATGTCAAATCGACATAGTCGCGGTTGCTGATGGAACTCATTGTTCGAATGGCAATTGTTCTCAACATTGGTGATGATTCCTGACAAAACCTCTTCATGAACGGAATACCATCGGATGCTACCGGAGGGTTCAAGTGCGCGTAACTACTGAGATAATAACAGCACATTTTCCGGATCTCCAAATCATTGATTTTCATCAAGGGGATCACGTCCCCCATTAAGTTGACAAGCTCGTTGTTGTTGAGGATTATGTTGGCTACCACCTTCTTTAGTACCACCTTGACTCGTCCATGGGGTTTTGTTTTTTTGAATGCCTGTTCTAATTCCACACGTAGCTCCAGTGACTTCGACTTGCTAAAACTCTTGCCATCACTCATCGTTGGTGTTTCCAGAAACTGCCGTTTATCACTTTGATCCGTAGGGTTAATATAAATCGCGGTCTGGGCGCTACCATGTTGGCCCCGATAATGCCATGAAGTGAACTTGTTGGCATAGACGGTGGTTGGGGCGGTCGGTAGGGGATCGTGGTGCAGCTTGAGTGTAGTAAAGTGCAAGTGCAATTCGTGCTGCTTTATCGAGCAATTTCGTTGAGAAAAATTGCCGACGTTGTGGGTGTCTTAATTAGGAACTTGCAGCTGGAACCACAAACAAAATTTTTGCAGCCATTATTATTTCAAGATTTAACTTTACTGACAATGACTACGAGAACCAATTACTCCGAAGGAAACGCCCATTTCTCCATCGACAGTCGTTACAGAGTTCACGAGATCCTCGGAAAGGGGAGCTACGGTACTGTTTGTAGTGCGATTGAGTTGGGTTCTGAGCACCATGGTGAGGCGAACAAGATCGCCATCAAGAAGGTGACCGATGTGTTTCGCAAAGAGGTGTTGTTGAAACGATCGATACGGGAGTTGAAGTTGATGAGTCATTTCAGAGGACATCTGAATGTACGTAAACCGTGAAGGATGGTGATTACTATTTGTGTTACTAACCATTAGATTGTTAATTTAATTGATGTGGATCTCAGCTACTGTAAGCCATACGACGGGCTCTATTGCTACCAGGAGTTGGTTGAGTACGACTTGGCTCGGGTTATTTACTCGTCGATCCAGTTTTCTGAATTTCATATTCAGAGCTTTTTGTACCAGATGTTGTGTGGGTTGAATTATATTCACAGTGCTAATGTTATCCATCGCGACTTGAAGCCGGGCAATATTTTAGTAACTCCAGATGGAATCTTGAAAATCTGTGACTTTGGGTTGGCTCGGGGCATTGGTAGCGATTTTTTCAAATCGAATCTGTTACCAATTACGAACTACGTGGCTACGAGATGGTACCGCGCACCAGAATTGATCTTGAGTAACAAGAACTACAATAAGTCAGTGGATATCTGGGCAGTGGGATGCATCTTGTGCGAGTTGTATGGCAGAAAGCCGATTTTTGCGGGCAAGGACCAAGTGCACCAGATCCACGAGATCATGAAGGTTTTGGGCACCCCCATGCCAGAAACCGTCACCAAGTTAAGATGGAAATACCCTCCGACGAAGCCGACGTACTCCAAGGTTCCTTGGAGACAAATATACCCGTTCGCCGACAAGCAAGTGTACAAATTAATGGACGGGATCTTAAGATGGGATCCAAACGAGAGAATTACGATTGACGAGATATTTGCGTCAGAGTACCTCCAATATGTGAGAGACGAAAGCCGGCATTCAGAGGCTAAATGCAGCAATATTTTTGACTTCAAGTGGGAGAAGGAGTATCGTTCGATCAGCGACTTGCAACTGCTTCTCGTGAACGAAATCAAGTCGTTTAAAACGGTTCGAGACGGAGGTGCCAGTGAGTAGATCTCATGAGCAAGTAAACACCACATTGTCAGTAATTCAATGTAGACCTCCTATCACACTGAATGGTACCATAGTAGTCCAGACTCCTGTAGCCACAATCGTACACACCTGGTCCCGATTTCTTATCATTTACGGCATATCCGGTTTAGGAAAGTCGATTAGCAATCTGTGTTCACAGCAAGGTAATTTTTCAATAGCTGTGCAATTACACATGGGATCCGACAAATGACATTGCTTGTACGACCTTGGCCGCACAACGACAACCAATCGAACAAAATAGTCGCGGATAGTGGGGCACCCGCACCTCCAACGATGAAATGGACGGCGGAAATAGTCAAAATCACAGTCACATCTTACACGACAATAGAAACGAACGTTTAGAAGTATAGTAAATCGAACCCAATCAGGAAAATAGGCGAAAAAATGAAATAATATCGCGTCGGTTTCGTGTGGCTTCCCCACAAACGGTAGATGGTTCGTTGCCGAGGAACATTATCATAACCAATATTGCGATTCCGTTCTAGTGAGTATTCCCGAGGACCGATGGTATATATATAGCATATATCCACTGGGAGTGGAAGGGTTTGTCCTGTGTTCTATACAACAATCACGATGCCATTACCAACTTGTCCAGATTTCGAAGTCATTAAGTTTTCAGTTACCGTCGAAGGTGGTCAAGCTTTTGATGTTCCAGTCAAAGATGCTGAATCCATCCACATCAAGATTCCAGAAAACTCCAAGTACGTCACCACCATTCACTTCAAGGTGCATAAAGACTTGAAAGGGTTCACTTACAAGCAACAAGTCAAGAAGGCCGGTATTGTTGTCAAGTCCAGAGAAATCGAATTGGGTGACTACGAAGCCAAGGACGAAATTTACACCAAGGAATTCCCAGAAGACACAACCCCTGGTGGGTTCTTGTTCAGAGGTCAATTCCCAGCTGTTTCCACTTACTGTGCTAACGGGGAAGAACTTTTAGTCGTTGAATGGGTCACTGAAGTTACCAAGAAATAGATACATACCATATAGATTATACATACACTAACAGAATGGATGATGAAGTGTAGGTTCCCACGAGAACATGCAAGCAAGTGGAGCACAGGATTTTCTGGGGTGCAATCTGTTTTCTTGTGATGCGTCAGCAAATGCGTGGTTTAAAAGTAGACAGTATCCTCTTTTCTGGATGTTTGATTTGGATCTCGATTTTCTCAGTAATGTGGTTTTCTCCTGTTTTTCACACCACCTGAAAGTTCGACGATTGCCAATCAGTTCTCACTAAGTTTGTCCATACTACAACTCAGGTAAAGGCTGTACAACGAGACGCAAGCTAGACTTGGTTGTGGTTGCAAAATACTCCGTCACAGGCATTCCTCGCACCCCTGCCACTTGATGCTCGTAACGTGACATGTTTATAAGCCATCGTCGTCCCGTCGCCAGCATTCTAGAACAGGAAGTCTACGAGCCGTACATAATATGTTTTACACTAATGCTAGATCCAGCCATAGTGGCAAGGGTCTGGTACTACTTTCGAACCGTACCTCCAAAGCCCAGTTCTAATCCCAGTATTCACCGTTTTGGACTTGTGCCCCGTGGCAGTTCTGACCCAGTGACCATTTCCGAATCCAGTTCCTGTTCCAGAAATACTTTACGTCATTGACCACATTAGTCACCGGCCCTTCCCATTTTCATCTAGATCCTGTGCCTTGCCACCGCCGCAATATTTCCTTACACCGTCTGGTTCCATTACTTTCCTATTATTTCCTGATCGTGATGCTCGGGTCTGCTGTGGTGGGGTTTCATTATTGACTTGTTTTCTCCTTAGGTGTATAGACTATATCAACTCCCACTCGTAGTTACTTCAGTGTTTTATTCCCAACCATTTATTCCTGGTGATCATGGCGGTGCTACATCATAATGTTCGTCCAGCCACCCACAGTGGGAGCTGGTACACCGATGACGCTGATAGGTTGGCCAGACAATTGAACGACTTCTTCGCTCTCGCATCAGCTAACGTCGACTTTGATACCACCACTGGTGTCCCCGGGGCTAGAGTGTTAGTTGGCCCCCACGCCGGCTACACGTATTCTGGCCAGAGGTTGGCAGAAACGTTTGCCAGTTGGGACGTCTCCCTGCCCATCGATACCATCTTTATTTTGGGCCCATCCCACCATGTAGCATTCAAACACTCGGCGTTGGTGTCGCAGTACGATTACTATGAAACTCCATTCGGTAACTTGCCCATCAACAACGCCATTTGTCGCCACTTGACCACCCTTTCGTCGTCATCAAGAAAAGCTCCCATCTTTAAGTTCATGGACTCCGACGTTGATGATGATGAGCATTCGTTTGAATTGCATGCTCCCTTCATCTACCATCGTCTCAAGCCGTTCTATTCTGAGTCGCAAATGCCTAAGTTGGTGCCTATTCTTATTAGTTCCATGGACGACAAGTTGTGCCAGGACCTTTTGACCAGTCTTTTGCCATACTTGCACGATAAAAAGTACCATTTCATCATATCGTCGGATTTCTGCCATTGGGGTGCCAGATTTGCTTACACCAAGTACTATCCCAGTGCCAAATCGGAGTTGATAACGTTAAGTTCTCATGGATTTGCCAATAACAACTACAACGATTTACCAGTTTACAAGTCAATTGAGTTGCTTGATCAGCAGGCAATGGACATTGCGTCAGAAGGCAGCTACGGCGAGTGGGTCGACTACATTTCCCGGACTGGAAATACCATTTGTGGGCAGAAACCCATTGCTTTATTGTTGAGAATGATACAAGAGTACAGAAAAACCCATGGTCACGAAGACGGTAGTAGGAAACCTCGAGTGTTTGAGTGGATTGGGTACTCGCAGTCGAACAGGGCGAGAAGACCGTCCGACTCCAGTGTGAGTTATGCCAGTGGGTACGTCCGAATGGACCCCAAGTGACCAAGTAATGGCAGAGCAAATATGAACTCAAGGCAAATATGAATCCAAGAGAATATTATGAGTATAAGAACACCAAATCCAAGAGAATATGACGGATTGGAACAAATGATGAACACGATGGAATGATGAATACGAGCACAGACGAGAGTTGCTCGGAATAACGACTTATGATTTACGATATGGTGCCATGAACACCATGGAAACCGGCTTTAACCGTATTTGGTACCGCAACATCAGCTCAAGATTGTCCTGATACACAACAATCGACTAGAATACCTAAACTGGCCCATTTACGACCATTTGTCTCCATGTCCATCTGATTAATGGATGAGACAAGTCAGCCATATATGGGCCAATTCACAAGGTTTTTCCCTAGCTTTTTCTCTGAATTTCCAATAGAAGATTGTTTATATGTTTATGAATACACACGTAGCACAAACATGCCCCATTGGTATACAATTGTCGGCAGCAATCGCCACGATAATTTGGTGTAGAAATAAAGACCCTGGTTGTATAGCGGATTATAAAAATTTTTTTTCACTTGGTAATGAAAAATTCACAAATATCATCAGATAGTTCACTACAGAAAGAGTATTCGTCATGAGTTCTTCGAGTTTCAGATTCTACGAAAACAAGTATCCCGAAGTGGATGAGGTGGTTATGGTGAACGTGCAAGAAATTGCCGAAATGGGGGCGTATGTCAAGTTGTTGGAATATGACAATATTGAAGGGATGGTGTTGTTATCAGAATTGTCTAGAAGACGTATCAGATCGATTCAGAAGTTGATCAGAGTCGGAAAGAACGAAGTTGCTGTTGTGTTGAGAGTCGACAAAGAAAAAGGTTATATTGATTTATCCAAGAGAAGAGTCTCTGCTGAAGACATTGTCAAGTGTGATGAGAGATACAACAAGTCGAAGGCCGTGCACTCGATTTTGAGACACTGTGCTGAGAAATTCAACGTCAGCTTGGAAACGTTATACAAGACCATTGGATGGCCATTATCGAGAAAGTACGGCCATTCGTTCGATGCATTCAAATTGTCCATCACTGATCCTTCGATCTTTGACGAAATCGAAGCACCATCGGAAGACATTTTGGAAGAGTTAAAGTTGTACATTTCGAGAAGATTGACTCCTCAAGCCATAAAGGTGAGAGCCGATGTCGAAGTTTCGTGTTTTGCCTACGAAGGTATTGATGCCATCAAAGAAGCATTGAAGGCAGCCGAATCAGTGTCGACGGAACAAATGCAAGTGAAAGCCAAGTTGGTTGCTGCTCCTTTGTACGTTATTTTGGTGCAAGCTTTGGACAAAAACCAGGGTATTGCTCTTTTACAAGTAGCCATTGAAAAGATTCAACAAACCATCGAAGCTAAAGGTGGTAGCTGTAAAGTCACCATGGCACCTAAGGCTGTCACTGCTACTGAAGATGCAGAGTTACAAGCATTATTGGAAAGAAAAGAACAAGAAGATAAAGAATCTTCCGACGAAGAAGAAGAAGAATAAATGGGTTGTTAGTTCTTCAATTTCTACTAATGCCAAACCGTGGCTCCATTTCTCCCATCTAGCATAGATAAGCGACTTGTGATAATTGCATTAGCACTTTCTGATAAAGTCATCCACCGTGGGTTCAATCAACTTGTTGAAAATCTGTAGTATATGTATTTATTTAATTAGTTGATTAGCCTTATTCACTGTATAATAATAATGTTACACTTCTATTGAGTTCTAGTATACAAGTATATAACTGGTCAAAATGGCAAGGATTGCTTGAGGAGTAACTGTTTCTTGTTGGCTCTTTCGATGATGTAAGCTGGCAAGTTTTCGACCAATTCTGGTGGGATTCTCAACTCAGAAACCGATTCAGGAATTGCCAAATGGTCGATATTTGTGAGCTCTTTGTTACCACTCAAATCAAGCGTTTTGAGGTTGTTTCCGAACCTCACGTTGCGTATCACTTTGATCTCGTTGTATGGCAAGCTCAAAGTAACAAGAGAGTATGGAAACTCAATTGCTTCAACTAGCTTTATAGAATGGTACCCCAATTTAAGCACTTTCAAGTTGGGTGGAAAGATGACATCCTTCAACGTTGTGATATGTTTTTCTTGCTCGTCATACTCCGGGTCCATCTCCATATCCAATACTTCTAACGTGGGTGGAAATTGCACGTTCTTGAACGTGGTAATCATGTTATTTCCCAAGTAAAGTTCTCGCAAATTGGTGGGAAATTGGACCTTATTTAATGTCTTGATGTTGTTGTTGTTCAAATACAACACGGTAATGCTGTTGGGTAATTTTAGTGGGTTTATGCTGTTCACGCCGTTGTCACATAAACTCAAATGTAATAAACCTGGTGGTAACTTTAATCCTCGAGTATTTGTCATGGATGCCTGAAGGTTCAAGTTGATTAACAGATCAGGAAATTTTACGCCAGTCATGGACTCGTTGGGGATATTCCCAACATCTAAGTATTTTAATCCTTCGGGAAATCTAACTCCTTTAATGGAATCAATTGGGTTATAACCCAAATTCAACGAAATTAACGATCTAGGGAAATTGACTCCTCGTAAACTCTCGATTCGATTCTGCGATACGTCAAGATGCTGGAGATTCGGTGGAAATTCAACATATGTTAAGAAATAAATTTTGTTATCAGACAATTCTAATCGTTCTAAACTGGCAGGAAAACTGACATTGTCTATAGTGTATAAAGCCCCTTGGCCAGCCAATAAGGTTTTCAATTTAGGTGGCATTTTGAATCCTGTCAATGTTTCCAACGCATATCCACCACCGATATTCAATATTTCAAGTGTATCTGGAAACTTTACTCCTGGAAGAAATCGGATACTGCTTTCTCCATAATCAAAGATCTTGAGGTTTTTCCAGTATGCTACGTCCAGTTGTATTTCTTCACCCAACGTTTCCAAATCTTCTTTTTCTGTCAAATAAACAGTATCCATATCGTACTTATTAATTACTGAACATTGACGAACATTTTCACTTGCTGTTTTGTTAAGCACGTCAAGGAATCGACGATACTGCTGTTTCTCTTCCGAGGAATAATCAGTTTTCCATTTTTTGTCAGGAGCAAAATGGACGTGGTATGAGATATCTGGTATTTTCTTTATCACATTGGAGTGCTTTTCCATAAAATCACTAAGCTTCTTCAAGTTTTGCTCAAAGTCTACGTTGTACTCAATACTGATATTCAAAAAATCATATGCAACTTTGGAAACATAAGGATCCTCAATCAACTTTTGTATTTGTGGAAGTTCGATTATAATAAGGTTCTCATGTATGTTCCTTCTAAGTTCACTCAAATGCATAATCAGATGGTAGTATCGTAACTTATCGTATAATATCACTAGTCGGTTCTTTTTAGGTGCGTTTGCAATAGGGAGTGTTGATGCTTGGTGTGATGATGCTTGGAGTGATGGAATTGTAGTCTTTGGGGGAATATGTGGTTGCGGTGCTGGTGGTAATGTCGAAGAGAACTTTTTGGATTCTTCCTCGAGTTTAGCAATCTCGGCCTCAAAGTTAGTATTACCTGATGCTGAAATTCCAGTATCTGAATGTATTTCGTGGGTATCGTGGTACTCATTGTATCCATTATTCCCTTCGTTTTGCTCATACGTGTTTGAAAATGGATCCTGAGACTCCGATTTTAAATAGGTATTGCTAGTATTTAAACTTTCGTGGTTTTCTGCATGATTTTGAGCTGCACCTTCAACCTGTGGCATATCCGACGAAGTAATGCTATTTTGTGGTTCGTGTATCGTATTTTCCATATTAATCTGGATTGGCTCATCACTATCAATTTCTATGGGATTGGATTCTGACACCGGTTTTTCGTGTTTGATGATATTTACAGGTTGCTCGCTACTTGATGTTGCGTATGATGACGATTGCGGGTTTGTGTGTTCAGATTTCACTTGGCTCTCGACTGTTGTTGTTGAATTATTTATTATGGGTACGGGCCCCGATGTTGACGATGCCACTTCCAGACTTTTAACAGAATCATTCACAACCATCGTATCTGTATCGATGTCCATGTTTGAGTCTGACAAGTCCATGGGATGCTCTCTTGTGCCGAGTATTGGTTCATTCTTGACTGCCACATTCGGGCTTAACGTGACATCAACGGCTTGGTTTTGGACCACGGATGATGAATTCTCATTGTCTACTTTTATATCGTTCAGTTCCAGTATCCTTTCGCTATTTGTAATATCAATTGCATCACTGCTTTTGTTGCGATGAGTTTGCGATGCCCCAGCTCCAGAACTAAGAATATCATTGTCTTCTACGCGATTTTCGTGCAATGTCGTGCTAATGCTTTCTCCAGTCCCCAAACTATCTTCTCTAATCGACTCCTCTCCCCCATTATTGTCCGGATATGATGTCATATCTACTCTGGATCTTCTACCACCTATAATGTTTGGATTTTTACTTGATGCGATAATTGTTCGTGAGCGCTACCATGTGATATTGTCCCACTGGCTGTCACGATTTGCAACCGATTTGCAGCCATCGTGGATGTGTTCCTGCGGAGCGAGAGACGACTGGTACTGTGGCCGGTGCGATAACGTGTGCTTCTGTGGTGGTATATGGCTAATGCGACTAACATTTACTATGTTATCTAAGCTATGTATATGAAAAATGCCTAAGGTCCATCAAGCCTAGTATGAGCTAGGCTGTGACTATATTGGACATTGTATGCTGATATATAATGTGATTCATAATTTTCATCTAGTTTGATCAACTTGTCGTAAATAATATGTCTATGCTAAGTCTTTTCATGACTTTTGGCAAAGCAGTTTGCAATTGCCAGAGTGAATGGAACCGACACTTGGGAGTAGTCGATCTTATCTGAGTCACCTAGTGATTCTAGCATGTGGTCTCTTGCCTTTAAGAAGCCTCGGAGAAATAAGAGGAATGCCGAAGTCGCAAGCAAGCAAATCCCGGTAAATATCTGACAGTTCAAGTATTGTGTAGGATCAAGGAAGTTTCCTCCTCCTTTCTTCAACTCGAGACCGATAACTGGAGCGAATATGCCCGCCATCCCGAGAATGGACCAGAAATTGGAAAATGCAATCGACATTCTCGACATGCCAAACGTTTTTGCACTAATAGGTGACACGATTCCGTATACTGTGCCCATTAGGGCTCCTTCAATGAACCCAAAGACCAAAATCAGGGCATAGTTTCTTGCAGGAATCCACATGGCTAAACTGAAAATACCACAAATGGCATATGCACCAGTAGCCACGGTGACAGCACCGTACTTGTCGGAGATATAACCCACAAAGGGTCGGCCAAATGTTGCGCCGACTTGCACTAATGTCAGAACAATGGCCCCTTGGTTTTCGGAAAATCCCAATGTAGTGGAGTAATTGGCTAATGTATAGAATAAAATAACGTACCCAAACATGCAAGTGATAATAAACATTATTATCAACCAGAAGGCTGCACAGGTGTAGATAGTCTTATCAATAAGATTGTGCTTGATTTTGTGGTTGTGGGCTCTTGTTCTGACCACTAGTGTCGGAATGAACAATAAACAGAACCCAATAATTGCCTGGGCCCGAAGTGCCCAAAATACCGATTTGGAGCTCATGATCTTTCTCATTCCCAAATTGAATGCAATCCCGCCAGCACCACTGCCGGCACTGGCTATCCCCGTGGCCAAAATTCTCTTTTTCTTAAAATACTGGGGTAGCAAAGTTTGGCACGGAATTGACACTACGGCCATCCCAATACTCTGTAAAACACCCTGCGTTAAGTACAACTGCCATAACTGCGTAGAAAAGCTCGCGAGCATCAATCCTGTAAATTGAAAACAGGCCCCCAATAGAATACAAAAATTGACCCCGATTTTTCCCATAATATAATTGTAGACGGGAGAGAAGACGATACCAACTCCAAACGCAATGCCTCCAATGAAACTGAAATCGAGCTTTGTTCCACCAAACATCCCTTGGTTCAAGTAGTGGGACAAAAATATCCCATAATCAGCATTCATACCCCACGTACAAAAGTTCATTATAAAGCAACAAAAGCACACCACCCAGGCAAACCCCTGGTCCATTGCGAGGTCTACATGTTCTTCTGCTATCAATACTTCATCCTTGACTTCGAAATAGCTTTCAACATCAGTCTTGCTCAACTTCTGCTCGTCTGGAGAACTAGAATAGTTCTCCGATGGAAGATTTTTCACAACTCCGGACATACCCCAGATATCACAAAGAACAGGTCCAGATTAACCAGTAGAGTCAACAGACAGAGCGCGTGTCAATCTTGAAGCAAAATCGTACCCTGCTGGGGTTGAGTTCACTTTTAACGAGTAAGAGTCATCATGGTCGATCCTTCATGTATTAATAATATTACGAGGCATTTCATGTAAGGTAGGAAAATTCCGTTTTGTACTTCCTAATTCTACAACGAACTAACGCCGTGGTGCGGAATACGACATCACGGCCCGGTAAATATTTTCAAGTTATGGTGCGTAATTGTGTACTTAGTACTTACTTCACGAAAGTATTTTATGCGGGTGGAATCCGTCATTGACGGACACACATGAGCGACATTAGTAATATAATGAGGGATGTAACAGATTAGATCACCGCCGATCTAAACTCTACTATCTTTTCCTCGAACTCTTCTCCTTCTTCAGTGTGAGAGATCGAAACGACTTTGTCAAACTGCCTCTTTATTGGGGATTTGATGCATGAGGCCAAGATCATGGGGAGAGTTACCTTCATGTCACTATGGATAGATAAAACGTCGCTGACGTCGCTTTCTTTGTTCAAGGCAACGATCATATGTTCTCTGGCATTAACGTGTCCCCGGAGCAAGAGTAAGAACATGGCTGCTCCCAAAAAAGTACTTCCTGCAAATATAGAACAATTAAGATATGATGTGGGGTCGACTTCAATCCCATTTCCTTTAGTAAGTTTAATTCCAATGACGGGGGAAAATACCCCGGCAACACCAACAAACATCCACAACTTACTGAACACCGATGTCATTTTGTGTTGTCCGTAAATTCTTTGTACTGTTGGTGATAACATACCGTAGATGCACCCCATCATGGCACCTTCGAAGAGGGCAAACACGATCACAGTAGCATAGTTTCTAGCGGGAATCCACATGGCAAAGCATAAGATCCCGCAGATACCGTAGCAAATGAATGCCATAGTTACTGGACCTATTCGATCTGAAAGTAACCCCACGCAGGGCCGACCAATAAGCAGTCCTAATTGCACCATGGCAGAGACAATTGATCCCTGGTGTGCCGTGTAGCCTAAACTAACAGTAAATGCTGCCAAAGTATAAAGTAAGATGACATATCCTAAGATGCAAGTTGTAATAAATGCACTCAATAGCCAAAAGTCCACTTTGAAGTACACATCTAAATTATCTAACAACCTCACCGTGGACGAACCACGCTTTACTTTTGATTTCAAGAAGAATGTGGCAATCCAGATCATTCCAAACGAGATGATGGATTGTGCTCTGAGAGCCCAGAACACGGAAACTTTCTGGGTGACCTTGTACATACCCAAATTGAAGACTAACCCACCTAAACCAGACCCACAAGTTCCGAGTCCTCCTGCCAATATTCTGTGTTTATCAAAGTACTGAGGAATAATAGTCATCATTGGGATGGAAAGAACCGCCAACCCAAAAGATTGCAACAATCCTTGGGTGCAAAATATTTGCCATCTGTTGGTCGCAAAACTAGCCAACATAAGAGCAGTGAATTGAATGCAGTTACCCAAGATAATCATTGGTTTTATGCCAATCGAATTGTATAATGAGTTGACCAATGGACTAAAAAAGAGCCCAATTCCAAACGCCATCCCACCTATATAACTATAATCGATCTTTGACATATTGTCAAATGTATCATGATCAAGGTAGTAAGCAAGGTAAATGGCAAACCCAGAATTCATACCCCATGTACAGAAATTTAATGTTGCTACACATGCACAGATAACCCAAGAATAGCCCTCGTCAATAGGACCCTCAAGTTTATCAAACTTGACTCCACGGATTTCGGATTTCTCATTAAGCTCCATCTGGTGCTCAGAATCAGACACCATTACAGTATCAGTTGGACTAGGCGATGACATGATACATAGTAATTTTTCAATCGATAATATGAATAGATGAGTACTAGATAGCTATTTATATTAGGAAAAAAACTAAACTTTTCCGCCATGCAATTCATCATCTATAATCTGATATCGTTAACTCCATCTCTGTGAATGCAGCATGGAGTGTATGTAAAGATTACGAAGGCATAAAATGAATGCGTTTTCTGCCTCATGGACCGGACCGGTTTGTTTTCCGGCTCGGATAAGCCACGGCATATTCCTCGACCACATAGAAAGGGATCAGCAAACGAAGTTATTACTAACACGGATCCGAAATCACATTGCTGGACATGTTGTAGTGGTGGAAATGTTCCGTATGAACGGAGATAAACAATAATGAACGAGATTTCTCATGGAAATAATATGCGTGTGTTTTAATGTATGTACTGGATAATCCCGTATGGAGTATATTTCCATCAGTAAGCGGCACAACCGCACAACTTTATTTTCAGCCTTTAGAAAGGGAAAAAAAAATATACCAGGGGCAAGCCGGGAATCGAACCCGGGACCGCACGCAAATTAGACTTGAAGTTGTCAACCCTAAGCATGAATCATACCACTAGACCACATGCCCACAGTATGATGAAGTATTGAAAATAAGAATGTGGTAAGTTATTACAACTTTGGCAAAATCAACGATATTGGACCCAAAACGCGTCTGCGTAAATAAAGCAATAAATGCATTTTAGTTAAAAAAAAAAAAAAAAAAAAAAAAAAAAAA
>ERZ778017.278-NODE-278-length-78144-cov-11.018044_pt1 | contig 78144 bp, 83 predicted proteins | sample MGYA00375747_ERZ778017 | MGnify/ENA primary metagenome ERZ778017 (study PRJEB29350, sample SAMN05509838) | bioreactor metagenome | biome: bioreactor; material: wastewater | place: South Africa: University of Cape Town | collected 2014-03-17 ... | reverse complement strand
CGCGGCGGCTCCCTGGTGCAGGTCGCGGGCGTGGTGCTGGTGCGTCAGCGGCCGGGCAAGGGCAACGCCGTCTTCGTGACCCTGGAGGACGAAACCGGCATCACCAACGTCGTCCTCTGGGCGCGGATGCTGGACCAGTTCCGCCGCGAGGTCATGGGCGCCCGCTTGATGCAGGTCGAAGGCGTGGTCGAGAAAAGCCCCGAGGGCGTCGTCCATGTCGTCGCCCGCCGCGTCATCGACCGCAGCGCCGAGCTGTCCCGCCTGTCAGAAGACCATGAGACCAATGTGCAGTTGGCCCGCGCCGACATCATCGCCCACCCGCAACCGCCGCGCCAGCCGCCGCACCGGCACCCGCGCGACGTGCGCATCCTGCCGGGGTCTCGGGATTTCCACTAAGGGCGATATGTGATGCTGAATGCTGGAGAATCTCCGTGCGCGATCAAGATGAGCCCCGTTTTTTTTCAGTCTGACAGGCGCAGGGCCGTCATCCACGATGAACGCCCCCGTCCTCTGGAGACGGGGGCGCTTTTTGTCGGTTCAATACTGACAGGGAAGATTCTGGTTTATCGGCATCGGGAAGCACCCTCTGCTTCACATCAGACTGCAATCCTATGCGCAGCTAAAACCTGTCGTGGTTACTGCAGCGACCTGGCCATCGCCACATTCATTGACGGCCAGACGGGCTTGTTCCCTTACCCCATGCGTTGCCGCATAGGCGACGCCGAAGACAACAAGCATGGCTGTAAAAACAATGGCTGCGGTTGCCATCGTCATTTTGACAACCTTGCTGCTAGTTGCAGACATAGCCGGTCCTTGAAACGGACTTGACGCCGTCGGCGCATGCTTCCTTCGCGATTTCCGCATTAATGAACACGCTCACAGGATCGCTCGCAGCGGCGTGTCCCGCGGCCTTGCCTGTGACTCTCGCGATTGCGAAACGACCGATGCCAATCAGGATTGGGTTCCCACCCGAGACCTGGTCAAGTTCAGAGCAATCCAGAGGACGAAGTTGAGTATCCGATTGGGTCATTTGGCTTTGCATGTGAAGCCCTCCGTGGTCACTGACTCTACATTACCCTTGCCGCAGGTCGCTTTGGCTGTATTGGAATTCAACCAAATCTTTATCGAATCAATAATTCCGCCAGAAACGGCATCGATTTCATCGTAAGTCAACTCACGAGAATCCAGAACAAGTGCGGACATGCATCTCTCCGTTTGAGCTTGTGCGACACAGATATTGTTCGCAGAACAACGTTGCCCTCAGCTTCCTGCGTCGTCAATCTCTGGTTGATGATTTTAAAAACTTTTGGTTTTGCGTACTAACCCCCAGCCTGCCAGGTATGTGATCTCCCTCCCGGGGCGTCACACATGTCCGGTAAGGTCGCAGGCCTACGTGCGTGATGTCCGACATCATTCGCCAGTGCCTGATATGGCTGGCCATACCCGAACAGGGACAACCCCTGCGTTGAACGCAACAGGCTGCTCCTGCCAGCCCCCAATGCCGGCACGCCTGCCAGGCATCTGGCTTCCGCCGACCTAGGCAGAAAGCCGCAGATCTTCCGCTGGGACCTCGACGCATCCATTTTTCAGCACGAGCACGCGGTCTGCCCGGTGCAGCAGCGCTGGCCTGTGAGCCACAACGATCCTCGTGATCGGAAGTTTCTCAATGAGATCCGCGATGACTTCCTCTGTCTCGACGTCGAGATTGGCGGTGCCTTCGTCGAGGATGAGGACGCTTGGCTGGCGATAAAGCGCCCGCGCCAGCAGCAGGCGCTGGCGCTGGCCGCCAGACAGCGACGAACCCATGTCTCCAACGAGAGAAAGATACTGCATCGGCATTCGGGCGATATCATCATGGATCCGGGCGGCCACGGCCGCCTGCTGGACGCGGCCCATGTCCAGATCCGGATCAAAGAAAGCGATGTTGTCGGCGATTGTCCCCGACAGCAGTCGATCGTCCTGTGAGACCACCCCAACCCTCTCCCGCCAGGCGCGCCAGAGCGCAGCCCCCGCGACCTGTCCGTCCAGTTCGACCCGACCGCTGGTGGGCGATACAAGTCCCAGGAGGATCTTCACCAGCGTGGACTTTCCTCCGCCGGAGGCCCCTGTAAGGGCCACGAACTCGCCGGCGGCTATCTCCAGGTCAAGCGCCTTCAGAATTTCACGATCCCCGGCGCCATACTGAAAAGAGACCTTCCTTAAACTCACCTGGCCGTGGACCTTCAGGTCTGGCGGCGGCTCATCGGCGACCTCGGGTTCGGCGGTCACGATGTCGGCCAGGCGTTCAAGGTGAAGGTTGAGGAAACGGAACTGGATGACCTGATTGATCAGCGCAGTGACGCGGTCTGTGAAGGTCTGGCGGAAAGACAGGAAGGCAATGAGCATGCCTACCGAGAAACCGTCGCCCGCGAGAATGATCCGGGCGCCCAGGTAGACGACCAGGACCGTCTGCAGCCCGCTGATCAAGCCCTGGACGAGCGACAGGGAGATCTGCAGCTTGCCGACAGAAACCGAGGCGTTGATCACATTGGCGTACAGATTGCGCCAGGTGCTTTCACGTTCGGCTTCACGCCCCATGATCTTGATGGTTGTCGCAGCACGGACCGTCTCCATGATATGCGACTGTTCCCGGGCCTCTTCGATGATCCGCTCATGCGTCCGCGCCTTCAGCGCTGGGAATATGATCATCGCCAGCACCATGCTGATCGCAACCGTCCCGATCACCACCATGGCCAGCGTCGGCGAATAGAGCCAGAGAATGATCATGGCGACCAGCGCCATGCCGCCGTCGATGATCGCCGAGACAACTCCCCGCGTCAGCACGTCCTGGATGGCGGCCGCTGACCCGATGCGCGAGAGGATATCGCCGACATGGCGTTTCTCGAACCAGTCAGCGCGCAGACGCATCAGGTGACGAACCAGATTGCCGACCATCTGATAGCCGAGCATGTGGCCAAACACCTGCAGCGCCCATCCGCGAAGCGCCTCGATGAGGGCCTGAACCACGACCAGGCCGCCGAAGCCGAGCGCCAGCACGGTCAACAGATTGCGATCGCCCCGCATCAGGGCCTCGTCCACCACCAGCTGCATCTGGAACGGCATGGCGAAGGCGGCGACCTGCAGGGCGACGGACAGTCCCAGGATCTGGAACATGGCTGGCCAGAGCCCGGTCATGCGCGACCACAGGCTGCTCAGGCTGATCGGAGCCCGCGCTGACACTTTTTCGAAGCTCGCGGATGGCGAAAGCTCCAGCACGACGCCGGTAAAATGACGCGACAGGTCATCCAGGGAATAGGTCCGCGCGCCGAGGGCCGGATCATGGATCACTGCCTTGCCGCCGCGGACCGTCTTCAGCACCACGAAATGGTTGAGGTCCCAGTGCAGGATCGCTGGCGTGCGGACCCTTTCGAGCGCCGTAAGCTCCACGCGCAGGGCCCGCGGCGCCAGACCCAGTTGGTCGGCCATGGCCATGATGCTGCGCAGCGTGGCGCCGGCCATCGATATGGAGAAGCGCTGCCGCAGGCCGTTGAGATCAACGTCGTGCCCGTGCCAGCGCGCGACCATTGTCAGGCAGACCAGGCCGCATTCAGCAGCTTCTGCCCCCTGGATGACCGGCAGCCGCCGACGACGGGAGAAGTTCAGTTCAGACAGAGGGCTCATGAGCGCTTCCCGGCCGCATACAGGGGATCCAGCAGCCATTCGAGCAGGCTTCGGCGATCAATCACGACGTCGGCCGTCAGCAACATGCCCGGCTGCAGGGCCACCGGCCGGCCATAGGCGGCGACATGGTCGCCGGACAGCCTGACACGCACCCGGAACACCGGCTCTTCGAGCCGCAGACCGGGTATGGCCACTTCAGCCGGGGCGAGGACCGTGCGCGAAACAGAGGTCACCCTCCCCTGACCCGCGCCGAACTTCTGGTAGGGAAAGGCTTGGTACATCAGCCGGACATCCTGTCCTTCCCGGATGAATCCGGAGGCCCGCGAGGGAGCGTAAAGCTCTGCCTCCAGCGGCGCATCGCCGGCGGTCACGACCGCCACGGCGGCGCCGGCCGGCAGGCTCTGCCCTCGGCGAACCGGCAGGGCGGCGACCCGCCCATCCACGGTGGCCACCACCACATAGCTGGACTGGGATTCCACCTGGGTGCGCTGCTGTTCCAGGCCCGCCCGCGCCGAGGCGGCTTCGGCCCCTGCAGCATCCAGATCGATGGAAATGACAGCCAGTCGGGCGTCCACTTCTCCGATCTCGCGTTCATAGGTCAGGGCGGCGCCCGTCAACGCCGCCTCTTCCTGCTCCGCCGCCAGGGCGGACGCCTGTCTCAATTCGAGTTCGCGGCGCGGCATGAATCCCTGAGCCGCGATGGTCTCTGCTCTGTCCGCTTCCGCCCGGGCCAGTTTCAGGCGGTCTCCCTGGAGGGCGACGCGTCTTCGCGTCTGCGCCAGCTCGCGCGTCAGGGCCTCCCGGCGCATCCTCAGCTGCCGGCGCTCGGCTTCCAGAGTGGCCTGGCTCGCAGCGGCCCTCACGGCGACGGCTCTGGCCTGCGTATCAAGACTCTGCCCCAGGGCCGCAAAGCTGTCGCCGTTCTCAAGGGCGTGTGACAGTTTCAGCGTAGCGATGGCCTGTCCGGCGCGAACCGCTTCGCCCTCCTCGACATGCAGGGCCTCGATCACGCCGCCCTGCCGCGCCTCCAGTCGGATCATCCCTTCGATCGGCGCCAGCCAGCCCGCCACGGTTTCCTTGCGGGCATAGGTTGCGAAGCCGGCGAACAGGCCCGCAGCCAGGATGATTCCGCACAGCATGCCGGCGAGAAGTCTTGATGACAGGGATGAGGCCAGAACGACCTCGCCCGCCAGGCGGCGCGTCGCATGGTGGACGGCCTCCTTTCGAAACAGATCAGACAAGGTCAGATACCTAAGGGAGATACTTTCATCCCCCTTAGGTTGACTCATCCGGTATCCGCAAGCAATCCTCTCACTGCGATCCGGATCGCATTTCACTTTTCATCAAGGAGGAAGCCATGAACGCTTCGATGAACGAAGTCCGCGAACTGTCTGTCAACGAAATCGACTACGTGTCGGGCGGCGCGGATAAGGAAGTCCGCTGCAGCGTGCAGACGGACTCGGACGGCAAGACCGTCGTGAAGTGCGAAGTCGTTATCAAGTGGTAAGATAACGTGTCGGGCCGCGAAAGCGGCCCGACATCCTGCCTTGAGGCCATGCCTCGCCTCGCAGTCAGTTCATGAGACGCTTCATGTTTGATCTTCCGGCAGATCTCAGCCTCTCCAGCGCCTGCATCTCCTCAATGAGCCAGCGTTCCTCGGAAGATCCGCCTGCGGTGCTGACGCCGGCTCCTGGCGCCGTGTGCCTGGACGGATCCATTTCGGAGGACACCCTGAAATCGTTGCAGGCCGCGCTCGAAACACTGGAGCCGGGGGCGCCCCTGGTCGTGATCATGCGCTCTGGCGGAGGGGACGCCTCCGCATCGATCCGCATCGCCCGCGAGCTTTTACGCTACGATACCACGACAATCGCCCATCAGGTCTGCATATCGAGCTGTGCAAACTATCTGCTGCCGTCAGGCAGGAGGTCCGTCGTTCTACCCGATACGCTTCTGGGCTTTCATGGCGGGCTGAGCTGGCACCAGCTCAGCCCTGCGCGCGACAGCGCCATGCTCGCCAGCGAATCTGATTTCCGGGCAGAAAAGCAGCTTTCCCGAATTTTTTCCGAACAGGAGAGACTGTTCGAGAGGATCGGGATCAGGTTCGAACTGATGTTCGACATGGAGAATTACAACCATCTGTCGGATGAGGCTCAGGAAGCCGCCTGCCCTGGCGGAGGGATGTTCATCGTCATGAGCCCGCAGAATCTTGAATCATACGGGTACAGGATCGACGCCTATCACGGACCCAAAAGCGCTGAGGAACTGGCGGGAACCTTGGCAAAGAGGGGCCTGCCCACTGATATGGCCTGCTACAGTGAAGATCTGACGCCCGAGGCGCTCCACGGAACACCTGCCGCCTCCGGGCTCTGACGGCGCCACAGCCATGGCGGTTCGCCTCCCGTTGCGCTGCACCTGGCGATTCTTCTGAACCTGGTCCGGCGCATCCATACAGATCGTCGACCGACCATGGCGCAACGACCTGCGACCAATCCCGCGCTCGCCAAGCCGGCCCTGCGCCTGTAAACCATGGCAATGGCAGAGGCTCCCAATCCCGTTGACGTCGAAGTCGGCGCCCGCGTGCGCGCCTACCGCGAGGCCGCCGGGCTGTCGCAGCAGGACCTTTCGCGCCTGATCAGGATCAGCGTTCAGCAGATCCAGAAATACGAACGCGGCCAGAACCGGATTTCGGTGTCCCGGCTGGTGCAGATTGCGGAGCAGCTGGGAACGAGCGGCGCTGTCCTGCTGGGAGAGACGGTCGGTCCCCAGGGGGCGGACCCCCAGACCCTGCTGGAGATTCCGGGAGCCCTGGACCTGCTTTACGCCTACCAGGGCATTCGCAACGCCGCGCACCGGCAGGCCCTGCTTGCCATGGCCCGGGCCCTGGACGCCCGCAAGACAGACTGATCCATGTCCGGCCAGTCCTCCGGGAACAAGCGCCTCACGCCCACAGAACAGGAGTGTCTGTCGCTGGTGGGCCGGGGTTTCCAGTCCAAGGAAATCGCCGAACTCACTGGCAGGGCGCCGAAGACCGTCGACAAACACATAGAGAACGCCTGCCGCAAGCTCGGCGTCACCAACCGGCGGCAGGCGGCGCGCCTTTTACTGGCTCCGAAGGATCTACGGAACGGCTCCGTAGGGGCGCCGTTCCCAATGGCCCTTCCGGTCGTCGACGCTCCAGATGGCGTCACGAAAGGAGGTGCGAATGCCGCAGACGCTCGCACGCCTCCCCTCTCTCACCTGGGAGGAGATGGAGGCGATATTCGACGAGCTGGCGGCGACGAACGAGCAGAGGGACCAGGCGAGCCGGTTGCTGTCGATGACACGGTTGGCGGCCGGGAGCCTTTCACCGCTCGACTTGATGCGCGAGATCTTCTGCATCGCGCTCGTTCTCCCCTGCGGGAACGATCGACCGCCGAAGAGGCCCGATCGGGAGTTCCATCCTCCCCGGTCAGGCGGATGATGTCGATCCTCGTCATCGCCGCGGCCGCGTCCGTCCTGCTGGCCGCCCTTCTGGGCGGCGGCGTTCAGCTGCAACTCGCCGTCCAGGCCGTCGACCGTCTTTTCTCGGGTCGCTGACCCGAACACCCCATCCCCTGTAGTCAGTCTTCAGTTCGCCCGACCCAGGTCCGGCGACAAGGATATCCCATGCAACGACGCCAACTCGCCCAGTCCATCGCCGACGCCCTTTTCCAGGCCGAGGATTCCGCCGACGTATCGCTTCGCGACGCCAGCAGGCTGATCAACACCCTGACCAACGCCCGTCTCGATCATCGCCTGTCGGCGGTCCTGGGCGCTGACGCCATGTCGGCGGTGACCGAGGCCGTCCGGGCGCTGGGAGAAGCACGCGGACGGCTCGTGACCGCCCACCACGCCCTGGCCGAGGCCGCCCCCTGGCTGGTCGGTCATAATGTTGAACTGGCGGGACCGATGACCAGCAAGCCCGAAGTCGATCAGGTGCGGACCGCTGGTCGGCTTCGGCAGGTCGCCTGATGGCCGGCTTGATCACCTGCCCTGGCCCGGCCATGCTGGGACATGCAGTTTCTCGAAACACCCGTCCAGATCGGCCTGATGTTTCTTTTCGTCGTCGTCGCCGGCCTGACCTTCTGGCGCGGCGGACGCCCCGAACGCCTGACCATGACGGCGCTCATAGCCGCCAGTCTGGCCTCGCCGCTGGTCCAGAACACATCGGACTTCGCCAGTCCCCAGTGGGGCATCATGATCGTCGACGCCCTGCTTTTTGCGGCGTTCGTCTCGCTGGCCTGGGTCTACGACCGATCCTGGCTCCCATGGGCGGCGGCCTTCCAGCTGATCACGGTCACGACCCATGTGGGCTACGCCCTGAACCTGGACATTCTCAGCCGGGCCTATCTGTCGACGTCGTATCTGCTTTTCCTGTGCGAACTTGCAGCGATCGCGTGGGGCGTTTTCCGGAACGGGGGCCCCCGGCATGACCGACCTGGAACCCGTAGACGAGATCGACACCTACGTCGGTCGCAGAATCTCTGATTTCCGCGAAGCCGCCTCGCTTTCCCAGGAACGTCTCGCCGTGCTCCTGGGGCTGGATGTTCCGAACCTGCGCGCCATGGAATCCGGTCAGACCAAGATCTTCGCCGGCACCCTGCTGACGGTTTCCCAGGCCCTGAGCGTGCCCGTATCAGCCCTGCTGCCGCCGGAGGTGCACTGACCCGGCGGAGCTCCCATCCTGTTTCGGGACGCCGCCTTTCCTGCTTTGAACGGCATCCCGGGAACAGAAGAGCGCCCCGCGCCCCTCAGGCGCGGGGCGCTGACCTTCCCGGCGAACAGGGCTTCCGATCCGGGCCGGCGCTTCACGCCTGTGTCGAACCCGCCTATTGAAGCTTCACCAGACAGCCACGCGCGGCTCAGAGTAATTCCATGCAGACACCATGGGGCCGGTTGGCCGACCTTGACCTGACTTCGCTTGATCTGTGCGGCGAGATCATCTCGAACGACAAGCATCAGCTGGCCGAAGGCCTCGTTGTCGAAAGCCTCATCGACCAGATCTACGAGCGCATTCCGCCGCTCAGGCCTTCGGCAACCCTTCTCGACGTGGACACCGCCGTTGTTCGACACAGGGGCAGATGGCTGGCCTTCGTTCTTGTGCACAGCCGTCAGTCTGGCCTGGGCCGCTACCTCGTCGCACTTGAGAGGGCGTTCCAGGTCCACGTGGTCGAGTGCGCCCCGGACGGAGACCTGGTCCTTCGGCGATGGCGCGAAGGAGGCCTCGTCGGCGAAACATCGCCGCTGGAGGAAGCCATGGCGGCCCTTTCAGGACGCCTTCGCCCGGAGCCTGTGACGGTATCCAGTGAAGTGCGCGACATACGACGTCACCGGGCGAGCTTCTGGGGGTACCTGACCAGCCGGTACGGACCCGAACTGGGCGCCCGCGTGGCCCTTCCCCGGCTCTTTCTGAACTACGGGATCCAGCCCTGGTTCAGGGCCGTATGGAACCTTGATCGCGTGCTGGTTGATGACGACCAGGTGTGGTTTCTGGAGATCAAGCACAAATACCCCATGGAGGGGCGCACCCTGGCGTTTGGCCTGAACCTGGGAGAGGCCGACGTCATCGACGTCCTCGCGACGGCAGGGATCCGCTGCCTCCATACGATTCTCGTAAAGCCATGGTGGGACAAGTCAGAGGGGGCTGGCTACCTCCTGGCCGGTCTTGAGCAGCGTGAACGGGCCCTGATCATCGCTGCCGAACTCGATGCCGCCGCGATTGCCCGCATGCGGTCCGGCGGACAGCGCAGTTCAGGCGCTGACACCACCTACGCCGGAAAGGGAAGCCAGAACTATCACTCGATCCCGGCGTCGTCGTTTCACCTGCTCGGGTCCTTTTCATTACCTTCGGCTGTCGCCGCGGCGATGACGGGAATGCTGGAGGGACGGTCCCCTCCCCCGATGACCGACGACCTTCTGCGCCAGCACCGGATTGACGCGCCCCGACGCTGACGAGGTCAGGGCCGCTCAATGATCTCCATCTGAACCGCCATGACGACCGCCTCTATTCTTGTTCTTACGTTCAGCTTCGAACAGGCCTTTTCAAGGTAGGCGTCCACGGTTCTGGACGAGATATCGAGTATCGATCCTATATCCGTCGAACTTTTTCCAAGACTGACCCATGTCAGACATTCAAGCTCGCGGGGACTGAGCCGCGGCAGGGCGAAATTGTCTTCCATAAACCCCTCCATTGCTGGATCGGTGACTACACTCACAGAAAGAACATTGATCAACGAAGGAGTCTTGCGGTCTTGCCGCAACATTCTTGCGGCCGGATGCGGCCAAACAGCGCGACTTGAGCCTACGGGCGGACACCCGCTAGGCTGGGGACGTCGGGCGCCGTGGATAGGATCGATGCCTGTGCCGGGGATCGTCACGTACGAAGGCGTCGCATCGATCTGAAGCAGCGGGCCTCACCCTTTGCGAGGATTCCAACGCCCGACCCCTCCTGGCTTGCAGCCTGATTCCAAATGATTCATGCTTCCCCCGCCGGCCTCATGCGCCGGCAGGGGCGTGGAATCCCCTGTGCGAAGGCTGAACACATCGAGCCGCGACCAGCGCGGCGCGCGCCTGGCGAATGCGGGCGACGGATCTCCGTCGGCGCAGGGATTACTGGCGCGCGCCCGGTGATTCCCCCGCCGCCTCTGGCGGCAGGCGCTCCTTTGCGGGTTCGCTGGAGCGCAGGTTGTGGCCGATACAGGACAGTGCGGAAGGCCTCGGTCGACAGGCCTTGATGAGCTTTACAGGGGTTATGCGGACTGGCTCCGGCGACGTCTGCGCCGCCATGTCGGCGCCGACCAGGCCGCCGATCTGGTTCAGGAGACCTATGTCCGGCTGGCGCCCTATGCGCCCGGCGACATCCGTCACCCGAAGGCCCTGTTGCTGCGCATCGCCACCAATCTGCTGCGGGACGGCAGGCGCAGGGAGGCCGTCCAGTCCGCCTGGCTGGCCGGCGCCGTCCACCCGACCGCCACGCCCGGCGATCAGGCGGAGGCGGTGCAGCTGAAGCAGATCCTTCAGTCCATGCCGCCGCTTTACAGGGACGTCTTCGTCCTCAGCCGTTTTAGGGGTATGACCTACGCAGACATCGCCCGACTTCAGGGCGTCAGCGTGAAAACCGTTGAGTGGCGCATGTCAAAGGCTCTGGATCATTGCCTCAAGCGGCTGGACGACTAGGCGGGACGATGGTCGATTCCGACAGCGACAAACGGCGGCAGGAAGCGTCCGCCTGGTTTTCCCGGCTGAACCAGCGTCGGGTCTCGACCGACGACGTCCATGCCTTCGCCGCCTGGCGCCGGATCCCGGCGAACGCCGAAGCCTATGGGAGGGTCGAGCGCCTGTGGGAGAGCGCCGGCGTCCTGGCCTCTGATCCGGACATCGAACGCATGGCCGAGACGGCAGCGCGTCCGAAGCAGACCCGACGTCGCCAGAGGTCCCTGGGGTATCTGGCGGCCGCCGGCGCCGGGGCGGCCCTGATCGTCTGCGCCCTCGTCGGCTGGAACATCCTGCAGCCGCTGACCTATGGCGCCGGGGTCGGCGAGCGCCGGACCATCACCCTCGCCGACGGCTCGACCGTGACCCTGGACACGGCCAGCCGCATTTCGGTCAGGCTTTCCGGAGATCGCCGCAGCATCAGGCTGATCGAAGGCCAGGCGATGTTCGACGTCGCCGCCGATCCGTCGCGTCCCTTTGTCGTGTCCGCCGGAGACGTCGAGGTGCGGGCGCTGGGCACCCGGTTTGACGTCAGGCGGCTGGATGGCGGGGCTCGCGTGATCCTCGCCGAAGGCCGTGTCGCCGTTGCGACGGCCGACACGCCCGGCGGCTGGACCCTGAGCCCCGGGCAGCAGGTCGTCACCACCCGGCCCACGCCTCGCGTCGAACCCGTCAATGTCGCCGCCGCGACCAGCTGGACCACCGGACGACTGATCTTCGATCACACGCCCCTTGGTGAAGCGGTTGAGGAGATGAACCGCTATTCGGCGGTAAAGGTCCAACTGGCGTCGCCAGGACTGGCCCGGACGCCGGTCAGCGGCGCCTTCAACGCCGGGGACGTGGAAGGTTTCGCCGCCGCGCTGAGCGACCTCTACCCCGTCACGGCGACGCGGCGGGACGGGCGGCTGCTCATCACTGACCGTCCCGGCGGCGCATCGTCCTGAAAATAAATCCGGCGCCCGTTCAGGGTATGGCCGGCCCCTGACCGTCTCTTCCTCAAACCGCCGCACTGCGGCTAGAACGAGGGGGAAGATCAGATGCGTATGGGATTGTGCAGTACGGCCGCCGCGGCCCTGATGACGGCGGCTGCGCCGACCTGGGCCCAGACCGCCCCGGCGGTGCGGGATTTCGACATCCCGGGCGGACCGCTCGGGCCGGGGCTCGCCGCATTCGCCCGCCAGAGCGGCGACCAGATCCTTTATCCGGCCGAACTGGTCGCCGGACGGACCGGGCAGCCGGTTCGCGGTCAGCTGACTTCGCCTGCCGCCCTGGAGCGCCTGCTGGAAGGCTCCGGCCTCGCCTTCCGGCAGAGCCGGCCCGGCGTCTTCGTCCTGCATGACCCCGCCCGCCGCGCCGGTCTGGACGACGAGGCCACCGTGCTGGACGAGATCATCGTCACCGGCACCCTGCTCCGGGGCGCAGCCGACGGCCCCTCTCCCGTGGTGGTGGTCAGTCGGGACGGGATGGACCGGCGCGGTCACGGGACCGTGGCGGACGCTCTGGCGGATCTTTCACAGAATTTCGGGGGATCCGGCAATGAAGCCGCGATCGGCGCCGGCGCGGATCGCGGCGGCGGCAATGCGACCTATGCGTCAGGCGTAAACCTCAGGGGCCTTGGCAGCGACGCAACCCTCGTCCTGATCAACGGCCGTCGTCTGGCGGGCAGCGGAAACAAGGGCGACTTTGCAGACATCTCGACCATTCCGGCCAGCGCTGTCAGCCGGATCGACGTCCTGCTCGACGGCGCCTCCGCCCTCTATGGCGCCGATGCGGTCGGCGGCGTGGTCAACATCATCCTTCGCACGGACTACGACGGGGCGGAGACGCGCCTGCGTGTGGGCGGCACGGCCGACGGCGCGATGCAGGACCGTCAGATCGGCCAGATGTTCGGGCGCCGATGGTCGGGCGGAAGTCTTCTGGCCGTCTATGAGTTCAACCAGCGCGACGCCCTGGCGGCCGCCCGGCGGCGGCTGGCTGGCGACGCCGACCTGCGCTGGCGCGGCGGATCGGATCGGCGGGTCTACTTCAGCAACCCCGGCAACATCCTGCGTCGCGATCCGGTTCTGGGCGAGATTCCAGACTACGCCATTCCGCCCGGCCAGGACGGCACGGCGCTTTCGCCCGGCGACTTCCTTCCCGGTCAGGTCAACCTGTCGAACAACCGGGCGGGCGTGAACATCCTGCCACGCCAGACCCGGCATGCCGGATTTCTCGCCTGGAACCAGGAGATCGGCGACCGGCTGACCCTAAACGCCGACGCCCGTTACGGCCGCCGGACCTGGGACACGGTCGCGCCCGGCGAATCCACCGTCTTCACCGTCACCGCCGCCAACCCCCATTTCGTCTCGCCCGTTGGCGCGGGCTCCCACACGATCGCCTATAATTTTCGCGACGATCTGGGCAGCCCAGCCTCAGACGGTCTGGCCGAAAGTTTCGGCGCCACCCTGGGCGCGACCGTAACCCTGCCGGGGCGATGGCGCCTGGACGGCTACCTGGCCCATGCTGCGGAGCACGGTGAAGGCCGCACGACGGGTCTGCTGAACTCGACCCTGCTGCGCGAGGCTCTCGGCGCGGTTGCGGACAATCCCGCCACCAGCTTCAGCCCGGCGCGCGACGGCTATTTCAATCCTTTTGGGGATGGTTTGAACAGCCCTCCAGCCGTGCTCGATTTCATCGGCTCCGGCTGGGCGCGCTCGGAGTTCGACACCCGCGTCACAACCCTTCATCTGCAGGCCGACGGTCCCCTTTGGACCCTGCCCGCCGGTCCGCTGCGCCTGGCGGTGGGGGCTGGCTTCCGGCAGGAGGACTTCCGCCGAAAGGCGGACAGCTTCACCTCCGGCGCGGTCCCGACCATGGGCGCGCCGGGCAAGGGCGCCCGCAGGGTCACGTCGCTCTTCTCGGAAGCCCGGATTCCCCTGTTCAGCGCGGATTTCAGGAGGCCCGGCCTGGAGCGGCTGGAGCTTTCCCTGGCGGCGCGTTTCGAAGACTATGAGGACATCGGCCAGACGCTCAGTCCCAAACTCGGCCTGCTGTGGGAGCCCCGCTCGGACGTTCTGGTCCGGGTCAACTATGGCGAGTCCTTCCGGGCTCCCGCGCTGCGCGAGATCAATGACGCGCCGCGCGCCGGCCCGAGCATCCTGCCGCGGGGCGCGGCCCAGGTCCTGTCCATGATCCTCTACGGCGGCAATCCGGACCTTGAGCCCGAGGAGGCCCGCACCTGGACGCTCGGCGCAGACTGGCGTCCCGCCTTCGCGCCCGGTCTGCGCCTCAGTGCGAACGGCTTCCGCATCGCCTTCGACAACCGGATCGGCCAGCCGGCGTCAGAGAACATCCTGACGGCGCTTTCCGACCCGGCGCTCGCGGCCTTCATCCGCTTCATCGATCCCGTGAACAACCCCACGGACCGGGCGGACATGCAGGCGATCCTCGACCTGCCGACAACCAGTCTGAGGGACATGTTCCCCGCCACGGCCTATGGGACGATCGTGGACGCCCGCTACGTCAATACGGCCCGGGTGATCACCCAGGGCGTGGACTTCACGGCCGCCCTTCCCTTCGCTCTTGGCCCCTGGGCCATGGACGCCGGCGTCAACCTGACCTGGCTGGACCGGTTTGACGCCCAGGCCACCCCGACCTCTCCGGTCGTATCCCAGCTGGATCGGCCCAACTATCCCGTGAGCCTGCGGGGCCGGGCCCATCTCGACTGGGAGCGGGAGCACTGGTCCGGCGCCCTGGGCCTGAGCCATGTGGCCGACTACCGGGATCTGGCTGGCAGGCCGATCGGCTCCTGGACCACATTCGACATGAGTCTCCGATACAGGCCGACGAGCGGACCTCTGGCAGGCACGGCCCTGACGTTCAACGTCGACAATCTGTTCGATCGCGATCCGCCCTTCTACGACTCCCCTGCAGGCGTCGGCTATGACGCGGCCAACGCCGACGTCCGGGGCCGCTACCTGTCGCTGCAGCTGGTCCGGAGCTGGTGATGCGCCCGGCCATGGCAATCCTTGCGGCGGCGCTGAGCGTCGCCCTCCCGGCGGCTGCGCTGGAACAGCGCCCCCTTTCAACGGCTGATCTTCTGTCGATGGAAGCCGTGGGCAGGACCCGCATCAGTCCTGACGGCCAGTGGGTCATCATCGAGCGACAGGGACGCTGGGACAGCGCTGCCACCTACCGCTACGGCGCCCTGACCTCGCATCTGCTCACCCGGCTGGAGATCAGGCGTCGGGACGAGGCGTCGCCAGCCCTGGTTCTCCATGATCCCGGCGCTGCAGCCGGCTACCTGGCCGGCCCCTTTTCACCGGACGGACGCCACATGGTCGTCTACCGGCTGACCGAAGGCGCCTGGCGTCTGGGGATCCTGTCCCTCGACGACCTGCAGGTCCGCTGGCGCGACGTCACGCCGGAATATCCGCGTCTGGGCCAGACCGTCGCCTGGCGATCAGATAATGAACTGGTGCTGATCGCCCGGGAGGCTGACGATCTTCCGCTTTTCCTGCGCCTGCCGCACGGGGCGCAGGATCAGGTTTCGGCCCTTTGGCGGGCCGCAGCCAGCGGCCACACGACGTCCACGGTTTACGTTCCCAGCGGGTCCGGGCGTGACCAGCGCGAACACGCACGTCCCTCGCGCCTCTTCAGGCTTGATATCGCCACAGGGGAGGAACAGGTTCTCGCGCGCGGCGAGTTCTTTGATCTCGAGATTTCTCCAGACGGGCGCATGGTCGCTGCCCTGAAGAGCGCGGAAGACTACCAGATCGACATCAGCACGCCTGCGTCCACCGGAGAGTGGCTGCGCCGGCGGCGTCTCGTCCTCGCCGATCTGGACGCCGGCCGCGCCATCGAACCCCTGCCCGATCAGGACTTCATCACCCATCTGCTGACCTGGTCTCCCGACGGCCGTCGTCTGATCGCCTATGCGCGCTCCGACGAAAGACGCTTCAGCGAGGGCCGGTTCTGGATCATTGGCGCCGACGGTGAGCCGGAGGCTCTGGACCTGGCGGGCCATACGCCATGGATGGAGACGACGTGGGACGGCATTCCGCTGGTCCACGCCGGCTGGAACGGCGCCTCACCGGTCGTGCAGGTCCGGGCGGCGAACGGCGCCCGCGTCTGGCTGGAGCGCTCCGAAACCGGCCTGCAGCCTCCCGTCGCCGTCGGGGAGCCCGGCGAAAAACTGGTCTGGGCCGGCGACCGTCTGATGGTCCTGAACAGGAACGGGCTGAAGCCCTTTGGCGCCGATGTCCCCCTTGTCCGGGGACGCTTCACCCTGACCGAGGGCGCTTTCGACGGCGGCGACCGGCGCAACCACAACCCCGATCCGGCCTGGCTTGGTCGCCAGCCTCTGGCCAACAGCTCAGGGTGCCTGACCACGGCTGAAAGCCTTCGCGTGACCTGCGTATCCGGATGGGAGGACGGCGACGCCGTTCTCAGCGCCTCCGCGCAGGATCCGGCGCTGCTGGGGCGGCGGCGTTCCGCGCGCGGTTCAACGGCCCTCACCCTTCATCAGGCCCATGCATCGCGGCCCCTGCTGACGGTCAATCCCGCCCTTGAGGCGATCGAATGGGGCGATATCGTCGCGATCGAACATTCCGGACCCGATGGCGTCCGCCTCACCAGCTGGCTGCTGCGGCCGCCACGCCCGGACGGACCCAACCCGCCCCCCGTCGTGATCCTCGCCTATCCGGGGGACATCCACACCGCGCCGCCCGCCCTGCTTCAGCCCGGCTACGCCCAGCGCCATCTCAATCCCCATGTCCTGGCTGCGGCCGGATATGCGGTGATCGTGCCAAGCCTGCCCTATGACCGCAGCCGCGGGGATCTCGGCGATATCGGCGCACGACTGGAGGCCGTTCTCGACGCCGCCGCCGCAAGGGGCCTTGTCGACCCGCAGCGTGCGGCCCTGATCGGACACAGCTTTGGAGGGCACGGCGTCCTGCTGGCCGCCGCCCAGACGGATCGCTTCCGGGCCGTGATCGCGTCCCACGGCTATGGCGACCTGGCCGGCATCGCCGATCAGCGGCTCTACTGGCGCTCGACGACGCGCGACGGCGTCCCGATCACCTCAGTCGCCGGCTGGGCCGAGACGGGTCAGGGAGGCATCGGCCGGCCGCTGGCCGTGGCGCCCGAGGCCTATATCGACCGAAGCCCGCTTTACGCTGCGGCCCGCATCAGGACCCCGACCCTTCTCATCGAAAGCGATCTGGACGGCGCCCGGCTCGGGAGCCTCTTCGGCGCCCTTTATCGTCTCAACCGGGAAGCGGCCCTGCTGACGGGATTCGGGGAAGGCCACACCTTCACCAGTCCTGGCAACATCCGGGAGCTCTACCAGCGCGTTATCGCGTGGCTGGATCGCTACCTGACGCCGACGCCGCTCCAGCCGGGCCAGCCAGGTGCGGGTCCAGGCTTCCAGCGCGGCGGCGATCAGGCGACGATTGCTGGCCCGATGCCGGATCAGGGCGTTCTCATCGAGACCACGCGCCATCTCGACCGTGTCGATCAGGCCACGGCTGGCGAGTTCGCCTTCGAGCAGGAAGGGTCGTAGCAGGGGCAGGCTGGCATGCACGACCCTGCCGTAATGCTGCGTCAGGTCGCCCTTGCCCCGGCGCGCAATCAGCCGGGCCGGCAGCCTGTGGGCGAAAGCCTGTCGCGCCAGAGCACGGTCACGCGCGCCCCGGGTCAGAACGTCTACGGGAATCCTCAGGCAGTGCTCGACTACGGGCTGCGCCAGCAGCGGCTGCAGAAGTTCGGCCTCCCTCGCCCTCAGGGCGTCGCCCCAGAACAGCTGGACATTGGCCAGGGCCCGCAACTGGCCGGCCTTTGCCGGCGGCAGGCCTTCTGCGCCTGACCAGTAATGGCCGCCTTCGGGTCGGCTCTGCGGCGCCACGCGAAAGGCGCGGCATGCCAGAGCCCAGGCGGGCGTCCCGGTCCAGTGCGCCATGCGGGTCAGCCAGGCCGGCGAGAGGGCCCGTGGTCCGATGCGCCGGAAGCGATCGACAATGATGTCCGGATCAGCGGCGTAGTGGAAAACGGCGTCGCCGCCCTGTCCGCTGAGGATGCCGGTTGCACCGGCCGCCTCAGCGCGGTGCGCCATGTCCGCATCATAGGCCATGTCCAGACCGTTCAGGCCGGGGCGCAGGGACTGACCAGGGCCCATCAGCTGTCTGATGGTGACGGCGGAGGCGGCCTTGGCCGCATACTCCAGGGAGACGCCGAGCGTTTCAGCCGATTCCGCGGCCCACAGGCGCTCATCGCCTTCCGGCCGGTTTCCGTAATAGTTGATGAAGACGGCGTCCTTCGCCCGACCGGCGGCGACGAGGCCGGCGGCGACCACGGAAGAATCGAGGCCGCCCGACAGTTCTGCAACGATATGGCGATGGCCCGAGACCAGGGCGGCCGTCGTCTGGTCAACGACCGCTTCCAGGGCTGCGGGGTCATCGTCCCAGTCGCGCTGGCGGCGACAGAAGGCCGCCGGGCTCCAGATCTCATGGGCGACTGAAGGCGCGCCTGTGATGACGAGTTCCCCCGGCCTGACCGGAGACAGGCCGCGCACCGCCAGACGGTCGGCGATGACGGCGACATTTTCGAGGTAGTCCGCCAGGGTCGTCCAGTCGATGCCGACGTGATCAGGCCAAAGCGGATCAAGTTCCGGCGGCGGCTCCGCCGAAGCGATTGTGACCCCATCCGTCCTCCACCAGACGCAGTCCAGGGCGCCGGAGGGATCACGCAGCAGGGCGAGCGCATCCGAGGCGTCATCAATCCATGCGAGGACATATCGGCCCCAGCCGCTGTCTACGGCGCGTCGGGCGATTTCGATGGCGGAGCGGCTTTCGCCGATCAGCGACGCCAGGGAGCGGGCCCCGCCGCGCCAGTCGCCGATCAGGACATGTCGCCGATGCACCTGCACCGCCTTCAGGCGCGAGCGCGGTCCGAGCCACGCTCCAAGCCCGTCGATGTCGAGCGCCTGACGCCAGCCTTCATTCCGCAGACTGGCGAGGCATGCGTCGACCGCATCGGCGCCGCCCGCCGACGTCGTTCGTCGATCGACCAGCACATAGCCGTGGGCATGGGGCGACAGGAGCGTCATCGGCACAGGATCGGCGTAAAGGCCTGGAGACGCTCGAAGTCGTCATTGAGGCACAGGTCATCGCACTGCACCCAGCAGTGGGCGGAGAAGGGCCAGAGGCGGACGCCGAACACCCAGTCGGCCCGCAGGCCCTGCCGGCGCAGCCAGGCGACCAGAAGGGCCGAGCGCTGAAGGCACTCGCCTTCGAACGGGGCCCAGACCACGAGATCATGGAACCGGCGCGCCGCTGACTGCAGAGGTTCGGGATCTCCCGACAGTGATGGGCCGTCTGCTGCGAGATCCAGATAGGGCTCCAGACCCCGGTCCCGCCGAACCTTCCGCAGGTCCCCCAGGGCGCCGGCGAGCAGCCAGAGGTCCGAAAGCCGCAGCGGACCCGCACGGACGTCATGAATGATCGATCGTCGCGGATGTGCGGGCAGAGCCCTTCGCGCTTCTGTCGGGCTTTCATCGACCAGACCCGCAGCCTGCAGCTTCTGCGCCACCCGCCCGGGCCGGAGTTTCAGATCCGGCGCCGCGCCGGCGATGGCCGATGCGCCTCCTGGCACGCACAGATAGGAATCCCGCGCCACATCGAGAAGGACGATATCTTCTTCGATTACAGCGGCATGCACGCCGGTTTTAAGGTGTATTCCCATGGTTCGGGCAGGAAGGAACGGGGCGCTGCAGGACAGCGCCCCGTCCTCTCAGTCCTGACGAACGCCCGGCGGCGTCCACTCATAGATGGGGTTGAGTTCGACTTCATCCCCGACCGTGGCCGCCCGCGTGACCGCGCTGGCGGCTCCGAGCGGCATGACGTCCCGGACAGCCCCGGGCTGGCAGTAGAAGTAGACAGGGGTCAGCTCCATGGTCTCCCCATGGTCGCAGGCCCGCGTTTCCCGGCCGGCGGAACCCAGCGGAATGAGTGTCGGCGTCATCACATGCTCCTTTCCCTACAGGCGAAATGCCTGTGGTGAGGACGCACCAACGCGAATCTATATTCAAACTATATTTGAGATATATTTACTGCCGGCGACCTGAGAGCGGCCGCGATCTGTCCGGCCTTTCCGGCCCTCTCGCCATGATAGTCCGCCACGAAAAGACGAACCTGACCAGGCTGCCTGGCGAAAAACGCCGCCTCCGCCCTGGCGAGGCCGGAGGGGTCGGGCCGGCAGATTTCCTGCTCCGCCCGCCAGAAGAGACGCAGCCGCGCCGCCGCCCGGCCCTGGGCTTCAGCCATCGCCGCATCGCCGCAACCCATCATGATGCAGCGAAACAGCCAGGCGGTCCTTTCCTGCACATTCAAGGCGTCGGGAACCGGCTCCAGTCGCCCTGGCGATCCCGCGGCTTCAAGGCTCCAGAGCAGATAGCGGCAGTGCAGCTCATACAGCTGGGCCACTTCAGCCGCCGATGGATCCGGCACGAAATAGCCGCGCCCCATCCTTCGTTCGACCAGTCCATGTCCCGCCAGCCAGGCCAGGGCTTCACGGACCGGCGTGGCGCTCAGGCGGGAGGCCCGGGCGATGTCCTGAACCACCAGGGGATCGCCTGCGCGCACCGGTTCGGACAGACAGACCTTCCAGGTCGCCGCCATCGCCTCGCCAAAGGAATCCCGCGTCCTCATATCCTCCCGGCGCCTGCCTGCGCCCTCGTCTTTTCAGAACATTCCAGAAAAACCCGCCTCGTTATCGACGTCTTTCAGATTTCCCTCACTCACCTTCATCGCAACGCCGCGCCTGTTGCGGAAACCCCGCAATAAAGATGCAGCTTCTTTCTTATCGGCTTTTATTTGTGCTCCGACTGATCCATTTTTCAACCGGCAAGCGAGGGACGCAGGGCGCAACGTCGCCGGCGCGACCCCGGAAAGGGGGACCGATCATGGATCCGAAGGAGCGCCAGTCCCAGAGCGAGACCCTGTCGGCCGGCCTGCGTCTGATCCGGGCCCATCGCCGGATGAAGGCAGGCGAGGTGGCCGAGCGGATGAACATGGCGCAACGGTCCTATGAGCATTTCGAAGCGGGCGCCGGACGGGTGAACCTGGAGCGCATCCACCGCTTCGCAGAGGCCACGGACAGCGATCCCTACGCCATTGTGGCCAGTCTGAGCCTCGGCTCGCCCGAGTTCGCGCTGCGCTGCGCCGACAACAAGCTGATGACGGTCGTGATGGTGGCGCTGCAGGACTTCAATCAGGATCATGGCGAGGTCGCCGCAGCCCTTGACGTGCGGACGCTGATCAACGCCTTCAACCGCGTATTCAGGGATCTGGGCGAGCTCGCCGTCCAGCGCGACCGGGACGCCCGCGCCTGGCTGGCGTCGGGGGTCGATCGACTGGTGAAGCCGGACCAGCCGGACGAAAACTGAAGCTCCCAGGGGAGGTCTACGGACGCAGGCTTGCGGGATGGCCGCAATCGTCCGGTGAGGATTTGCTGGAGCCATGTCTGGTTCCTGCCCTCACTCCGCCCCCGCCGAGGCCCTGGACGCCCTGTCGCTCCGCCAGTGGGAATGCCTGCAGCTTGCTGCGACCGGCCTGTCGTCGGCGGGCATAGCGGCCCGTCTGGGGGTGTCGCCACGCACCGTCGATGAACATCTCTCGCGCGCCTGCCGCGCCCTTGATGTCCGCACCCGGGTGCAGGCCGCCGCCCTTCTGGCCCGTTGCGACGCGCTTGAAGCCGGCCCCGCCTTGCCAAGCATCTCCCCGCAGCGGCCGTCGTATCCCGAAAGACAGGCGTCATGCTCGATCTGATCGCCGTCCTGACGCTGGCGCAGGCCTGTGCGCCAGGCGTGGCGCCGGAGACGATGGCCGCCGTCGCCTTCGTTGAAAGCCGGTTTGATCCTCTGGCGATCGGGGTGAACCGGGGCGCCCGCCTGAACCGTCAGCCGCACGACCGCGCCGAAGCCGTTCGCACGGCGCGCGCAATTCTGGCCCGCGGCGGAAACCTCGACCTGGGCCTCGCCCAGATCAACAGCCGCAACCTGGGCTGGCTGGGCCTGACCGTGGAGGACGCCTTCGAGCCCTGCCGGAACCTCGCCGCCGCCGCCGCGGTGCTGAAAGCCGGCTACCGCCCCGCTGGCGGGACCCCGGCTGAGCGCCAGGCCGCCCTGCGAACGGCCCTGTCGCGCTACAACACCGGTGATGCGCGCCGCGGCCTGCGCAACGGTTATGTGGCCAGGGTCGAGGCGGCCGCCGTGCGCCTCTCACTGACATCGGCCGGATCTCCGCCCCGGACGCCGGCCCTCTCCCCCCCATTCGTCACGGGTGCGGTCCCAGGGGCGCAGGACGTCTTCGACCGCGCCCGGACCAGCCCCGTCCTCGCCTTTTCGTCTCACCCTGTCGGAGCGTCCTGCCATGTCTCATCGTGCGTCCTTCCGTCGCCGTCACGCGGCGGCGGCCACCCTCGCCTGCGCCGTCAGCCTGGCGGCGGCCGGCCCCGCCTTCGCCGCCGCCAATGTGGAGGGACTGCTGCAGAATGTGGTGGACCTTCTGACCGGCAACACCGCCCGGCTGCTGGCGGTCCTGGCCGTGGTCATTGTCGGCGTGCTGTGGATGTTCGGCCTGTTCGACCTGCGGCGGGCGGCCATTGTGGTTCTGGGCATAGTGGTGGTCTTCGGCGCCGCGGAGATCGTCAGCCTGATCACCGGAGGCGGTTGATGGCCGCCGTCCCCGTCGGCGCGACCGGATTCCTCGCCGCCGCCCTGCTCTTCATGGCTTGCATTCGTCTCGTGTCTCCCGGCCGCCTGGCGCGGGCGATCGGCGGCCTCGTCCTCGGCGCCCTGGCGGGCGCCAGCCTTCTGGCGGGAGGCGGTCATGTCTGAAGAGCGTCTGACGCAGGACGCCCTGTTCCTGGCCTGCACCCGGCCGGCCATGGTGATGGGCGTCCCGATGGAGGCCATGGGCGTCAACGTCATCCTGTCCGGGATCGTCTTCCTCATCGGCGGCAGCCTTGTCTATCTGCTCGTCGCCCCGGCCCTGCATCTGGTGTTTCGCGCCATCTGCCGGGTCGACCACAACGCCTTTCGCCTCCTGTTCGTCTGGCTGGACACGCGCGGCCGCTCGAGAAACGGCGCGGTGTGGGGCGGAGCGTCGCCGACGCCACTGCCGCTGGTGCGCCGCCTGACGGTCCGGGAGCTGCGTCATGGCTGAGGGCGGCGTCCCGTTCCGACGGCTGAAACAGGAGCCTGGCGTTCAGGCCGCCCTGCCCTACGCCCGTCACGTCACCGAGGACATCGTCGCCCTGGACAGCGGAGCGTTGATGCTGTCGCTCAGGCTCGACGGGGTCGGTTTCGAGACGGCCGATGTCCGGGACATCAACGACTGGCATGTCCGTCTCAACCAGACCTGGCGCAATGTCGCCAACGAGCGGCTCGCCGTCTGGCACCACCTGGTGCGCCGCAATGTCCGGCTGGAGCCTTCGACGGGCCACGTCTCGGACTTCGCGAGGGAGCTGTCAGCGGCCTGGGACGCCCGAGCCGGCCAGCGCCGGCTGTTCGTCAACGAACTCTTCCTCACCCTGGTCCTGCATCCGGGGCGGGAGGCCGGAGACCGCGCCGGCGCCCTGGTTCGCCGGATGCGGGCCGCCCGCCGCGGCGGCGATGAGGTCGATGCGGCCCGGCTGCGGCGTCTGGAAGAAGCCGCCCGCGACCTGATGCAGTTCCTTGAGCGCTACGGTCCGCGCAGGCTTTCGCTCTATGAAAAGGACGGCCTGTGGTTCTCCGGGCCGCTCGAACTGATCCGGCTGGTGCTGACCGGGCGGTCGGAGCGCGTCCCCCTGACCTGCGGTCATCTTGGCGAGGCCGCCTATGCCTCCCGGGTGATCTTCGGTCGTGAGGTCCTTGAGCTGAGGGATGTCGCCGACACCCGGTTCGCCGGCATGCTGGCGATCAAGGAATACCCTTCCGCCACGCGGCCCGGTCTCTGGGACGGACTGCTCGGCGCCCGCTTCCCCCTGGTCGCCACCCAGTCCTTCGCCTTCCTCTCCACGCCCGCCGCCCGTGCGGTGATGGAACGCAAACAGAACCAGATGATCTCGTCGCGCGACCGCGCCGCGTCCCAGATCGACGGGCTGGACGAGGCGCTGGACGATCTGATCAGCAACCGCTTCGTCATGGGCGAACACCACGCCTCTGTGCTCGTTCATGGAGACGACTCCGCCGCCCTGGCCGAAAACCTGTCGCAGGCGCGCGGAATCCTGGCCGATTCCGGCCTGGTGGTCGCACGTGAGGATCTGGGACTTGAGGCGGCCTTCTGGGCGCAGTTTCCGGGAAACTTCTCGAAACGCACCCGCCCCGCCGCCATCACCTCGCGCAATTTCGCGGCGCTGGCGCCGTTTCACAACCACCCCGTCGGTCGCCCGTCCGGCAACCACTGGGGCGAGGCCCTGGCGGTTCTGCGCACGACGGCGGCCTCGCCCTTCCACCTGAGCCTGCACGTCGGCGATCTCGGCCACACCTTCATCTGCGGCCCGTCCGGCTCGGGCAAGACGGTGGTGCAGAACTTCCTTCTGGCCCAGATGGAGCGCTTCGGGGCCCAGCAGATCTTCATCGACCGGGACCGGGGCGCAGAGATCTTCATCCGGGCGAGCGGCGGCGACTATCTGGCGTTGAGGTCCGGCGAACCGACCGGTTTTGCGCCCTTCAGGGCCCTGCCGCCTTCGCCCGGCAACCGCGCCTTCCTCGTCCGGCTCGTGCGCGCCCTGGTCGAGCGTCCGGACGCGCCCCTGGGCGCCCTGGAGATCCGGGCCATCGAGCACGGGGTGCGGGCGCTTGAGGCCCTGCCGCGCGACCAGCGCTCCATCGGCGCCCTGAGGAGCCTGCTGGGTCAGGCCGATGCCGGCGGGATCGGGGCGCGCCTGGAGCGCTGGGCCCATGGCGCGCCCCTGGGCTGGGTGCTGGACAACGGCGGGGACGCCCTCTCGCTGGAGGCGCGTCTCGTAGGCTTCGACATCACCACCATTCTTGACGATCCGGAGGTGCGGGCCCCGGTCATGCTCTATCTGCTGCACCGGATCGGCGAGCGCGCGGACGGGCGGCGGCTCGTCCTGGACATCGACGAGTTCTGGAAGGCGCTGGGCGACCCCGCCTTCACCGGCCTCGCCCGGGACGGCCTCAAGACCTGGCGCAAGCAGAACGCCGTCATGATCTTCGGCACCCAGTCGCCCTCGGACGCCCTGGCCTCTCCGATCGCGCCCGCCATCCTCGAGCAGTGCGCCACGAAGATTTTCCTGCCCAACCCCCACGGACAGGCCCGCGACTACATCGACGGCTTTGGGCTCACGCAGAAGGAGTTCCGCCTGATCCGGGAGGAGCTGGCGCCGGAATCGCATCGCTTCCTCATCCGCCAGGGCCACGCCAGCGTGGTGGTCGAACTCGATCTCGGCGGCCTTGATGACGCGCTCGCCGTCCTGTCCGGGCGCGCCCGGACCGTGGCCCTTCTGGATCGGCTCCGGGCCGAACACGGCGACGCCTGGCCGCAGTGGCGGGACGCCTTCCACCAGCAGAGGAGACGCCTGTGAACCGCCACCGCATCGCGGCCCTGGCCGCCGCGCTGACGACTTTCGCCAGTGCGGCCGAGGCCCAGCATATCGTCCATGATCCGACCTCCTACGCCCAGCTGGTGCGCGAGGCGCGCACCGCCCTGGACCAGCTCGAACAGCTTCGCCAGCAGGTCCGGCAGGGGCAGGCCCTGTTCGACAGTCTGAACGACCTTTCGGACGTGAACCGGATTGCGCAGGAGCTCGGCCTGCCCAGAGTGCGCAGTCCGCTTCCGGAGCTCCGGGGCATCCGCGCCGCTGCAGAGGGCGACCTCTCGGCGCTCGGCGGCCTTGCCGCGCGCGCCGGCGCCATCCGCGCCGAAACCCGCCTTCATGCGGCCCCGTCTGACGAGGCTCCGGATGTGGGCCGCTATTACTACGAGGCGCTGGAGCGCGCCGGCGCCCGGACCGCGCGTGATCTGGCGATGGGCGAGGCGATCAGCGAGGCCGCCGACCGCCGCGCCGCCGGCCTTGAAACGCTTCGCCAGGCCCTCGACACGGCCCCCAGCGCCCGGGCGGTGTGGGATCTGGAAGCCCGGCTCTCGGCGGAACAGGCCCTGATCCAGAATGAACAGGTCCGGCTCCAGGGTCTGGCCCTGACGCGTGAGGCGGAAGCCCGGCTTGAAGAGCAGCGCCTGCGCGAGCGGGCCGCCGCTGCGCGGGACGCCCGTCTGGCGGCCTGGGCCGGGGTGATCCGGTGACCCGCATCCCGTCAGGCCGGCCGCCGCAGCTGCCCGTGGAGCCTGGACCATGAGCCTTCGCGTCTTCGAGCCCAGCTATGTGTTCATCGATGATCGCCTGACCGTCTTTCTTGGCGAGCGGCTGTCGTCGGTGATCGCGGTCGTGGACGGTCCGCTGCGCGTGGCCCTGGTCCTCTATGTGCTGCTCTATGGCTACGCCATCCTCAGAGGCGCGATCAGTGAACCCGTGATGGATTTCGCGATCCGCTCGATCAAGCTGGCCCTGCTTTACGCCCTGGCGACCACGGCGGCCTATTCCACCTTCGTCACCCAGCCGCTCTTCGTCGATCTGCCCAACGCCCTGACCCAGGCGATCAGCGGGGCGGATGCGCCCAGTGTCGGGGCCGCCTTTGACCAGTTCCTCGCCTATACGGGCTACCTGGGCGACACCATCGCCCGGGAGGGCTCGGTGTTCGATCCCGGCCCCTGGGTCGTGGCCGTCGTCGTCCTGGTCGTTGGCGCCCTGGCCTGCGCCCTGGGGTTCGGCATCGTCATGGTGGCCAAGACGGCGCTGGCGCTGCTGGTGGCGCTCGGCCCGATCTTCATCGCCTGCGCCCTGTTCGACGCGACCCGGCGCTACTTCTTCGGCTGGCTGAGCCAGGCGGTGAACTATCTGGTGCTGTTCGCCCTGCTGATCACCCTGTTCCAGCTGGTGCTCGCCCTGGTCAGGGATCAGTGGAGCGCCATCGAGAACGCCGATCCCATCATCGGCGGACTGATTTTCATCGCCCTGTGTCTGCTGGGGGCGATCTTCTTTCTCCAGACCCCGGCCATCGCCGCGGGGGTGGCGGGCGGCGCAAGCGCCGGTCTCGCCGACTTCGCCAACGCGGTCTCCCGCGGCCCGGGACGACCAGGCCCGGCCTCAGGTCCGTCCGAAGCCGGTCGCGCTGCGCCGCGCAGCGGCGGCTCCATCCGACCCCAGTCACGCTGACCTCAGGGACATCAACCATGCGCATATCCATTCTGCTCTTCGCCCTCCTGATCTGCACCGGATGCGCCGCCTCCGGCGCGGGGCCGCTGCCGGTCTGCGACGGCCTCAGCCGCCGCCCCGCCAATCCCCATGGTTCGGTCCTTGAGCCGTCCTCACCCGCAGTTGCCCCGCCGTCAGCCGCAGGCCCGGCATATCCCCCGAAGGGAGGCTGCGCATGACCGGCGCGCCCTCCGGGGACCTGAAGCGGTATTTCGCCGAGGCGAAGCGCTGGGACCAGGACCGGCTGGCCTCAGCCCTGAGGTCGCGCCGCCTGGCCTGGTGCGTCGCCGCAGCCGCGGGCGCACTCGCCATGGCCGGCGTCGTCGCCGTGGCCGGCCTGACGCCGCTGAAGACGATGGAGCCCTTCGTGATCCGGGTGGATCAGGCGACCGGCGCCGTGGACCTGGCCCGGGGCCTGGCCGAAGAAAGCGGGCCGGTCCGTTATGAGGAGGCGGTCAGCAAATACTTCATCGCCCGCTATGTCCGGTCGCGGGAAGGCTATCTGGAGGCGTCGGCCGAGGAGGATTTCCGGCAGGTCTCCATCCTGTCGGCTCCGGCCGAACAGCGGCGCTGGGCCGATCTGTTCCGTGGAACCAACCCCGCCAGCCCGCAGAACCTCTATGGCGCGCAGGCTGAGGCAGGGGTGTCGATCCGCGCCATCAGCTTCATCAGTCCCGAGGTCGCCAGCGTGCGGTTCCGGCGGACCGTGCGGCGGGCGCAGCAGACCGAGGAAAGCGACTGGATCGCCACCATCGCCTTCGGCTGGACCCGCGCGCCGATGACCGAAGCGGACCGGCTGCGCAATCCGCTGGGCTTTCAGGTCCTGACCTATCGTTCCGATCCGGAGGTGATCCGATGAACCCGCTCGCCGCGCTTTTCGGCGCATCCGTCCTCGCCCTTGCGGCGCCCGCCTTCGCCCAGGAGAACGGGCGGATCCGCGAACTGACCTGGACGCCCGGCGTCGTCCATACGATCGAGGGGGCCTTTCGCACCGCCACCCAGATCATCTTCTCCCCGCAGGAGACCATCCGTCACGCCGCGATCGGCGACAGCGTCGCCTGGGAGATCGCAGCGGAGGGATCGGTCCTGTTCCTGAAACCGCGCGAACGTCACGCCCCGACCAATCTGCTGGTGGTGACGGACCGCGCCGGCGAGACCCGCCACTACGCCTTCGCCCTGAGCGCGGGCGGCGGCGCCGGCGCCGCCTGGCAGGTCCGCTTCCGCTATCCCTCCGACGAACAGGCGGCCGTCGAAGCCGCGCTCAGACAGGCGGCGGCCGCCGCCGAGACCCGCCTTATCGGCCTGGAACTGGCCAGCGGCGCGGTCGGGGGGCCGCGAAATCTGGCCTGGACGGCGCAGGGCGCCTCCGCCCTGCAGCCGAGCGAGATCAGCGATAACGGCCGTTTCACCGTGCTGCGTTTTCCCGGCGGCCAGGCCATCCCGGCCATTTTCGAGACGGACGGCGCGACCGAGCGCCTTGTCCCCCATGACGTACGGGGCGAGTTCGTCGTCATCCACGGCGTCGTGCGCGGTCTCAGGCTGCGCCGCGGGAAGGCCGTACTCTGCCTGTTCAACGAAGCCTTCGACGACCGGTCCACCGGTTCGCCCACGGGCACGGCGTCGCCGCAGATCGACCGTGTAGTGACCGGAGCTTCGTCATGAGCGCGACCGACCATTCGCTGGCGCCCGGGGGGAACGGCGCGCCGGCCGGCCAGGAGCCGGACCGCGTCATGCAAGACCGCGGCGTCTCTCCCATCGCCGGCCGCCCCGGCGGTCTGCGCAGCCGCTGGATCACCCTGGCGGCGCTGGCCGTCGGCTGCGGCGCCTTCCTGTTCGCCACATGGACCGGGGCGAGCACCCTGCCCGCCCGGCGCCGGAGGAACCCGCGCGCCAGCTGGTCCCTTTCGAGCCCGTGCGCCGTCCCGCCGAGCCGCCCCTGCTGTCCCTGCGGCCCGTGGATCCGGACGCCCCGTCGCTGACCGGCGAACCCGTGATCCCGGCGATCGACGACGCGACCCCGTCTCCGCCCGGCCATGTCGCAGCAGCGTCGGAGGAACAGAGGCGGTCGCTTGCCGAAAGCGCCCGGCGTGCGCCGGTGCTGGCCTACAGCCGGTCGGGCGTCGATGCAGGCCGGGCCCCCGCCGCCCCGCCTCCCTTGCCCGCCGCTGCGCCTGACGGATCCCCTGGCGCGCTTGATCAGCTGCGGCAGATCAGCCCTGTCCGCCGGGCCGAGGCCGGCCGGCTGCCCGACCGCCGCTTCCTCATCATCGCCGGGACGACCGTGCCCTGCCTTCTCCAGACGGCCATGGACAGCGCTGCGCCGGGCTATGTCAGCTGCATTGTTCCGCGCGATGTCTGGTCCGACGACGGTGCAGTGGTGCTCATGCCCCGCGGCACGCGGGTTCTGGGCGAATACCGTTCGGGGCTGCAGCGCGGCCGCGGCCGGCTGTTCGTCCTGTGGACGCGGGCGGTGACGCCCGAAGGCGTGGCGATCGCCCTCGCCTCGCCGGCCGCCGACGCCCTGGGCCGTGCGGGGATCGGGGGGCGGATCGACAGCCATTTCCGGGAGCGCTTCGGCGGCGCCCTGCTGCTCAGCATCGTGGACGGCGCGACCATGGCCGCGGTCGACGCCGGCGCGGACCGGTCGATCATCCGCACGCCGTCCGACGCCGCCTCGATCGCCCTGCAGGATGGCGTCGGCATACCGCCCACGCTGAGGAAGGACCAGGGCGCGGAGGTCTCCATCCTCGTGGCCCAGGACCTCGACTTCAGTTCCGTCTATCGGCTGAGGGCACGCTGATGGCCGGGACCGCCGTCCTTGACCACTATCTGGCGCCGCTGCGGCCCCTGCTGCAGCCGGACGACGTGACCGAGCTTGTGGTGAACCGGCCGGGCGAGGCGGGGGTCGAGCGGCAGGGGCGATGGACCTGGCATGAAATCCCGGACCTTACGGAGCCCTGGCTGCGCACCCTGGCCGTCGCGGCCGCCGCCTTCACCCGACAGGACGTGGGCCCCGACCGTCCGATCTGTTCGACGGTCCTGCCGGGCGGCGAACGCTGCCAGATCGTCCTGCCGCCCGTGGCCCCTGAAGGCACGGTGTCCCTGACCATCCGCAAACCCTCCCATCGACGTCTGACGCTTGAGGATTTCGAGGCGGGCGGCCTGTTCGAGGCGACCGGCGCCGCGCGCGAGGGAGAGATCGACGCCGTTGACGCCGAACTGATCCGGCTGCGCGATCAGGGCGGCTGGCCGGCCTTCTTCCGCCTCGCCGTGAAGGCGCGTCGCAACATCCTGATCTCGGGCGCGACGGGATCGGGCAAGACCACCTTCGCCCGCGGCCTGATCGATCTGATCCCGCGGCATGAGCGGCTGCTGACGATCGAGGACACGCGTGAGCTCACCGCCCCGCACCGCAATCTGGTGCACATGGTCTATTCGAAGGATGGTCAGGGCCTCGCCCCGGTCGGCGCCCGGGCCCTGCTGGAAAGCGCCCTGCGCATGCGGCCGGACCGCATCCTCTTTCAGGAGCTGCGCGACGGCAGCGCCTTCTTCTACCTGCGCAACGTCAACTCCGGCCACCCCGGCTCGATCACCACCGTCCATGCGGACTCGGCGGCCCTCGCCTTCGAACAGCTGACGCTTCTGGTCAGGGAGTCGGAGGGCGGGCGCGACCTTCCGCGCGACGACATCCGCGCCCTGCTCCACCTCCTGATCGACGTGGTGGTGCAGATGAAGAAGGTCGACGGGCGCTTTCAGATGACCGAGGTCTGGCATGAACCGCACCGCAGGCGACGCGCCCTCTAAGGCGCTGAGGCTGGCGATCGGCGTTTTCGTCATCCTCCTTTTCATCACGGTCTGCGCGGCGCTGATCGCCCTGACCGGCCTTGGTCAGTTCACGGGGGACATCGATCCGCGGCGGGTTCCGGCCTGGTTCTGGTACTATCGCGGCGACCCGCAGGTGCGCCGCTGGCTTCTGGCCGGCCATGGCGCCTCGGCGCTCGTCGCCGGCCTCGTCCTCGCCGCCATCCTGTTCAGCCGTCGCCCGCCGCTGCACGGCGCCGCCCGCTGGGCGACCGCGCCGGAAGAGCGGGCGGCGGGCCTGCGCGCCCGCGAAGGGATCATCCTCGGCCGTGCGAAACATGGCGGCTTCCTGATCGCCGATGGCCCGGAGCATGTGATGCTCTACGCCCCGACCCGCACGGGAAAGGGCGTCGGCGTGGTCATTCCCAATCTCCTGGCATGGCCCGGCTCCGTCGTGGTTCTGGACATCAAGCGCGAGAACTTCGAGGCCACGGCCGGCTACCGCGCTGAATGCGGCCAGCAGGTCCTGATGTTCGATCCGCTGGCGTCGGACGGCCAGACGGCCCGGTTCAATCCGCTGGGACACGTGGACCGGCCGGACGCCCTTGCCGTGCTCGACGAACTCCAGCGCATGGCGGTGATGCTCTTTCCCGGACACGACCACGCCGATCCCTTCTGGTCGGAGGCGGCCCGCACCGGCTTCATCGGGGTCGGCGCCTACGTCGCCGCCACGCCGGACCTGCCCTTCACCCTCGGCGAGATCTTTCGCCAGCTGACGGCTGACGATCCCCGGCGTCGTTTCCCCAAAGCGATCGAAGCGCGCCGCCGGGAAGGCCGGCCCCTGCCCGCCGGGTGCGTTTCGGCGCTGAACGACTTCTGCGCCTCCAGCGAGAACACCTTCTCGTCGATCCGTCAGACCATCACCACCCGCATGGGCCTCTGGCTGAACCCCAGGGTGGACGCCGCCACCAGCGCCAGCGACTTCGACCTGCGCGACCTGCGGTCCGGCAGGACATCGCTCTATCTCGGCGCCACGCCCGACAATCTGATCCGGGTCGCCCCGCTCTACAGCCTCCTGTTCCAGCAGCTGGTGGACCTGAACAGCCGATCTCTGCCCGGCCCCTCCGACAGGCCCGTCCTCGTTCTGCTCGACGAGTTCGCCCGGCTGGGCCCGGCGCCGGTCCTCGCCCACGCCTTTTCGTGGGTCGCCGGCTACGGCCTTCGGCTTCTCCCAGTGATCCAGAGCCCGGCCCAACTGAGGGCGGTCTACGGCCCGGACCTCGCCGAGGACATCTTCGCCAACTGCGGCGTGGAGGTGGTGTTCGGCCCGAAGGACCTGAAGACGGCGCAGGACCTCAGCGAGCGGATCGGCGCCTGGACCTACGCGGCGCTCAGCCGCAGCCGCCCCAAGGGCCTCGGCGCCGGCCGCCGATCCGTCACGACGTCCGACCAGCGCCGCCCCCTGATGCTGCCTCAGGAGCTTCTGCAGATGCCGGCTTCCGCCCTGATCGTCCTCAAGGCCGGTCTGCCAGCCGTTCGCGGCCGGAAGATCGCCTACTACAGAGAGGCCGTCTTCCGTCGCCGCCTGCGCCCGGCTCCGCGGATCGCCCCGGCGGTCTCGCCCGCCTCCGATACGACGCCCCTCCCAGACTTCCCTCCGACACAGGAAGACGCCGACATGGACATTGACGCGATCGTCCGGGCCTTCGCCGAAGAAGGCCTTCCCCCGCCGTCGCATGGCGCCTCCGAGGGCGAGGTCCGCGACTGGCTCGATCGTGTGATGGCGGCTGAACCGGCCCACCTGGAACGCGGTGCATGACCGGGCCCGCCGCTTCACATCTCGACCAGGAGACCACGGCCCCCGCCAACCAGATCTCGCCTGACCGTCCACGACGTGGCGAGGCGAAGACCCGCTCCACCACGAAGGGGGACCTGCCTCAGGCCATTCTGGATCGCTATCTGATCGAGCGCGACCTCAGGGGCCGGCCCGAGCGCTTCTATCGCGATCATCGCACGCCCGACCCGGCGTTCCGCGACCAGGGGCGCCGCCTGGCCACGGACCGGCCCTATCCTGATACGATCGCCGACATGCTCAGGGTCGCTCAGCACCGCGGCTGGACGCGGCTGAAGGTCGATGGCGACGAAGCCTTCCGGCGCGAAGTCTGGATCCAGGCCCGCGCCATGGCTCTGGAGGTCAAGGGCTATCGACCGCGCCAGCGGGACCGGCAGGCGGCCGGCCTGTCCGCTAACAGCCGCCCGCTCGAGGAACGCCTGCGCATGGCCTCTGCCGTGGTCCGAAGCCTCATCCCGGACCCGGACGCGCAGCGGCGTCTTCTGGACCATGCAGTCGCCGCGGCAGATCGCTTCAGAGGCCGAACAGGAGAGCGATCATCCAGGGACAGGTTCCACCAGAGATAGCGCCCCAGGCCGGATCCTGGCGCCTGATCATCGTCCCGACAGTCGTCAGGAGCTCCGGGCGGCGCGAAGAGCTGTCCCGGCCTCGGCGAAGGCCGCATCGACCGTGGTCCGCAGCTGCTCCGGCGACAGTTCCGCCAGGGCGAAGATCTCGTTGCGCATCCGGATCCGGATGATCGCAGAACGCATGACCGGCTGCATGGCCGCCTGCCCATACCGTCCCGCCGCCGCCAGCCAGCCTTCCGCAAGCGCCAGGGCCAGCCTCCGGTCGGCCGCCACGGCCGGCCGTTCGAGGATGGCCACGAAGGCGTCTTCGGTCAGCCCCTCGACAAGACCCCATCGTTCCTCATGGCCTTCGCCGCGATCAAGGACCGTCGCTCTCATCCAGAGCCGCTGAAAGGTATTGCGAACCCCGCCGTGATGGCGATCCGGAGCCATGCCGTACCGCCAGAGAGTGATGGGACGAAACAGACACGCGGCCATGAAGGCCCAGACGTCGCTTCTGTGGGCTTCGCCAGAGCGCAGGATCTCCAGCTGCGCGAGATGCCTGGCGCAGGCTGCGTCGAATGATGAGCGGGCGGCGGCCGTATCGACCGTCGGGTATCCTGCGGCCCGCGCGACCGCCTCGACGCCCTCCCTGAGACTGCGCAGGTCCCTGGCGCCGAGGCGGCTGCCTCCGACCGCACCGAAAGTCACCGAGTCGGGCAGTTCATCCAGAAGATCGGCGACGCCGCCCTGAGGGCCTGTCGCCGCAAGAAGCTGATCAACGGCGGCCGCGCTGAGACGGGGCAGCAGGGTAACGGGCCTGGCCGCCATCAGAGCCTCACGCTGGAAAGAATGGCGGCGCGGAATTCTCCAGGTCTGTTTTCGAGAAGGGCGCGCGCGGCCGGGACGTCAGGGAAGGCGCGCTCGAGCCAGTGGGCGACCCGGCCGGCTACGGTTTCAGGCTCGGCGCAGTCGAACTCCTCGTCCCACCGCCCGGCGAGAGCGGCTTCGCACATCTGGGAGATCACGTCGGCCATGAGGGCCTGCAGCGTCAGCCCATCACCCTCCCGGAGGCGGGCGACCAGCTGGCTGTCATCCGCATTGACGTAGAGACGGGTCGCGCCATGAAAGGCCTGCCCCGGGCTGCGGGGGCTCCATGAGAGCAGCCACGGCGCGCTCTCGTGGGGACGGCCTGCGAATGCTGTCGAGAAACTGATGACTTCCATCGGAAAGCGGGGATCGTCCCCTTCGATCCGCGATGAAAGGCGCTCATCCCACAGCCGGGCCCCCGCCGCCCGCGGCGCAAGAGGATCGTCCGGTCGGGCGTCGACAGCCAGAATGATGGAGGTCCTCAGGGTAATCTGGGCTGAAAGCTGCGTCGGATCGGGGCTGAGAATGATCCTGCACGGCGCGTCGCCCTTAAGCGGGAGGCGTGTCCGGGAAATGATGTCGCGCGGAAGATCTCCCGGGCCGCTGCCGGTCTCGACCACCACATCAAGCTGGAATGGTTCGTCTGGACCGTATCCCAGCTCTACAGCGGCCTGCTCATGGTCAACGGAGACCAGGCGTTCCAGCGTGACCGGCGTGGCGTAGTCCCAGTCGGGCGTCATCTCCTGAAGCGGCGCCGGCTCGCCCTCGCCAAGGGTGATCATCCAGGGCTGGCTCCTCACCGCGGCGTCGAGGCGATGGAAGGGGGCGGCGGTTCTGCGCATCATTCAGACGTCTCCGGCAGAACCGCCGCACGAAGGCCGATGGCGCAGTTGTCAGGAACGGTGAGCCGAACCGTCAGTTCGCCCTCGAAATCTCCGATGTCGACCGTCATCCCGGGCGCGAAGACATCCCCTTCCCGGCCTGCTATCTCCAGCACCCGGGGCGGCTGGACCCCGTCCACGCCCGCAGCAGGGACGCCGCCGCCATCCATGGATACCGTAGGGGTCAGGTTCAGCCGCGGCAGTCGTCCCCTGCCCGATATGGTCATGGAGAAGAGCGCGGTCCGTTCCCCCTCATGGGTCTCCAGCCGCGTGAAGACCGGCGTGCTGACACGGCGCTGACGCCCGCCGCCGCCACGCCCGCCCCCGCCGCCTCGCGTGCGCGAAGGCCCGCCGTCGCCGACGCCGGCGAGGAAGGCGCCCAGCATGCCGGCGACAGCGGCGACCGACTGACCTGCCTCCTGGGCGCCGGCCCTCGACACGGCAGGCGCGGTCACCGCGACGGCCTCCTCCCTGAGACGGTTCATCGCGACATTGACATAGGTCCGGGCCGCTCCTTTCGGCAGGGCGGTCGGATCCCAGGTGTCATGGGCCGCGGGCTCGGAGCTGGCGAAGGCCGCTTCGATCTCAGGCGTCTCGCTGGTTATGAAGGCGCCGGCCCATTCGGTGCGTTCATCCGGCAGGGGCGGACCGGGCAGATAGCATACGACCATTTCAGCAGGCCGCATCAGGGCGATATGCGAAGCGCGGGCGGGAAATACGCCTGCTCCCCGGAAAGAAGGCAGCCTGTCCGCCCTTACGCCGCGGCTGGTGGCCAAGGCGCCAAGCGTGGCGGCGGGCCTCTGACAGCGTATGGCGCGACCCTTCCCGTTCCGCAGCTGGTTCATGGCCCTGGCGAACAGGTCCAGCGGCGGACAGTCTTCCGGACGGGGAATGTCCAGCTTCACGCCTTCAACCTCAACGGTCAGATCCATGCGTCGCTCGGCCGGGGTGGTTTCGAGCATCCGCGGCCAGAAGTTCCACAGCACACGCTCCAGAATGTGCGCTCCGACGTCTGAAGCCTCGCCCGCAGCGGCCTGGCCCTCCGGCTCGTGATCCACGGCGTCCATTCGCAGATCAGGATCGAGTATCATGATCGAAGTGCCGGTCCCGCCTTCGGCGTTTCGGCCAGGCCCGCCCAGCGCATCCCACAGGATTGCAGCGGCCTCGCCGGTCAGCGGCTCGCCCGCGCCGTCATCTGTCCCGGCGCTCGCGCCCCACCAGTGCCTGCCGGTATAGCGTTTCAGATATCCGTCGCCGTCCTGCCGTCCTCCGGCTTCGCCCAGATGACAGCCCATCAGCCGGCGCGGCTCCGCCCCGGGGCCCGGTTCATGCGCGAGGGTATCGACGATGACGGTCGAGCACCGGCTCATGCGATAGAGGGAAGCCTTGCCGAAGCCATAGGTGCCGCCGCCCAGATCGGTATTCCGCCGCGTGCCGACATTACGCATGAAATCGATGAAGTCGGTGCGCCCTCCGCCTGACGGCACGCGGTCCGCACGGGTTGGGCCACCAAGGCCCGTGGTTCCGAAATCACAGATCTCGAGGACCCGCGGAGTTCCTGATCCCAGGAAAGCTTCCAGGGCCCCTGCCGAAGACTCGATAAAGGGCCGCGAGTCCAGCACCACATCACGGAAGGTCGCCAACTGCCCGGTGGTCAGGGTGCGCAGGCGGATCAGGATGCGCGGGCCATATCCCAGCTTGGCGGCGTCGCAGCTGTTCTGGATGGATTCACGCAGCACCAGCTGGAGGCCGTCGAGGCGGGGCGCGCCCAACAGGCGTTCGAAGCCGCCGTCGCCCATGTTGCCGCTCGGCGCATAGGGCTCGGAAAAGAGGCTGAGAGGCGTCATGCGAGCGTCGCCAGAAGTCGGGCTTCCGCCGCCTCCATGGCCGCTTCATCCGCCTGGAAGGCTGCTGCGACGGCCGGATCGAGTTCGTAGGTGATCCCATGGATGCCAGCCGGTACGGCGCCGCCAGGGAACATCGACGGGACAATACGTGGAAATCCCTTCTCCACGGCCCATGCGTCGATCGCCTCGCAGTTGAAAGACAGCCGGTTCCACTCGGCCGCATCCGGGTCGGTGCAGCCCAGCGTCGCGAGCCTCTGGCGCAGTTCCGCAGAGGGGCCGGTCAGCGCCTCGATATCGCGCACGAGCAACGCCACGGCCGCGGCTCCGCCCTGGGTGCGTTCAAGAGCGACTCTCCAGAGCTGCAGCGTGCCGCCAACCGGCGGGTCCAGTTGATCGGCCGAGGAGATGGTGACCCGTCCCGTCTTCCGGCCGGATGACTTCACCTCGATGGCGTGCACGCCGCCACGAAAGTCGTGGCGTTCGGGATCAGGACCGAACCAGAGCGCCGGCGCCCGTGGATCGCGCGCCGCCAGACGCTTCAGGACGATGAGTTCGGCGACCAGACCCCGTATGATCCTTTCATCAATCGGGTTCGTCGGTCCGCGCGCGAACAGGGCGCCGAGATCCCGGATCGACGCGGCCAGCGCGTCCCTCGCCGGATCGCCGTCGAGGATGCGCGTCAGAACCGCCTCCACCAGATCGGCGAACCCCCGGTCGAGGACCGATTCGATGCAGGTCACCACAATATAGGTGCGGAGGCTCCCGCCATCGGTGAGCCGCGTGATGGCGATCTCGAGCGCTGGCGGAACATCAATGGCGGGGCGGCGCTCGCCTGAAGCGACCGGCAGGAGCAGCTGCGCATGGCCCTGCGGGCTGAGGGCCAGAGCCGCAGCGCCATGCCCCGTATCCACCTTCAGGCTGCTGACCTCGAGCTCTTCAGCGCCCGGCGCGCTGCGTCCCCGCAGGGTTGTCCAGCGGGCCTGGATCTCCGCAACGAGGCTAGACACCGACCAGCGCCTCCAGACCTGCGGCTTCCACCGCATCCATGTCTTCCTGCTCCATCGCCTCGAGCTCTTCTGCCGAAGGCGGCGCGAGTTCCACGCTCACGAAATCGCCGCCATGATCCTTGGACAGGGGAATGACGAGACCGACGCCCATCACGTCCATTTCGGCGTCAAGCGCCACGCGCGACGCACTGCCGCTGCGCGCCGGCGAGCTGCGCTCAATAGGATAGAGCAGCAGGAGCGGACGTTCGCCCAGCTCATCGCGGCGCGCCTTCTTCAGGGTTTCCCAGTCGCCTTCATCCGGGATTTTCGGAACGTCGAATCTGATATCGGCCTTTGACATCAACCCCTTGATGTCCGCCAGTTCATCAATCCCGCGAAGGCGCGAGCGCCGCAGCGTGCTGACCTTTCCGAGCGCTCCGAGATCCATTTCAGAATCCTGGCCGTCCGCGGTGACGACCCCCACATTCCAGAGCTTCAGGGCCGGATGATCCTGTTCCAGGAATTGCAGGAGCAGCCCCCTGTCCAGGTCCTGGTGCGTCGGGTGAATTGTGTAGTCCTTGAAGAAACGGATCACAGCGTTGCGGGGCACGTCGCGGAACAGGGGGCGCGTCGACGTCCCGTCACGCAGGCCGGCCGCCTGAGCGGCGTCAAGGAGCTGGCCTGCAGCCTTCCAGTTCGTTTCAAGAAGCGCCCTGTCCCTGTGGGCGAAGCGTATGGTCTGAAGATGCCGGCCCCAGTAGCCAATGCTGGAGCGCCGCGCGTGCCTCATCTTGCTGCGGGCCACGATCGCCATGCCCGGAATGCTGCGGATCCGGACGGCGAAATCCATGGGCGTCACCATGGGTCTGCGGCTGTAGTTTCCGATATCCTCGCGGATCTCCGCCTCGATCGCCGCCAGCGACTGGAACCGCACGCGCATGATCTGCGGCATCCACAAACGCGGCAGATCCTCGTAGCCGTGGCGATAGCCGAACCAGCGCCCCATCTGGAGCAGGGTGTCGTACTGGTTGGAGGTCCGCAGGAAATAGCTGACGCACAGGCCCTCAAGCGTCAGTCCCCGGGCCAGGATGCTGCCGCCCACCACAATGTAGGTCATGGGAGCGCCGGTATAGTCGATGCGGTCGTCGCTGGCGCCGTTTTCAACGGGGACCTGCAGGACCTTCACCACATCCGCCACGAAGCCGCTGATCTGCGAGAAGGTTTCGGGAGCCGCGGCGCCGGGGGCCCGGCCGCGCTCCGCATTCCAGACATCTTCCAGCTCGGTCCAGACGGGCCCCTCGCCCGCGACGAGCGATTTCCCGTGCGCCTTGAGCCATTCCCCGATCAGGGCGGCGACCTTCTCGTGCATCAATATGGCCGATGAGGTGTGAACCAGCATCGTCATGTGTTCATCCGCCTGCCCGCGCGACCGGCGCGCGGCGCATGATGCGATGAAGTAGAGAATGGCCTGACGCAGGCTGTCGGTCATCTCAACCACAAAGTCCGCCTGCGCCTTGCGGCTCGGCGCCTGAAGCCTCGCCTCCTCCTCGGCGGTCACGTCGCGGATGACGTCCATCCCCTCTTCATCCGACTGCGGGTCAGCCGGATCCGCCGGCGTACGGCCGAACAGCTTCTGCGTTCCGAAATAGCCGTCGGGAAGCGGCAGGGCGGTGATGAAATCCCGCGGATACATGTCATCGAGGTCGCCGGACTGGTCTGCGTAGGGATTGATCAGCACATTGGCGAAAGGCGTGGCCGTATAACCGACATAGGAAACGGACGGCAGCGCCTTGAGGATCAGCCGGATCTTCTCGTTGATGGCCGATATGTCCATCTCACGCGAGGCGGAGTTCACCGTGGCCTGATCGCACTCGTCGTCGATCAGAAGGACCTTGAGGCGGCGCATGTCGGACGCCGGGGTTTTCGTAATGACTTCAAGAAGGCGCTGCAGCGGTGCGACGTTCTTCTTCATCACCGCGATCTGGGCGCGCTCCCTCATTCCCATCAGATGCCCGTGGGCAGGCGTATGGAATTCGCCCTTGATGTCCGTGGTCGTGAGTTTGTGCCAGAGGTTCGGGTGGCGGTTGACGATATCGGCTTCCAGGCGCCGCTGTGTCTGCTGCCTGAGCTTGTCCGTGAGCCCAGCCAGAACGATGATCAGGGTGTAGCCGCAGTCAACCGCTTTTGAGATTACGGCGGCCATGTTGGCGGTTTTGCCAGACTGGACGTACCCGACGACAAGGCCTCGACAGGAGAAGGTCTGCCCGGCCGGATTTTCGAGAAGCGAGACCACCTCGTTCGACGCCCCATCGATGGCGTCAACGGCGTCAGAGTCCCAGCCTTTGGGCCCGGTCAGATAGGTTTTCAGCGCGGGCCAGTGGTGATCCCCTGGCCGTGGCCCCCTGTACCACTCCGCCCGGTCCCGAAGGATCGAGTTGCGGCGCAGGATGGTGATGCGGAACTCCTGCCTCAGCAGCTCCTTCGCCTCTTCCAGATCAGCCCAGGCCGGGTTATCGGCGCCCAGAACTGCCTCGAGGGTTCCACGGACCACCTCTGCGGCTGCGTCGACGTCGCCTGTACCCGGCAGGGCGTTCTTCACGAGGGTCAGGAAATGGAGGGCCTGAGGGGATGGCAAGACAAGTAACTCCCTGAATCTGAAGGTCTGGATGCACTGATTCGCGAGAGGCGGAACATTCCAGCGACCATCGTTCGGTTCCATTGGGAGACCGCGCAGGGTTTCCTCCCTCCCCCGCTGCAGCAGCAACAGCTGCATCGATGATCAGTCTGAACCCGCGAGCCGCAGCCTGAGCTGGTCACGGATGGCTTCGTAGGAGTGCTCGCCCTGTCTCATGCAGGCATGAACCGCCCGGTGGCAGTTGGGGCAGACCAGTGCGATATCGTCGGGAGTGACTTCGTGTTCGTCCGTCCAGGCCGTCACCGGCTTCCTGTGGTGGGCGTCAATCACGGGCACGCCGTAGCGGTCGGAAGGGTTCTCCTCGCATATCTCGCAGGCGGGCTCAGCCACGCTCTTGATCCAGGCGACAAGCGCCCGGCTCCGTTCAGCCAGGAGATGGGTGACGTATCGTCTCCGCCCTTCGCGCCAGACCATGTCAACGGCTTCCGGCGTCTGTTCGTAAGCCCCGGACTGGCGGCGCAGCACGACATGGTCTCCTGCGATTTCCGAGACATCGAAACGCCCTTCGAACCGCCACTCCGTTCCGGATTCAGTGAAGAGCAGTACGGGATAAAGCCCGAGCGGCTGGTCAATCAGGACCCGGTTGGCCAGTTCGCCATGGTCAACCACGCCCTTTCTGGCCTTGAAGGAGTAACGGTAGAGGCCGTGAGCCTCATCCGCCCAGCCGTCATGCTCATACGAACCGGGGCGGGTCTTTATGATCACGCCCGTGACATCCGGAGGCAGTCCGATCCAGTTGATCCCCTGCTGCGGGGTGTTTCCGATCCGGCCGCCCGGTCCGCTCCAGTGCGCCGAACCTTCCTGTTTCGAATACTGGATGAGGTCGAAAAGTACGCGCTTCGACACGCTCTGGTCCGGCCCAAGGCCCAACAGATCGCCTGCCGTCATCATCCCCATGCATTCCTCCCCCTCACCGGATACCCAGAACGCCCGCCTCTACATCCAACAGGCAGACGTCGTCCGGCAATGTCTATCAATACAGAAAGCTGTTTGCATCCAGAGCGATGGGAACACTGCGGGGTCTCCCCCTGCGCATCGTTCCGAGAGGACTGAGCTCATCGTCAGATTATGTGCATCGGCACTGGAACACACGTTCCGCCGCCCCCTGCGACTCCCGCATTCTACCCCTCAGCTTTCTCGAAACGGGCAAGCGGATCCATCCTTGTCCTGTAAAGGACGCTCTGCTGCAGCCAATCGCACCTTACGATGCTTCCCTCCGAAGCCCACTGCTGGGAGGTCGCCAGACGGATTGTCCGCGCATCTCGCCACGACAGCAGTTTCAGAAGTCGCGCGCTATCCCAGGACGCCAAGCCGGGACAGGTGCGAGTCCGACATCGCGAACCATCGAGCATCAAACTAGCGACCAATAATCATCCGGCGCCGCATCTCCATCAAGCAGAAGCAGACCTGTTGGCGCGAACATCAACTTGAAATGCAGTCGAATATCCTTCTCGTGCCTCGACCGAACGGGCTCGACAACACGCACTGTCGCCACGGTATAATCCTCGCCGTAACCAATGCTGTGGCAGGTTAGATCGAAGTGCTCTCCGATCTCACCCGATATCAAGAGCTGCTCGAGTTCTGCAGCATTTCCAAATCGAACAGCGCCCTGAGAAAATGCTGCGAACACCACCATGCTCAGGTAATGCGTGCGCGCTTTGGAGGGCAGGCCGTTGCTGAACCGCCTCACCTGACCAGACAGGAGGCTCACCATCGGAGGAAGGGACGGGTTTGACAACGCCAGATCACGGAGAGTCACCAGCAGCGTCCTGTTCGTCATGAGCTCGCCGACAATCGCGCTGACGTCCGCGTCTTCATACACACGAACGCGCTCGGCGTTCAGGGGCTGAACCCGGGAGAACCAGACCTCTCCATCAGACGCCCTGCGCCCCTCGCGTGCGACACCCCCGAGTTGAGCCGGCGGCTCGTCGCTTCGCGTGTCACAGTCGAAGCTGCCTATGTCACCCTGGACGGAGAGGGTCTGGCGGTGGTCCTGAGAACCGCCGATGGAGCGAACTCTCCAACCCCGATGAATGAGAACGGCCTTCGCTGCGCGCTTCATGTGATCGTTGCGCTCCCGGGGCGGTGAGGCGCGAGTCTCCAGGATTATGCCGCAGGCTGCACGCCGACGCTTCTCGCTTCCCATCTCGACGTCGACAAGATCGACCTGCGGGAAAAGAGCAGCACCGATTGGGTGGAGGTCGCCAGGTTCATGCCCGCCAGCCGTATAGAAACGTGTGCCGCCTACGCCCTCAAGGCCGAGGCGCGTCACCCGAGCGTGGAGTTGACACCAAGCGTCCAGTTCTGGACGAGGCCCTGTGCCAGTGGCCTGCATGTAAATGGCATAATCGCCGCCACCCAACCCATCACGACGTTCACGGATCGATGTGACGGCAGCGGCGGCATTTCTGACTACCCCTTCCGCTCCGTCGCCGAAACGACGATCCATCATCGCCGGCGTATCGATAACGAGACTGTTTGGAGGCAACCCCCCAGCGAGGTCGTGATCCCGCTGCGTCCAGGCACGGTTGGGACGAAGTGCCAAATGGATGTCACCAATCGGGAGACCCTGCACCGGACAGTCAAGTCGCGCGATTGAAAACACTCCGCGTGGCTTGTGCTCCTCCAGGACAGACCGTGGCGCCAGGCGGTCATAGGCCTGAATCGTAAACCGCGAAGGACGGGGAGTGTTGAGCGCGTAGAGGAGCGCCTCCAGCCGAGTATCCAGCACGCGGATGACGGCGTCGATCGGTCGAACCGGTGTCCGTGGCGGCGGCGGGACGCGGGTGGGCGGTGTTTCTCGAAAGCTGATCGGCGGTCTGCGACCGATTTCCGGATAGAGCCCGCGCACACCGGCAAACGCCTGTGCAACTCGCTCCGTGATCGCGCCAATGACATGAGGCGGCGCATTTTCCTCGACGCCATGGACCGTCAGCCCATCCTCGTCTCCTACTGCGATGACGCGACGCATGTCGCGAACAGCTCGCGAAAGGAGATCCGCAGGCAGGGCCCGCAGCGCAGTCACAACGTCCGGGGTAAGCATCGACAGGTCACGCCAGACGCCTGCCGTGGTCGCCGAACGCTCCGCCAGCTGTCGGTGGACCCGCGTGGCAAATCGCACACGGGCGGTCGTGTTGCCGACGAATTCCGCAGCTTCGATACCTTGCAGAAGACGCTGTTCAAAGAACGGCTCACCGAGCCGATCCGCCAACAGCGCATGGTCATCAGCCCCCTGCCCCACGATCACGTCGTCGGGCGCGAAAACGAATGACCACACCAACGGCTCGCCCACTGCAACGCTCCGCTCAGCGATGTCGACGCCTGGGTAGCTCTCGCGCGTATAGGGCTCAAAGGCTTGCACCTGCCCCCCGCCAGCAACCTGGACGCATGGTGTATTGGTTCCCGGAAGAGCGAAAAGCGGCGTGAAAAAGCCAGCGCCTGCCTCGAATGGATCCATCAAACGGAACAGTCGGGCCTTCATCCGAACACCTCCGCCTTCTCGAGAAAGCGCTCGAGATGCTCGTAGAGCGGGTAGCTGAGCGCCTCTGGGGAGGCACGACCATAGGTGCGGTAATCCAGGGGCACGGCATCCGGACATCGGGCAAGCGCATCCTTGATGGCCGGATCATCCAGCAGCGCTGCAGGTGCGATCAAGGCGCGGAGGGCTTCAAGCAGCGAAACAGGCGCCGGGACCTGCACCTCGATTGTCCCCCGCCGGTCGTCATCGTCCGCGATGGATCCGTCGCCGATCAACCGTCCATAACCAGACGCCTCCCTCTCCGAGATCAGAGGAGCATGCCCAGGACGTGGTGACTGAGTATAATAGTTGCGCGTCGTCTCGAAGAAGGCGCCGATTAACCGCAATGGCGTATCGACCGAAGGTGCTAGCTCAAACTGAGGAAGCGACAATCCCGGGCCGAGGTGAGGACGGTAGCGCTCGAATCCACCACTATCGAACGGCAGGATCCGCACGGCATCGCGGATTACCTGCGGATCCAGCACCAGACAGACCGGCGCAGTCTCTGTGAGGGTGCTCGATCCCAGCCCGGAGCAGGGTTTGAAAGCGGGACGCCCGTAGAAGAGATACAGAAGATCAGCGTCGTATACCCGGCAATGGTCGGGCTTCAGGACCAGCTCGGCCATAATTTCGATGCAACCGCCCCCTGAGGTGCAATGCGTCAGATGCATCGGTCGCGTGGCGGCTGGCGCTTGCGCGTCTACGAAATCCTGGAAACGACCCAAACCTTAATCCCCCTTTGGCTCTCGTGCCCGTGTCCCTCCCTCAGCATATTCAGAGTGGAAGTTGAACTGCGATCGGAAAGTGGCGTTTGCCCGCTCATGGCGCGGGGCGATCGACAGCTCTCTCACGAAGAGCATCTGCCAGCTGCCAGGCATCATGTTTCGCGTAATCTGAGGACGCATGCAGTCTGCCGGAGGTTTAACGCCACCGGTGGGTTTGAGAGCCGTGCACAGCATCGGAAGCAGACGTTTGCACATTCCCAGAAGGCAGACATGCCATCACTATGCTCTGAGCCCGGCTGCGGCGCTGGCAGTGGCTAGGCTGCATCAGATGCCTCTGGCTCGCGCCATTGCCCGTTCGAACCGGACGACCATGGCTTCAGCGTCCTTCTCGAGCGTCGCATCGACGAACTGGATGCGCACCGGCAATCTGATGCTCAGAGGCTGCGCGAGGTTGCGGGCCTCCAGCGTCGCTTCGACGACCCCCGCGATCAGACCGTATTCGGTGCCGCCAATGCGGAACCCGAAGGTGTCCGCTTCGCGCTGATGCATCCAGGTCTCACATTCCAGCACCATGCGCTCGCCAGGCTGATCGCGGCCTTCGCGCCAGTAGAACGCGTCGGCTTCCCGGCGTGGAGAACGAAACGTCGGCGGCCCCGCGTCGTGGAACCGGGGCGGGGTGCGCATGAGATCGACACCGCCGATCGCGGAGAGAAGATTGCTCATGCGCGTCGGCTCGGGAGGACGCGGCGGCATGCCGATCTCCCGCTCAGACCTCGCCTGGGCAGCATCGAATGCGGCGACCTGTTCACGCCAGCGTTTCGGATTTTCCAGCGTCAGATTCCCCCGAACCTCAATCTTGACGATGACGCCCTCTGCAGGTCTCACACCGTCGTTTCGGATCACCAGACTGAGCAGCGGCCAGCCCTCACGATGTCGACGCGTCTCATGCAGGCGGGAAAGCTTGGACCGAACAGCGTGGAGCCACCGGTCATGGTCTTGCAGATATCGCTCGCGCGCCTGTGCGCTTATGAACTGAGGTCCCGGCCCCATGTCGACGTCTAACCCGACCAGGTCCGTAAGGCCCCCACGAGGCCGGGCAGGCGGCGCGTCGAGGTCCGCAGGAGGCGCCGCCGCCGCAATACGATCAAGCCAAGCGTCAATCTGATGGAGTTCCAGGGGAACATAACGTTGCAACTCGCCTTCCAGGTGGACGATCCGGTTTCCGGCCTCGTCAGTGAAATGGGCGGTCGCCAACGGTTCCGCCGCTTGCAGGCGCGCGTTCTCGGCTTTCAACCGGGCAATCGTCTTCTGACTCTCGTCGCCCTCCTCCGGCCGCAACCAATCCTCGGGCAAAAGTCGGCAAGGAATTCCATACTCGGCTGCCAGAGCGGCGGCATAGGTGTCGTCAGTCAGGAAAACCACACGCCGCCCTTGGTCCACGAGCGTCAGCACCTCATTTAGAATGACCTGATCACCCCGTGTGAGATCCAGGTCAGGACGTACCGGCGCCCGCGCTTCGGCTCGGCCGAGCCGCAACCTACGCGTTACCCTCGGGTTCGATTCCCGGATGACATCGGCCTGATCCGGTTGTCCAAGCAGGATTCGGATGTGACGGCTGATCTCCCGTGCAATTCGCCCGGGCCGGCCCGGGCGGGTCTTAAGAAGGTCAAGCTCGCGGATGACCTGGCCAACGAGGAGGACCTCGATGTCGTCTTCTCTGAAAATCTCCCAAGGCAGTTGATGCAGCGCGCGGGCGTGGATCAGCACATTGCTGTCCGGAATGATGGCGAACGGGTCAGACAAGGCGAGAGTCCATGCCAAAAACTCAGTTTGCCCGGAGACACCTGCTACGTCGATCATGCAGCATCACGACGAGGAAGAGAGCTCCTTTAATCCGGTTCTGGGAGGTCGTAGCGCCGGTAGTCCTCGACTACCAGTCCAGGCGTCCGATTTGCGATCTCGTCAGAACAGGATTTCGACCGGAGGCGTGCTCGCACCCCGCACGTCGCGCGTGTACAGGATTTCCAACTTGGGGAAGTCGGCCGACGGGAAGGCTTCCCTGTAATTCTTCTCCACCGGATGGTCGTCCCGGTTCACCGCCCCCGCGGAATAGACGAGCGTCTGACGTTCGCTCTTCGATCCCCACCGCTTCAGGAAACTGCGGGTGCCCTTCGTCCAATGGGTGCCCGCCCCGTGATGGAAGGCGACAAGCCCTCTCATCTCAAGACCGTCGGACGCATGCGTCTTGTAGTGGATCGGAAGATGAAAGGGCGCATCACCGGGCAGGAAGATGACCTTGCCGGTCTCCTTCTGGACGATCGAGAACGCCACGCCGCTTCGGTTGCAGTCCTCGTTGTGAAGCGTTGGCCGAAAGGCCTTCAGCTTCTCCCACCAGAGCTCGTCACCGTTCGCTGCTACAAAGCAGCACGGCACGGTCTCCAGCGACGGCGGAATACAGCGGATGTTAGCGAGCTCAACGGAGCGCTCCACAGCCGACGGAGATGTCCATTGCCGGGGCACCAGCCAACGGCCGTGTTCGGCCGCAGCCGTTCCGGGCCAAGCGCTCGCCCAGTGGTCGTGGTCCCAGTGGGTCAGCATGATGGTCTGCGCAACCGGCACCGGCAACAGAAGATCGATCCTAGTTAGCCGCGCAGCCACCTTCAGGCCGTTGAACGGACTGCTCTGGACGCCGCCATAGTCGATCCGGAGCACGCCCTTCCCGGTCTCGTCCAAGACGACGATGGCGTCACCCTGGCCAACGTCCTCGACGCGAACCCCTGACAGCGAGTTCACTGCCACCAGGGGATCGAACTGCAGGCCGAGGTCGAGGGCATCGATTTTTTCAAGGACTTGAGCCGTCATGTCAGGCCTCCTCCGGACGCGGCGTTCCAGACGGCGCCGACAATCCCCGGTTCAGAATCCCATCCCAGTCGAAACGGGAATCTTTCTCTTCCACCTCGATCGGTTCGATATCCTCTTCGTACCTCGTCGCGGCTTGAACCCGATTTCCGCCGAAGACGACCGCGATCCGACCCGGCTTTAATGCCTTGAAATCAGCTAGGGGGAACGGTGCGCCAGGTGAGGGCGGCGCCGGCTCAGGCCCGGGCTCGTCACTACCCAGATCGCCGATGTGATCCAGGGAGAAGGCCTGTCTTAGCGCCCGTTTCTCGTCCCGCGTCACTCGGAGCACCTGCCGCACATGAGCCGGGCGCACCTCGCCCTCCCTGTCGGACACCATCGCAAAGACAGGGATGCCAGGACCGATGGCTTTCGCCTCGCTCAGGGTAATGCGGAACCACCCGCCGAGTTGAAGCTCCCGAGTCAACGCGCCAACGGCAACTGAGGCGGACGCGGCGTAGAGATCGACCCGACTCGTCGGCATAACCCTGAACAGTTGACGCAGACGGGTGGCTCGATCAGTTCTCCATTCGGCGTCCGACGGCCGCGGCGGCTCCGCTCCCAAGATTTCAGGCGTGTGCTTGAGAAATTGTTGGCGCACGATCGACGAAAACCCCAGATGGGCGACATTTTCTTCCGACCAGCGGGTTCCGACGATCGCGCGACCGTCCGAGGGCAAGGCTACGCCGCCGGGCAGTCGGCTGCGCGCCTCCAGATAGCAGAAATACTCGGTCCTCGCTCTGCCTCGCCCCTCCCAACCTGAGTACAGCTTCACGTTTCCCCCTCTGAGTCTGCCGCCCTACCCTTTTTCGCCGTAAATACTGGACACCACAACTTCCAGCTGCGGCGGATAGGAACAGAAATTTTATTGAGAAGCTCAAATCGAGCCATCGGGGCACTCTCGCCGAGCCGCTACGCAATCACAAACCCGAAGGCACGCATCGATCCCGCACCCATGATGAGTTGCGCACGCACCGGAATTTGTCGTCAACCCGACCGGGATTCAGCCTCAAAGCTTGCAAGGAAGAGGGACGGTCACTCCCAGAGAGCGCTTGGACGCACCATTCGAGATACTGTATCGGGAACTCGCGGATGAGCGAGCTTCGCGAAAGGAGACCGCACGCCATAGCGGTCTCCCGGATCGGCGAGGCGACACGCCCGAGGCTCAAAGCACGATCTGGGCGGCGACCGTATCAGAGATTGTCCGCCGCTTGGCGGCCCTCCGTAAAACCTCAGTATCTTCGCCCGACTCGCGCAACCAGTCCAGAAAGCGGTGAACCGCATGGCGCGTGGTGGTCTCGTCGCGACAGTCCCGCAATATCGCAAACTGCACCTGTTGGACCTCATCGGCGGCGAAGATGCCGAACGGCGGCTTGACCACGGTGGCGTCCGGAAATCCCAGGAGGGCCCGCGCCTGAGCTTCGGTCGCACCGCTCTGGCTGGCGATCAGATGAAGCGGTCCGAGTTTCGGCGGGAGTCCGCCGACAATCTTATAATCATCCAGAAAAGGCCGACCGACCCGCTCCCGGCTTGCCGGCACCCCGAGCCCCGCCGGTGCAGCGTGCAAGGAGAAGACAATCGCCCCCGCCCCGACCACAAAACTCACCTGTTTCGGACCCAAAAGCTCGCCGCCGCTTTCCAGAAGTGCTGTTTCGAGGACCGCCGCCATCCGCCCCTCGCGTTCACCGTAGTTCAACCGACTCCAAGCAAGGGCGTCGCCGGAGTAATATCGACCTTTGCGCGCCTCTCGGACGCCGAGATGAACCAGCCTAGTCGACGCATCGGCAACGGCGTTCAGAACCGCCGCGATGAGATCTGCTTCGGTTTCGACCGGAGCGCCAAAGGCGTTCAGGGTCGCTGAAACAGTCTTGAAGCGTGCGTTAGCCGCAGCATCTTCATCGTCCAGCGGCTCGGTTCCGGTCAGGGGAATGATACGTACCTTCGCTGGCGCGCTGTTTTGTGCCGTCATCAGCTCGGCATGGCATATACCGACGTCTCCTGGCGTCCTCGCCCACCCTGCATGGCCCGTGTCAAGGACAATGAGGATATCGGCGGAAGACGCCTGCGTCAGACAAGCCTCCCAACTGTTCTCCTCCAGACCCTGTGCCGGAGCGTCTTCATTAATCCAGACGGAGAACAGTTTCTGACTGAAAAGCTCGGCACCCTCGATCTGCTGCCGGAGCGCTCGGCGTATCTCGGTCATCGAGCGGCCGCCCGCCGGAAAGGAACGCTTGCACTGACTCGAGATCATGACCGAGATCGGCCGCACGTCCACGGCTGTTCGCAAGCTCCCCTCCCCCCCTATGCACTCGACCGGCGTCCCTTCGGCATCGGTGATGCCCCCACAGCCTATTGCCCCGATCGCCCAGTACAAGCGAAAGTTACCCCCTCTAGATCAGTTGATGGTCCATAAGCAGCGGTTGGCAAATGTCGGAGCAGCGCCAAGTGTGGACATTGGGACAGCACCGGAAAGCGGACCCACCCATTCTTTCGATGCCAGCTTAGACCCAAGCGTAAGTTTCGTCCTTGAACCACATCACGGCCTCAACGCCTTCGCGGATGGCATAGGCCGCCGCGAGTCCAAGTGCGTGCTCGTGAAAAATTCGCGTGTGTCGCAGAAGTGGTTTGGTGTGCACCTCGCCATTGGGCTGCTCATGCACGAGTAGAATCTCCGAGACGTCATTGGCGCAGTCCTGACCGATGACATCAGTGACGGCGATGACGTAGCGGCTCGGCACGACTTGCCGTCCAGCTCGATTTGTCGCGCTCGCGATGAGGTCGCGCGCCTTGTCCCCGAACAGGTCGTTCGCGCATTTGAAGATCGAGGCATGAGCCGGTTCGAGGTCTCGCGATGCGCACCAAGTTTCGAAAATCTCGGTAGTGAGCGGGATCGTCAAAAAGGGTCGGAGCGGGTCACTGCGCTCGCGACCTTCCTGCTCATGACGCTTCCAGATGTCGTAACCGCCGAGCATCAGGGACGGATCGGCGAGCAGTTTATTGAAGCGTTCCCACTCCGGTCGTGTGAGCGAGGGAAAGGTCACGCCGATCGGCGGGCTCGCGGTCATGCCAGTGCTGTTGTGACGCGGCCGTCCGTGAACGTAAAAGCCTGAGGCGCGGCCCAGCACCGGCGCGGGTCGAATGAAAGTGATGCCGTCCACGTCGAAGCGCGTGTCGGCCACCGGCCGCTTGGTCAGATTGGGACCGAGGTCGCCAGTCATCATCTCGGTCATGAAGCGATTGGCGAGGTGATTCCAGCCTTCGCGCAGCTTCTCGAATTCCTTGAAAGGCCGAGCCAGATTGATCGGCACGTAGTCCATCGGCCACAGGAAAAACGTGTCGAACCCATCGCTGTGGTAATAGGCACCGGCCACAACCACGGCGTCGATCTCGGTCACGTACTGGCGAGCGCGATGCGCGACCAGGTTCTTCAGGGCTTCGTGGTCGAGCGTCGTGTAGCCGTTGTTGACGACCATAAGCACATTGCAGTCCGTGTCGCGATTCTCACTCCGCGACTGGGCCAGTTGCTTGCTGGCTTTGCGGACCGCCGTCTGAATGGGCCCTTCGATAATGCGATCGAACCTGATCTGATCCGCAGGCTCCAATAGCTTTCTATCAAGCACGACGACGGGCTTTTTTGGTCCGTACTCGCCGAACAGTGTAGCGAGTCTTTGTTGGCGCTCGGGCTTTGAAAACCCTTCTTCATCGAGCGCTTTCAGCTCGATCAACGCATTCCCAAGTTTGTAGTCCGCGCCGACGTTGTTCCGCTTGTCGGCATCAGGATGCGCACGAACGCCCCCTGCCGCTTCCAAGGCGAAGTCGATATCCGCTTCAGCCAGCGGGCGGACCTGGATTGCTTCCAACAGCGTCACTCCCTCTCTATGCGAGCGCCCTGACATTGCCCCCCGACTTCCAAGTTCACAAACGTCGAGCCCAGGTTATAAGGGTATAAAGAGTAAGATGGTTGTTAGAAGTGTTGGGGCAAACAAACGGTTTGAGGCGGGGGAGCAAAGCCCTCCTGAACGTCGATATCATCTCAGCCAACTACGGACAGCTGAGCGCCAGGAGCGGCCATCGGCTTCTCGAACGACAACTGACATTCCATCCTCGCTTAGCGCTCCCAGCTTGATTGACGCCAACATCGATTCTATTATCCTGGAATTATGGAATCAGACTCCGCCATCCTTGCCCTAGCCGCCCTGGCTCAGCCCACGCGGCTGGAGACCTTCCGCCTCCTGGTGCGGCACGAACCCGAAGGTCTGCCCGCCGGCGAGATCGCCAATGCGCTCGCCGTGCCCGCCAACACCATGTCGGCGCATCTTGGAGTCCTGTCGCGGGCGGGACTGATCAGTTCGGAGCGCCGCAGCCGCTCGATCATCTATCGCGCTGACCTGGTCCGCCTTCAGGCCCTAGTCGTTTTCCTGCTGAAGGACTGCTGCCAGGGCCGCGCAGAACTTTGCGAGCCGCTGCTGGCCGAACTCTCGCCCTGCCGCGTCTGAGGTCATCATGGACGTCGTCATCTATCACAACCCCGCCTGCAGGACGTCGCGCAACGTCCTGGCCCTGATACGCCACGTCGGGATCGAGCCCCATGTCATCGAGTATCTGAAGGCGCCTCCTAGTCGCGAGATGATCCTGGGGTTGGTCGAGCGCATGGGCGTTTCCCTGCGCAGCCTCCTGCGCGAGAAGGGCACGCCCTTCGCCGAACTGGGCCTCGGCGATCCCGCCCTGACGGATGACCAGATTCTGGACGCCATCGAGGCCCACCCGATCCTGCTGAACCGTCCGATCGTCGTCTCGCCTCTGGGGGTGAAGCTGTGCCGGCCGTCCGAGGCGGTTCTGGACCTCCTGCCGCCTGACGGGCTCAAGCCCTTCACCAAGGAAGACGGCGAAGTCGTCATCGACGCCACAGGCCGGAGGCTTCGCTGATGGTCGACGCCGTCATCACCGATCGGCCGAAGCGCCGCCTCTCCTTCCTCGACCGCTGGCTGACGCTGTGGATTTTCGCGGCCATGGCGTTGGGCGTGCTGCTGGGCACGCTTGTGCCGGGGCTTCCCGGCTGGATCGACGGCCTGTCGGTCGGGACGACCAACATCCCCATCGCCATCGGCCTGATCCTGATGATGTATCCGCCGCTGGCGCGGGTGAAGTACGAGGAACTGCCGCGCGTCTTCGCCGACAAGCGCGTGCTGCTGCTGTCCCTGTTCCAGAACTGGGTGCTGGGGCCGGTGCTGATGTTCGCCCTGGCGGTGATCTTCCTGCGTGATCAACCCGAATACATGACCGGCGTCATCCTGATCGGCCTGGCCCGCTGCATCGCCATGGTGCTGGTCTGGAACCAGTTGGCGCGCGGCGACAACCAGTATGTGGCGGGCCTGGTCGCCTTCAACTCGCTCTTCCAGATCGCCTTCTTCAGCCTCTACGCTTGGCTGTTCCTGACCGTGCTGCCGCCCCTGTTCGGACTGGAGGGCAGCGTGGTCGACGTCAGCGTCTGGACCATCGCCGGCGCCGTCCTGGTCTATCTGGGCCTGCCCTTCCTCGGCGGTTTCCTGACCCGGCGCGCGCTGGTCGCGAGGAAGGGGAACGACTGGTATGAAACGCGCTTCTTGCCACGCATCGCGCCGGTGACCCTGATCGCCCTGCTCTTCACCATCGTCGCCATGTTCAGCCTGAAGGGCGGCGACGTGGTCGCCCTGCCGCTGGACGCCCTGCGCATCGCCATCCCGCTGACGATCTACTTCTTCGTCATGTTCGTGGTCAGCTTCCTGATGGGGCGGTTGATCGAGGCGGACTATCCGCGCACCACAGCCCTGGCCTTCACCGCCGCCTCCAATAATTTCGAGCTGGCGATCGCCGTCGCCATCGCCGCCTTCGGTCTAGCCTCGCCGGTCGCCTTCGCCGCCGTCATCGGCCCGTTGGTCGAGGTGCCGGTGCTGATCCTGCTGGTCTCGGTCGCCCTCTGGCTGGGCCGTCGCTACTTCCCCGACACCGCCCCGAAGAAGGACGCCTGCTGATGGCCTTCAACGCTGTGGAGTTAACTGAGCCCACCGACGATCTGATCGCCGCACTGGAGGCTGCCGGATTGCCGACGGATGACCTCCACGAACCTGGCAGGCGCTTCTTCCGCTTTGAGAATGGCGAGGGGCTGGTCGGCTACGGCGGGCTGGAGCAGGTCGGACCCGACGCCCTGGTCCGCTCCATGGTCGTGCCTGACGGACGTCGTGGCGGCGGTCACGGCGGGACGATCCTGTCCTGGCTGGAAGCCGAAGCCGCCGGACAAGGGGCTGACGGTCTCTATCTGCTTACGACCTCGGCCGCCGTCTTCTTCCAGCGACGCGGCTATTCGGTCGCCCTTCGGTCAGCCGCGCCGCCCTCAGTCGCCGCCTCCCGGCAGTTCAGCGGCCTGTGCCCGGCCTCGGCGACCTTCATGTTCAAGGAGTTGCGCCCCCGATGATCCGCCTTCGCGACTTGCCCGATCCCGACCACCTGCCCGCGCTCGACCCGACCTACCTGTCCAGCCGCCCCGCGCTGGGCCTCGGGCCGAACGACCATCCGCCGCGCATCCTGCTGCTCTACGGCTCGCTGCGCGACCGTTCCTATTCCCGGCTATGCGCCGAGGAGGCCGCGCGCCTTCTGCGCTTCATGGGCTGCGAGACGCGCATCTTCGATCCGTCTGACCTGCCGCTGACCGATCAGGTCGACTACGACGATCATCCCGCCGTTCATGAACTGCGCGAGCACGCCCTGTGGTCGGAGGGCATGGTCTGGAGCAGCCCGGAACGCCACGGCCAGATTTCCGGGATCATGAAGCTTCAGATCGATCACCTGCCGCTGAGCATGGGCGGCATGCGCCCGACCCAGGGCCGCACCCTGGCGGTCATGCAGGTCTCCGGCGGCTCGCAGAGTTTCAACGCAGTCAACACCCTGCGCCTGCTCGGCCGCTGGATGCGGATGATCACCATCCCCAACCAGTCCAGCGTCGCCAAGGCCTTCATGGAATTCGACGAGAACGGCCGCATGAAGCCGTCCAGCTACTACGATCGCATCGTCGATGTGATGGAGGAACTGGTACGCTTCACCGTCCTGACCCGCGTTCATGCCAGCCAGTTGGTGGATCGCTACTCGGAGCGGAAGGCGTCAGGCGTGCCGATCGATGCGGCCAACGACCTGTCCTCTATCGCAACCAGGTCTGCGTAGACTCAGACTGGATTGTTAGAGAATGGCCACGGAAATCAGCGGCGAATCCAGCTCAGTCCACGGGCGCCCGAGCGCGCCCCTGGCCGGTTCGCCGACAGAGGTCTTCGCGGTCTTCCTCAAGCTCGGCCTCACGTCGTTCGGCGGGCCCGTCGCGCACCTCGGCTATTTCCGGGACGAGTTGGTCTCGCGACGCCGTTGGATCGATGAAGCCGGATACGCCGACTTGGTCGCCATGTGCCAATTCCTGCCCGGTCCAGCCTCCAGTCAAGCGGGCTACGCCTTGGGCCTGTGGCGCGCCGGCCCATTGGGCGGCATTGCGGCATGGTGCGCCTTCACGCTGCCGTCCGCCGCGCTTCTGGTCTTGTTCGCCATGGGCGCAGCGTCGCTCAACGGTCCGGTTGGAATGGGCCTGCTTCACGGACTGAAGCTGGTGGCCGTGGCTGTGGTCGCTCAGGCGGTCTGGGGGATGGCCCGCACCCTGACCCCCGACTGGCAAAGAGCGGTCATCGGCCTAGCCGCTGTTGTAATCCTGATGTTGCTCGGCGGAGCGACCGGTCAGATCGTCGCCATCGTCATCGGCGGCCTGGCGGGCCTGCGCCTCTGCCGGACGGCGACCGCCGCATCAGCGTCGACTCCAAACTTCCCGATTTCACGGCGCGCCGGCGCAACGGCCCTGGCCGTGTTCCTGCTGCTGCTGGCGGGCTTGCCGCTCGCCTCCATGGCGACAGGCCTCCACGGCGTCGCCTTGCTGGACGTCTTCTATCGAGCCGGCGCTTTCGTTTTCGGAGGCGGTCACGTCGTTCTGCCCCTGCTCGAAGAAGGCGTGGTCCAGCCCGGCTGGATCGATTCCAATGGCTTTCTAGCGGGCTATGGCGCGACCCAAGCCGTACCGGGGCCGCTTTTCACCTTCGCCGCCTATCTGGGCGCCGCCATGGAGCCTTCTCCGAATGGATTGGCCGGGGCCGCCCTCTGTCTCGTGGCGATCTTCGCCCCGGGATTGCTGCTGGTGACAGGCGTGCTGCCGTTCTGGAGCCTGCTGCGCGCCCGACCGGCGGCCCAAGCCGCGATGCGCGGCGCGAACGCGGCGGTCGTCGGCATTCTGGCTTTCGCTCTCTATACCCCTGTAGGAACCGGCGCGATCCTGAGTCCGATCGACTTCCTCGTGGCGCTGGCGGGCTTTGTTCTGCTGACGGTGTGGAAGTGCCCACCATGGATTGTCGTTGCCCTGACCGCCGCAAGCGGGGTCGCCGTCGCATTGATTTGACACTAGCCGCATCCCGTCGCGGGCACCTGAAACAGTTCGCCGCCCCCCCGTCGATGCGTCCAAACCTCTTGCACAGTGAACGTGACGGACCTTGCATTCCGAGCCCCGTAGCGGCATGGATGCCGTCGTTCACCTTGGACTCGGCGCCCCTGGGCTGCCGGGTGGCTATCCCGTCCGCCGATCCGTCGGGAAACTGAGCCGCCGCATGCGGCTCGTCCAAATGAAATCCTGAATGTCCATTATTGCATCCGCGCGCCAGCAATGGCTCGCCAACCCTCGCCGCGATTTGCTGGCGGGCACCGTCGTGGCCCTGGCCCTGATCCCGGAGGCCATCGCCTTCTCCATCATCGCCGGCGTCGACCCCGCCGTGGGCCTCTACGCCAGCTTCGTCATCGCCGTGACCATCGCCTTCGTCGGCGGGCGACCCGCCATGATCTCGGCCGCGACCGGCGCCATGGCTTTGCTCATGGTTACGCTCGTCCGCGACCATGGCCTGGAATATCTGTTCGCCGCTTCCATCCTGTGCGGCGTGTTCCAGATCATCATCGGCCTGCTGAAACTGGGCCGCTACATCCGCTTCGTCAGCCGCAGCGTCATGACCGGCTTCGTCAACTCTCTGGCCATCCTGATCTTCCTGGCTCAGATGCCGGAACTGATCGGCGCCAACTGGCAGACCTTCGTCCTGGTCGGCGCGGCCCTGGTCGTCATCTACGGCTTCCCTCGCCTGACCAAAGCCGTGCCTTCGCCCCTGGTCGCCATCATCCTGATCAGCGGCTTCGTGATGATGACCGGTCTGGATGTCCGCACGGTCGGCGACATGGGGCAAATGCCTTCATCCCTGCCGATCTTCCATCTGCCGGCCGTCCCGCTGGCCTGGGAGACCTTCGCCATTATCGCGCCAGTCTCGGCCACATTGGCCTTCGTCGGCCTGCTGGAAAGCCTGCTCACGGCGAACCTGATCGACGACCTGACCGACACCCCTTCTGACAAGGACCGCGAGACCCGCGGTCAGGGCATCGCCAACATCCTGGCGCCGCTGTTCGGCGGCATGGCGGGCTGCGCCATGATCGGCCAGTCGATCATCAATGTGACCTCCGGCGCGCGAGGCCGCCTGTCCACGCTATGGGCCGGCCTCTTCCTCTTGTTCCTGATCCTGGTGCTTCAGGATTGGGTGGCGCGGATACCCATGGCGGCTCTGGTGGCAGTGATGATCATGGTGTCCATCGGAACCTTCGATTGGGGCTCAGTCCTGAAGCTGCGGTCAACGCCGTTCCAGTCGTCCATCGTCATGATCGCGACGACGGCGACCGTCGTAGCCACCCACGATCTGTCCAAGGGCGTCGTCCTGGGCGTGATCCTCTCGGCCGTCTTTTTCATGCGCAAGGTCGGTAAGACCGTGGTCGTCGAAGAGATTGAAACACCGGAAGACGGCGTGCTGCGCTACCGCGTATCTGGGCAGTTGTTCTTCGCCTCAGCCGATGTCTTCGCCGCAGCCTTCGAACACCACGGCAGCCCCAGGCGCGTGCAGATCGATATGACCGACGCCCACCTGTGGGACCTGACAGGTGTCGCTGCCGTCGACAAGGTCGTTTTCCGTTATCGGAAGCAGGGGGCCGAAGTCGAGGTCATTGGCATGAACGCTGATGGACAGACTCTGGTGGAGCGGGTGGGGCGTCACGACAAGAGCCACCTTCCCGTCGGGCTGTCGCTTTGATGAGCTCTCCTAAGAGGGTTCATCATTCTTGCCCTACCGGAGGGGTTTTCGTCGGCTTATCGCCAGGTGTCCTCGCTTATCCGCGCTGATGTCGGCGACGCGCCAGGAGCGGTCATTACCGCGCTGTCCGAAAGGCGACATTCCGATCCTCGCGCGCAGATCCGCTTTCGGCGCAGACGCCCAAGAACGAAATCGCCCCATAGGCGGCAATGACCGGGCCCACTTGCCGGCCCGGTCGCGAGTCACAAATCTATCTGTTCTGACATTTCCAGGGCGTCGTCCACCTCGATGCCGAGGTATCTTACGGTGCTCTCCAGCTTCCTGTGACCGAGCAGGAGCTGACAGGCCCGGAGGTTGCCGGTCTTCTTGTATATGAGCGACACCTTCGTCCGCCTGAGGCTGTGGGTCCCATACCCCTGCGGTTCCAGGTCGATCATCTGAACCCAACGATCAACGAGCCGCCCGTACTGGCGGGTGCCAATGTGCTGACCCGGCCGGCTGCGGCTCGGGAATAGCCAGTCATCGTCGCGCTGACCGCGGATCATCAGCCAAGCGGCGATGGCGTCGCGCGCAGGCTCCGTGATCTCGAAAGGAACAGGCCTTCCGGTCTTCTGCTGGATGACAATAGAGCGCTGGCGAAGCACGCCGCCGGGTGCCACATCGCTGACCCGGAGCCGAACTAGGTCGCAGGCCCGCAGCTTGGCATCCAAGGCGCAGTTGAACATCGCAAGGTCGCGCACCCTCCTCGCGACTTTCAACTGCTGTCGAATTGCCCAGATGTGCTTCGGCTTCAGCGGCGCCTTGGGGCCGATAAGACGACCGGCATTCCACGGGCGCTTGGGTTGAATGAACAGGTCAGACTGGCGCATGGCCAACCTCCACTAAGGTCGCCTCCCTGTCTGTTGCTTAGTCTAGGCTCTATGTATCTCCTCAGCGCCATAAACCGACATTTTCCCACATCCAAGCGACGAGGATTGAGGCTTACCTGATCCCGCGACCAGCGCTCCTCCAAGGGGAGTGTTCTTCTGGTCGGAAAGATTTCACATCGGTTTGACGGAGCATGGCCCAGCAGGAGTGGTCATCTTGAAACCGGACGTCGTCATGCGCCTGCTTTTCCCTATCTTACTCGTGTTCTGCCTCGTGGCAGGGCCGCTTCCATCCCTTGCCGAGCAGCCAAGGAAGGTTCTGCTTGTGGTCAGCGGGTTCGGCCTGGACGGCGGGCAGCTTCGACCTGGCTACGAGTTTGACGAGCTTTCCCAAGCTTATCTGGTGTTTCGCAACAGCGGCTTTGACGTCGAGATCGCAAGCCCCCGCGGCGGAGAGGTGGTCGCCGACGACTACGACGCCGACAAGCCCTACAATGCGCAGTTCCTCGCCGACGGGATGGCGACCGCCCGACTGGCGTCCACCCGTCCGCTGGAGGCAGTGAAGGCGTCGGAGTTCGCAGGCATCTTCATTGTCGGCGGCAAGGGGGCGATGTTCGACTTGCCCTATGATCCGGTGCTGAAAGCTCTGCTGGTTGACCACTATGAGGCCGGGGGCGTGCTGGGAGCAGTGTGTCATGGGCCGGTCGCTTTCACCGGATTGACGAACGCATCAGGCGCGCGGCTCATCAACAACCAGCCCGTCACCGCCTTCACCAATGAAGAAACGAAGTTGTTCGGAGAGAAGTGGGTTCCTCATTTCCCCTTCGTGCTGGAAGACGAACTGGTCGCTACCGGAGCCCGCTTCGCCGAGGCCGAGCCCATGATGCCCTTCGTCCAGGTGGGCGATCGCATCGTCACTGGCCAGAACCCCAACTCAACGGCCCTGGCCGCCGAAGCCATGGTCCGTCTTCTCGGTGTTGAACCCGCTGCGCGAGATCTGTGGGCGGACGAGCGCAGCCTGATGCTGGTCGGCCGCCTTCTCGAGGGGGAGACGGGCGCCGCAGAACAGCTTGCGGCTGAGCCCGAGCTCTATGACATGCCGCTGATCGCCATGTACGGTTACTACCGAACGCTGGACAAAACGGCAGACGCAAAGGCCCTCGCCCAAGGCCTGGCTGTCATGGAGCTGGCGGCTCCCTATTTTGACCACCCGCAGCTTCTTCAGGCCATTGGCGACCTACGGGCGCGACTGGCGCAACCCGCCCCGTCCTTCTGATTCCGATCCGACTGGCGCCAGCAACGCAGATCGGGCACTTCGTCACAGGGCCCTCAATTCGAGACAGATCCGCCATGGCGCCAGCGCTGGACATACTGGTTGTAGAGGACAATGCGGCCCTAGCGCGCAACATCGCCGACTATCTCGAGCCGCTCGGTCACCGGCTGGATTTCGCGGAAGACGGCCGTTCCGGGCTGGCCCTGGCGCTCAGCCGTCCCTTCCACGTCGTCATCCTCGACATTGCACTGCCGCTCATGGACGGCCTGGCGGTCTGCCAGGCCCTGCGCGAAAAGGCTGACCGCCACGTGCCCGTGCTGATGCTGACCGCACGCGACACGCTGGAGGATAAATTGGACGGCTTTCGGTGTGGCGCCGACGACTATCTGACCAAGCCGTTCGCCCTTGCCGAATTGACTGCCCGGTGCCTCGCCCTGTCACAACGATATCGACTGGGGGTCAATCACGTCCTTCAGATCGGTCCGCTGGAGATCGACCGCCAGAGCGGCGTCGTGCGGCGGGCAGGCGAGACGCTGCGCATGACGGCGGCGACCTATCGCATTCTCCGACTTGTGGCGGAGGCCCATCCGCGCACCCTGCCCCGTTTTGAACTGAGCCGGGGCGTCTGGGGCGAGGATCCGCCAGATTCTGACTCGCTGCGCAGTCACATCCACCTACTGCGGCAAGTCCTGGACAAGCCGTTTGCATGGCCAATGCTGGAGACGGTCCATGGCATCGGCTTTCGCTTGCGAGTGGAACCTTGACGCTCGGCAGTCCCAGCCTGCGCCTCCAGCTCGTTCTCAGCGTTCTGGGCATGACTTTGTTCGCCGCCCTCATGTTCGGCTTCTTGACGCTGTTGTTCGCCCATTCGGTCGAGGACAGCCTTTTTGAGCAGGAGCTGATCCGGCAGGGGAAGGCGGTTCAACAGAACTGGGTGGAGACCGGCCGCCTCAGCGAGACCAGCAGCGACTACATCAGCGTCTATCACGAACCCTCCCTGTTCCCCGCCGACCTCCGCAAGGCGTTTGCGGCTGACCCCGACCACCGCGAGTTCAGAAGTGATGACGGCAGCCACTATCAAGTGTTGGAAATCAGCTTGCCGGGCACGGGTGAATCCGCGTGGCTGGCGGCCGATCTCAACGGACGCCAGGTCGTTCCCGGTCTACATGAGAAGATGATCCGCTTTTTCGTCAGCACGACTGCGATCATCATGCTGCTTGTCGCGTCGATGGGCTGGCTTCTGGCCAGTCGTCTGACGGCGCCCCTGACCCGGCTCGCGCAAAATGTGTCATCTCAGGATCGACATGAGGTGCCCGCCGTCACAGGCAGCGACTACCCGGGCAACGAGGTCGGTCGACTTGCCATCGCCCTGGAGAGCGCATTCGAGCGGATCGAGGCCTTCGTCGCCCGCGAGCGTGGATTCACCCGCGACGTCAGTCATGAGCTTCGCACCCCTCTCGCCGTCATCCGCGGCGGCGTCGAACTGATCGAGAACCAGCCAGATCTGCCTAAGCGCGTGACAGCTCCCCTTGCCCGCATCCGCCAAGCCGAGCGGCGAATGACGGAAACAGTACAACTGCTGCTGATGCTGGCCCGGGAAGAGGGTCAGAACGCCCCAAGGGAGCAAGTGGCTCTAGCCCCGATTGTGGAGGCAGCCGTCCTTGCAGCCAGTGATCGGTTCGGCGGGCGTGATCGCACGGTTACCGTCGACATCCCGCCTGAGGCCGCGGCCTCATTGAACCGCGCCGGTTTTCTCATGATCCTGGACAATCTGATCAGCAATGCGTTCGAGCACGCGCCAGCTCATGCGCTAAGAATTGCACTTGAAGAAAGGTCTCTAATGATCGCTAGCGGCGGTCCCGGCATGCCGGCCCGGATAGCAGCAAGCGCCGGAAAGCCTTTCGCCCGAGGGACCGATAGCGAGGGGGTCGGGCTAGGCCTTTCGATTGTTCGGCGACTCTGCGTTCGGGACGAAATCCCTCTGAGCCTAGGCGTTTCAGAACAGGGCACGGTCGTACGTTTGGATCTTCGCTGCTCTAGCGATTTCACCGACAGCAAAGGTCAGGAGTGACCGGTCCGACTTTGTCGTAGATGCGCTATAAGCGGTCACTAGGTAGCCGTCGGACAGCCGACTTCCAAAACGCGACGACTGAGCGCGATCAGTCATATATTATGATTGACTTTCGCGCTTTTCACCTTCGCAGAATCTGGCCCCTCCCGCGCCTCGCGCAGATAAAAGGTGCCCGCCCCCGGAGAACCCGCTGGGCCAAATCATACCACGGCGTGTAGGATATCCATCGTCCAGGAGTAGGGAGCGACACGGCCAGTTTGCGCCCCGAGGTCGGCCGAGTCGCTTGTCGCCGCTTCGGCAGGCTGACGGACATCGGAGGGCTCACAAGGCTTATGAGCAGGAAGTCGCAGCGACAAAGATCTCCGGCCCGACGCCGCCTCGCCATTCGATGCGGAACCATCCACGATCCCCGACTGGCCGGTGATGTCCGTGTGGGCTTGCTCCCGAGGGGCCGTTCGGGGGGCTCGCCAACGCCTTTCTAGAATAGATGAACGGTCCAGGCGGCCCCTCCAAAGCAGGACACGCTCAGAACGAGGAGGCTGATCTCAAAGGGCGACAGCCTCCAGATGGAGGGCCCGCGACGGGTTTTTGCAGACATGGCGGCCTCATGGTTTCCAGAATGATTTTGAGAGCCGCCTCGGTTGCGCCCATGACGGGTACCGGTTGGCCGTAGAGGCCACGCCAAAGCGCATCTAGCGTCTGATCTTCTTATCCTAAGGGCTCCATCAGCGACCCTTGCACGGAACTGACCCCGCGCCTCCATCAATTGGCGCGCTTACCGAACAATGCTCGTTTTTATCTGCGGCGCTTGAGCCCAGAGCTTCCGGTCATCTCCGGAGCAAGGCAGGCGCCCTCATCATCCGCCGATTACAGGACGCCTAGGCGTGGCCGCTGATGGCGGCATCGGCTTTCGGTTCGAGAACGCGGACATCAATCGCAGACATATCGCTGCGCATCCGCCGCTCCTGTCAGGCTAGGTCGCGTATGCGCATGACGCCGCTGCTGCTGGTCTGCACCTCAAACCGTCCCGTCCCGCGGATAAGATCGGACAGTTTGGCGTATCCGTATGTCCGCTGGTCGAAATCCGGATAGGCGTTGCGGAGCCGGTTGCCGAGACCGCCCACGGCGACCCACCCGTCTCCATCCTCGTCCATATCGGCGATCACGGTAGCGATCAGCCGCGCGGCTTCCGCCGGTCGCCGCTTGCTCTCGCTAGAGCGGCGCACGGGTTTCGAGGGATCGATATCCCCTTCACCGGGAAGGCTCAGGTTCTCGGTGTAGATGAAGCGAGTGCAGGCCTGTCGGAAGCTCTCGGGAGTCTTCTGCTCTCCGAAGCCATAGACGTCGACGCCCTCTTCGCGAATGCGTGAGGCGAGACGGGTGAAATCGGCGTCGGACGAGACCAGGCAAAAGCCGTCGAACCGGCCGGAATGCAGGAGGTCCATGGCGTCGATGACCAGCGCGATGTCCCCGGAATTCTTGCCCTTGGTGTTGGCGAAATTCTGCTGGGGCTGAATGGCGAACCGCGCCAACACCTTCGTCCAGCCGGAAATCTGAGGGCTGGCGAAATCGCCGTAGATGCGGCGCGCCGATGCTTCGCCTAAAGCGGCGATCTCGGTGAACAGGGCTTCAGCGATTTTCGGAGAGGCGTTCTCCGCGTCGATCAGCACCGCCAGCCTCGGCGCCCGGCCTTCAATCGACATGGTGCGTATCGGCCCGCGCCTTGAAGTTGCTGGGCTTGGCGTCGTCCGCCGCCCGCCGGGCGGAGAGCCGATCTGGCGCACGCATTGGCGGAGGGGCGTCCAAAGCTTCAGCAACGCCCGAGAGGAAACGGAACCGTTGATGGGCCGCCAGCGCTGGGTCGTCCCCATGGCGCACCGCGCGGCTGTCGACCCGGCTCGCCTCATCTCGAACCCGGTTGATCAAGGCGGCGAGATGCCCCTTGCTTTTGTGGTTATCCATAACGACGGCATGCGTTCGGGCTTCGACCAGTCGTCGTTGCAATGCCGCATCGACATCCTGGCCCAGACCTAATCGCACGGCCATCTGGACAAAATCATAGGCATACAGTCGCACGAAATTTTCTTCGATCATCGGGAGTCTTTCGAATGCGACGGCAAGGCCGTCTGATGCCCCGACGCAGGCGAGGCCGCCTTTTTCCGGGGCATGCGAACCGCCCTCATCGCAGGCGCCTTGGGAAGAGCGGAGCGCCTGGCGGCCTCGGCGTCGATCAGCGGAAGAAGCTCAGCCGCCGCCGCGATCTGCGGCGGCAGCCCATGCTGAACCAGTCGCTGCGCATTGACGCGCAGGGCCGACAAGTCCGTATCACTCATCAGGGGAAGTTTCTCAGCCAGAGGCGGCACAGGCGCGTCCTTCCGCCGGAGGGTCGGGGCGACGCGTCAAGCGCCACCCCTTCAACTGGTTGAAGCCGATCTCAACCCTGACCTCGTCCCCCAGGACGCTGGTCCTGAGCGGTCGATTAAGGCTGGGAAGAACAGTGATGACGTGACCATTGTCCAAGCGGACCCGGCGCGCTCCCAGAGGAAGCAGGCCGGTCACCACGCCGTCGAACGCGATCCTGTCATCATGAAAAGTGACGATGTCGCCTCTAGGCCGCCACCGCAAGCCGGGAGGCGGATTCCTTACCGCTGCGAGCGTCCAGTTCGACCTCGAAGTCGAGCTTCTGCCCCTCATTAAGAGAGGAAAACTCGGAGGCTTCTATCGCGGAAGCGTGCACGAAGACGTCCTTGCCTCCGTCATCGGGTGCGATAAAGCCGTAACCCTTGATTGAATTATACCACTTTACTGTGCCGGTAGCCATTTTCAGACCTCCATATAGCGTTGGCGGCAGAGAAAACCTCTGAAGCCTGTCGGGTCTGGATGGGATCGGCTTTTGAACCTCTGTGCGTCGTGCAGAAAAGGGCAGCAGCTTTACGCAAGAAGAGCGACAGATTGGATATGGGAGCGGACCATTGTCGACGCAAGGTCAGAAAAATAATAATCGCGCGTAAGTCTGATAATGAAGGCCCGCCGTTAACCGGCGGGCCTGAATTATTTCGACTGTTTCGACCCGACGGAAGCCTTGTCGACCAAGTTCTTCACGCTCGGATTGGAAACATTGGTCTTAGGTTTGACCTTCTTTGGCTTTCCCTTGGATTCTTTCATCGCTCTTACCTCTCGTGTGCCTGGAAGCCCTAACAGGGCAAGCTCCGGCAAATGAGGCCGCAACCCGCTATCTGCGAAATATGATTTGGCGGGCGCGGATAGCGCTTATTGAATCTCTGCTGTGACGCTGGTTCTGTGCGCGGCGTTCCTATTTGTCTTATGGCCGCCTGCACGCCTTTTCCAGACAGGCAGCTGAACCGCGAGCGGGAGACTTGACCTCTCCCCATTCCCCAATGCCACCTCAAGAAACCGATCTGGAGCGTCGCGTCCTCGCACACGAGCGCATCCTCCAATTTCTCCTGGCGGAGCTGGCGCAAGCCGAACCCTCGCTTGCAGACCGCCTCACCATGGCCTTCTGGCCCAAAGGTCGAAACTCCTACCAGTATGACCATACCGATACTGAGGATTACGCCGAGGCCTTTGTCCGGCAGGTTCTGAAGCTCAACGAACAGCGGAGCGACCTACCCTCGCGCCTTCCTTCGTTGGCAACGACGAACTCTCGGACAGAGCCGCCTATCGGCACGAATGAAATCCCGGTCGTCGTCAAACCCCGCAGCGGAGTATGGGAAGTCAGCCGCGCGCGACAGCATATCGGCGACTACATGGATCGTAGCGCCGCCTTCGAAACTGCGCTCGCCATAGCACTCGAAGACATTCAGGCCGGAGTGAAGGCGACGCTCGTCGTCGATGGAGTGGCAGTTCCTATCGGCGCTGCGGCCAAGCCCCAAAGACAAGCGAATGACTAATGTCGATATCACGGCGACGTGGCAAGCCCCTCGAGTTTACACTCCAATCGGCATGGCGGCCCATGTTGTCGCACTCCTCTCCCGGGGCGGCCTCAGGGTGCGGCTCGCGAACAATCATGAGTTGGATGTGCCGGCCGCTAGCGGCAGGCAAAAAAACCTCAGCCGTCTCGGCGATGTCGTTTTCATTGAGTGGGCTGCGGGCCGGCGCCCCGGCTGGCGGCTGACGCCTGCGCCCACCCTTCCTGCCTGAGGATGCAATCGAGCCTGACGGGGGCCTGGACTATAGTGGTCTGGCAGCTGCGCCAGAACCTCGATTAAAAGCCGCTTCGATATGCCCGGCACGGGTTCTTCGCTAAAGCTCAGAAACATTCCCGCCCCACAGGGCTTCCCTGCAAGAAAGCAGCGACCCAGGACGTCACGGCCCCTGTTGCGACGCCTTCGGTCGCGTATTGATAAATTACGATCCGCGTTACGATTTGTTTTTAGCAAGTCGATAAATGCACGAAAGCGGACGTCGCCAGCCGCCGGTTAGAGTCAACCAAGGACTTTCATCACCGCTGGCGATCGGGTCGAGAAGTTTCTTGCAGGTTTCTTTCGCTGAGACGGCTGTGGGCAACGCGCCGCACATGCTCCGCCAATGCCACGCCCACAGCGCGGTCTTTAGATCGGTCTGAGAGCGACAGGACGACCGCCTCGGCCGCAAGCGCTCGACGTATCCGAGCCTGCCGTTTCCGCTGCTTCGTTGCCCATGGCAGCTGTGCGTCTTCCCTGGCGGCTCCCACCTTGTACGCTCCCAAGAGTACACGTGGCGGGAGCCCTTTCCCGACCACATACCTCTCCCGCATCTTCCGCACCGGCGTCCGCTCCGCCTTGCGCAATACACCCCGCGCTCGGCGAGGGCTGGCCTCAGCTTCAACGCCTCGATCGCGAAGCGCCTGTGCAAACCGCTGTCGCCACACCTCCAGGTCCGCCTTCCTCGGATTGAGTCGTGTCCCATCCGAACCCAGAGTCCTCACTGTCAGATGCACGTGCGGATGACCGCCCTCGTCATGCAAGACGAATACGTAAGGAAATCGCTCCCCGAACGCCTCCTTCGCAAACGCTCGCGCCGCATCGTGTAGCCGTATTACATCCGTGCCTCTCGGCATGCTCAGGATGATCGAGCGGGACAGAGGACGATCCCGTCGGCCGCCAGACTCAAGCTTCGCCTCCATTGCCCAAGCAGAAGCTAGCGCCCTCATCTCCCCTCGCACCTCGAGCTGCTCGCCGTCCGGACCTTCGAGGACCAGTCTGCCGTTGCGGCTAATGTAATCGAGATGCGCGTGCAGATGGCCACCATCACGGGTGGCGCCCGTGATCTTGACCATCACTTCCGGTGCCCGCCGGATGATGCGTGCGAGTTGCGCGTAGGCGGCGGCATCACCCGCGCGGCCCGGCGGACGGAGTACCGGGCGAGTGATGCGGGCCCGACGCACGTCGACCGGCGGGCGCAACGCCTCCTCAAACCCGAGGGGTCGACGGAAGTCGGTCATGGTTCTGCCGACCAGTAAACCAGGTTGCCTGTGAAGACCTCGTCCAGTTCCCCAAGGTGGCCCCGGATCTCGACTGCGAACTCGGCCAGCTGGGTCACTTCAAGGTCAAGAACAGCGCCCTCCATAACGGCCGTGTTCAAAGCCCTGGCGATCTGATTGATGTTGACGCCGATCCGGTGAAGCTCGCGCCGGACGCCAATCAGGGCCAGCGCCTCGGGCGGCGTCAATTGCAGGCGGCCATGCAACCGCCGACGGATAAGAGCTACGGCCCATTGTGTACGCAGCAGGCCCACACGCGCCGCTTCGGCTTCAAGGCGCGCCATGTCGTCGTCGGTCAACCTCAGGGTCAGCTTGACCGACCTGGCGTCTGACGGGTTCGACTCGGACGTCGGGAGGGAGGCCTGCGCCGCCGCCTCCATGACCGCCCGCAGGTATCGGGACCGTCCGCCGCGAGCGACCGCCGCCGCGTCGAAGCGGCGGACCAGGTCGGGCGGAAGACGAAGGGTGATGCGGTCCATCATGAAACGGGTCTGTCAGACATTGCCGGCGCAAAGCCTATCCTGCCCTAGACCGCGAACTGCCTCGTCCCGCAGACCTACGGAGGTTCCCCGCCCTCCCCTCGGCGGCCGCTATCGGCCGCTCGCCCGCCGCCCTGAAGGGCGCCCCAGCCGAGGGCGGCGCACCCCTCGCCTCATCTCCCTCCACCGCCATCCGAGCAAAAAAGAAGCCGCGCCCGTTCGGGACGCGGCTCAGGCTCAAAAGCGACGATTCCAGCCTATCAGGGATGCGCTTCATGCAGCCAGGCGACCGCCTTCTGCGCATGCGCCGCCGCCGAGAACAGGAATCGCTTGTCGGCCTTCAACACCTCGAGCCAGTGGCCGAGATAGGCGGCGTGATCATCGCGGGGCTCCAGTTCGAGCCCGAGGTCGGCGCAGAGGAAGGCGGCGCCCAGTTCGGCGACCAGTTCCTCGCGAGCGTAGGCCTGGGTCGAGCGGCTGAAGTCGCGGGCCAGCCGGTTCTCGTGGCCGGTCCAATGCACGCACTCATGACCCAGCGTGGCGTAGTAAGCGCCCGCGTCGCGGAAGGTCTCGAACGGCGGCATCTGCACATGGTCCGACGCCGGGACGTAGCAGGCGACCGATCCGCCGTGGCGGATGTCGGCGCCCAGCCCGGCGAAGAAGCGCTCGACCACTTCAAGCCGTTCGTCAGGATTGATCGTTTCCGGCGGCGTCGAACGGTAGGCATCCGGCAGGTCGTCGATCTGTTCGACGTTGAAGACGGTATAGGCCTTCAGGAACGGGATGCGTTGTTCGACCTCTTCGCCAGCGTCGTCAGTTTCGGTGCGGACGATCTGGTTGGCGTAGACCACCGTGGAGCCCGTCTCGCCCTTGCGGACATGGGCGCCCAGCGCCAGCGCCTGACGAAAAGTCATCCAGGTCGGCGAGGCGAACCCTCGGTTGAAGGCTTCCGACCACAGCAGCAGGATGTTGATGCCGCTATAGGGCGTGCCGTCGTGGCGGAGCGGACGAGCGACCGAGTTACCTCCGGACCAGGGCTGGGTCCAAGGCCGGACGCCGGCCTCCATCTGGTCGATGATCTGGTTGGTGATCCGGGCGTAGATGTCCGGGCGAGCGGGATCGGCGGGGCGCGTCATGGCGGCCTCCTCAAGTATGGATTGTTCGGATGAAGGAGCGGCGGCGCGCCCGACGCGCCGCCGCTCCGGTTCAGCGGGACCAGATCAGGCTGTGCCCGCCCTCGACCTCGACCAGCGAGGCGTAGATCGGCGCCGGGAAGCTGGGATCGTCCAGTTTGACCGAGAGGTATTCCCGGTTCTCGCGGGAGGTCTTCCTCCAGGCGGCGCCGAACTCGATCTGGCCCGCGAAGATGCGGTAGTCCGGGGCCTTGTCGTCCGACTTCTCGTTGGGCTTAAGGGTCGCGCTCCTGACATTGAGGGTCAGGGTCTTGATCGACCCGGTGTAGCCGTCGCCTTGGGCGGTGAAGGTTCCGATGGCGGCCATGTAAGTCTCTCCTTGCTGTCGGGCCACGCCTGTCGCGGCCTCGATGGCGATCGGGAGACCGGAGGCCGGTCGGCGCGCAGGGCGAGCGCAGTCGAGCCCCCGCAGCGAAGCGCAGGACCGGAAGGGAGAGTTTCTTGTCCCGCGAGGAGGCCGTCAGGCCGGGGAAGAAAGTCGAGCGCGCGGTTGCGTCCAGCCGACCGGCTTCCGGTCAGATCCGCCCTTTCGAGAGGCCGCGCGGTGGCGCGCGCAAACAGGGAGAGCCCCACAGACCGCCGGAGCATCACTGACACTGGCGGCATTAATCCGGAGATCACGACCCGCTCCGAGCCTGGAGCCGCCGACCAAAGCCCAACAGTCGGAAAGGGAAAAGGTGCGGGCGTTGGAACCTCTGTGTGGAGGCCCGGGACTTTCAGGCGACGCCGCGACGATTTTCCGGCGAACCGGCCCTACGGCGAACAGTCGACGCCCTATGGAACCGGCGCCCGCAGCGGCCAGCGTAGCGATTATGGGCGCGACAGCCTAGGTATACGCTGATCGGGGCGTTTCGACTCTTGCTTGTCGGCTCCGCATTTCGGAGACTCCGGGCATGAAACGTCCGCTGAGGAAATTGCCGCTCGCGAAACAGCGTGAACTCGACGCCGCCGTCGGGATCATTCAGGACGGCTTCGCCAAGGCCATCTCCACGCGCCGGGCCGACCGGCTGAAGAACGGCCGTATCCTCAAGATCATCCTGTTCGGCAGCTATGCGCGCGGCGACTGGGTTCACGATCCGGTCGGGCGCTACTTCTCGGACTTCGACCTGCTGGTCGTCGTGGACCACGAGGACCTGACCGACTTCGAGTTCTGGGAGGACGTGGAGAAGCGCCTTCTGGCCGAACTGTCGGCGGGCGCCATGCGCACGCCGGTCAGCCTGATCGTCCATAGCCTGGACGACGTGAACTGGAAGCTGGAGCACGGACGCGGCTTCTTCATCGACATCGCCCGCGACGGCGTGGTCCTGCACGACACGCCTGGGATCGCCTTCTCCGAGCCGCAGCCCCTGCCGCCGTCTACGGCGCTGGAAGAGGCCATTGAATATTTTGAGGAGTGGAAGGAAAGCGAGGGTGGTTTTGCCCGTCTCGCGGCATTCGCCATAACCAATGGCGACTTCAAGCACGCGGCGTTCCTGCTCCATCAAGTGACAGAGACGATCTATCAGGGCCTCCTACAGGTCCTGACGTTCTATTCCCCCAAGAGCCACAACCTCATCCGCCTCCGCAACATGACGGAGCCGCTCGAACCGCGCCTGCGCGACGTCTGGCCCCACGAAACCAAGTTCCAGAAACGCTGCTTCGAGTTGCTGCGAGCCGCCTACGTCAAGGCCCGCTACTCACGCCACTACCGCATCACCGACGAAGAACTGGCCTTCCTCACTGAGCGCATCAAAGTGTTGCGCGAAGTCGTCGCCGAGGCGAGCGAAAAGCGCATCGCTGAACTGCGTAAGGCGGTTGAATAGACCACCCCCAATCTCAGACACACGGCATGTCCGTAAATTGCGGCAGTCGATCTGAGCCTAAGCTGCGAGCTTCTCTGCCACCGTTAGAAGGAAACATTTCCCCATCGCGGAGTAAGGTGAATTTCGAGCCCCCGCCTGTTCCCTGAGATCATCTATAATCGCTCTTCGGACAACATCCGGCGTCCCTGGTCGAAGAGCTGCATCGACAATCAGAAGCAATTTCTCGAGGCGCTCCTTACGCTGCTCAACGAGCTCACCTCGATTTAAATCGAGGATGGTTATCGTCGACACCCCTTCCTGCGTTCCTAAAGGGAAAATCATCGTACCTGCAAAGTGCATATGCTCTTCAGGGTCGACGCCATAGGGATCGATAATGTGCTCAACAAGTGGATCTTTGTTGCTCTTATTTTGATTGCAAACTTCACAAGCGAGCGTGAGATTATTCCACTCAAATGTGAGATTTGGATCGAGCGATTTTGGATAAATGTGCTCCACGTCGCCGTGATGTATGTGCTGTAGAGGACTCTCACAGTACGCGCATTTACCGCTCACCTCCGTCACCAAAGCGCCTTTTACGTCACGATGACGGTATCTCGACTTTTCAGTGGCAGTGGGTTGTTCGCCTCTTTTTAGTTTACCGACTAGGGCTTCAGTCCACTCCTTTGCCTTGGAATCCAGAATTTTTGGCTTGGCCACCTTCTCCAATTTAATCATGCGCGACCAGCGATCTCATGGAGGGCGTCGGGATAATACTCGCCAAGTCCAGCCGCTTCCAATCTGGCCCTAAGCTGTTTTATTCCGTCAGCATTCAGTTGCTCCATCGTAAAATCAGAAGCAATTTGTCGGATATCATCTTCAGCCCAGTCAGGCAGAGTGACAGGCACACCTAGAACATCGCGGAGAATCTCGCTTGCAGTTCCAGCCTTATTGGCCTTATCAAGCCTAAGCGAACTCACTGTCCTCTGGGAACTGGAGCTATCGCTCTCATCGTTCACATGGCGCAACACATAGACGTTAGAGTCCCTCACACTGGAAACTACGAAGGGACTATGTGTGACAATGACAAATTGAGCTTTCGGGAAAGCTCTGACTAGGTCGCCGACAATTCTTCTTTGCATAGATGGATGCAAGTGATTTTCGGGCTCATCAAGCAATATAACAAATTCATCTTTGTCATAAGAATACAAAAATATTTGCCACGCAAGATCGATCAACGACATCAACCCACCCGATGCAGCGTCGATCATGAAATCGCCGGTTTTGGTTACAATCACGACATCAGGTATTCGGATTTGAATATCCAGGAATCCTATCGAGTCCGGCAAAACCTCTCTAAGAACCATTTTGAATTTGTCATACGCCAACCCAATGAGCGGATTTGGAGCAACATGGGCGTTTCCAGGGCCGAACATTGCCATTGAGATAATGGCTTCCTTCATCCGATAAACCGGACTGTGAGGGGTATAAGAATTGTTGTACTTATTAACAACTTCGTTGAAATAGGATTGATATGCCTGCTCAACGCTAAGAGCGTCAGTAGGTATGTTTCCAACAGGCTGATATGATGACTGTGGACGATGAGAACTAATCTGCAATCCAGAGACTGGCTGCGCATTAATAATCTGAATGCTGTACTGCACTCCCGATTCCGGAGGGACGACGAGCTGGCTCGACGAACCGTTGCTGTAACGGATTTCACCGATCGATTGTGACATAGGTCCGCTTCGAGTGAGTTTGCTCCAAAACCCACTCAAATAACGCCGCACTCCGTCCTTGCTCTGGGTCGGAGTAGCCAGAAGCGGCATGTGCCAGCCGAAGTGCTGCGCGAGTATGCGAATAAGAGTGCTCTTCCCAGCACCGTTTGCCCCAGTGATTATCGTAACCCGTTCATGGAATTCGATATCCACAGCACGAAACTGGCGCCAGCCTTCGAGTTTCAACTTAGAAAACCGCATTACACCCCGCGCGCTTGTCCATTCTCGTAGTGGTAGAGTTGCTCTATATGCGGGTCAATGACGCTTCAGCTCATCCCAGAGCGACCGACACCTACAGCACCAAGCTGCTAACCGACGAGCCGTCCACTGCCGCGACGCGTCTACGCAACCGAGGGCTTAACGCTTCAGAGCAGCGTGGCAGTAGCGTGCGGTGTCCAGGCCGGCATGCGCCGGCCGCGAAGCTCGCTCCCGAAGAAGGTCGCAAAGTCGATGACGGTGTCGTGCCGGCTGTATTCGGTGGTGTCCGACCGCTTCAGCGTCTCGGGGACGACGAGCACGACATTCATGGACGCCATGTCCTGAATGGCATTGGCGGCGATGTTCTCATCGACTGTGGCTAGGTACAGGTCGCTGTCGCCCATCTCACGCTCGACCTGCTTCCAGCGCTCCTTCAGCGTGGTCTTGGCGCTGAGAATGAGCCCCTTCTGCGCCCCTTCCAGCCCCTTGCGGCGAAGGTGCGCCAGGGAAGGCAGGATGAAGTCCGGGCGCTTTTTGGCTTCGATGACGACCTGCTTCGCGAAAGGAACGCCGCCCGCCGTCAGCATCGCCTCGATGTGGTGCTCAAAGGAATAGCCGGCGCGGGACTTCCGCTGCTGGCTGGCCGAGAGCATGATCCGGTCAATCTCGCCGACAGCGTCGACCATGCGGCGGATCACCGTTTTCATGTCCATGTCGGCCGGCTCGTCGCCGAAGACGGCGCGGACAAGTTCCACAGCGCGCTCCCTGCGCTGGAACTCGCGGAACAGGTCATATTCGATCACACGGCTGATCTCGCGCACGGCGTCGCCCGGCGCGTCGAGCGCGAAGGGATCGAGGCTCGCCATGCCGCGGGCGGCGAGAAACCTTGATCGCGCAAGGACGGCGAGTTCGGCCGTAGCGGGCATGGCGCTCCGGTCCCTGGCGAATGTACCGATGTCGCCTGCCAGCCACGCCAGGGCGACCTGTTCGGCGAACTCCATGATCCGGTCGCGCTCGGCCGCCATGACGGCGGCGGGCTCGAGCACGCCAACCTCGAAATCCGCACCCAGCCCCAGGGTGTCGGTCAGCATGCCGGCGACGTCCGAGGCAGAGTCGATCGTCAGGCAGACAAAGCCCGCGCCGTCATCCCGGTCTTCAGGAGCCATCACGAACCAGGACGCCGGCCCGAGGGTTTCGAACGCCGCCTTCGGGACGCCCGTCATGTGGGTTTCCTCGCCCTTGCTCGTATAGTTCACGAGCCGGGTCTTCTTTTCCTCACCGAACTGCGGCCACGTCGTCTGGAAGAAGACCTCAAGGATGGCGTGGGCCTCAGGGTCCTTTCGCTGCTTCGCGGTCAGGGGCGGAAAGAAGCCGCCGTCGCGTTCAGCCACCGGAATGTAGACGCCGCCCTGATGCTTGTTCGGCATCTGGGCCCAGTCGCGGTCATTGTTGGAGAGCTTCTTCACGAGGACGCGCGGCGCACGGGCCAGAAGATCCGCCAGCAGCGCCCCGGTTGCGTCCTCCTGGACGAACAGATCAGTCTGCTCCGTCATTGCCCCTCCACGGAATGCTACTCGACCTGATAGGTCAGACGGCCGCAGCACGCCAGTATGCGAACATGCCCTGCGGCGACAGTGTCAGCCCGCTTCACCCGTCGGGACCGTACGGTCGACGCCCAGGCTGTCAAATGGCTGGGTCCCCTCGAGGAAGGCGGCGCACGCCGCCAGCACCGCTTCGGGGTCCTGGCGTTCACGGCCCCGAAGCACGCACTCCCAGACATCGAGAACGCGCCACCCAAGTGTCAGGATTTCATTGCGCACCCTCGCGTCCCGATTGATGTTTCCGGAGATCTTGGCGCGCCAGAAATCCGGACGGGTGCCAGGCCAGCGGAACAGGCTGCAGTCATGCCCGTGCCAGAAACAGCCGTGAATGAAGATCACGGCGCGCCGCCCGGGGAAGACGAGATCCGGACGCCCCGGAAGCCTTCGATCATGCAGCCGGTAGCGGTAGCCCATCGCATGCAGGCCCCGGCGGATGAACATTTCGGGTTTGGTGTCCTTCGGCCCGATGCCGGACATCATCCGGCTTCGGACCTCGGGCGTCACGACATCAGGCAACCGCCTTCAGTCCGGACTTTGCGGCGTCACGCCCGAGCATTTCGAAGAGTGAAGGCTCCATGTAGCGCGCGATGGCCTCGATCACCGGCACGGCGACGGCGTTGCCGAACTGACGATAGGCCTGGGTGTCGGAGACATCCCGCGGAATGATCCACTCCCGGGTGCGCCGGTCCTCCCCCTCCCCGACCTCGTATTCAAACCCCATCAGACGCGCGCATTCGATCGGCGTCAGACGGCGCGGACGCGGCTGCTGGGCGATCAGGATCTCCGACCCGTCCTTGTGGTAACGGGCAGACAGGGTCCGCGTGACGCCTTCCGGCCCGAAGACGCTGTAGCCGAAGCCGTTGCCGGCCTTCTCATGCTTGGCGCGATAGTCCTGCAGGTACTGCCAGAGCTTCGGCGTCAGGGTGTATTTGGAATCCACCTCATTGTGGGACTGAAGGATGGAGCCGAGCTTCGGCCAGGTCTTCTGGTCCGGGATCATCCGGTCGAAATCATCGAAGCTGAACCCGACGTCCTCGCGGAAGCCGACGATGAAGATCCGCTCCCGCTTCTGCGGAACCCAGGGCTCCGAACTGATGACCCGGAAATCGATCTTGTAGTCGAGTTCCTCTTCGAGAACCTGCCGGATCACGCTGAAGGTGCGCCGACCGTCATGGCGCTCCAGGTGTTTGACGTTCTCCAGCATGAAGGCCGCCGGCCGGTGATGGCGCAGGATGTCGCGGATATAGAAGAACAGGTTCCCCTGTTTGGCGTCATCGAATCCGTGAGCCCGCCCGAGCGAGTTCTTCTTTGACACCCCGGCGAGGGAGAAGGGCTGGCAGGGGAAGCCGGCCAGAAGCACGTCATGCTCCGGAATCAGCCCCGGATTGTCGCCAAAGGGCCGGATGTCTCCGGCCATGACGTGGTCGTCCCCGTCAAGGAAGTTGGCGTTGTAGGTCTTGGTCGACCAGCGATCCCATTCGCTGGTGAACACGCAGCGGCCGCCAATGGCCTCAAAACCGAGACGTAGACCGCCGATGCCCGCGAACAGGTCGATAAAGCGGAACTTCGCTGGCGGACGCGCTGCAAGCCGCTCCTCGGCCAGCGTGCGCACCCTGTCCATGACGAGCTTTGGAACCGGCGCTTCTTCCGAAGCATACCGGCGCACCTGTTTCCAGGAATAGCCGAGCTCTTCCTGAGCAGTCTCTGCGGTGATCCCGGACTGCCGGAGCCACAGGGCGAAGGGCTTCTCAGTGCTCATGCTGCGACCATCGAATCTAACTTCCGGGAATCTCAGGGACGGGATGGCACGAGTTCACCCGGCAGACAAGCAGCATTTGTTCCCTTTTTGTTTCGCATTTCGCCGTTTCGTCGCCGGTGGCAACCGTCAAAGTCCAACCCCGCCGGATCTCGTAGACCCTCGCGTGGGGCTGAACAGAACGGGCAACCCGCCGGAGATGTAGGTGAACTTACGACCGGAGCCGGGCGTATAGCCTCACCTGCCCGCAACTGCTTCGATTCTTTCAGGGTCTGGGCGCCTCTGGCGCGTCTCATGAGGCGCGAGACCCAGGATGGTTCTGATCAAGGAGCAGCAGTCCGGATGCAACCGCGCCTTCTGACCGAACAGGAAGCCGCCGACTATCTTCGCGTGCCGGCCGCCACATTGCGCAGGCTCAGCCTTGGGCGCGTCGTCCTCGGCACGAGGCAACGCTACGACCGCAAGGCTCTGGATCATCACCTCGATCAGTTGTCCGGCCTGGAGACCGCATCCCCCCACCCTCTTGAACAGGCGGATGTCGAACTTGCCCGATTCATTTCAGATCACCCACGCCCTGCCCGGCCTTCACAGGGTCAGGCGCGCAAAGGCTGATCGCGTCTTTGAATACTGGTACGCTTGGAGGGGAGGCCCTCAGGTTCTCGCCGCCAGGGCCTCCAACCCGCGCACGCTGGCGCGCCTGGTTGCACGGCAGACGCCGTCAGCGATCGACGCCTACAGGCGCCACATCAAAACTGTCGGGCAGCGTCCTGTTGACCACCTGACGCTCTTCGGCCTGATCACCCAGTATCTGGAGGTCATGACGGCCGACCAGTCACTTGCTCCGCGAACAAAGGTGGATCGACGCAAGCTTCTCGACCGCGTCCGCACCGAGCTGGGCGAGATGACATTGACAGCGCTCACTTCAGCCAAGGCCCGCGCCTTCCTGCTGGATTGGCGCGATCAGAGGGCCGCCACACCCAAGACAGCCGATGAACTGCTCGGCGCCCTGTCCCTGGTGCTGAACTGGGCCGTCAATCGAGGCAGGCTTGCGAGCAACCCGGTAGCCAACTTCCCCCGGATTTATGAGGTGAACAGAGCTGAAATCATCTGGGAGCCGCATCACCTCCAGGCGGTCCTGGCCGAAGCCGACCCGCCGGTGGCCGCCGCCCTGCGCCTGGCTGCGGCAACCGGCCTGCGCAAGAACGACCTGATCGCCCTGCCCTGGTCCGCCGTGAGAGAACACGCGATCGTCTGGCAGACCGGTAAAAGCCGCGGCCGAAAGACCGTGGTGATCCCGATCACCGAGGACGTCAGGGCCGTGCTGGATGATCTGGATCGCGGCGAATGCCCGACCGTCCTGCAGACGTCGGATGGTCTGCCCTGGACGCCGCCCGGCAATGGCCTGGACAGCGGCGTGAGGCGCGCCCGCCTTGAGGCGGATGAGGCGGCGAAACGTTCCGGCAAGGCCAGCGCCGGACTTGAAGGCCTGCGCTTCCACGACCTGCGCGGCACGGCCGCCACCAACTTCATCCGTGCGGGCCTGCCGCTGGATGATGTCGCCACGATCCTGGGCTGGGAGTTCAACCGCGTGAAGGAGATCGCACGGCGTTATGTAACGGGAGAGGCCATCGGCCTTGGCATGATCGCGCGGCTCCAGGAGACCCGGAACAGAAGGCCAACTGTAAAACCCG
>ERZ778017.277-NODE-277-length-78261-cov-23.950848_pt1 | contig 78261 bp, 68 predicted proteins | sample MGYA00375747_ERZ778017 | MGnify/ENA primary metagenome ERZ778017 (study PRJEB29350, sample SAMN05509838) | bioreactor metagenome | biome: bioreactor; material: wastewater | place: South Africa: University of Cape Town | collected 2014-03-17 ... | reverse complement strand
AGAGCAGTCCCTGCCGCAGCCGTCCGCCGTCCTCGACCGCATAGCCGCCATAGTCGCGGAAATTGTGGATGCCCGAAAGCGGCAGGACGCGGTCGGCGATCATGGCTATTCTCCGGTAAAGACGGGTGGGCGCTTTTCGACGAAGGCGTTGATCGCCTCCCGGTTGTCGGCGGTTTCGTGGACGATCGCCTGATAGGCGGCGCTGAGTTCGAGGATGTCGCTCATCCGGCTGTGCTGCGCCTCGCGGAGCAGCCGCTTGGTGAGCCGCAGCGCGCGCGGCGGGTTGCACACGATGCGCTCGGCGATCGCCACCGCACGGTCGAGCAGTTCGGCGTCGGGGACGACTTCGGTGACAAGCCCATAGTCCTTTGCCGTCTGCGCATCGAAGCGGTCGCCGGTCAGGAAGAGTTCGGCCGCGCGCGGATAGCCGAGGACGCGCTGGAGAAGCCAGGCGCCGCCGTCGCCGGGGACGATGCCGACCTTGATGAAGCTGCAGGCGAATTTGGCGCTCTCCGCCGCGATACGGATGTCGCAGGTGCAGGCAAGGTCGCAGCCGAGGCCGACGGCATGGCCGTTGACCGCGGCGATCATCGGGATTTCGCAGTCCATCAGCGCGCGGATCACCGCCTGCACGCCGCGGCGATAATTGGCGCGGGTCGAATCAGGCTGATCGAGCACGCCGATCCCCTTGCGATCCTGCATCGACTTGAGATTGCCGCCCGCGCTGAACGCCTTGCCGCTTCCCGTCAGGATGATCGCGCTGACGCTGCGATCCTCGCCCAGCGTGCGGAGCGTGTTGACGATATTGTCGCAGTCGGCATGGGTGCCGATCGCGTTCATGCTCTCGGGCTTGATCATCGTCAGGATGGCGATCTTTCCCCGCCGCTCGACACTCAGAAATTCGCCCATCATCACGTCTCCTGTACCGCGCACAGGCTATGCCCCGCGGTCTGTTCTGGCAAGTTGCAGATGGCGTCGCCGGGCGCGGATCGGCGCCCGGTGCCGCATCGGTTCAGCGGACCGCGCCTCCGCTGCGCAGCGCGGCGATTCGCTCGGCGTCGTAGCCGAGCGCGGCAAGCACCGCGTCGCCATCGGCGCCCACCGCCGGAGCGGGACGCGGCGTGTCGGCCTTCGTCGCCGAATAGCGCGGAGCGGGGGCGGGCTGGGTGGCGCCGCCGACCGAGAGGAAGGTTTCGCGCTCGACATTGTGCGGATGCTGCGGCGCCTCGGCGAGCGAGAGGACGGGGGCAAAGCACACGTCGGTCATTTCCATCAGCGCGCACCATTCGTCGCGCGTCTTGGTCGCGAACAGCGCGGTCAGCTTGTCCTTGAGCGGTCCCCACTGCGACGGGTCCATCTGCGCATCGAAGGCGGGATCGGCGTCGAGTCCGGTCTTTTCGCGCAGCAAGGCATAGAATTGTGGCTCGATCGATCCGATCGAGATGAACTTGCCGTCGGCGCAGGCATAGGTGTCGTAGAAATGGGCGCCGGTATCGAGCATGTTCACCCCCGGCTCGTCGCGCAGCCGGCCCATGGCATAAAAGCCCCAGCTCATCCCCGCGAGCAATGCCGACCCGTCGGTCATGGCGCAGTCGATGACCTGACCCTCGCCGGTCTTCGCGGCGTGCAGCAGCGCGCTTGCCATGCCGAAGGCCAGCATCATGCCGCCGCCGCCGAAATCGCCCACATAATTGACTGGCGGCACCGGCTTTTCTCCCGCGCGGCCAACGGTATGGAGGACGCCCGACAGCGCGATATAGTTGATGTCGTGTCCGGCCGCCTGCGAATAGGGGCCATATTGGCCCCAGCCGGTCATGCGTCCGTAAACAAGCCTGGGATTGTCGGCGAGCAGCACATCGGGGCCGAGCCCCAGCCGCTCCATGACGCCCGGACGATAGCCTTCGATGATGCCGTCGGCGCTCTTGCACAGATCGCGCGCGATCGCGACCGCATCGGGATTTTTCATGTCGAGCGCGATCGAGGTGCGGTTGCGCGACAGCGGATCGCGCGGGTCCATGAAACCGCCGGGACGATCGATGCGGATCACCTCCGCACCATGGTCGGCGAGCATCATCCCGCAATAGGGGCCGGGACCGATCCCCGCAAATTCGATGATCCTGATGCCCTTGAGGGGTCCGGCCATGTTGTGTCTCCCATGCCTGCATCGTCATTGCGAGGACCCCGGACTTAATCCGGGGGACACGGCAATCCAGGAGGGGCGTAAACCGCCCTGGATTGCTTCCCCCGGCTTTCGCCGGGGTCGCAATGACGATGATTGTCTTAGATGCGTTCGATGATGATGGCCGGTGCCATGCCGCCCGCGGCGCACATGGTGACGAGGCCATAGCGGCCACCCGAGCGTTCGAGTTCGTCGAGCGCGGTGCCGATCAGGATCGAACCGGTCGCGCCGATCGGGTGACCGAGCGCCATCGCGCCGCCGTTGATGTTCACCTTTTCGCGATCGAGGTCGAGGTCGCGGATGAACTTTTCGGCGACCACCGAAAAGGCTTCGTTGATTTCCCAGACGTCGATGTCGTCCTTGGTCAGTCCGGCTTTTTCGAGCACCTTCTTGGCCGCCGGAACCGGGGCGTTGAGCATCAGCGTCGGATCGTCGCCGATATTGGCATAGGCGACGACGCGCGCGCGGGGCTTCAGGCCATGCTTGTCGGCATAATCCTTGGATGTCAGCAAAATCGCGGCGGCGCCGTCGACAACGCCCGACGAATTGCCTGCATGATGGAAATGCTGGATTTCAAGGTCGGGATAGCGGCGGTTGATCTGCTTCCGGAAGGTGAAGCCGCCGCCCATGTCGAAATCGGCGAGCGCGGCAAAGCTGGGCTTGAGTGACGCAAGGCCCTCCGCGGTGGTTTCGGGGCGCGGGAACTCTTCATGGTCCAGCGCAACGCTGCCGTCCGGGTTCAGGACGGGCACGACCGACTTGTTGAAGCGGCCTTCCTTGATCGCCCTGTCGGCGCGCTGTTGGCTGACGAGCGCGAGCGCGTCGAGCGCTTCGCGGCTGATGCCCTCGATCGTTGCGATCGCGTCGCCGCAGATGCCCTGGTGCGATTGCGGGTGGATTTCGTCGAGCGCTTCATGGCCCGATCCCATCAGGCGCGGCGGCAGCCCTGCGTTCGCCTGCTCGGCGGCAAAGGCGGTGGTGTAGCTCATCATCTCGGTACCGCCGGCGATGACGCAATCTTCCATGCCGCTCATCACGCTCGCCGCGGCGAAATTGACCGAGCTGATGCCGCCGCCACAGAAGCGGTCGAGCGTCGTTCCACTGGCCTTGGTGTCGTATCCAGCCGACAGCGCCGCCATGCGGCCAAGGTCGCCGCCCTGCTTGCCGTTCTGCGATGAGGTCGACCAGACGATATCGTCGACCGTTGCCGTGTCGAGATGATTACGGTCGCGGATCGCCGCGAGGACGGTCGCGGCGAGATGCTGTGGGTGAAGATGCGACAGTGCGCCCTTGCCGGGCTTGCCAATCCCGCGCGGCGTGCGGACGGCGTCGATGATATAGGCTTCGGCCATGACGATGTTCCTTCCTTGAAAGTCTTGACGAGGGGCTATGCGGCCACCGCGAGGTTTACCGGGGCGCCATGCGGATCGCGCCGTCGAGGCGGACGGCCTGGCCGTTGAAATAGGTGTTGCGGATCATTTCCATTGCCAGGCTGGCATATTCCTCGGCCTTGCCGAGCCGCTTGGGGAAGGGGACCGACGCTTCGAGGCTTTCCTTGACCTTGGGGTTCATATTGCCGAGCAGCGGCGTACCGAACACGCCGGGCATGATTGAATTGACCCGGATGCCGAGGTCCATCAGATCGCGCGCCATCGGCAGGACGAGGCCGTTTACCCCGGCCTTGGCCGACCCGTAGATGACCTGACCGATCTGCGCGTCCTGCGCCGCGACCGAGGCGGTGAAGATGATTGCGCCACGTTCGCCGTCTTCGAGTTCGGGCAATGTCGCCATGCCTTCGGCCGCGATCGATCCGATCCGGTAGCTGGCGGTCAATATGCCCGCGACGCCATATTCATAATCGGCGGTCGGGGTCCGGCGAAATTTGCCCGTTTCCTTGTCATAGGCGAGCGTCTTGCCGCGGCGCGACGTCATCGCGCAGTGGACCGCGATGCGTTCCTGACCATGAGCGGCGCGCGCCTTGGTAAAGCCGTCGAGAACCGACTGTTCGTCGGTGATATCGACATGGACGAACAGGCCGCCGATCGAATGCGCCACCTCTTCGCCCAGCGCGTCGTTGATATCGAAGATCGCGACCTTCGCGCCTGCGGCGGCAAGCGCTTCGGCGGTTGCGCGGCCAAGACCGGACGCGCCGCCCGTGACAACGGCCGCGGTCGAGGAATCGAGTTTCATGGGGAGGCTCCTCAGGCTGGAATCTGGTTGAAGGGGACGCCCTTGTCGGGGCGATGGTCTTGCGGCAGGCCGAGGATGCGCTCGGCGATCGTGTTGAGCAGCGTTTCGTCCGATCCGCCGGCGATGCGGCCGGTCGGCGCGTTGATCCAGCTCGATGCCCAATCGTCCTTGGGCGAGGCATGCTCGTCGAAGTGGAAGCCGCCGACGCCCTGCAGGTCGATCGCGAGTTCGGACAGCTTTTGGCGCGAGCGCACCGCGACCAGCTTGTTGAGCGAGCCTTCGGGACCCGGCGTCATACCCGCCTGCATCATCAATCGTGCGCGGACATTGATCGAATCGAGTCCCGAACGCATCGCATAGTTGCGGGCGATCTGCTGCCGGATGCGGCCATCCTCGATCGCCGGTCGGCCATTGATCATCAGGTCTTTCGCCAGATCGACGAACAGGTCGAGGTGCGGGCCGAATCCGGCGCTGTCGGTCGCGACATAGCGTTCGATCATCAGGGTCGCGAGCGCGACCGAGAAGCCGCCGCCGACCGGCGACATGCGGTGGTCGTCGCTGATCTTCACATCATCGAAGAAGACTTCGTTGACGTGGCTGTCGCCGCCGGCGAGCTTGATCGGGCGCACGGTGACGCCGGTCGCCTTCATGTCGACCCAGAAATAGGTAAGGCCCTTGTGCTTGGCGACGGTCGGGTCGGTGCGCACGACGATGACGCCATAGTCGCTATATTGCGCCCAGCTCGTCCAGACTTTCTGGCCGTTAATCTTCCATCCGTTGCCATCGGTTTCGGCGCGCGTGCGCAGGCCGGCAAGGTCGGTGCCGCCCGATGGTTCGGAGAAGAGCTGGCACCAGATTTCTTCGCCCTGCAGCGCCTTGAGCACGCGCTCCTTCACGAAATCGCGGTCAGAGCCGAACTGCATCAGCACCGGCACCGGCATGCCGAGCGAGATGCCGAAATAGACGTTCGGGAAGCCGTGCTTCATCTCCTCGGCTTCGAAGGTGATCTTCTCGATATGGCCAAGGCCCTGTCCGCCGAGGTCGGTAGGCCAGTTGATGCCCGCGAAGCCCGCATCGAATTTCGCCTTTTGATAGCGGCGTCCGAGCGCGAGATCCTCTTCGACGCTCAGGCCCTTGCGGGCCGCCTTGCCGAACGTGGGCGCGACGGATTCGCACCAGGCTGCGGCCTTCGCGCGATAGGCTTCGAGATCGCTCATGCTGCTTCTCCTGCCAGGCGGTCGACCAATATATCTTCCCAGAACAGGCTGCTTCCCTGTTCAAGCGCCAGCGTGCGGGCGCGGCGCATATGTAGGTGCAGGCCGATTTCCCAGGTCACGCCGATGCCGCCGTGGATCTGCACGCAATCGCGCGCCGCGGTGTCATAGGCTTCGGTCGCCGAAAGCCGCGCCGCGGCGGCCGCCGTCACGAAGTCGCTCTGCCCCTCGCGCGAGGCCGCGTGGATGCAATTGGCGCGCGCGAGTTCGACGAGGCCGTAGAGTTCGGCGATGCGGTGCTTGATCGACTGGAAGGCGCCGATCGGTTGCCCGAACGCCTTGCGCGTGACGGCATAGTCGCGCGCGATTTCCATCAGCGCCTCGGCTCCGCCCGTCTGTTCGTGCGCGGTGATGACGGCCTGCAATGCCAGAATGTGCAGCGCCGCCGCGCGCGCGGCGCTTCCGCTGACGAGCGTCTCGGCGGGCGTATCGGCAAAATGCAGGTCGGCGAGGCAGCGGCTGTTGTCGAAGCTGTCGATCGCCGTCTTTTCGACCTTGGCAAGATCGACCAACGCGAGGACCGGCATACCCGGGCCATTGGCGAAGACAATGGCGACGTCGGCATGTAATGCGCCCGAAACGCCGTCCTTCACCCCATCGAGGCGATCATTGGTCAGCGTGACTTTGGGATGGGCGGGCAGGGCGTCAGGCCCCGATGCAATCGCGACCGCCCCGATGACGTCACCGCTTGCCAGTCCAGGTAGCCAGCGCTGTTTCTGATCATCGCTGCCGTATAGCTCGATCGCTTTTGCCGCACCGAAATTCGAGGTCAGAAAGGGTGCGCCGCTGAGCGTGCGGCCCGCCTGGTGCGCGATCAGGCCGAGTTCGACTAGGCCGAGCGCAAGGCCGCCATGGGCTTCCGGCAAGGCCAGCGCGGTCCAGCCTTGTTCTTTCGCGGTAGCCCAAAACGCTTCGTGATAGCGGCCGCTCGTTTGGAGCAGCGGAAGCAGATCGTCCTTGTGCACCCGCGCTTCCAATACGCGCCGCGATTCGGTGGCGATCGCCTGTTGTCCTTCGTCGTACAAAATCGACATCGGTCCGAGTCCTCTACCCTTTATGTTTTCACCCATCATCCGGACGTTAACGTAAACGTCAAGTCGTTTTGACGCTACGGCTGGAGGATCGGGCGGCAAAGCGCAACTGACAGGGGCATCAGGTGCGTCCGGCCTTCCAGTCGCGGCGGATCTTCTTGGCAAGGCTCCATTTGTGGACCTCGGTCGGACCGTCGTAGATGCGGAAGGCGCGCACCTCCCGGAACACCTGTTCGACGATCGTGCGATCGGTGACGCCGGTCCCGCCCATCACCTGAACGCAGCGGTCGGCGATCCGCATCAGCGCTTCGGAGACCGCAACCTTTGCCATCGAGCTTTCGACCGTGCCGAGCGATCCGGTGTCGAGAACGCCGGCGCACCAGTCGATCATCAGTTCGGCCTGCTTCAGATCGATCATATTCTCGGCGAGCATGAAGCCGACGCCTTCATGCTCGATCAGCGGCTTGCCAAAGGCTTCACGCCGGTTGGCATAGTCGGTCGCGATTTCGTGCGCGCGAATGCAGCAGCCGAGCCAACGCATGCAGTGTGACAGCCGGGCGGGGGACAGGCGGACCTGCGCGTAGCGAAAGCCTTCGCCGGCCTCACCCAGCATCTGGTCGGCGGGGATACGCAGATTGTCGATGGTCAGCGTCGCGTGCCCGCCAGGCATCGAACTGTCGATCGTGTTCGGAATCTCGTCGATGCGGATCGCCGGATCGGGCAGGTCGACGAGGAACATGCATGCGCCTTCTTCGGCCTTCGCCATGACGATGCCGACGCGCGCGCCCTCCGCGCCGGTGATGAAGGTCTTGCGGCCGTTCACGACCCAATGATTGCCGTCGGGGCGGCAGGTCGTTTTCATCATCGACGGATCGGACCCCGCACCGCCTTCTTCGGCGGGTTCGGTCATGAAAAAGGCCGATCGGACGCGGCCCTCGACCATCGGCTTGAGGAACCGTTCCTTGAGCTCGGGGCTGCCTTCCTTGCCGAGCAGATACATATTGCCTTCGTCGGGCGCCATCGTGTTGCAGGCGAGCGGACCGAGCGGCGACAGACCTGACTTTATGAGGACGACCGCCGTCTCGCGCTGATTGAGGTGGCTGCCATCCGACAGGATGTGCGGCGTCAGCACGCCCGCGGCCCGCGCATGCTCGCGCATTTCCATCACCAGCTCGTCGGTCGGTGCGCCATGATGGTCGCGGCGCGGGTCTTTCTCATAGGGGACCACCGTCTCGCGGACGAAGGCCTCGACCTTGGCTGCGATCGCCAGCGCCCGATCCGATATGCCTTGGTGCGTCGCCGCCATTCCGATTCCCTTCGCTGTCTAACTATATCGTCTCTCAACCCGACGTTGACGTAAGCGTCAAGTTAATTCAAGGGAGAAGCAACGGTGCCGTAACGGCAGAGACAGAAGGGAAGGATGGACCATGGCTTTCAAGACGCGCATCACCGAAATGCTGGGTATCGAGCATCCGATCGTGCAGGGCGGCATGCAGAGCGTCGGCTATGCCGAACTGGCGAGCGCTGTGTCGAACGCCGGCGGCCTCGGCATCATCACCGCGCTGACCCAGCCAAGCCCTGACGCTCTGCGTGAGGAAATCGAACGCTGCCGGTCGATGACCGACAAGCCCTTCGGCGTGAACATGACCGTGTTCCCGACGATCAACGCGCCCGATTACAAGGCCTATGCGCAGGCGATCATCGACGGCGGCGTCAAGATCGTCGAAACGGCGGGCACCCAAGCGGTGCGCGAGATATGGGAAATGCTCAAGCCCCATGGCGTTACCATCCTCCACAAATGCACCGCCGTGCGTCATGCGCTGTCGGCCGAAAAAGCGGGCTGCGATATCATCTCGATCGACGGCTTCGAATGTGCAGGCCATCCCGGCGAGGACGATATTCCGGGACTGATCCTGATCCCGGCCGCCGCCGACAAGGTGAAGATCCCGATGCTGGCGTCGGGCGGCTTCGGCGACGGTCGCGGGCTGGTCGCAGCGCTGTCGCTCGGTGCCGAAGGCATCAACATGGGGACGCGCTTCTGCGCGACCAAGGAAGCGCCGATCCACGACAATGTGAAGCAGGCCTATGTCGACAATGACGAGCGCGGCAGCTTCCTGATCTTCCGCAGCCTCAAGAACACCGCGCGCGTCGGCAAGAGCGCCGTGTCGGAGGAGGTGGTGCGCCGCCTTGCGCAGCCCGATGCGACCTTTGCCGACGTCGCCGAACTGGTCAACGGCAAGGCCGGCCGCGAACTCCTCGAAACGGGAGATCTGACGAAGGGGGTATTCTGGGCCGGGATGGTCCAGGGCCTTATCCACGATATTCCGAGCTGCCAGGAATTGATCGACCGCATCATAGCCGAGGCGGAGGCTGTCCTCGATCAGCGACTGACCGGGTTTCGCGCCTGAACGGCCTTCCCAAAGAAATGCCCCGCCGGTGGGACGCCGGCAGGGCAGTTGGGGGAGGTGATCTGGGTGGCAACTGGTGCAGGGTTGCCATGAACGCAGGTTCGATCACCGGAACCTGCCATCCGCTTTTGGCAATGGTGCGGTTCCCCGACTTTGACTTGCATCAACAAGCGAAAATAATCATGCCCGATCGGTCGCCGCCGCGGCACCGGACGAAAGAGATTTTCACGGCATGAGCATCGTTCATTATCAGGGCTTCGCGGGAATCCGCCTCGAAGCCGACGTCATCGGATCGGATAATGACCCGGCGGTGCTGCTGCTTCACGGTGCCGGCCAGACGCGCGCGATCTGGTCGAATGTCGCCGACGCGCTCGAACAGGCCGGCCGCCGCGTCATCAGCCTCGACCTTCGGGGTCATGGCGGTAGCGAGTGGCCCGAGGATGGGCGCTATGATTTCGATGCGTTGGTCGGCGATCTGCGCGCGGTGCTCGCGCAGCTCGGCACGCGGCCGGTCGTTGTCGCCTCGACCCTCGGAGGATGGATCGCCGCTGCCGCGCTCGAACGCGACGCGGCGGTGCTCGCCTCGGGGTTGGTGCTCGTCGACCTGCCGGTCAGCGACGATGTCACGATGGCGCAGCGCATCGGCGACCGCCTGCGCGAAGCGGCCAACCGCGCGCCCGGCCAAGCGGCATGGGACGCCCGCCTGTTCGAGGCTTTCGACGCGGCGACGGTGACCGAGCGGCTTTCGGATATCGCCCGCAATATAGCCTTGCCGACGCTCTACGTCCGCGGCGCGATGAGCGAACTCGTCTCGCGCGCCTCGGCGGCGGCGTTCGTCGGCCAGCTCCCCGATGGCGAACTGGTCGAGGTGGAGGACGCCGCGCTGGTCGTCACCGAAGACCGGATCGATGCGCTCGGCGCGCATCTGATCGACTTTCTCGAGCGCCGCGCACCGCGCGGCTGGCCCGAATATCGCGCGGGCTCCGACGCGCGAACCTTTCGCGATGCACTCGGCTGCTTCGCGACCGGCGTTACCGTCGTCACCGCGATCGATGCGGCGGGCCAGCCGATCGGCCTCACCGCCAACAGCTTCACCTCGGTATCGCTCGACCCGCCGCTCCTCCTGGTTTGCATCGCCAACAATGCCGGCAGCGCGGCGGTGCTGCGCGAAGCCGAGCATTTCGCGGTCAATGTGCTCCAGATCGGCCAGCAGCCGACGTCGAATCGCTTTGCGGGCAAGGGCGAGGACCGCTTCGCGGCAACCGGGTGGGAGATCGGCGAATTCGGTACGCCGGTGCTGTCGGGATCGCTCAGCAGTTTCGAATGCGCGCGCGAGGCAGTGCATCCGGGCGGCGATCATTTCATTCTTGTCGGCCGCGTCCTGAAAGCGATCTTCGAACCGCGCCGCGATCCCTTGCTCTACTTCCGCGGCAAATATCGCAAGCTGCACTTCGCCTGAGGTAAGGCGCCAATTCCGGCGGTTATGGTGAGCCCTGCTGGGTTCGAACCAGCGACCTACTGATTAAAAGTCAGCAGTTCGTATCTTCCTCCAGCTCCCTCTCCTATGCCCTGATCTGACATAAAGATCTGATTAAATGTTATAAAATAGAATTCATTAGCTGCGCGAGTTCCTGTCATTTCCCATTGCTTGCTACGCTGCGTGGTTGCTCTGTGGTTGCTGTAAAGTGCTTTTGCCGCTAATGATAGCGCATGGCGAAAATAACAAAGCGAGTGCTTGACGCTCTACGATCGGAAGGCGGCCGGCCCGCATTCCTATGGGATGGGTCGTTGGCGGGGTTCGGCGCTAAGGCGCTTCCGAGCGGGAAAAAGGTTTTCCTGGTGAAGTATCGAACCAATGGCGGCGGGCGCAACGCGCCGCAGCGATGGCTCACTATTGGCACCTATGGCACTCTTACGTTGGAGGAGGGGCGGCGCCTTGCGCAACGCGCGCTGGCTGCCGTTGCCGAAGGGAAAGATCCTCAGGCCGCAAAACTAGGCGAGCGCGAAGCGCCGGTATTCGCTGACGTGTGGGCTCGCTTTGAGGCCGACATTCTTCCTTCGCGGAAACCGACCACCGCAAAGGAATATCGCAGTCAGTGGGTCAATCTGATCAAGCCGAAGTTTGGCAAGCAGCGCGTCGAAGCGATCACCGCGAGTGAGGTCGATCGCTTTCACAAGGCGCTCCGAGCGTCGCCATATCGGGCCAATCGCGTACTCGCGCTGTTGCGGCGCTTGATGTCGTTGGCCGAGGCATGGGGGATGCGTGCGGCTGGAACCAACCCTTGTTCTCGCGTCGAACAGTTTAAGGAACGTTCGCGTGAGCGCTATTTGGCCGCCGATGAACTCAAAGCTATCGGAAAGGCAATCGACGAGCTTGTTGCGGAGAAGGCGATTTTGCCTACGGCCGGGAACGCGGTCGAACTGCTCGCATTAAGTGGGGCGAGGCTCAACGAGATACTCAATGCCGAATGGGACTGGATCGACACCGAGCGGGGGACGATGCTGCTCCCGGATAGCAAGACTGGTGCTAAGCCCGTCTATCTCGGTGGTGCAGCCATTGAGGTTTTGAAACGGCAGAAGGTCATTTCGCAAGACAGCGATTATGTCTTTCCGTCGCCGCGCGGGGACAAGCCGTACGTAAACCTTCGCAAATCTTGGGTGCAGATATGCGAGCGGGCCAAGCTCACTGGCGTGCGTCTGCATGATCTGCGGCATACCGTCGCCAGCATTGCGGTGGGGCAGGGGGCGTCTCTGCCTCTAATCGGGAAGCTGCTCGGGCACACCCAGGCACAAACGACCATGCGTTATGCCCACATCGATATCGACCCCGCCTTGAAGGCAGCGAATCAAGTCGGCGCAGCGATCGGCGAAGCTATGAGGCCGAAGGCAAAGCCGCCAAAAAAGATGAAAACCAGTCGCAAAGTAGCCCACGGCGCGGCTGCGAAAAAGCGCGAAATTTGACCAATTCAGCGACATGTGCAATATAATACTATGAAAAGAAAGATAAAATATTCAGATTACTTCGAGGCAATCGCTTGACGAGTTTGGCTAAACCGCCCCCCAATCGACAAGCCGCTGAGCTACCTAACCCCTCAATCTACCCTGCGCAAAACGTCGATTTTCAAAGTACATATTGCGAAGCTTACGCCGAGATCAGAGCTCGACATGAGTTGCAGCCTCTCCGGCAAGGTCATTTGGATGGCCTCTGTAGCCTCTATGCGACAATCAACGCCATCCGGCTAGTGCGCGCCGAGGCCGGCGGCCTCACGCACCAGCAGAATAAGCGCTTGTTCGCATCGGGAATGGCATTTCTCGCCAAGCAGGGAAACCTGCAGAAGATGATCACCAAGGGGCTGTGTCGACGGCGGCGCAAAGCTCTTGCACGGCACCTCGCCGAGGCCGCAAGTTGCTCCATCAATAAGGTCGTGATCGAACGCCCAGATTGCGAGAAAATTGAGAACGTCGGCGACGTTTTTGACTGGATCACCCGCAGCTTGCTAAAGAACAAGCCGGTTCTCATTCCGCTGATGGGCACGCTGAGCCACCTCACGGTTGTTTCACGCATTTCGGAGCGGCGTCTGACCCTCTTTGATTCGGGAGGCCTGTACTACGTCCGCAAATCGAGCTGCGGCCTGAAAGGAGGGGTGCATCAAATTCAGGTGAAGGGTCTGATGAGGATCATGGTTCAATCTTCCTAGGTCTTCTCAGCGCCCCATCCCGGTCGTCCGTCTACATTGGCTCATTGTGCAAAAGCGGACATAGACAGCTTAGCCAACTGGCGATTAGGCTAAGGGAGGAGACACTGTGATTTCAGGCGATCCGCCGTCGTTCTCGGGTGAATATGGGCGAGCCTTGAGGGTGTCGATGGTCTCTGTCTCGCCGAGCCCTGGTTCGTGGACATCGGCCTCGTGATCCCAATCCAAGACCCCGACGGCATATACAAGACCAGCACGGAACTCGCGTACGAAGCGATCAATGCCGGGGCGCTTAGCGCCGATGAATGGACCACGGCCCATACCGCTTTCGTTGGCGGTGGAATGGCCGCGCGCCGCCTGTCGTTCATCCTTGTGCCTGAAGTCGAAACCGCATCGTGGCCCAAAGCCACGATATTCGGCGTGGCTGATCCTGCCTCCAGCGTTGAGCAGTCATCCGCGTCGCAGCAGTACCGTTACTGCCGCGAGGTCGATCCATCGAGACCTGATCGGAGTAATGTCGATCGCCACTGCTAGACCCCGACTTGGGAGGGAGATAATAGCCACGGAGAAACTGGAGAATTGATGTGGATAAAATGGAATGGGCGATTTGGGCTCTCGATTATCTGACGAAAGCGCGCACGGCGACCCATGATGATTTCAACGCAGCTATGAATGAGCTGAAAGGCTATAATCACATTACTCGTGGCGAGAGCTGGTACTCAAGCTGCAAGAGCATCATTCCTACTCTGTACCATTTTTCGATGGAATTCCTGAGCGATCGAGAAATACCCAGCGCCGCGTTTTCCTCACCAGATGTGTTTGATACGGAACTGAGCAATTATCGGGCATTCGTTCAGGCCATGAGGGACGAGCTTGATGACGAGGCGGAGAAATATAAGCAGGCACACGAGGTCGATGGTCCTCCTTCTCTGGTGTTTGTGGCGATGAGGCAGGTAGAAAACGTAATCGGTGCTTTGGACTATGTTCGGTCGAAGGAACCCGAAGCGACGGTGTCGTCGGTCCCCGAGGACCCGCTTGTAACCGACGTTGATCTTGTGGTGGGCATCGCCCGCCGCTTTCATGAGTCCGTGTTGAGTTTGGCGAAGCATCCTCATGGAGGCGCCACATTCACCGTCGCCAATGAATGGGACTGCCAATATTTGTTCCGCGCGATTCTTGCCGCCTATTTCGTGGATATTCGTGATGAGGAATGGAACCCATCGGTTGCCGGCTCCGCGGCACGCTGCGAGTTCTTCCTCAAGCCCCTTCGAACCATGATCGAACTTAAATTTATCCGCAAGGCAAGCGACGCCAAGAAGGTCAAAGCCGAGCTCGCACTCGACTTTTTAGACTATGGGGCCAATCCGCTCGTCGATCATGTGGTCTGCCTCGTTTACGATCCCACTCACGCCCTGAAGAATCCGGTTGCTTTGATTAGCGATCTGTCGGGATCGAAACAAGGCATCGGCCGCGTAGATGTCGTAGTGTCGCCGCCACGTTCATAGCGTCCGGCGGACCCTGTCGCGATTTTCGTGGCCGCGAACCATTCTGCTTGCGGTCGGTCGCATCCGATCATATCCGTCTATCTCAAAGGCTTCCGACCAAGGCTACCTGCTAATGTCCTTGCGCGTTTGGATTTATTCGCTTGCGCCTCATGCCGACCGTTTCGACTATCTCCGTTGCCTGCGGGAAAGTGGACAGTTTTATCTGCTGATATGGTGGCGCCATCTTAGTCAAAATTCTGGCTTCGGATTGTTCCCGCGTTCTGTATATTTGCAGGATGCGATTTTGGGTGAAAGATGATCAGGGCAACTGTTTGGATGCTCTTGTCGAACTCGAATCTCATGCGATCATCGTCCACAGCCGTGGCGGCAGCAGCGGTGCGGCTAACTCGCGTAACCAAGACTATCAGAAGGCGCTTCGCCTAATCCTGCATCGCTTATCGAATTTCGGACGATCGATAACCGGCGCGTGGGTTGATAGCAGCCGAGTACAGATGCTTCCTCTGGCCGACCGCAGCATTTGGACCTCCGAAGACGCTGGAATCGACGCCGACGAACTCTACATCCGTTTTGGGCGCCGAATGGAGCGGGTCGGTCAATCGACGGGAAGCAGACCAAATGGCGGAAATCGAAGCAAACGCCTCCGTATAGAAGTCACGACAGGATCCCTTGGTGAACTCGCATCGGTCATTGACGTCAAAGCTGATTCAAGCGTGCCGCGTTCGGCATTGAGACTCCCCGCTTCAGAGCTTCGAAAGGTGACTGAAGCAGAAATCTGGTCAGCCGTCGAAGTTCTTGAAGAGGGGGGCGCGGCACACGGCTTTGGGGAGGTCGTAGACTTTAGGCTGGTTACACCTAACGGAATGCTGGTCCCGACGAAGGCGGTATTTGGTCTCGCAGCGACCACGGCGCTAGGCTTTCCAGTCCACCCATCTAATTTTTCTGGCGGTGAAGAATCTCTCTGCCTCCACATTTTGGAAGAAGCAGGTTGGGAACTCGTAAGAGAGGGCGCGCGCCGCCATGATGATCTTCAGTCGTTAAGCCATGAAGACAACGAATGGGCTGAAGGCAATCCGCGCCGCATTAGCCATCTGCGTCGCGAGCGTCATCGAGGCGCCGCCAAGGCCAAGCGAGCAGCCATGCTGGCCCAGCATGGAAGGCTCTTTTGTGAAGAGTGCCACCTCGATCCAATTCAACACTTTGGCGGTCCCGATAGAGAAGCTTGTATTGAGGTGCATCACCGGGAGACTGAGCTTGCTGATATGCAGCCGGGACATCGCACGCGACTCGAACATCTAGAATGCCTGTGCGCAAACTGTCACCGCGTTCGTCATCGTCGGATGAAGGCTATCCACACTAAAGTATGACGACGAATTCCGAATGAACGCGAGAGGCCGCTACCATTGGAATTGCGAGGGCTCACAGAACGATGCGGATCCTATTTGCCAGCTGCAATAGTCTCCGTGACGGGGCTGATAGGTCTTAAGATCCCATAATGGGCTTCGGGGTAAGATAGCAGGATGAGGCTTGGGATCGACAGCAACATGCTTCAGTCGCCTGACCTCGAGACTTTTCTCGCCTGCCGGAAGGAAAATTTTGCCGTTCTGCCGGATTTGGTTTGGTTTGAAATCTATAAGCAGGCGGACTTAAATGCAGTGCTTTCCGGGCTGAACATACTGCTCCGATTTCCCGATCAGGTGATCGTAACTCAAAACGGCCACCACATCTCCGGGCTTGATCCGAGCTCCCGCGCTTTCAACACTGCGATATTGATGCCGGGGGCAAGCGGACGCTTGCGTGAAATGAGTGATGCCCTCCGTCGAGCTAGGGCTGGGGAGCCTGCTGTCTTCAACCAATTAACGCGGCTCTGGGCCGATGCGGCATCGCTCAGTACCGGAATGTTTGATGGCGTTGACGACATTGTCGAGTCTATGACCGAAATGGCAGCGATGTTCACGGTGGAGGAAGTTCGGCGGATCCGAACGGAGCAAAAGTATACGCCCGAAATGACCGCGAAAACCTTTGGCGCCGCCGGCGAGATATATGAAGTTTTGTGCGAGCTACGCGGGTATGGCCCTCATACTCGACCCACTATGTTCAACGCATACCTCTACCGATTTGCGCTGGGCATGTGCCTATATTTGATCTGGTGGATCCGGCATGGAAATCAAACATCGAAGAAGAAGGAACGCGTCCGCAACGATGTAGTGGATCTTGGTATTGCCGTTACGGCATCCTATTTTGATGGTCTACTTACGAATGACGCAAAGGCTCGCTGGTTGTATGATGAATTGCGATCTGCTCTCGCTTTTGTAACCGCGGCCGATGCGCTGGAGAGATGATCTGACGATCGCTCAGACGAAATCGAGGCCGATCCGCGTCATCGAACTGCCGAGCTTATGGAGAAGGTTCAGCGCGTATTCGTAACGTAGTTGCGCGACGATCTGAACCTCATGTCGCGCGAACAGCAGACGTCGCTTTCCTTTCTCTGCAACGGAGAGTTTAAAGCGAAAATCATCGGTTAGATGACCGTTGCTCTCTGCATAGAAAAGCCGCCAAGTCGGAGCGGTCCCCTCTTTTGACTGCGAATTAAAACTAAATGCTCGCACGTTATTGTCGATATCAAGGAATATGAATAGGTTCGAGTTTACGTCCCTGACATCGCCATTTCCAAGGTCGTACAGTTTGACAGCCATAAATGGTATTCGTTTGCCGAATGCCGCATTTTTCACATCTCCCTGACCAGGCACTAAGTCACAGGCGGGAGACAGGCAGACCCAGTATTCGTCGGCCAACGAAAATATGTGTCCCGTTGAAAGATGCCATCCAAATGGCTTTGTGCTGCACACGAAAGCATTGTGCTCTCGTTCGGCCCTTTTTCTAGACTGTGGTTTAGAGAGATCGACCCCAAAATGATGATTGCAAAGGTCTTCGATAGATTTTCTGGATTTCGTCGCTTCCGTTTCGACGAGAGCTTTGGCAAATTTTTCAACTTGTGGAAGAATAATCGTCATTAGCTGGTCGGACTGACGCGCAACGCTCTCTGCAATCTTGCTGCGCCGTTCATTGCCATTTGCACGAAGGAGACGTTCATACCATTGTGCAAGGGCATAGTGACGTTCAAGCGCCTCGGTTTGGGCTACTACCCCGTGCTCATCCATCACTGCCCGCAACTTGGCTAAGAAGAGCCGCGACGGGGCAGGGTTCCAATCATCGAGCGCTTCTTCCAGAGCGCTAATCGGGTCATCCTCAATTTGCTTATCGGAGAACGCGATGAATACGGAATCCGACTTGATCCATTTAATGGCGCCTTGGGAGATTCTGAGAAATCCTGTGTCAACTGCACTCAGCTTCTCGATCAATGGCAGTTCCGCCTGAATTAGTAGATGCCGGAGAAGGAGCTTTTGGCTCCCATTGTCCCAACCCGCAGCTTTCGCAATTTCAGAAAATCCGGAATACGGCTGGAAACCTTGACCCATCGTCCGCTGGTAGGTTTTCTCAAACAGTCGCGAGTGAATATATTGAGCGCGCCCTATGGAGTCCCGGAGATCAGCATCTATATCTGGTACTGCGTCTTCCCGCTCGGCTATCATTTCTTCGATCTGATGCTGTTCGTCTTCAGTAAGCGTGTCACCGGACGGTGTTAGAAGACCAATCAGAATCTCTTCAAAAACAATATCCAACTTTTCGATCGTATGGACCACGACCAAATTGAAGTGGTCATTTGAGATCAGTCCCCGCAGGATCTCAATTGCGCGTGATCCATCGCCTTTTTTCGTCTTGTCGAGCTCGTAGTCCAAGACAAGCAGGTCCGACTGATGAAGGTGTGATGCAACCTTCTTATCGCCTTTTGCGTCGACGTTTGAGCCGTCGTGGATATCCACGAGCAACGAACGGTCGGCGCGTCGGAAGTTGGCAATCACATTTTTGACGCGCTCCGGTTTCGCGCGCCAGCGCTTGCCATTTTCTGGTTCGTCTTCGCCTTTCTGCTTCGCAATTTCGCGGTCCAGCATTTCGTCGAACGTGGGGTAATCGTCGTCGACGATAAGGACCGAACGAATGGGCGCTACAAAGGCTTCTTTGATGAATGCGCTATAATGCTCATGCGCCATCGAACTCCGCCCCCCTAAAGTCGATTACAAAGACAGCGCCCCTCAACGGCCACTTTTCTGACGGCGGCTCGTATCGAATGCGGTGTCCGCCTGCAGCGAGGTTTGCCCTCGATAAATAGAGTCCTACGCCGCGGCCACCGCGGACTTTTCTCGTAAAAAAGAGTCCGAACAGTTGATCGGCATCCTCGGGAGAAACGCCAGGGCCGCTGTCGGCGATTACGACTTCGCCATCGACCACATCGAGAATAATCCGCCGATCCTCCCGGCCCGAGGTCGCGATCCAATAGATGCTATTGTTCAGAAGGTTTATGAAGACGGGGTATAGGCGTGATTGCTGATCAAATATCCGTAGCTTGCGGAACGAATTGGTTGCGATAAGCTCGATGCGATTGTTGGCGAGTTGGAGTTTGAAAAAATCGCCGACGTAATCCGCGATTTCACCACCGGTAATCCATCGTTGTATCTTCTGCCCGGCCAAGCGCAACGGCGAGAGAAACCTCAGCTGATCTGTCAATCCTTCGTAAGCAAATTCGATATCCTTGGCAGGCGCGCTTTCCCGAACTTCGGCTGGAAGCCGGCGCAAGCCAGACCCAAGAATGTCGTCGTAAGCTTGTAATTCATGACCGACGATCTCAACAGCGATCCCGAGCTGGGCAAGGCTATTCAGCCTATCTAGTTCAGCACGCATTTCGTTGGCTTCATCCATGCCAAACGCGGCAAGGTTCTCGAGATCAATGCTTTCTTTCAAACTCTCGAGAGCGGCAATATATGGAAAAAAGATATCCTGGTTGTCAGCGTCCGTCCGCCACTTCTCAAGTTCAATTCGCTTCGAAGCCTCTGCAAGGCTAATTTCACCTCGATCAAAAACCGCGAGAATTGGAAGCGCCTCATCCTCGAAGACCTTGCTTCGCTGAGAGACGAGTTCTCTTACTCGTTCGAACTCAGCGCGTTGCAATGAGCCAATCTCTTCCTGCCAGCTTCGAATGCGAAGGGCTATCTGCGCGCTGTGACGCGCAATTTGGGCAGTTAACAGATCTCGGGGTTGTTCAGGGTCGATGCGCTCGATCTGCTGGTCGATTTCTTCTGCAGCTTTCTCAATCAGCTGCCCAGCCGCTCGCATCTCGCGCTGGTAATCGCCAAATTTTCCTTCCAACGAACCAAGAGGATTTGGAGCGTCGGGCAGGCGTAGTTCGGCAATGCGGTAGCGGAATTCATCTACGGTTGCTTGGGCGTCGCCTATCTCTCTTTCGGTAACGATCTCCAGACTCTCAACAAAGTTCCTAATCTCAGACACTACTTGCGGTAGAGCGCGGGCGGAGTTTTCAAGCTTTGTCCTAAATTCTTTTCTCAGTCGTTTCCGGAGCTTTTCTCGCTCTTCCTTCGCTTTAATCGCACGCCTATCATCTTTAATTTGAGGGAGAACTTCTTTCCTCGCAGCGGACGCAGATCCAAAAAACCGCCTGGCCGTTGTCATCAATATATTAGACACGAGATCCTTGAGGGTTTTTGCGGCTCGGTTATCGAGAAGACCTTCGCGTCCGGCCTTGTCTTTCAAGTTGGGATTGTGTTCGCGGGTTATTGCAAGCCGACCAAACATTTGGCGGTGATTCCAGAATTCTCGACCAGCGTTTTTGGTTCGTCTAGATTCGATGTCGAAGAAGTCATTGTCGGTGCGACCATATGGCAAGACGCGCAGGCCGTCCCGGAACACCATAAAGCCGGAGTATTTTTTCGCCAGCTCGGTGTAGAAATGGAATTGCTCTTCCGGGAGTGTAGAATTCGCCGAGACAAACTCCATGGAGGCGATGTAAACATCGAAGGGACCGACCATCGAGTCGGCGCGATGCGAGATGACTAAGTCATCGGGTGGATTGATGCGAACCGTCTCATCAAGCCATTTGCCGAATGCCTTGATCCGGCCGGTAAAGACGCCGTCCCGATCGACGGTGCCAGAAATCTGGTGTTCCAACCCCTCGAGTTGGGTTCGATCAAACTGCTTTTCGCTACCGACGATGACTTCAGGCACAGCCCCATGCCAGGCGCGAACAGTGTACTCGAAATCAACTGACTCGGACTTTTCGTTTGGATTCCGCGGATCAATGAAGGGGTCTACGAAACTGGAAAGCGTTTCGAAGAAGCGGTCCCTCGTTGCTCTTGCAGATGGATCTGCAATTCCAGTGTCGAGTTCCACGAGAAGGTCGTAGTTTAGCCCCGAGATCATCAGGGCAGTTCCGTGCTCGGCCTCACCGCTCCAAACTGGCCATTTGCTCAAATGCCGTTCGCTAAATTCCAGCGTATGTGCCGTCTCTTGCAGGTCTTCCGATGGCGGGCGGAGGCGGTTGGTCGTACCAGCTTTAAGTTCGGCGTCATAAAGCGCGTCAAAATTATCCCAAGCTGACCTTAGGCGATCGTCGCGTCTTTCGTCATCTGCATCGCGGAGGTTTCGCCCGATGCCGTCGCGCAGCTGAGGCAGAAGTCCAAATATATCCCATTTGTTTTCAAATTCGACGACAGGAATCTGAATGTCGGAGAGATTTAAATACGGATTCTCAAAGAGTCGCCAATCAATCAATGCCGCGACGAAAGGTCTGTTTCTCCGACGAGACACCAGCAAAAGCACCGGGCCGAGGTTCGCGCATGAAAGGCGACCTATTCCTTTTTGGCCCTGTTTCGGCCGCTGGAATAGTCCGTTTCTATCGTCGATCGGGGTTGAGTCCGTCGTAGCTTTTGATTCTGTTCCAACCACTAGCCAACGATTGATAAACTCATCGCGCGACATGCCATGACCATCATCACAGATGACGGCAACTTTCTGTTCGCCGTCAAACAAGTCGAGCGCAACGTGTCGAGCGTAGGCATCAAACGCATTCTTCCAGAGTTCGGAAATCGCAGTGGGGGTGTCCGCAATCTGTTCTCGACCAAGATGATCAACGGTACGAGCCTTCGTTTGGAACGGAATTCCAGTAATCATGCGGTTGCTGGCTCTGCTGCTGCAAACGCCCTTTGCGCCGCCCGCTCATCCGCTGCTCGCCCCCTGTTCAGTAACGGTACGAGATGGGCAATGAGGTGCCGCCCAAGTTCGACTGGGACGGCATTTCCCACTTGCTTCCCTGCTGCCATCAGACCTCCCTCGAAGACAAATGTGTCGGGGAATGTTTGAATTCGCGCCGCCTGACGAACCGTAATTCCATGATGCTCGGTCGGATGGACAAATCGTCCTTTCGACGGATTGATGCATGCCGTTGTCATCGTTGGCGCAGGTTGGCGGGGATCGATGCGTCCATATACATCTTTGTGCCCGTCGTGATTTTTGTGGCAAGCCAATACGCGTCCAGAATCTTTACGGCTCCCGCCGTTCGCTGGCGTGCGCCGAAACGCTTCAATGATGTCGTTGGTATGCGACATGTGAATGTCGTTAGGATCATCTCTCGGGGCGGCCCGGAAAACTGAATGGCAATCGGACCAAGGCAGAAGCTGCTCATTTGAACGGCGTGCCAGCTCGTTACCATGCGTAGCAACTGGGGGCCAAACGAGATCCGACGTGTCAATCCCGGTACGGACGCCAAGAATGAATACACGTTTGCGCCGTTGAGGAAGGCCATAGTTGCGCGCATCGACGACGACGGCATCTTGGACGTTGTATCCCGCCGTCTTTCCTTCGCGATAAAAGCGGGCAAGTGCTCCGGAGTGTCGATCCCAGAGCATGCCTGGAACGTTCTCCATCAAAAAAATGCTTGGAGAAAAGGCGCGAACGAAATCGAAATACGTGTGAATAAGGTCGTTGCGTTTGTCGTCGACGCCGGCATCTTTAATTCGGTGTGTCGAGAAGCCTTGGCACGGCGGACCACCGAGTATCAAGTCGCACTGATCGCCGTCAGGAAAATGGTCTCGAAATGCCTTCGCGGCGCTAATTTGCGTAATGTCGCCTTCGAGCATCTTCGGTGAGAGCGGGGCTCGCCCGAAATTGCGTCGATAGGTTTCTGCAGCATGATTGTCGTATTCAATCGCCAGTCGGACGCGCAAGCCAGCGTTCTGCGCCGCGAGGCTGAATCCGCCGGCGCCGGCGAACAGGTCGACGCAATTCAGCATTCTGACAACAAATCTAGGGCGCCACTTGGCGCCGCCATTTCAACGGACGTCATGACGCAATCTGCTGCCCCCTTCGGGTGCCCTTATTATGCCCTTGAAGCGCTTTGTCGAGATACGTATTTTCCTTTTCAGGCACCCAAGTGATCGGCAATCTTCGAGGTAATATCCGAACTCGATCTTGTTTCACATTCCCAGATTACAAGCACTTTCCACCCAAGGGCTTCGAGCTCCTTGGCCGCTTTAGCGTCTCTTGCGCGATTTACCCTAAATTTCTCGATCCATTTCGGAGTGTTTGAGGAAGGCATGGTTGCGCGCCTGCATCCTGAGTGCTGGTGCCAAAAGCACCCATGCACGAAGACTGCTAGGCGGTGTCGAGGAAGGGTCAGATCAGGTGATCCCGGCAAGTCCTTCCGATGCAGTCGAAAACGGTACCCGGCCTTATGGGCAGCGCTTCGAACTGCAATCTCGGGTGTCGTATTGCGGGAGCGGACTCGTGCCATAAGGGCGCTGCGTTTGTCAGGCGAAAGATGATCCATATCCTGATCCCGAGTTGCGGAAGACCGTAAAAACCGAACGGTGAGGCACAGTCAATGTTTGTGCGTTGGAGCGTCCGATAGTTGGTTTCGATCGTTCAAGCGAAGGCCATTTTGGCCACGGGAGAACTGTCATGGGAAGGTCAGAATTCGACTATTCGCCGCAACGGCCAGCGTGGAATGCCGGACGAAAGGTTGGTGCCAAGCGACCATTGAAGCCTCGACAGATATGGGCAATTCGCTTTCATTTGGATCGCGAGCATCGGCTTCGAGACCGAGCGCTGTTCGATCTCGCGATCGACAGCAAGCTGAGAGGCTGCGATCTGGTGAAGATCGAGGTAGGCGATCTTGTCACCGGCGGCGAGATGCGAACTCGCGCAATGGTGATTCAGCAGAAGACCGCCCGGCCAGTCCAATTCGAAATCATGTCGGATGCTCAAGGGAGTCTCTTGGCATGGCTTGAACGGCGAGGCGGATCGATCGAGGATTTTGCGTTCCCCAGTCGGGTCGATCACTCTGCTCATATGAGCACGCGTCAATATGCGCGTCTCGTCGATGAATGGGTCACGGCCGTTGGCCTCCGAAGTGAAGACTACGGGACGCATTCGCTACGAAGAACGAAGGCGTCGATCATCTACAAGGCGACCGGGAATTTGCGTGCCGTGCAGATTCTGCTCGGTCACACCAAGATTGAAAACACAGTGAGATACCTCGGCGTCGACGTTGAAGATGCGCTGACACTGGCGGAGGGCATCGAAGTCTAACCGTCAATTCTCGACATCCTAGAGAGCGAGCGATTTTGATTCCCTCGGAGCGTCCGCTCTCTCTGTTTGCCCCGCGAAAGCCGACAGTCTCCAACCGGCAACCTCAAGCCCATCGCAGCACGAAGTTGGTCAAGGCGACATGGGGATATTGGGTATCGTCCCAAGGGATCGGGCGGTCGAGGGGATCTTCGATCAGCGGACCATCGATATTCTGGAAATCGAGCGACAGTCCGGTGAGCGTCCGACCTGCTTGCATCATCGCGAGCAGCCGGTCGAAGGCGGCGGGCGACAGATCGATCGAAACCACATAGTCGGGCGCGTCCGGGGTGCCTGTCCCGAAGGCGCTCCGGCGGATGCTGCCGCTCCAGTCGGAGCCGTCCTCTTGGGCGTCGAGGACGACCAGCATTCCTTGTAGCGCGCCGATATGCTGCGCTGCGCTGGTGATCGGCTGGCCCGCGATTCCACTGAGCGGAGCGGTCATGCACCGCTCCAGCCGTTCATACTCGCCATGCGCACCGCCCAGTTCGAGGCCGATCGCGCCGACCTCGAAACGGAGGAAATCCGGAACGATGGCGTAGGTGGCCGGGTTCGTCATGCCATCGTCCGATGGCGTGACGACGAGCTCTTTTCAGAGATCACGGACTTTTTTCCAGTAGAGCGCCGAAATCTGGCTTCCATCGTCGGCCGTATACCAATCGACGACCGCCTTGCTGTGCTCGACCCGAAAGACGCGGTAGCCCTTCTCGGTCCGCAGATAATCGACCTTTTGTACATAGCCATATCCAGCGACCATCTTGCTTTCTGCGGCGCGTTTGGGATCGGCGATGCGGCGCAGCGACGCGGACATGTGGATCGTGGAAGGATAGTCGCTGCGAAGCCAGTAGAGGAGGATGGTATCCTCCAGCATCGCGCGAGACCGGGCGTTCGGATCAGCCGCAACGGGCGTGAACCGGATAGAGTCGTAGATGCGCGTGGAATCGGCGGGAACGTCGCCGGCGTCGCCCCATACCCAGTTGAACGTATAAAGCTTGTTTCCTCGCGCCACGATCAGATAGCGGTGGGTTGCCGGGGTGTTGAAATAGTCGATGGTAAACGAGAAGATGACCTCGCGCGCCGGGAGACCCTGGAAGGTCAAGGGACGGTTTTTCAGGACCTTGAAATTGTTGAGGCCGCCGCTGGCGATCTGATCGGCCTGATCCTTCAGAAGACCGGCGACGTCGGAAATTTCATAAATGCCGAAATCCACGACCCCGAAGTTGAAGCTGCTGCAGCGGCCGCCGATCTCTTTCCCGGGCCGCGCGCGCTCGGTTACCTCGACATTGACGAAATCTTCTGCCCCCAGGCTGTAGGTTTGATGCACATCGGTGCTGACGTCGAGCGTGACGCCGAGCCGCGGATCGGTGAAGCGTTGCCATTCCGGCCCGTAGCAATTCATCGTCGCGGCGGCTGGTGATGCGGCCAACACGCCCGCGAGAGCCACGAGGCCAAGGTGCCATTTCGTCATTTTCATTTCCCCAAAGCGCTTGCGATTTGCAAAAGCAGCAACCCCTTGGTCTGCATTGCCTATCTCGTCGCCGTTCGCAACATGCCTGTCTCTCGATGATGACGCTCTGCCTGCCGCGATCTTAGTCCGCTGCATCGGGCGGACGATCGATGGCGGCTGTGGATCACGACGTCACCGGCCGATCAACCGGCATATCTTCGATTGGCTTCATAGGCTTCGAGTTCGAGTGGGGATTTGTCGTGCCCAAATTGGACCAATTCCGAGACATATCGGCCCGCATAGGCCGCGAAGCTCGTGCTCCGCTCGATCTGCATCACATGGACGAGCTCATGTGCAAGGCGCGGCCGATCAAGCGTGAAGCCCTTCCGCACCCAGATCGTGTAACCAAACGCCTGGGCGTTGTTGACGATACCCGGACCGATGAAACCGAATTTCTCGCCGGCAAGCTTGATCTCGGGATTTTCCGTCGGGAAGGGGACTTCGTCGACGAAAACGAGGCGCACTTTTTCGGGATGTTTTATGCCGATCTCCGCGGCGAGGCGCGCCTGGTCCGGATCGAGAGGGGTGCCCGTCGTTTGACCGCGCGCTTCAATTTCTTCCGCCCATTTGACATAATAGGCCATGAATTTGCTCAGAAACTCTTCCTGGCTGGCCGAGACTATATTGTCCTGACCTGCCTGCTGCTCGGTCGCCAAAAGCGAGCCTGACGGAATCAGCATGAACGCAAAAAGCGCCGCGACGTTGAGGGTGTTCTTGTGCACGCCGTGACGCTTTGGGCGCGCTGAAAGAGCGGCTTGGTTCGTGATATGCTGCAATTTTTCGACTTCCTTTTATGCACTGCCATTCGGTGATCGTGGGGCTTGGGCGCCGCGCCGCGGTTGACCGATGGAACCGGCTGCTACGGCTTGTTCATCGCTTCGTCGAGACCGGAAGCGTGAATGGCTCCCAAAGACATCGATTACTTTTGCGTCTGCGAACCCGGCGAGCCTGCTACATTTCGCAAGCTGGACCGAGGGGTTGGTCTGCAATAACTGCTTTTCAACATAATGCTGTCATTGCCCCGCCATCAATCAGGTGGGGACCAGTTTTGAGATATGATGAATCAGGGACGCCGATATCGGCGGACGGTTTCGCACAGGCGGCGGGGCTGCTGTTGTTCGAGGACGCGGCAGTGGCGGCCGATCGGCGGGCGAGCGAGCGCGACGGGCCGTCGCGGCGACGCGCCCCACGCGTCGAGTTGCAAGCGGCTGTCCGGCTGAGGGGCGCCGCGCAGGGCGCGGTCGAAGCCCGCATCCTCAATCTTTCGGCAGGGGGCTGCTGTCTGGCGTTGAAAGCCGGCCTGTTTGACGCTGGGGATCTGGTCACGATCAAGATCGAGGGCGTGGAGCACTGGTCGGGCACCGTGCAATGGTGTGTGGGCGACGAAGCAGGGATTGCATTCGATCGTCCATTCTATCCGGCGGTATTTGACGCGATCGTGGCAATTCATAAGGGCCGTGTCGCAGACGCGGTGCGATGAAGGTGGCAGTTTGGAGGAGTATGCGTTCGATTTGACAAACTGCCAATTCGACCTTGCGGCAGGTTCGGCCGTGCTGCGTCAGGCATATCGTAACGGTCAACGCCAATTGTGGCATTCGTCAAGGATAATCATGCGCTGCGATGGGCGCGCATGTCTGAAATGCGAAGCAAGCTGCCATCGCCGCCCTGCCAGTTGCGAACGTCAGCTTCTGCTGATTGTCCAATCAAACCTGACAGACCGCAACCGGCCAGATCAATCCACTCTCTGCGCCAGATTGGTGCCTTAGCCGAACCCTTGGGAAAGCGCGGTGGCCCGCGGTTCACTGGATCAAGTGCCCCTCCCGTCTCGGTGCCGGTATTGGACACGGTGCGACGGCGTACATGGTCGATGCTCGGCGCAGCCGCGGTTTCGGCCGCGCTGGCCGGCACTGCGGCGGGCACAAGCGGCGCCGGTATCGAAATGGTTTTGGTGGACACGATCCATCCTTTGCGGACGGCGCTCGGATCGCTCTTGACAGTGCGGGTTCGAGGCTGGCGCGGACGCGGCTAGCGCGGTCAGCTGCTTGCGAAAGAACGCCACCAGCGCGGCGTTGAGCTCGGTATGGAAAGCCGTGCGATCGAATCCCGGCTTGTCGGTGCAGATCGCGGGCATGACGCTCGGATCCGGACAAGGCGCAAGGAAGGACATATGGCCCGCACCGGGGACCTGGCGATACTCGGTCGACTTGGGCAGCAGGGCACGGACATTGGCGGCGTTGCTAGCATAGGGGACAATCTCGTCATCACTACCCGCCCAGAGCTGCACCGGCGCCTTCACATTCGCGAGGCTATCCGGTCCGAACAGGAATCCCAGCCCCGGCGCCGCGATGGCCGCGGCCGCTATGCGGGGGTCATGCGACCAGGACGGGGTTTCCACCGCGGCGTCCGAGGCTGGGAAGAGGCGGCACGCGAACTCGGGCTGCTTCGCACAATGCGGCGCAAGACGCCCAGGGTCGGGTTCGCCGCCAATGGCGATGAGCGCCGTCATCGCTCCGGCCGAAAAGCCGAAGATTCCGATCTTGCTCTTGTCGACGCTCGATGCTCCGCGCCAGTCACCGGTCATGAAGTCGACCGCGCGCACGACATGGCGAGAGCGGTCGGCGAACCAGGCCGGCTTGCCGACATTGCTTTCGTCCTGAAAATTGTCGCCGCTGTGCGTGGGTGTCACGACGATGAACCCGGCCTCGGCCAGCGCCATCGCAGTGTCGATGTGACTGATCGCCGCCGCGCCGGTCCCGTGCGAGATGACGATCATCGGCAGACCGGGTTTCGCGATGGGTGCGCCGGGAGCCGCCTTGATGGCGACCGGCCCGAGCTGAGCGTCGCGCGCCTCGGCGGTCGTCGGGTACCAGATTATCGCCGAAATCGGGGCATGGCCGGGATCGGGTATTGCCGCCTGTTCGAAGCCGACACGATAGACCGGATCGGCCGCGACCGCAGGTGCGGGCATAAAGGCAAAAATCAACGCGGGCGCGGCGGCTGCCAGGAGCAACGGTGCGAACAGCTTGTTTCTCATATACATGATCATCCCCTCCAAACCATGTTTCAAAATTACTCGGAACCGCCTTGGTCCTTGATGATTCATTGTCCTAAGGCTCCTGTCGCCGTGGCGGAAGGCGCATCACTTGCACTCCTTTCGTGCGTCCGGCGCCACGTATCGCGTGGATCTACCCGCCGGGAGCGACTTGAAGCACGTCGGCGCACGCTTGCCGTACAAGCTGACGCAGCCAGCGGTGCGCGGCGTCCCCTTCCATCCGGGGGTGCCAGAGCAGCGAAATCGTAAACGCGTCGGTCTCCACTGGTAGCGCGAACGTCTCCATCCCGTCGCGCAGGCCGATCGTATGGCGCTCTGGAACCGTAGAGACGAGGTCAGAGCCACGCGCGAGCGCAAGCGCTGCGGCGAAGCCATCGACGGTGGTGACGATCGTTCGGGCGAGGCCAATCATCTCAAGCGCGTCGTCGATCGCACCGAGTCCGAGTCCCTGACGAGTGACGAGGACATGCCGCCCTCCGGCATAACGCTCCGCACTCATTTTGCCTCTCGCAAGCGGATGGCCTGCGCGTACGACACCCACATAGCGGTCTTCAAATAGCGCCTGCGCGCGTACCTCGGGTCCGATCGAAGTCCCGACAACGCCGGTTTCGAGATCGATTTCCCCTTCGCGGAGACCTGCGCTGTCCTTGTCGAGCTTCCGGATGAAACGGATGCGAACGTGCGGCGCCTCTTCGGCGACGCGTTGTATCAGGGATGGCCCAATCGCTTCCGCAAAGCCGTCGCTGGTTCGCAGCACAAAGGTCCGGTCGAGGCGATAGAGATCGACGGTGTCGGCGGGACGCAGGATGGCGCGGGCATCCTCCACGAGCCGGTGGACCTCGTCGCGCATTGCCTCGGCGCGAGGGGTTGCAACCAGCCCGCGACCAGCGCGGACGAGCAACGGATCGCCCGTCACCGTCCGGAGGCGGGCAAGGGCCCGGCTCATCGCGGAAGGACTGAGACCGAGCTTGCGTCCTGCACCGGCGACGCTGCCTTGCTGAAGCAAGGCATCCAAGGTGAACAGCAGATTGAGATCGGGCCCGCTCATGGTCGGGGCAATAGCACAGGCTGAACCTATGGCATAGCGTCAAGCGCAATAATGGAGTGCGAATGCTGCGTCTTCCGCCATGCCTCAGCCCATCTATCTTCGGTCTCGATCACAACGAGACAGGAGTTTGTCATGACTGGAACATCGCTCGACATCTTCGCCGGCCGCGTACGAGACAATTGGGGGACGCTCACCTCCGAGCTGATCGAAAATTGCAGTGTGCGCCTCGCTGAATTGCTCCAGGCACCGCGGACCGAGGCGTGGGTCGCCGACCTCTGCCACGAGCGCCCGGAAAGCCGCGAGCTTTATCGCGATCCGGTGCATGGCTTCGTGCTGCTGGCCCACACCGAGGCTGAGGGACGCTATCGCGTCCCGCACGACCATGGCGAGAGCTGGGTAATCTACGGCGTTCTGGACGGCGAAATGGAAATGGGAACTTACGCGCGTGTCGAAGGACCCGGCGAAGCGCCTCGTCTCGTCAAACGCGGATCGACGCTGGTCCGGCCGGGCGACGTGCAGGTCTATCTGCCCGGCGATATCCACGACACCCGGTGCGTTAGCGGGCCGGCAATCCAGTTTCGCTTTACAGCGCGCGATCTCCGCCTCGAGACGACGATGGTCCGTTATGCCGACCAAGGCGGCGTCTGGGTTCCCTCGGTCTAAGACCGTCACCATGTCGAGCCGCTCCATCCCGTCTGCCACGTTGCGCCCCCGCGCCGCCATCGCGAGTGTCCTTTTCGCGATGGCGGCAGCGGTGCTCGATGCATCGAGCGTCAACATCGCGCTCCCGTCGATCGCGGGCGCGCTTTGCGTCGAGCCCTCGTCTGTGGCTTGGGTCATGATCGCCTATCAGGGCGCGCTCGCCGCCGGCCTGCTACCACTCGCGGCTATCGGCGAGCGCTTTGGCTACCGTCCGACTTTTGTCGCGGGTGCGGGTCTATTCGCGCTCTGCGCTGCGGGATCGTCGCTTGCGCCCGATTTCCCTTCGCTCATCGCTTTCAGGGTTGTTCAGGGGGCTGGCGCCGCGGCCATCATGGCCCTGGGTGTAGCCCTGCTCCGCCAGACGGTCGCGGAAAAGGAATTTGGCCTCGCGATCAGTTGGAATGCCATGACGGTCGCGCTTTGCTCGGCGGCAGGTCCGACGATCGGAGCGTCGCTTTTGGGGCTCGGAAGTTGGCGGTTCGTCTTCGCAGCTAGCGTGCTGCTGGCAGGCATCGCGCTGCTGACGGCCTCTTCGCTGCCGTCTCGGCGCAGTGTCAGCAAGGAAATCGACAGCGTCGGGCTGCTCGCATATGCAGGCATTGTTCCTTCTTTCATCATTGCAGTCGGCCTCGCGCGTCAGTCGGCGCCTGTCGCTGTAATTCTGTCGGCGTCCGGCGGCACTGGGCTTTGGCTCCTCATTCGCCGTGATGCCCGCCGCCACACTCCATTTTTGCCGCTGACGCTCTTTCATTCGCTCAGCTTTACGCGGTCGGTGCTGGCGTCGGTCTTGTGCTTTATTGCAATGAGCGTCGCGCTGCTGATGTTGCCCTTCGCCCTGCATGACCGGCTCGGACTATCGGCCCGGGATATCGCGCTCATCATGACGCCTTGGCCAATCGCCGTACTGCTGACGACGCCGATCACTACTCGCCTTTTGGAGCGGGTTCGGCCGGCGCTGCTGTGCGCCGCAGGGGCTTTAGTGCTGGCATGCGGATTCGCCGTGCTTGCGGCGGCTCCGCCCAAGTGGGGCGCGGCCATGCACATCCTCGGCGTCATTCTCTGCGGGATCGGGTTCGGCCTGTTTCAGACGCCTAACAACCGGACGCTGTTCCTATCCGTACCCGTTGACCGTGCGGCATCGGCCGGCGGCGTACAAGGAACGGCCCGACTTGCGGGGCAGGTCACTGGCGCTCTAACCGCATCGATTTTGCTTTCGGCAGTCGCGGTGAGAATGGCCGCGCCGCTCGCATTCGAAATTGCCGCGCTTGCCGCGGTCGCATCTGCTGCGATCAGCTGGTCGAACGATCGCTGAGAGGAAAGCCCTTCTTCTAGTCAAACTGAAACCGGACTGTACGAAATTCGTTGCGCGCTGTCATCGCCGCCCCGGCGGTTTCGAATGTCCGCTTCTCCAGGTTCGCCACCTAGTAGCTCCCAGTCCGCAACCGGCCAGCTCCAGCTGAATAACAGCCAAACGGGAACGCGCCTGATTTTGATTGCTGGCGCAGTCGATATCGCAGACTGAAAGCACCCATTTGCCCGGCGGACGAGAATACTGACGACCCACCTCTGTCCGCTCCTTCGCGACAAATTTAGTAGGCCCGGAAGATAATATTCAGCTCAAAAATCTGACCTCTGCATCCAGAAGGTGAGGATCGTAGCGGATGCCCTTTTAGCTATAATGCCGCGGGACCCGATCACGCTTCTCTCTGCTGTAAAACGCCATGCCATTCTTGAACGCGGCGAGGCTTTCGGTGATCGAAAAATATGTGGATGTCGACGTCATCTCGATCGCTACACGGATTTCGCAATCCCAATCCTCCCGGCGATATCGGCTCGTCTGTTTGATCGACCAGCGGCAGCTGTCGGAGTCTGACGGATCGAACTCCAATTGCATGTCTGGACCGCTGCCCGACAATTCGGTGCCGGTCGCGTCGACAATGCTCGTCGAGTGCGGCCAGGCGCCGTCGACGCGAACGCGTCCACCTGGCTCCTCGTCGATATCGAGCCGGGGGTTGCTTCGGGGGAATGGAATATCACGCTCGGGGATGGGGAAGGGCTCTTCTTTGGGCGGCACAGGGCGGATCGGCAGCGAAAGGTAACTTTCTTCCAGATCGAAGGTGAGAATCGGCTTTTCCGGAGCGGGCCAAACAAGTGGCCAAAGACTGTCGGAGAGAGACAGGCGAAGCGTGCGTCCTGCTTTGAAGCGATAGGCGATCGGAGCAAGGTCGATCGACACAGGATAGGGGCGAGCGGGCTCGAGATGCGCGGGCTCCTCGGTGAAGCCATTGCGGAAACAGAGGTTCAGCACGCCTTGGCTGACGAGCCAGGAGCGACCCTCTGCATCCACCTCGCACAGCCGCGCGGCGACGGCCGCGATCGGCCGGTCGCTCGACACCTGCAGATGAAGGCGAGGCACGCCTACGACGTCCTGGTCAGCGTCGAGAGGCAGATCGAAGCATAACGAGCGCGCGTCGTCGGGCGCCTGGTCTCGCGGCAGTTCGGCCGCTGCATAGGGAATCCATTCGGGGGCGGTCAGGCCGACTAGCTTGTCGGCCGCGTAGCGCAGCCGTCCGCGCGCCGCCGCGTTGGCGAGCTTGCCCGGCGCTAGATGTAGCCTACGCTCCTTGATGCCCGGTGACGGCCAGCTAGGTTCGGCGGCCCAATGGCCCGGAATATTCTCCATCCCCGTTTCCGCCGGCGTCATGTAATTAAGGTGAAAGCGGAACGCGGGACCGTCCATCACGCCGTTCCGTTCGCCGGCCAGCCAATGCTTCCACCAGCGTTCTTCTTCTTCGATCCAGTCGATACCGGGACCGGGACGGCCGAACTGCGGATAGCTGTGGCCCCAAGGGCCGAAGATCGTTTTGCGCGGAACGCGCAAGCTGCGCATAAGCCGTTCGGCGGATTCGGCGTAGGAATCAGCCCATCCATCGACGAGATAGGTGGGGCAGGCGATCGCTTTGGGATCGAGGCCGACCGAACCGTGGCGCCAATAATCGTCGTTCGTGCCATGCTCCAACCAGCGTGCGGCGATCGACGGTGTCGATTCCAGCCGCGCGCGCCACATCTCCTCCCAGCGCGGGCCGACAACCGCGGGATCGGGCGGCGAGGACATTACCAGTTCAAAGCCCGCGGCCCATTTGAGGTTGGTCAGGCCGGGCATGCCGCCGACATAATGGGCGTCGTTGCGAAAGCGCATGTCGGTCGCGCAAATCGGCATGATCGCCTTGAGCGCTGGCGGGCGCCGCGCCGCGACCTGCAGCGTCGAAAAGCCGCCCCACGAAATGCCACGCATCCCGACCGCACCGTTGCACCAGTCCTGCTTCGCTAGCCAGGCGATGATGTCGGCGCCGTCGCGCTGTTCGCTTTCCAGATATTCGTCGAGCAGCACACCTTCCGAATTGCCCGATCCCCGAATATCGACGCGGGCAAAGGCGATGCCGCGCGCGGCGAGCGCGGCGCCCCAATGATCGTCGAGCGGGCGATAGCGGTCGAAGGTCCGATAGGGGATATATTCAAGGACGACGGGAAAGCGTGCGGGTGCGGGCGCATCGGGCAGCCACAACCGCCCCGCGAGTTTGATCCCGTCGGACACGGGAATCCAGGCGGGTTCGATCGTGCGAACCGGGTGGCGCGCGGGCTGCGCGAGCGCGGCCGCGGCCATGCCCGGCGTAAAGCCGAGGGCGATCGCGCCGACAAAGCTTCTACGATCGACCGTCACCATTTGTTCGACTCCCATTCCTGTTTTGTGATTGGCGCCTAGCGGCGCGTGCGTTCGAGCGCTTCCCCGTCGAGCGCGTAGCCTAGGCCCGGCGTGTCAGTGAGTACAAGCCAGCCGTCCCGGTCCGGACGCAACGGCTCGGCAAGCAGGAAGTCGCGGCGCTCGAGGCTCCAATCGGGCGGGTCATAGGGAAATTCGATGAACGGGGCATCGGCGACGCCGGCAGTCAGGTGCAGGTTGGCGATCAGCCCGGCGCCATTAGTCCATGTATGCGGCGTGAAGACCGCCCCATGCTGCTCGGCCATGTAAGCAACACGCCGCAGCCCCGTGATGCCGCCGACCAAGGCCGCATCGGGTTGAACCACATCGATCGCGCCGCTGACCAGCAGGTCACGAAACGCGCTGGGTTCGCGCGTCATTTCGCCGCCCGCGACACGCACGCTGGTTTGGTCGCGAAGTCGGCGCATGCCGTCGATGTCCGACCGGTGTAGCGGCTCTTCCATCCAAAAAATGTCGAGCCGCTCAAGCTCGCGCGCGACGGCCAGCGCATCCTTGTAGGTCCAGGGCGACTTGACGTCCCACGGCATGCGCCATCCCTGGTTGCAATCGACCATCAAGGTCAACCGGTCGCCGACCCGCTTTCTAACCTCCGCCAGCGCGGCGATATCGTCGCGCCATTGCTCGCGGTGGAAACGGATCTTCATGGCCGGGAAGCCCTCGGCCAGCAGGCGCTCGGCGGTGTCGGCCATTGCCGCCGGATCACGCAGCGTGCCCGTCGAGGCATAAGCGCGCACCCGGTCGCTGCGCCCACCCAGCATCTTCCAGACCGGCTGACCGACGATCTTGCCGGCGAGATCCCACAGCGCCAGGTCCAGCGGCCAGCAGCGCCCATAGTGAAAGTCGATGTGCGACAGCACTGCATGATGGCGTTCCAGCCGCAGCGGATCCTCGCCGACGAACAGTTCCTCGTGCCCGTTGAAGCCGAGCATCAGGTCGCCCGAACCCCAGCCTTCGAGCCCCTGGTCGGTCCGCACGCGGACCACTGTCGCATCGAACTGCGCGCGCGGGCGGCGATCCCAACTCGCGTTGAACGCGGGATCAAGCGGGAGGCGGTGGTGGCTGATCTCTATCGCGGCAATCTTCATGGCGTCGCCCCTTCGGCGTCAGGCATAATGGGTCCAGACCGTCTTGAGGTCTGCATATTTTTCGAGTGCGTGGAGCGAACGGTCGCGGCCGAAGCCCGACCGTTTGAACCCGCCGAACGGCGTCGCCATGCTCGAGCGGTCATAGCTGTTAACCCAGACGGTTCCGGCGCGGAGCGCCTCGCTCATCCGGTGTGCCCGCCCTGCATCGGCGGTCCAGACCGCGGCGGCGAGGCCATAGTCGCTGTCGTTGGCGATCCGGACGGCCTCGTCTTCGCTGTCGAAAGGGATCGAAACCAGGACCGGGCCGAAAATTTCTTCGCGCGCGACGCGCGATTCTGGCGATGCACCGGTCAGCAGGGTCGGAGCGATGTAGCAGCCGTTGGGCGCGATCGGCAGCGTTTCGCCGCCCATCAGCAGCGTGGCTCCTTCTTTTTGGCCAAGGCGAATATAGTCCATAACGCGGTCGCGGTGCGCGGGATCGATCAGCGCGCCGAACCGAGTTTCGGGGTCGAGCGGGTGGCCGGCCTTGATCGTTGCGGTCTGCTCGGCGACGCGGCGATGGAAATCCGCCGCGATCGACCGTTCGACAAGTAATCGGCTGCCCGCGTGGCAGGTTTCGCCCGCGTTGTAATAGATGCCCCAGGCGACCGCGCTCGCCGCGGCGTCGAGATCGGGGCAGTCGGCCATTACGATCTGAGGGCTCTTTCCGCCGAGTTCGAGCGCGACGCGTTTCAGGTTCGAACGGGCGGCGGCAGCCATGATAAGCGCACCGACCTCGGTCGATCCGGTAAAGGCGATCAGATCGACATCCTCATGCGCCGCCAGCGCAGCGCCAGCTTCCTCGCCCAGTCCGGGTATCACGCTGAACACTCCGTCGGGGAGTCCGGCCTCGCGGGCGAGCGCGCCGAGATGGAGGCTGCCCAGCGAAGATTGTTCGGCCGGTTTCAGGATCACTGAATTGCCCATCGCAAGCGCGGGGCCGATCTTCCACGCCGCGATGATCAGCGGATAATTCCAAGGCACGATCGCCCCCACGACGCCAAGCGGCATCCGGCGGACAAGTGCGCGGTCGTTGGGCCCTGTCGGGGCGATCTCGTCGGGCAGCTTGTCGATGCACTCGGCATAATAGGCGATGGCATCGGCGCAGAAAGGCACATCGACGTTCAAGGCGTCGTGGATCGGCTTTCCGACGTCGAGCGCTTCGAGCAGCGCCAGCGGTTCCAGATGGTCGCGGATCAGCGCGGCGAAGCGAAGCAATATGGCCTTGCGCGCGGCCGGTTCCTGATTGCGCCACACACCCTTTTCGAACGCCGCGCGCGCGGCCGTGACGGCCCGATCGACCTCCGCGGCGCCGCAGCGCGCGATGGCGGCGAGATGCGATCCGTCGATCGGCGACAGTCGGTCGAAGGTCGCGCCGTCCGCCGCCGCTTCATAGCGGCCGGCGATGAACGCGCGGCCTTCCGGGAGGAGATTCGCGCGGCGGTCGGTCCAGTCGGCGAAAGATAGGGCGTGGGGCATGCGTCTCTTTCGTTTGCAGCAAGATCAATGGGCGAGCGACAGCGCGACTTGCGCGTGACGCATCAAATCCTCCGGAGTGGCGGTACGGCGGTTGGACGCGAGCATCGCGGCATTTTCGGGCTGCGCCATCTGCGCGGCCAGCTCGCTGGCTGACAGGCCGGGGACGGCAAGGTCGATGCCGACGCTGCTCACGAAATCGGCGAATGCGGCGGGCAATTCCGCGGCGCCGCCCTCGACGCCCATCGCGGCTGCTACGGGCGCATAGATGTCAGGTGCCGCCTCGACGTTCCAAGCCAGCGTCGCGCACATTCCGATCGCTACCGCGCGGCCGTGCGGAATGGATGCAAGCGAACCAAGCGCATGGCCGATATTGTGCGCGATCGCGGTGCCGGCATTGTCGATCGCGATTCCTGCGAACGTTGCGGCCTCCAGCAAGCGCGCCCGCGGCTCAAGGTCGGTCGGCGCGGCGATGGCGGCGGAAAGATAGTGGCGGATCAGGCCGATCGCGCGCCAGGCGAATATATTATTGGTCGCATTGGCGTTCGCATTCGTCGCCGCCTCGATCGCATGAACCAGCGCATCGATGCCGGTCAGCGCGGTGACGGTGGCGGGCAGGCCGATCAACAGTTCGGGATCGTGGATGATCAGATCGGGCTTCAGGCCTTCGGCCCAGAACCAATATTTGATTCCGTCGGCGCCCGAGAGGACCGAAACCGCCGTTGCTTCGGCACCGGTCCCCGCGGTAGTCGGGATGCAGACAAGCGGCAGGCGGTCCGACGGTAGCGGCATGGCGGCGAGGCGATAGGCGGCGATGCCTCCATGGTCGGCGACCAGACTGGCGACCAGCTTGCCGGTATCCATGGTGGAGCCGCCTCCGATCGCTATGATCATGCCGGCATCGAACGTGCGCGCGTGTTCAACCGCGGCTTGTGCGGTCGCTTCTTTGGGCTCTCCGAGCGGAAGGATGAACGGGCTGGCAGCAAAGTCCGCCGCCGCCAATCCGTCCATGATCGCCTCGCGCCGCGCGGCGTCGTCCAGAGCGGGGTCGAGCAGGATAAGCGCGCGCCGTTTGCCGGCGAACGCCGCAACTCGGGCGCCGAGGTCGCGGATAGCGCCGGCGCCACCGCTGATTGCCGGGATGCGGCCAAGGGCAATATCATGCATCGGCTTCGCTCCGGGCGGACGGACGCCGCGCTAGCCCACGCGGACGGCGGTCCGGAAAATGGTCGTTGATGACGTCGGCGGGACTGTAGAGTTCTTCGAGGAATGCTCGTTCGTCGGGGGCGAGCCTGACACTGGCTGCGCCAATTGCCGTTTCCAGTTCGGCAATGGTCTGCGCGCCGATCAACGGGCAATCCACATTGGCGCTCTGCAACACCCATGCCATCGCGACCTCGGCCGGGGAGGTGCCGCGTGCCGCCGCGAGTTCGGCGACCCGCGCGACGATCGCGCGATCGACCTCGTCCCCGAAAAAGTCTTGGGTGAAATTATCGGTCTGCATCCGCAGGTCGTTCGCGCCAGCGAGCATGCCGCGCGCCAGCGGGCTAAAGGTCGTGACGCCGATGCCCTGGCTGCGGCAATAAGGCATCATCTCACGCTCTTCCTCGCGATAGAGCAGGCTGTACTGACATTGCATATTCTGGAAGCGCGTCCAACCGTTTCGGTCGGCGATTGCGTTCAGTGAGGCGAACTGCCACGCATACATGGTAGAGGCGCCCAAATAACGGACCTTACCTGCACGCACGACGGCGTCCAGCGCGGCCATGCTTTCCTCCATCGGCGTGTCGGGGTCGAAGGCGTGAATGATATAGAGATCGAGATAGTCGGTGCCGATGCGGCGAAGCGTCGCGTCGATCCCGTCCAGGATATGCTTGCGCGACAGGCCGCGGGCGTTGGGCGCGTCACTCATCGGGTAGTAGACCTTTGAAGCGAGGACCAAATCCTCGCGGCGGGCAAGGGATAGCAGGGTTTTTCCGACCACCTCTTCGTTGCGGCCGAGCGAATAGAAATCGGCCATGTCGAAGAAATTGATTCCGAGTTCGACCGCCCGCTTCAGGATCGGCGCCGAGGCGTCGGCGTCGAGGACCCAGGGGCGCCATGCGGGCGACCCGAATCCCATCGTGCCCAGCCCAAAGGCCGAAACATGCAGCCCGCTGGCGCCCAATCTCACATAGTCCATTGCAATCATCCTCTCGGGGCCGATGCTTTTGGCAGGGGCGGCCTCCTTGGGGTCAGCGTTGGCATGGCGGCGAGGGCGTATGAAATGCCAAAATTCGATCAGCATATGACTTTCCGATCGCTGCGCGCCGCCGCGGACAGCGTTATCTTCAGACCGCGGAGACATGGGAGAGTAAGCGATGATCACCGACGAGCGGCGACAATTAGCGGCATGGATCGGCGACCTCCGCCGCCTGCTCGCTGCGCTCGCGCCTGATGTGCCGCTGCCGCCCGCCATGGATGCGCAGAGGGGCAAGCTCCCCGCGCCGACGACGCTTCCTGTGCTCGGCCATCTCCGCAGCCTCGCGAGCGGCGTGGTGCCGGCGAGCGAGACTCTGGTAGAAGACTTCGGCAGGTTGGCCCCGCTGATGCACTGGCGGCAGACCTATGGCACCGGGGAAGCCGATGCCGCATTTCTTCGCAGCTACGGCTGGGCCGAACTCGCCGGGGCCGGGGGCTTGGTTCGGGTGCCGCGGATATCAGCCGGGCTACTGCTGCTCGGGCCTGATTGCCATTATCCCGCGCACAGCCACCCCGCTCATGAATATTATGTTCCGCTGGCCGGAACTGCCCATTGGTGGGATGAAGAAGGCGGCTGGCGCGAAGTGCCGCCACTCCGCCCGGTCGTGCATCGTAGCGGAATCGCCCATGCAATGCAGACCGGTGCCGAGCCGCTGCTCGCCTATTTCCACTGGAGCGGCGAGGGTCTGGACGATCGGGCTCGTTTCTCGATGACCGGTTGATCGCGTGCGATCCTGGCATGGCGTGATCTGATTTTGTCATTTGAGTTGCGCGCCGCCCGCCGGTCTCCTGTCGGCTCAAAGATTATCGAAACGGAGACGATATGCTGCGCAAGACTGCCGGCGACTGGGCTGGAAAATCCCACGGCTTCTATATCGGGGGCGAATGGCGCGGCGCAGGCTCGCAGTTCGTCTGCGCCGATCCGTCCACGCGCGCGCCGATCGGCCGCGCGGGTTCGGCCGGCGCCGCAATGGTCGATGCCGCGGTTGACGCCGCGCGCGCCGCGCTCCGATCAGGCGCTTGGCCGGCAATGTCCCGCGGCGAGCGCGCGACGCGGCTGCGCCAGGCGGGACAGATCCTGCGCGACCACGCCGAGGAACTCGCCGCGATCATCGCGCTTGAGAACGGCAAGACCTTTATCGAGGCGCGCGATGACGATATGCCCGATACGGCCGACGTGTTCGATTATTATGCGGGCTGGATCGACAAATATTATGGCGAAACCGCGCCGGTCGAAAAGGGTTTGCTGAACTATATCGCACGCGAGCCAGTGGGTGTTTGCGGGCTGATCGTTCCGTGGAACTTCCCTCTGCTACTCGCGATGTGGAAGATCGCGCCGGCGCTGGCGATGGGCAACACGCTGGTGATCAAGCCGTCGGAGCTGACGCCTTTTTCAATGCTGCGCTGCTTCGATCTGTTCGATCGAGGCGGCGTCTTCCCCGCGGGGGTGATCAATCTGGTCACCGGCGGCGGGGACACCGGCGCGTTCATCGCTCATCATTCGGATATCGATAAGCTGTCCTTCACCGGCAGCACCGCGACAGGGCGGAAAATTGTTCAGGCGGCCGGAGCGTCGAACCTCAAGACTGTGACGCTCGAACTGGGCGGAAAAGCGCCCGTGCTGCTGTTCAACGACCTGCCCGACTTCGATGCGGCGGTCGATCGCTGCGTCCAGGTGCATTTCTCGCAGAAGGGCGAAAAATGCACCGAGCCCACGCGGTTGATCATTCAGGACGGACTCTATGATCGATTCGCGGCGGCGGTGCTCGACCGCGTGGCGCGTATCGTGCCGGGCGACCCGTTCGATACGGCGACCACTCAGGGCCCGCAGTGCGGCGAGGCGCAATATCGCAGAATACTGGATTATATCGAACAAGGACGTTCGGGGGGGGCTGCGCTGCTCGCGGGGGGAGACGCGATCTCGCCGGCCGGGTCGCCCGACGGCTATTTCATCGCGCCGACGGTCTTCGGTGACGTCGATAGCCGGCTGTCGATCGCGCGCGAGGAGATTTTCGGCCCCGTGCTCGTGTTGCAGCGCTTCGTGTCCGAGGAAGAGGGAGTCGCGCTCGCGAACGACACGCGATACGGGCTGGCGGCGGGGCTTTACACGGCGGACCTGTCGCGCGCGCACCGCGTCGCCGCCGCGCTTGATGCCGGGCAGGTCTTCGTCAACCGTTATGGCTGCTATGATTTCGCGGCGCCATTCGGCGGCTTCAAAGAGAGCGGATGGGGGAAGGAAATGGGGCATCATGCCCTGGCGGCCTACACGCGTCAAAAATCGGTGTGGATAGCGATCCAGTAAAACAAGACAGTAAAACAATGATATCGATGGGGAGAGGATGAGATGGCCCGCGACACAGGGGCACCGCCGTTCGCCGGTGACAAAACGCCGAAACCCGGCGCGCTGCGCTGGTATGTGCTGGGCGTGATGTCGCTCGTCTATGCGATCAACATAGCCGATCGTTATGTCGTTTCGACCGTCCTTGAGGCGATCCGGCTGGAACTGAATCTCAGTGATGCCAGCGTCGCCTTTCTGACCGGCAGCGCGCTCGCGATCTTCTATGTCACCGTCAGCATTCCGGTTTCGATGCTCGCCGACCGCCGCAGCCGTCGGACGATCGTCGCGGTATCGCTTTTCTTCTGGTCACTGATGACGCTGATGTGTGGTTTCGTTCGCAATTCCTGGCAGCTCGTGATCGCGCGGATCGGCGTCGGCGTCGGGGAGTCGGGGGCGACGCCGGCCTCTACTGCTCTGATATCCGACTATTTCCGGCCGTTGGAACGGCCGATGGCGATGACGGTCTTCACGCTCGGGGCGCCGCTCGGCGCATGGCTCGGGTCCGATTTGGCGGGGCGGGCTGCCGACGCGCATGGCTGGCGGATGGCGTTCGTGGTGCTGGGCATTCCGGGAATGCTGCTGGCGCTGATCATCATGCTGACCGTGCGTGAGCCGCGCCGCGCCGCGCTCGACGGGGAGAATGCAGCGGTCGAACCCGTGTCGCTGCGCGACACTCTGTCGACCTTGCGGCGCAACCGTCCGGCGCTACACCTGATGATGGCGGGCGCCATCACCGCGCTTTGGGGGTGGGGGCTGCTGTGGTGGGCGCCGACGTATTTCGTGCGCGCCTTCGGCATGACGCCGGGCGAAATCGGGATCGCGCTGGGCGCGGCGCATCTGGTGGCGGGGGCGGGAGTGACGCTGCTCGCGAGCTGGGTGATGAGCTGGCAGCGGATGCGGCGTCCGCGCGCGATCCTGTGGACGATGGCAGCGGTTGTTGGCCTCAGCACAATTCCATCGATACTGATGCCGCTTTCGGGCTCGCCCCGCCAGGCGCTCGCGCTGCTCTGGGCCTTTCTGCCAGCGATCTATTTCTATATCGGTCCGTCGATCGGCCTGCTGCAGAATACCGTGCCCGTCGCGATGCGGGCACAGGTTACCGCGATCAGCGTGCTGATGGGCAACATCACCAACCTGGTGCTCGCGCCGCTGTTCGTCGGCGCGCTAAGCGACATGTTCGGCGGCGGCGCAGGCGTATCGGCTCACTCGCTGCGTTGGGCGCTGCTGCTGTTGTCTCTGACGGGATTCTGGGCGGCCTTTCATTTTTGGGCGGCATCGCGGGGGTTCGATGAGCGCTTGCCCGAACAGGCGGTGACCTGACCCCGTCGCCGGTGCGGCTTGGCAGGGCACGGAGGCTGGTCTAGGCGGGCGCCCAGGAAACGGGAGAGAAGAGATCGCCAGAAGTTCGGTTAATCGGCGCTGGTTGCCGCTCAACGCGCTCCGCGCCTTCGAGGCGGTGGGCCGCAAACTTAGCTTCACGGCGGGGGCGCAGTCGCTCAACGTTTCGCAGAGCGCGGTCAGTCGCCATATCATCGCATTGGAGGACCTGCTGGGCCACAAGCTGTTCGACCGGTCGGCCGCGACGCTGGTGATGACGCCTGCGGGCGAAGCCTTGCTTCCGCAGGTCACGCTGTCGTTCGATCGGCTGGAGCAGACGTTGAACGCAATCTGCCAGCATAGCCTGGTCAAGCGGCCGATCCGGCTGCACGTGCCGCCATCGATGCTGCAACAGATTGTGCTGCCGATCCTGCGCGATTTCCGCGCCGCATATCCCGAATTCGATATCGACATCCACAGCTCACGCGCCACCGGCCTGCCCGAGGACAGCATCGACATGGCGATCGTCTTTGACCGTCCGACGGTCGATGACCGGGTGACCGACCTGTTGTGGCGCTCGCGGGTAGCACCCGTCTCTTCGCCGCAGACGGCGGCCTCCCATGCCGGCAAGCCGCTCGAACAGTTCCTCGCCGACAACATGCTGTTGCATGTCGCGATCGAGGATCAGCCGAGGGGTTTTCTGTGGCGCATGTTCGCGCGGCAGATGGGGATAGAGTTACAGGCGGACCGCGACATGAGCTTTGATACGGTGTCGCTCGCCGTCTCCTACGCGATCAAGTTCGGCGGCGTGGCGCTGGCCGATATCGGCATGTTCGCCGACGAGATTGCGTCGGGACAGCTCTGCATGCCCTATGACGCGGTGATCGATGACGGCTTCAGCTATTATCTGACGTTGCGCGCCGAGGATCTCGACGATCCCGCCATATCGCTGTTGCGAAGCTGGTTCATCGCCGGCTTTTCCGCGATCGGCAACGGCGACCGCACGCCGGTAATAGGGGTGCCGTGACGGCGTGAATTAGTTTTTCATATGCTGCCATCCGATTAAGGCACTCGCCAAAAGCCCCCCGCCTCTCGATGATCGATGACGACGGGCAACAACGCCCGCGCGCAGCAACGACCTGCAGCGATGGGGAGAGAAGTGATGAAGGGTTCGACAGCACGCCGTTTCGCGATGACCACGGCCATGATGGCGTCCGCCGTAGCACCGGCCGCTTGGGCGCAGACCGCGCCGCAGGACGAAGGCGAGGCCTATGGCGACGATATCATCGTCACCGCGACGCGTCAGGGCGAACAGTCGATTCAGCGTGTTCCCATGGCGATCACCGCGATTTCGCCCGACGATCTGCTGCGCGGCGGCCAGGGCGGTCTTGACGACTATACCCGCGGCATCCCGTCGGTCTCGCTCCAATCATCGGGCCCGGGGCGCAACAAGATAGATATCCGCGGCATCACGTCGGGGACATTCGATTTCACCGATGCGCAGGATCGTCCGCTGGTTGCGGTCTATATCGACGAAGTGCCGATCTCGCTTGCCTCGAGCAATCCCGAAGTGAAGGTGCTGGACCTGGAGCGGGTCGAGGTGCTTCGCGGGCCGCAGGGCACACTGTTCGGCGCAGGTTCGATGTCGGGCACCGTGCGCCTGATCACGCAGAAGCCCGATGGAGGCAAGTTTTTCGGGGCTGCAGAAGCGGGGCTGTCGCTGACCGAAAAGGCCGGCGGAGTGAGCTATAATCTGCGCGCGATGCTAAACGTGCCGCTGGTGACCGACACGCTCGCAATGCGCGTCACCGGCTATCAGGGCCGCGAATCGGGGTTCGTCGACAATCTCGCCACCGGCGAGAAGAACGCGAATTCGAACACAAACACGCAGGGTCGCATTGCGCTGCGCCTGACCCCGAGCGCAGCGGTCTCGATCGACGCGAGCGCGCTCTATATGGATCTCGACGCCAAGGCGCTGCCGACGGGCTATCTGGGGCTGGGCGATTTCAAGACGTCGATCATCGGCCCCGAATTTTATCGCGATAAGCTGCAGGTCTACAACCTTACCGGCAATTTCGACGTCGCGATCGGCGATATCGTCGCCAGCGTCAGCCATGTGCGACGCAAGAATCATACCGCGATCGGCGGGAATCAATATTTGCTCGCCGAATATTTATTCGGCGAACCGATTCGTGCCAATATCTTCCTCAAGAATGATATCCGCGAGTGGGATTATGAAGCGCGCTTTTCAACCAAGGGCGATGGTCCGGTCCGTCTCGTCGCGGGGCTCTTTTACCAGAACCAGAAACGCGACGTCTGGCAAAACGACCCGAGCGACAATTTCGATGCGCGTTATGGGGCGTTGCTTGGTCTGCCGCCAGGCGGGTTCAGTTCGACCGATCTGGGTGCCTTCACGCCGGATACCGACTTTTCCGGCCTCCAGAACCTGCGCGAAAGGCAGTTCGCGGCCTTTGGCGAGCTGACTTGGTCGATCACGCCCAAGCTCGACGTCACCGGTGGCCTTCGCTATTTCAACTGGAAGCAAGACTTCTCGCTCTATTTCGGCGGCCTGTTCGGGGTCGACGCGACGGGAACTCCTCTGACCACTAAGGACAGCGCGCGCGAAAAGGGCGTCAATCCTCGCGCAGTCGTCTCCTATCGCGTCAACGACAAGGTGATGCTTTTCGCCGAGGCGTCGAAGGGGTTTCGCTATGGCGGCGTGAACCAGCCGTTGCCGCTGTCGCTTTGCGGCCCCGAACTCAATTCGATCGGGCTTTCTGAAGGCCCGGTCACCTTTGGAGCTGATAGCCTGTGGAGCTATTCGATCGGGGAGAAGGGGCGGTTCTTCGACAACAGGTTGAAGCTCAACGCTACGGGCTTCCTGATCAAATGGGATGATGTGCAGACAAAGAAGCTGCTGCCGAGTTGCGCCTATTATTTCATCCAGAACAGGGGGAAGGTGCTGAGCCGCGGGCTGGAACTCGAAACATCGTTTGATGTCACTTCGGCCTTTACCCTCGGCCTCAGCGCCTCCTATACCGACGCCGAAGCCGATGGGCCGATCGACAATCTGAGAGCGCTCGATGGCGATCCCGCGCCTTATTTTCCGAGCTATATCGCGACCGTCACTGCGCAATACCGCCACCCCGTCGGCAAGGGCGAACTGCTGCTTGACGGGAGCTGGGCGTTCCGCGACGGCGTCGATACGCAGTTCAACCAGAGCTTGCCACAGAACCGGCATATTCCTGCGAGCGACTATCTGACGCTGTCGGCGACCTATCGGACGGACAATCTGGAAATCGGCATTTTCGGGCAGAATCTGACCAACGGGACGGAGATATTGCTGCGTTCGCCCAACAATTACCCGACCTTCCAGCCCGGCGATCAGGTGTCATGGGCGCGCCCGCGGACCATCGGCGTGCGGACGCGGTTGGAATTTTGAGTTGGATCCGCGATTCCGCACGATGGGCGCATGTCTTGGGTAACAAACGGCATCCGGGGCCGCCGACAGCAAATAGAATTTTGGTGTCGAGGAGATTGGAAATTATCGGCAAAGCCGGGCGATCGGAGTCAGGACCCATTGATTTGATGTGACCGCTGCGATCTCCACGCGGGGCGCGCTTTGCTCGACAGTCTGCCCGAAACGCAACAGATTTTGGCGGATTAGTGCGACGATGTCGGCTAGTTCCATGACGTCCTGCAGGAGAAGGGATTACGCCCTGCATTCCGGGCCGAAGAATGCGCAGCAAGACGGTCGAACACGACAAGTAACGCTGCAAACGCCGAAATCGCATCGAGATAATGAGCGCGCGCCTGAAGCCCGGCGCGGGGTCGCGACACGCGATGATCGATGTCCGCATTTTTGATATCTGGCCTAAATAAGGACCGTCCGCAGACGGACAATACCGTTCTGGCGGCACAAGGGTCGGGTAATAGCTGATGGCCAAACATGTCACCGCAAGGCGCGTTGGTCCATGAGCTTCGCCAGGATTGCCGGCAGCGCGACGTCGCTTCCTGCCTCGTCGCCGCCCGTCGGCTGGTCGGGCGACGGACGGAAGAGGGCATTGAGGATGATGAGCCGCTCGTCCTCGGACGCGGCGCCCTGATCGACGAGCGCGAGATAGGTCTGGGTCATCGTCCGCCGTTCCTCGGCGTCGCCCTCGAGCCGGCGTTCGGTCATATAGTTGCGCACCAATACGCGCGCGGCCCAGAACAGCGCGGTGAGCAGGGTCCCGACCGCGCCGGTGACCACCACATAGGCGGACAGGGCTATGCTCCGCCCTGCGGGCGGTGTCAGGTCGAACCACGCCGTGGCGTCGATCCCCGACGCTTCGAGCATGAACATCATCGCCGCCGTGAAGATAAGGGCGGCACTCGCACCCCCGAGCAGTGCAAGCCAGACGAGTTGGCGAACGGCGGCGGCTCGCGCATCCGAATGCATCTTCTTCTTGTCGCCCCAATAGGCCACCGACGCCTTCAGCCGCATCTGGTCCTGATAGGCCGCGCGGGTATTGTCGATATCGACGATCGCGCGATCGCCCTTGATGCGAAGCGACCGGCGGGCCTTGACGCCCAGTCGCACGAAGCGGCGATAGGCGCTGCGCCCCTCGTCGAGTGCGCGGCGTTCAAGATCGGACGCGGTCGCACGCGCCTGCTCCGCGAGCCCCGCCTGCTCGGACAGCAGGCGGCGAGATTCCTCCTGCCACGAGCGATAATCCTTGTCGGCCGCCAGCCGGCGCGCCTCGGCGTCGATCTGGCTCGGATTGGAAATCAGGAAGGGCGCCCGGAAGTGCCGCGTCGATCGCAGGTTTGGCGCGATTATCTGCAAGGCGACCGGTAATTTGCGCGCCGTACAAATTCTTCTGGGACACACCAAAATCGAAAACACGGTCCGATACCTCGGCGTTGATGTGGAAGACGCGCTGACTTTGGCGGAAGGCGTCGAAGTCTAACGATCAAATCTCGATATCCTTGGGAGCGAGCGCTCTGGATCTTCGTGGAACGTCCGCTCTCTTTGTTTGGGCGCCAAAAGCTGTCAGTCCGCAACCGGCCAAATGCGTGATTGGGACCATCCCCCATAGAATATTGGACTTCGCGCGATGACATCATTTCATGTCTGCCGGCATTGGGCGCAGGCTCCCCGAATAGAAATAGGAGCGGAATGAATGGATAGTTGCGAGCGAAGGATTTCGGAGTTTTGGGATCGCGAATTGATCCGCGACTGCCTCTATCGCTATTGCCGGGGCATCGACCGCGCGGACGAGGCAATGTTGCGGTCGGCGTGCTGGCCTGGCGGCACCGACGATCATGGAGCCTATAAGGGAACGACCGACGGCTTCATCGATTGGGCGATGCAGACGCTGCCGCAGATCGAGCGCGGCATCCACCAGCTTCACAATATCCTGATCGAACTGCGCGGCGACGAGGCGGCGGTCGAGAGCTATTTCACCGCCTTGCAGCGTCAACCCGGCGGCGAAGGCGGGCTGGTCGAACTCGTGATGCACGGGCGCTATGTCGACCGGTTCGAAAAGCGCGGCGACGAATGGCGGGTCGCCGACCGGCTCGTCGTTTTCGATTGGGTCGAGCAACGCCCTGCGCCGGATGAGAGCGAAGCCGAGCGCTTCGCGCATCGCAAATCGGTCGGGCGCCCCTGGCCCGATGATCCGGTTTATAGAGTCTTCGGGGCCGGTCGGCAGTGAGAAGGCTGATGGGAATCGAGACGCTGGCTTGGGAGCCACTATTCGTTATGCGGCTCGACGTCGCCTATGACCGGGCACAGCCGATCGGCGGCGAAAGCCGGCTGGGCATTTACCCGGTGCATGGCGGGACGTTCGAAGGGCCGCGGCTCAAGGGGCGGGTGATGCCCGATGGTGCCGACTGGGTGACCTGGCGCAGCGACGGGTCGATGATCATCGATGTCCGTACCGCGCTCGAAACCGACGACGGGGCGCGGATCGCGATGCACTACACCGGCCTGACCGTGCCGACGTCGCCCGAGGCTGCCGAGCGGTTCAAGCGGCGCGAGCCGGGGCCGTACGAGGATCTCTATCTCCGCACCACGCCGCGCTTCGCCACCGGTCACCCTGATTATGACTGGCTCAACCGCATCATCGCCGTCGCCAACGGCATGCGCACCAACGACGGCCCGATGTATCACGTCTTCGCGATCAGGTGACCGTGTCCGCGGCCGCGGCGAAATGATCGCCGTGGCGCTTGCGCAATTCGGTCTTGAGCAGCTTGCCGGTCGCGGTATGCGGCAGTTCCTGAACGAAGATCACATCGTCGGGCAGCCACCAGCGCGCGACCTTGTCGGCGAGATGATCCATGACTTCGTCTTTTGTGCAGGTCTCGCCGGCGTGGAGCTGGAGGAGGAGGAGCGGGCGTTCCTGCCATTTGGGATGCGCGACGCCGATCACGGCGGCTTCGGCGACCTTCGGGTGCGCGACGGCGGCATTTTCAAGATCGATCGACGAAATCCACTCGCCGCCTGACTTGATGACGTCTTTCGCCCGGTCGGTGATCTGGAGGAAGCCATCGGGGTCGATTTTCGCGACGTCGCCGGTATCGAACCAGCCACCCGCGTCGAGCGCGCTGCCTGCCGGCTGACCGTGATAGGCGCTGAGCACCCAGGGCCCGCGCACCTTGAGCAGTCCGGCGGCTTCGCCGTCGCGCGGCAGTTCCTTGCCGTCTTGATCCTCGATGCGCAGTTCGATGCCGAAAACCGAGCGGCCCTGCATCGCGCGGAGGTCGATCTGCGCCTTCTCGTCGAAGTCGGCGTGATGCGCGAGCGGGCGGCAGACGGTGGCGACGGGACTGGTTTCGGTCATTCCCCACGCCTGCATCGTTTCGACGCCCAGAAGGTTGCGGAAGCGCTCGATCAGCGAGCGCGGGGTCGCGGCGCCGCCCGTGAAGATACGATCGAGCTTCAGCGCCTCGCGATCCTCGGTCGGGCGCTCGCGTTCGAGATGGTCGAGGAAAGCGAACCAGATCGTCGGCACGCCGAGCGAGAAGGTGATCGCCTCATCGCGCATCAGTTCATAAAGCGATTCCGGGTCGAGCGCAGCCCCCGGCAGCACCAGCTTCGATCCCGCCATCGCCGCCGAATAGGGGATGCCCCACGCGTTGACGTGGAAGAGCGGCGTGACGACAAGGATCGAGTCCGCAGCGCCGAGCGACATGCTGTCGTTAGCGAGGGCGCTCATCGCGTGCAGCACGGTCGAGCGGTGACTGTAGAGAACGCCCTTCGGATTGCCTGTCGTACCGCTGGTGTAACAGAGTGCGCTCGCGCTGTTTTCGTCGAGGTCGGGCCAGCGGGCGATTGCCCGCGGGCCGTCGGTCAGGCTCTGATACGAAATCGGGTCGGCGATCGCGGTTTCGGGCATGTCCGCCTGATCGGCGAGGATGATGACGCGCTCGACCTTTGGCAGGTCAGCGAGCAATGGCTCGATGGTCGCCAGAAGATCGGGATCGATGCACAGCACCCGTGCCCCGCCATGATCGATAATGTAGCGGATCTGTTCGGGAAACAGGCGCGGGTTGACGGTGTGCAGCACCATCCCCGCGCCGCTGACGCCATAATATAGCGCGAGATGGGGAAGGCGGTTCCATGCCAGCGTGGCGACGCGGTCGCCGGGCTTCAGGCCCAGGTCAGCGAGTCCCGCCGCAATGTGCCGTGCGTGGCGCTCCACCGTCTGCCAATCCGATCGTTCGAGCGAGCCGTCGGCGCGGCGCGACACGATCTCGCGGCGCGGATGATTGGTCGCTGCGTGCCGTATCAGCATTGCGGTCGTCAGGGGCTGCGCCTGCATCAGGCCGTACATGAAACCTCTCCTTTAAGGACTTGATTGGTTGCGACGATTGCCCAGCCGGGCGCGGGGGCGAAGCGTCGCGCGGCGCGTGCGGCGACAATCACATTTGCGAAATTGAGGCGTTCGCCACCCGTCCGCGAGCCAGCGGGCCGATGCTGCGACTAAGCCCGCCGTAACTGATGGGAGATGCGATCATGAATCTGGACCTGGCACCCGAAGACCGGGAGTTTCAGCAGGACGTCCGCGACTTTTTCGCGAACTCCATTCCCGAGGACTGGAAAAAGACCGTCCGCGCCGGCCTGCGCCTGTCGCCCGAAAATCTCGTCGCCTATCAGCGACGGCTCGCCGATCGCGGCTGGGGGGCGCCGACATGGCCCAAGGAATATGGCGGCACCGGCTGGACGCCGCAGCAGCTTCACATATTCTGGTCGGAAGCCTCGGCCGCTGACGCGCCTGCGCAATTCCATCAGGGACTGGAACTGATCGGGCCGATCATCTTCACCTATGGCAGTCAGGCGCAGAAGGATTATTATCTGCCGCGCATCATCAGCGGCGAGGATTGGTGGTGTCAGGGATATTCGGAGCCCGGCGCGGGGTCCGATCTTGCCGCACTACGCACCCGCGCCGACCGCGACGGAGACGAGTATGTCATCAACGGCCACAAGATGTGGACGAGCTACGCCCATGTCGCTGACCGCATGTTCATCCTCGCGCGGACCTCGAACGAAGGCCGGCGCCAGCAGGGTATTTCGCTGATCCTCGTCGATATGGACACGCCGGGCATCCGGATCAGTCCGATTCATACGCTCGACGAAAAGCATCACACGAACGAGGTGTTTCTCGACGATGTTCGGGTTCCCGCGACCAACATCGTCGGCGAGGAAGGGATGGGCTGGAACTACGGCAAGGTGCTGCTCGACCGCGAGCGCATGGTCGCCGCGGCGACCGCGATGTTCCTGCCCCAGACGCTGCGCGCGGTGCGCGAGGCGGCGACACGGCGGCGGACCGCTTACGGCCTGCTGATCGACAAGCCCGAATTCAGGGCGAAGCTGGCGCAGGTCGAGATCGAGGCGATGGCGGTGCAGGCAATGGTGCTGCGGCTGATGGCCGATGCCGCGGCGGGCGCCGATTCCGGCCCGCGCGGGTCGATGGTCAAGCTCCGCTGGTCCGAACTGACGCAGCAGGCAACGGCCTTGTGGGTCGAGGCGCTCGGGCCGAAGGCGCAGCATTTCGCCGCGCTGGGCGACGAAAGCGAATTGCCGGACGACATGCCCTTCGCGCTCAAGGGCGCGCTCTATGCACGCGTCACCACCATCTACGGCGGGTCGAGCGAGATCCAGCGCAACATCATCGCGCGCCGCGCGCTCGGCCTTTGAGGGAGATAAGCGATGCAGTTCGCCTTTAACGACGAGCAGCAGATGCTGCGTGACAGCGTGGAGCGCTTCGGCGAGGATGAATGGAGCGCCGCCGACCGGCTGAAGCGTCTCGCCGAAGGGCGCGAAGGGACGGCGCGCCGCTGGGCGCAGATGGCCGAACTCGGCTGGTTGATGCTGCCGATCGCCCAAGAAGAGGGTGGCCTTGGCGGCGGGCCGGTCGAAATCATGGCAATCATGGAAGGTGTCGGGCGTCATCTGATGACCGAAGCCTATGTCAGCCATTGCGTGCTGGCGCCCGCATTGATGGCGGGCGGAGGCGATCATTGCGCTGCGCTGCTCGAACAGGTCGGTGCGGGGCAAGTTCGCATTGCGGCGGCGCTCATCGAGAATGACGATTTTGACGTCGCTGCGATTTCGGCGCGCGCTTCCGCCATTGATGACAGGTTCAAACTGACCGGCGCCAAGACCCATGTCGAGGATGGCGCCGATGCCGACTGGTATCTCGTCTCCGCGCGCACCGGGGGCGCTCCGAGCGAACGAGCAGGCATCAGCCTATTCCTTGTTCCGAGCGGCGCCGAGGGACTGGCGATCCAGCGTTTCCGCGCGGTCGACGGCCATCGCCATTGCAGCCTCGACCTCGTCGATGTGGACGCCATTCCGGTCGGTGCGATCGGCGAAGCTGCGGACCGCATCGAGGCCGCGCTTGAGCGCGCGATTGTCGCGCATATGGCCGAAGCCGTGGGCTCGATGGAAGCGGCGGTCGCCGCGACGCTCGACTATGTCCGCACTCGTCAGCAGTTCGGCGCGCCGATCGGTAGCTTCCAGGTCGTTCAGCACAAGGTCGTCGACATGAGCGTCGCCTGCGAGGAAGCCCGCGCGTTGATGATGGTCGCCGCCTCGCAGCTCGCCAGCGGTGGCGATGCGTCGTCGCTGATCGCCGCGGCGAAGGTCCGCATCGCCCAATGCGGCATCGCGGTGGCGCAGCAGGCGGTGCAACTCCATGGCGGGGTCGGCACCAGCGAGGAACTGATCGTTAGTCATCACCTCCGCCGACAGATGATGCTCGATCTCGCGCATGGTGACCGCGATCATCACAAGGCACGGTTCGCCGAACTGACCCGATAGGATGCGTTTTGCAGGGCGCCTCAGGCGCCCTGTTTAGCCTCGTCTGCCTCGATCCGCCGCCCCGCCAGCCAGAACAGCAAAGATCCGGCCGCGAGCGGCAGCGCGACAAGCGCCATCGCGGCGCGCAAGCCCTGCTCGCTGCCCAGCGATGGCGCGAGCAAGTCGCTCGCGATGCCGACGAACAGCGGCCCCAAGGCGAGGCCGATGGCGTTGGTCACGAACAGTTGCACCGCCGCCGCCATCGCGCGCACCCGTGCCGGGACGAGCGTCTGCACCGAGGCGAAGACCGAGCCGTAGTTGAGCGCGTGGACGAAGATCGCGCAGGCGAGGAAGACGAAGGACAGCGTGACCGTCGGCGCAAGCGCGGCGCCGGCGAACAGAGGTGCCGCGATCACGAGCGAGGTCGATGGGACGAGCGTATAGCCCTTGATCCCGCGCCGCGCCGCGCGGTCCGCGAGTTGGCCGCCGACGAAGGTGCCGACCATGCCGACGAGCCCGACGATCAGGCCGAGGCTGAGGCCGAGGAAGACCGTTGGCGGCACGCCCCAACTCGATGCCATTGCGCCGATCCCCTCGACGTGGGTGCGCATGTAGAGCGAGCCGAAGAAGGAGGCTTGCCCATAATAGCCGAACGCCCCCATCGCGGTGCCGAATGAGATCAACCAAAAACTCGGCAGGCGGCGCAGCGTTGCCAGTACCTGCCCCAGCGGCATATGTGGAACTGTGGCCTGCGTCGTAATGGCCCGCTTGCGCGGTTCGTCGAGCGCGAACCAGACGATCGAGGCGAGCAGGATGCCGGGAATGCCGGCGATCAGGAAAGCGGCGCGCCAACCCAGCGTCGCGAGCAATATGCCGCCGAGGACGAGGCCGGCGAGCGAACCCACCGGTACCCCGAGCGAGTAGAGCGCGAGCGCGCGGCCGCGTTGTTCGCGCGCGACATAATCGGTGATCAGGCTGTGCGCAGGGGGGGTACAGCCGGCCTCGCCGACGCCGACGCCAATGCGGGCCAGCAGCAGTTCGGTGAAGTTGCGCGCGAGCCCGCACAGGGCGGTGAAGCCGCTCCACACGAACAGCGCAATCGCGATCATCCCGACGCGGTTGCCGCGGTCGGCGACCCGCGCGAGCGGGATGCCGAGCAGCGTATAGAAGAGCGCGAAGGCGAGGCCGCTGATCATCCCGATCTGCCAGTCGGCAAGGTGCAGGTCGGCCTTCATCGGCTCGACGAGGATCGTCACGATCTGCCGGTCGAGCATGTTGAAGGCGTAGACGATCATCAGCAGGAAGAGCGCGCCATAGGGCATGCGCGCCGTCGCTGGTTCGGCGGTCGATTGGGTCGCGGTTTCGATGGTCATAGGCCTCTCCATGGCGGGCGTCGGGCCCGTCGTTCATCGCCGCACATTAGGGACTGCGCGCGAACGGGCGGGGCGGGAGGTGGCGCGATGCGCCATTATCCCCATGCTGATTTGTCACGCCCGTTCCGGGCCGCCCTCGCGCATGGTTTGCCGGAAAGGCACAGGGTTGGATCGAGGAGGCGCTTCATGGCGTTTGCGAAGAACGGTTCGGTCTGCATTCACTACGAGCGTATGGCCGCGGGCGACGGGCCGCCCGTCATCCTGCTTGCGGGTGCGGGGCGGCCCTCAACCGATTTCGATTATGGCTTTTGCGCACCGATCGTCGCGGAGGGTTTCGTGCCGATCCGCATCGACAGCCGCGATACGGGGCGTTCGACGGCGCTGATCGATACGCATCCCGACCTGCATGCGATCAAGGCGGCTGCGCTGGGGCGGGGCAATACCCCGCCGCCCTATGGAATCGCGGATATGGCGGCAGACGTGCTGGCGGTGCTGGACGCCGAGGGCATCGCGGCGGCGCATTTCGTCGGTCGGTCGATCGGCGGACTGGTGGCGCAGCAGATTGCTATCCGGAATCCGGGCTGCGTTCTCGGTCTGGCGCTCGTCATGGCGATGAGCCGGTCGATGGCCGATGCGGTGCCCGATGCTGCACTCGACCGGTTGATGGCCGAAGATATTCCCGATGAGGACGCCTATGTCGCGCGCCAACTTGGCGTGGCGCAGGTGAATGGGGTGGCGGGGGATTTCGACGCCGGACGTGTCGCGGAGGAGGCTCGTACGGCCTGGCGTCATGGAATCCACCGCGGCGGCACGGCACGGCATTTCGCGGCAAGCCTTGCCGTGCCCGATCTTCGCCCGTCGCTCGGCGCGGTGCGCGTGCCGACGCTGATCCTGCATGGTCGCCAAGACAAGGTGATCCCCCTGGAACGCGCGATCGAGACGGCGGAAACGATTCCGGGCGCTCTGATCGAAGTCGACGAGACGATGGGGCACGACGGCCCGCCGCGGCTTCGGCGGCTCTGGGGTGAGCGGATTGCACGGCATTTCGCTGCTGTTCGGACATCGATCTGAGGCTCGCCCGGAAATCACATATGTGATATAAGTCGCGAAACCCGCGGTTTTGGCCGCTTGGCGGCCTTTGAAGTTATCATATGTTCATCAGAGACCGTCTGAGGACGGCGATCGAACCGACGGCTCAGGCGTGTTTGCCCGCTGGTGTTGGGATGGAGAGATGAAGAGAAAGCCCGTCAAATCGGCCTCGCGCACCTTCGAGGTGCTCGAACTGTTCCGCGACCGCCGCGCGCCGCTGCGCCTCAACGAAATCTACTCGGCGCTCGGCTATCCGCAGTCGAGTACGACGAACCTGCTCAAGAGCATGGTGATCGAGGGCTACCTCAATTACAATCGCAACACACGCACCTATTTGCCCACGCTTCAGGTCGCCTCGCTCGGCAGCTGGCTCTATGGCCATGTCGCCTTCGGCAGCGGCTACAGCTGGCTCATCGACGAGCTTTATCGCAAGACCGACGAGACGATCGTTCTCGTCACGCAAAACGATCTGTTCATCCAATATGTGATGATGCGGGTGCCCGATCATCCGCATAAGCGCCCGCCCAATCCGGGCGAGATGCGGCTGATGCTCGACGCGACGTCAGGCATGGCGTTGATGAGCCGGATGCGCGACCGCGAGATCGACAAGATCTACCGCTATTCCAACTATTACGAACTTAACCCCGACCGGCGGATTACGCTGGAGGATGTGATGAGCCGGATCCGCTGGATACGTCACACCGGCTATGTCTATTGGCCCGAGCATCCGGTACCCGGGATCGCCTCCATCGCGATGCCGCTCGGCGAGAGTATCCACGGCATTCCGCTTGTCATCGGGATTGGCGGCACGACCGCGCGCCTGTCGCCGCGCCGCGCCGAATTTGTCGAAATCATGCGCGACACGATTGCGGAATTTCGCGACCGCTTCCCGCAGGATCAGCACGTGCCGGGCGACGAGGACGACCTGGAAATCGCCGCCGAATAAGCATTTCATTTGGAATAATGGGGCGGCGCTGCGCGGTGGGCCGCGCGTGCGGACGCGCGGACGCCTATCCTCGGTCGAAAGAGGAGAGTGTTTCATGCCCATCGAAGTCGATCTACTGGATGCCGGCGTTGCGGGCCTTGGCGAAAGCCCGCTGTGGGATCATCGCAGCGCGCGGCTCTGGTGGGTGGATTCGAGTGCAGGCCGCCTGTACGCGAGCGGTGCCGAGGGTCAGGATCAGGTGAGCTGGGATCTGGGCCGGCCGATCGGCAGCATCGGCCTGGCGACGGGTGGCCTCATCATCGCGCTCGCCGACGGATTTTATCGGTTCGATGCCTCGACAGGCTCCATCACCCTGATTGTGCGGCCCGGCATGGCACCTGAAACGCGGCTAAACGATGGGAAGGCCGATCGCGCCGGACGCTTTCTCGCGGCGTCGATGCGAACCGGCGATGCGGTGGGGGCTGGGGCGCTGTTTCGGCTCGATGCCGACGGCGCGATCGAGCAGATTGAAAGCGGGATCGGTATTGGCAACGCGATCTGTTTCTCGCCTGCCGGCGATGCGCTCTATTTCGCCGATAGCCTCGACGGGAAGCTGCGTCGTTACGACTATGACCAAGCCACCGGCAAGATCGGCAAGCGCCGCGACCTCGCCGATTGCCAAGCCTATGGCGGATCGGGCGCCGACGGCGCGACCGTCGATGCCGAGGGGCGGATATGGGTGGCTTTGGTGTTGGCGCAGGCGGTCGGCTGCTACGCGCCCGACGGCACGCTGCTACGATCGATACCGGTGCCGCTGCCTTACCCGTCCTGCCCGGCATTCGGCGGGCCAAATCTCGATACGCTATATCTGACGAGCATCGCCAATTCGGGGCACCGGTTGATCGCCGATCATCCCGACGCCGGGCGGATTACCGCGATCCGGGGACTTGGCGTCCCCGGAATCGCGGAAGGCATCTATCCTTAGAGGATCAGCGAAGCGCTATCGAAATGCCGCCGTCGACCAGCAGTGACTGACCGGTGACGAAGCCCGAACGGACACTGTCGGCGAAGAACAGGACCGCCTCGGCGATATCCGACGTTTCACCGAGCCGGCCGAGCGGAGTGCTCGCGACGCGTGCTTCGAAAGTCGCATCGTCGAGCATGGCGCGAACGCCCTCGGTCGCGACCGTCGATGGTGCGACGGCGTTGACGCGAATGGCCGATGGTGCGAGTTCGATCGCCGATGAGCGCGTCATGCCCTCGACCGCCGCCTTGATCCCGCAATAGGCCATCGCGTTGGGGAGGCCCAGGTGCGCGGACACCGAAGCGATGTTGATGATCGACCCGCTGCCGCGCGCGCGCATATGTTTCGCCGCGGCCTGCGTGCCCCAGATGATGCCCGCGATGCCGACGCCGAGCATTTTGTCGAGGCTTTCGGCGTCGATGCCCTCGATCGGCGAATATTTGGTCCACATCGCATTGTTGACGACGATGTCGATGCCGCCGAGTTCGGCCGCGGCAATATCGAACGCTTCATGCAGCGCAGCGCCGTCGGACACGTCGCAACCGAGCGCAATCGCCTTGCCGCCGTTGGCCGCGATCTGCTGGACAAGGTCTTCGGCCCAATGCGCCTTGCGGTCGAGCAATGCGACCGACGCACCGTTGGCGATGAGCTTGAGCGCGATGTCGCGGCCGAGGCCGCGCGACGCGCCGGTGACGAGCGCGACGCGCCCTGCGAGTGATTTTGTCATTTTGAGAGAGCCCATAAAAATGGAGCCCGCTTTCGGCGGGCTCCAGTGGGAGAGAGAGGTTAGAATTTATATCCGACTTCAACGCCGTAGACGCGGCCCTTGTTGAGGGGCGAGAAGGTTGATCCGGCGAAGAATGGCAGCGGCGCCTCGGTACCGAAGGTCGCCTCGTTGAGCAGATTATTGCCATAGACTGACACCTTCACCCGGCCGTGCGTGATCGCGAGGCTGGCATCGACCATCGTGGCCGCGCGCAGCAGGCCTGTGTTCTGGTCATTATAGAAGGCGGCATCGCGGTGGTTCGCGCCGACGCGGGCCTCCGCGTCAAAATCGCCGCCAAGGCTGGTGGCGTAGGTGATCGATCCGCCATAGCTCCACGGAGACAGGCGCGGCAGCTTCAGCGCATAATCGGCGTCGTTGATGACGCCGTCGGCGTTGAGATCGAACAGAATATTTTCATATTTGCCCTTGGTGTAGCCGAACTGGCCGGCAATCGTCAGGCCGGCGACGGGCTTGACGAGCAGTTCGCCTTCGATCCCCTTGATCGACACGTCGGCCGCGTTGGTGATGATCTGGAAATTGCCGAAAGGTGCGAACGGCGCCTGGAATTCGCGCTGGGTGCCGTTGATGCGACTGTAGAAGCCGGCGAGGTTGGCGCGTGCGAAACCGCCAATGTCCTGCTTGAGGCCGATTTCATAGGCGTCCTGCTTTTCCTGGTCGAACGGACCCGGCGCGACATTGGGATTGAGATTGCGGAAGTTGTAGCCGCCGCTGCGGAAGCCCTTGGCGAACGAGGCATAGAGCAACGTGTCCTCGGTCGGCTTGAACTGGACGCCGATGCGCGGCGTAAAGCCGTCCCAATTGTCCTTGTCGGTGAAGTCATAGCTGCACCGCAGAACGTCGAGGTTGCAGCCCCCGACGCCGATCGAGCGAACCTGGACGTCCTTTTCCTCGGCCGAATAGCGTGCGCCGACGCTGAAAGTCAGCTGTTCGGTGACGCGCCAGTCGACGGTGGCGAAGATGCCGCCGGTGCGCTGCTTCTGGCGTCCGCCCCCGGAAACGGTCAGCGCGCCGCCCGACAGCAGGCGCTGTTCGGCATAGTTGATGTCCTGATTGAAGTAGAAGAGGCCGGTCGTGACATCGAAGGCCCCGAAGGTGCCCGCGTAGCGCAGCTCGTTGCTGAACTGCCACTGGTGGATGTTGTTGCGCGAGTGCAGGTTCGTCGCCGGCGAGCCGTCGACATCGGCGCCCGAGTCGTTGGACAGCGCGCGCACGGCGGCGATGTTGGTGATCTTGCCGTCCCCAAAGGCTGTGTCGATGTTCAGCTCGGCGATGCCCTGATCCCAGTCGGTTTTCACGAAACCGGCATAATTCTGGTTCACGCGGAAGCTGTCGCGCGGATAAAGTCCATGATTGGTCACCGCCGGGCCGTCGCCGCGAATCCGGCCATGTTCGTAGCGCAGGACGAGATCGAAGCTGTCGTTGGGTTGCAGGCGCAACGCCGAGCGCATGATCAGGGTTTTGCTGCCGCCGATCTTCTTGCCGTCGAAGTCGTTTTTGAACCAGCCATCGTCGTCGTTGTAATAGACCGCCACCTTGCCGCTCAGCACATCGCCGGCGATCGGACCCGACACCGAGATGCTCGCCCGCTTTTCAAGGCCGGTCGATAGTCCCGCCTTCGCGTCAAGGCGGAAGCGGTTCGACGGGGTGGTGGTGCGCAACAGCACAGCGCCGCCGGTGACGTTGCGACCAAACAGCAGCCCCTGCGGGCCGCGGAGGATTTCGACGCCTTCAAGGTCGAAGGTGTCGAACAGAACGCCCGCGCTGACGCCCAGATAGACGCCGTCGACGAACACGCCGACGGTGGGGTCGATCGAGGGGATCGAGCTGTTGATCCCGAGGCCGCGGATCGAGAAGTTCGCATAGCCGGGCGTCGTGCCAACGCTTTCGAGCGAAGCGTTCGGAACCGCATAGCTGACGCTCGAGATCGAGCGCGCGTGGATGCTGTCGAGTTCGTTCGAACCGAAAGCGGTGATCGCGATCGGCACGTCCTGGACGTTCTGGGCCGATCCGCGCTTGGTCGCGGTCACGACAATGTCGCCAAGGCCGCTGCTGCCGGACTGCGCTTCTTCCTGCGCGCTGTCGTCCCGCGCGGTTTCATCCTGCGCGAATGCGGGCGCAGCGATCATCATGGCGGCGAAGCCGATCCCCGTCAAAAGACGCTTGCTGTGTGTGTTCATTGTCCACTCCCTGGTGAATCGCGCTTCCGTTCTTCCTTTCGGTGGCGGTTCGCCTCGAAGGGGGTGCGCTGGCTTTAAATCATATCGCCGCCCCTTGAAGAGCGGTCGGCCCCCGTTCTTTCTTTGCGGCGGCAAGGGCAATGTGCGCGGCGGGTTGGGCGCCGATAATCACAAGCGCGATTCCGTGCAGGGGCGATCAATCCAGAATGAGATTTTCGGCATGTCTCGCGGCTTTCGCACCGCTATCCCGCCGCCGCGATGCAAAGACTCCCGGCAAATGGGAGACAAATCAATGGGTAGCATTCGCACCGAAATCGAAAACCATGTCGCGCTCGTTACGCTTGATAACGCGCCGGTCAACGCCGCCGCGCTGGACATGCTCCAGGAACTCACCGACGTCTTCGACAGCTTCAACGACCGCGACGATGTCCGCGTCGCCGTGCTCACCGGAGCAGGCAAATGCTTCAGCGCCGGCGCCGATCTGAAAAATCGGCCTGACCTCTCGATCCCCGGAACGCGCTGGAACCGCAACCGCGTCGTCCGTGAAGTTGCCTATTCGATCGCCGATTGCGCCAAGCCCGTCATCGCCGCCGTCAATGGCCCCGCACTTGGCGCCGGCTTCGGCCTTGCCGCGAGCTGCGACATCATCGTGGCGTCCGAAAACGCCGTCTTCGGCCTGCCCGAAATCGACGTCGGCCTGATGGGCGGCGGCAAGCATACGTCGCGCATCGTCCCGCACTCGCTGACGCGGCGGATGATGCTCACCGGCTATCGCGCGCCCGCGTCCGAAATGTACCGCCGCGGCATCATCGAGGCCTGCCTGCCAGCCGACGAACTTCTGCCCTATTGCATGGAGATGGCGGCGGTGATCGCGTCGAAGAGCCCGCTCGCGACACGCTATGCCAAGGACAGCATGCGCACGATCGAGAATATGACGCTGCGCGACGGCTATATCTACGAACAAGGTAACACGGCGAAGCTGTCGACGTCTCATGATGCGCAGGAAGCGGTGGCGGCATTTGTCGAAAAGCGCGCGCCTGTGTTCCGCGGCTGCTGACCGGAGCGGGCGTCATGGACTGGAATTTTGGCGACCTGCTGGACGCGACCGCGGCGCATGTGCCAGGCGATCGGCCCGCGATCATTCGCGGTGATCATGTTACCAACTGGGTCGATTTCGACGCACGCTCGAACCGGTTGGCGCGCGCGATGCTGGCGGCCGGTCTGCCCGCGGGCGCGCGCATCGCGATCCTCGCGCGCAACATCCCCGAATTCATCGAGATCGCCGCCGCCGCCTTCAAGGCGCGGCTGACGCACGTCAATCTGAACTACCGCTACACGACGGCCGAGATCGAATATGTGCTGCGCGACTGTCAGGCGGCGGGGCTTTTCTATCAGGACGAGTTCACGCCCATCGTCGCGCCGCTGATCGGCGGTGCGATCGACCATCTGACCTATGCCGTGCGGATCGGCGGTGACGGTGCTTATGATGGGATCGTGTCGGAGGGTGATGCGTCGCCGCTGGGGATCGTGCGGTCGCCCGACGATGGGTACCTCCTCTATACCGGCGGCACCACCGGACGTCCGAAAGGCGTGATGTGGCGTTCGGCTGACGCGCGGCGCTCGCAGCTCGAATCCCCCGTCGCGGTATCGACGCCGGCGAGTATGGACGACCATATCGCGCAGGTGCTGAAAGGTGCAGCCGGCCGCGTCATGCCGGCCTGTCCGCTGATGCACGGCGCCGGGCTCAACAGTTCGCTTGCCGAATTGCTCGTCGGCGGTACCGCGGTGCTGCTGCCGTCGGACCGCTTCAGCGCAGAGGAATTGTGGAGCGAGGCCCAGCGGCAGGGCGTCACCCGCATCCTGATCGTCGGCGACGCCTTTGCGCGCCCGATGGCGGATACGCTGCTCGCCAATCCGGGGCGCTGGGATCTGAGCGCGCTGCGGCTGATCTCGTCGGCGGGGCTGATGTGGTCCGAACAGGTCAAAGCGGCGCTGCTTGAGGCGCTGCCCCAACTCACGCTGCTCGACATTCTGGGCGCGTCCGAAGCCTCGGGCTTCGGCTATGCGATTACCAACAAGGATCGCGCCACGCCAACCGGGCTGTTCGAACCGGGTCCGCAGACGGTGATCATCGATCAGGAGACGGGCCGCGTACTCGCAGATGGCGAAGTCGGTTCGGGTTGGCTCGCACGCCGACCGCCGTTCGGCGCCGGCTATCACGGCGATCCTGAAAAGACCGCAAGCGTCTATCGCACCATCGAGGGGCAGGCCTATGCGGTTCCGGGCGACATGGCCGAGCGCCTGCCCGACGGGCGCTTCCGCCTGCTTGGCCGTGGCAGCATGTGCATCAACACCGGCGGCGAAAAGGTCTTCGTCGAAGAGGTCGAGGAGGCGCTGAAGCGCATCGACGGCGTCGCCGATGCGATGGTGTTCGGCCTGCCCGATCCCAAATGGGGCAGCGCCGTCACCGCGCTGATCGAGGCAGGCGACAGTCCCGACGATCAGGCGCTTCGCGCGGCGCTCTCGCGCGACCTTGCCGCCTACAAGCAGCCGCGCACGATCATTCGCGTTGCGGTCCTGCCGCGCCATGCGAGCGGCAAGAGCGACTATCGCAGCGGGATGGATCTCGCGCGCACCGAAATTTCAGCCCGGATGTCCACTGGCTGATCGTCTCCGGCCTGCTGCGTCCGGGGCGGACGTGCGGGCCGGAGACTTCACCGCCCGACGACCGACTTACCGCTTCTCCCAAGGACTTCCGATGCAACAGGCCAATCCCACCCGCGACACGTCTCCCCGCCGCCTCGACGCACTTATTATCGGCGCCGGCTTCGGCGGCATGTATGCCTTGCACCGCACACGCGGCATGGGGCTCGACGCCCATCTGATCGAGGCCGGCGACGATGTCGGCGGCACCTGGTACTGGAACCGCTATCCCGGTGCGCGCTGCGACGTGATGAGTATCGATTACAGCTATTCCTTCTCCGACGAGATCCAGCAGGAGTGGACGTGGAGCGAGCAATTTGCGGCGCAACCCGAAATCCTGTCCTATGCGCGCTTCGTCGCCGACAAGCTCGACCTGAAACGCGACATCAGCTTCGAAACGCGCGCGACCGCGGTCCATTATGACGAAGAGGCGGCGCTGTGGCAGATCGAGACCGATCGCGGCGAGGTCTATGAGGCGCGTTATTGCCTGATGGCAACGGGGCCACTGTCGGTGCCGAAGCAGCTCGATATCCCGGGCGCCGACAAGTTCAAAGGCGAGCTCTATCTCTCGGGCAAATGGCCGCACCATGACATCGATCTCAAGGGCAAGCGCGTCGCGGTGATCGGCACCGGCTCGTCGGGCATTCAGATCGTGCCTGTCGTCGCCGAGCAGGCCCAACATCTTTACGTCTATCAGCGGACACCGAGCTTCACGCTCCCGATGCGCAACCGCAAGCTCGACGAAGAATATGTCGCGCACATCAAGGCGCATTATCCCGCGCTGCGTGCCGCGGCGCGCCATTCGCTGACCGGCGGCGTCCGCCCGATCACCCACCGCCCGGTGTTCAGCGTGACGCCCGACGAGTGCCAGAAGCTGATGGAAGATGCCTGGGCGCACAGCGGGCTGGCCTTCCTCGGCCTCTTCTCCGACCTTCTCAGCAACCGCGAGGCGAATGAGGTCGTCGCCGAGTTCGTGCGCGGCAAGATTGCCGAGGTGGTGAAGGATCCCGACACCGCGCGCCGGCTGACCCCGCGCGGCTACCCGATCTTTGCGCGCCGTCCGTGCCTCGACACCGGCTATTATGAAGCCTATAATCGGGACAATGTGACGCTGAAGGATTGCCTTGAACATCCGATCGTCGAGATCACCGAAAAGGGCATCCGCACCGCCGAGGGAGAGGTCGAGGTCGATATCATCATCGCCGCGATCGGTTATGACGCGCTGACCGGCGCGATGCTGTCGATCGATATCGAGGGCCGCGACGGGCGCAAGCTCAAGGACAAATGGGCCGATGGCGGTCGCTCGCACCTCGGCCTGATGATCGAGGGTTTCCCGAACCTGTTCGTCATCGCGGGCCCGAACGGCCCGTCGGCGCTCGCCAATTTCATCTTGCTGAACGAGCAGAATGTCGATTGGGTCTGCGACTGTATTGAGCATATGCGCAGCACCGGCCTGCGCTCGATCGAGGCGAATGCAGACGCCGAGGATCGCTGGATGGAGAAGGTTACGACGCTGGGCTCGCTGTCGCTCTATCCGACCGCGAACACCTGGTATACCGGCGCCAATGTGCCGGGCAAGCCGCGGACATTTCCGGTCTACATCGGCGGACTTGGCCGCTATCGCGAAATTTGTTCCGACGCAGCGGCTGATGGCTATCGCGGCTTCACGCTACGATAGGTCCGGCGCGCGTTCTGATCGGGAGTGAGCGATATGTCGTCCGATAGGCTGTTCGAGCCACTGCCTCTCGCCCGCGGCAAGCCGATGAAGAATCGGCTGATGCTTGCGCCGCTTACCAACCGGCAGAGCCACCCCGACGGCACCCTGTCGGATGCCGAGCGCAATTGGCTGGAGATGCGCGCGGCCGGGGGCTTTGCGCTGACGATGACCGCCGCCGCACACGTCCAGCCGGTGGGCCAGGGCTTCACCGGACAACTCGGCGTCTTTGCCGACGATCATCTCGAAGACCTGACGGCGCTCGCGAACGGGCTCAGGGCGCGCGGCTCCCTCTCGTCGCTCCAGCTTCACCATGCCGGCAGCCGCGCCGAGCCCGAGCTCATCGGCGCCCCGGTGGCGCCGTCGGAAGTGCCCGAACGCAATGTCCGCGCCCTGTCCCAGGGCGAAGTGGAAGCGCTGCGCGACGATTTCGTCGCGGGTGCACGCCGCGCCGAGCAGGCGGGCTTCGATGGCGTCGAGATTCACGGTGCACACGGCTATATCCTCGCCGAATTCCTGTCGGCGGCGAGCAACCGGCGGACGGACCGTTATGGAGGCAATCTCGAAAATCGCGCGCGCATCATCTTCGAGATCATCGACGGCATTCGCGCCGTCACGGACCCCGACTTTCAGCTTGGCCTACGGCTTTCGCCTGAGCGTTTCGGGCTGGAGCTGGACGAAATCCGCGATGTTGCGGCCGAAGTGTTGCGGCAGGACAAGATCGACTTCCTCGACATGTCGCTGTGGGATGTCCGCAAGGAACCCAAGGAGGAAAGTTTCAAGGGCCGCCCGCTGATAAGCTTTTTCACCGATCTGCCGCGCGGCAATGTCCGTCTGGGCGCCGCGGGCAAGGTGATGGATGCGGAGGATGCAGCATGGGTGCTGGATGCCGGATGCGATTTCGCCGTTATCGGCCGTGCCGCCATATTGCGCCACGACTTCCCCGAACGCGTGCGCCGCGATCCTACCTATCGTTCGCCCGCGCTGCCGGTGTCGGTGCAGCACCTGCGCAATGAAGGGCTAAGCGACACCTTCATCCATTATATGCGCCGCTGGCCGGGATTCGTCGATACAAGGTGAGTAGTCGCGGGTACATATACTGATCCGCCAACCTGCGTGGGCGCGATGTCATTTTCGATGATGGCTATTGCACGTTCAACAGCTCATTGCCGAGTTAGATACTATTGCTCCATTTGTCCTTGGCACGCGCCTGGGTTATACGGCAGCTATAGCGCATTCTGTTTCCAAAAGGCGACAGTCCGCAAACGGCCATCCTTAATCTACTCCGTTGTTCGGGCACCCGCTGGGCTCACCGCCTGCTTCCATGCTGTCAGCATCTCGTCGGGGGAGCCCGTCCCGAAAACATAGTGGTCCGAGCGAACCAGCACGGCCTCTGCCTGATGATTTGCCAGCCAGTCGCCGAGCGGTTCTGCAAAAGGTCTCAGCCGCGCGTCGTCCAGATCGGAGCGCGAAATCAGCCAGGAATCGGCGCCAAGAACGTCGTCGAGCCGAGTGCCGTCGTCTGCGATCGCTTGCGGGAAATAGCTGCCCGCGGCGGAGTTGCCTGGCAGGATTACGCCGGCCGCGATCGGTGGGTAGGCCGTAGGCCCGTCCGGCAGTTTCCGCAGCAGGCGGGCTAGCCGGAACATCAGATCGCGCCGGAAGGCCGACCATTTGCTGGTCGTGCAAACCATTCGCCCCATCATGATCGCCATCTGGATCGTCGCACGCAGATGCGGTGCGCGCTCGGGCTGATAGCTATCGAGCAACGCGTCGGGCGCGCCATCCTTGATCATGGCGGCCAGTTTCCAAGCAAGGTTCGCGGCGTCGCGCAATCCCGAACACATCCCCTGTCCCGCGAAGGGCGGTGTCTGATGCGCGGCGTCGCCTGCGAGCAGGATATTCCCTTTGCGCCATTGCTCGGCGATCCGCGCGCGAAAGGTATAAACGGCTTTGCGTTCGATCCGCACCGCCCCTGCTACATTCCAGGGCGCCAGCAACTTCTCGACGAAGGCATCGTCGCTGACTTGCTCCGCGGTTTCGCCGGGTTTGATCATGAATTCCCATCGATGCCGCCCTTCGCCCATCAGGACGCAAGTCGTGGGTCGTTCGGGATCGCAGATTTGCAGATTGGCATCCGGCAGCCGAGAGTAATCGCTGACCAGCACATCGACCACGAGCCAGGGTTCTTCGAAGGCAAGATCGTCGAAGGCTATCCCGGCGGCCTCGCGGACCGGCGAACGCGCGCCATCGGCGCCGACGAGATAACGGGCGCGGATCGTTCGCTCTCCGTCTGGCGTGGTGATGCAGGCCGACACGCCTTCGCCATCATCGTCAAAGGACTGGAGCTCCCACCCACCATGCAGCTTGGCATCTTCATATCCGGCCAGTGACCGGCGCAGCGCTGTTTCCACCGAGGGCTGGTGGATCATGTTCGCTGCGGGCCAGCCGCCGGCACCAATCCTGTCGGATCCGTCGAAGCGCAGCAGCACCGCGCCCTTGGCGTTCAGGAAATCGTAGCGGGCGACGCGGCGGCTTGTAGCGAACACCGCGTCCGCGGCTCCTGCCTCCTGCAGGATGCGCATGCATTCATGATCGATATGCGCGGCGCGCGGCAGTGGATAAATGTCCGCTTCCTTTTCGGCGACGATGACCTTCACGCCGCGCTTTGCCAGGAGGATCGCCAGCGTAACGCCGGTCGGGCCGCCGCCCGCTATCAGGACGTCGCAATCGAAGGAACTCATCGCGTGCGTCTCTGAATGCGCGGAGCCGACATCGGTCACAGCACGATCAGCATGCCGTCCTGCCCGACGGTCAGCTTTCCCTTGTAATGATCGGCCATTCCCTCGGTATACATGCGCCGCGCGATGAAACTGTCGGGGTAGGGGATCAGGTGGGTGAGCAGTAGATGTTTGACCCCGGCGGCCTGCGCTTGCTTCGCGAGCGCGATGTTGTCGGCGTGATAGGGAATGGTGCGCGTCGCTACCTCGGCCTCAAAGTCCATCCCCAGCTTCTTCATCTGCGGGATCGCGCGCCGGACCATATGCGCAGCATAGGATTCGTGAACGGCAAGGTCGGCGCCCCGCATTGCGTCCATATTTAGCGGACTGACCTCGGTATCGCCGCTGATGAAGACTTTTTTGCCTCGATATTCTAGAATATAGCCAAGCGCTGGCTTGACCGGGTCGTGCGCCACCAACGTGGCGTCGATCGTCACGCCGTCCTTGTTATAGACGCGGGTCGTCCGTTGCCCTCCTGCGAATGACACCTCCAGCGGCTTGCCGAAGGCGACTTCGCGCCGTTCGGCAAGGTGCGGCATGTTGGCGCTGCGATAGCTTTCATCGAGCGCATAGCTTTGCGCGAGGCCGGCCAGGACGCCGCGCATGCCGACGGGCCCCTCGATTTCCAGCGGCGTCTTTCGCCCCCAGATCCAGCCGGCATTGATCAGTGTGCCGAGGTCGTTGAAATGGTCCGAATGGAAATGGGTGATGAACACGCGTTCCAGCCTGCCCACAGGTACCCGCGATTGCTCCAGCGACCGTACTGCACCGTCGCCAACGTCAAACAGGAACATGCGTCCGCCCGCGGACACGAGGGTGCAGGCCTGCGCCCTTGCGGCGCTGACCTCCGGCGAGCCGGTGCCGCAGAGAAGGGCGCGGATATGCCCGTCGTTCGCAAGGAAGGTCGGGTCGGGCTTTTGCTGCAGCTTGCCGCGGATTGATGCGTCAATCAGGCTGTCGCGATTGAAATAGGCGAGAGCGAGCAGAAGGATGGTGAGAGCCAGTACGGCATAAAGGATCTTGCGAAGCATGAGTCCCTCAGTCTTCGGCAACCATGGTCGCTTCGATCGCGCCGATTCTTTCGATTTCGCAGCGCACGACATCGCCGGCCTGGAGGAACTTACGTGGATCCATCGCGGCGCCGATGCCGCCCGGCGTGCCGGTAAACAGTATGTCGCCAGGCTCCAGTGTCATTCCTACGGACAGATGTTCGACCTGTTCCCAGACGTTGAACACAAGGTGCTCGGTGTTCGAATCCTGCCGCTTCTCGCCATTGACGAAGCAGCGCAGGCCCAGTGTGTGCGGATCTCCCATTTCGTCCGCGGTGACAATCCACGGCCCCATCGGCGCATGCGTGTCGAAGCTTTTGCCGAGCGACCATTGCGGCACCGCATGCTGCCACATCCGTTCGGTGACATCGTTGCCGACGCAGTAGCCGAAGATTGCAGCGGGCGCGTCGGATGCGGCGATATGCTTCCCGCCCTGGCCGACGATCGCCACGAGTTCGACCTCATAGTCGACGGCCATCGCGCCTTTGGCGATTTCAATCGGGTCGAAGGGGCCGTTGACGCTGGTTTGGGCCTTGGTGAACCAGACCTGCCGTTCGGGCGTCGCCATTTTCGATTCGGCGATATGGTCGGCATAGTTCAGCCCGATGGCAAAGATCTTGCCGGGGCGCTGGACCGGTGCCTCGAGCTTGACCGCCGACAGCGGCACGCCGCCTCCCGCGGCGGCCTTCGCCTCCAGCGCAGGTTTCAGCCTGTTCCAGTCACGGATCAGGTCGATCATCGTGCCGTCGATCCCGGTGTCGATGACACTGTCCCCGACGACAATGCCGGTGCGGGTCTGGCCGTCGGCGCTATAGGTGGCGAGTTTCATGCGGATAATTCCTTGGACTGGCGGCCGAACAGCCGCCGGAGGCGGATTTGCAGGGCGGTGAAGAAGGCGATGAGACCGGGCGGGGGTGGGCGTTTGCCGGCGACCATCGGGTGCGGGCTTCCCCACTGCACCGCGAGCAATGCGCTCATCGGCTGCTTTTGCGGCGGGTCGTCGGCGATAAACAGGTCGCCATCGGTCCAATGTTCGAGCTCGTTGCCGAACGGGTCCTTCCAATAATCGAAGATCTGGCTGCCCATGATGTGGCGCCCTACGCCCCACACAGGCTGCCGCTTCTTCGCCTTCAGATATTGATGACCCAGCATCAGATCATCGAGATTGGCGACCTCGAACGCCGCGTGTAGCAGGCCGAGTTCGCCCGGCAACTGCGCCAGAAAGATCGTGTGGTGATCGGCGGGCTTGTCGCCGCGGTCGCAGCGCATGAAGGCGCCGAGCGGGACGTCTTTAGCAGCTTCGACCTCGTCAGAGGTCAGGAAGCCGAAGCGCTGTTTGTACCAGGCTTCGGACGCGCGAAAATCGCGCACCTTGAGCACTGCATGGCCGATACGACGCACATGCGCGGGCGCGGCATCGAGCCGCACGGTGGAGCGAAAGCGCGGCTTCGCGGCGGCGGTGTTGCTTGGCTGGTCGGAGAATGGAAAACTTACTTCGCTCTTCGCTTGTCCGGCCACCACCTCGACGCCATAACCATCGGGGTCGGTCAACCGCACGATTTTGCCGCCGCCGGGTTCATCGAGATTTTCGACCATCACCCCCTCGGAAGCCGCGAGCCGGTCGAGGTCGCCGAGCGTTTCGGCGCGTAATCCGACAGAGAGAAACTTCGCCTCGCCGGGTTCGGTGACATGGACGAAGGGGCGGCCGTCGCTGCCTTTGCCGTAGAGACGCCCGCCGTGCTCGAACACCGTCATCCCGAAATCTTCGAGAAAGCCACGCATTGCCGCAAAGTCAGGCGCGGCAAAGCGCACGTGCGCAATGTCTTCCACCTTGATGACGGGCATTATCTCTTCCTTGCGACTCGTTTATGACTATCTGGTCAAATAGGTTGAATCTGACCATATAGTCAAGTATGGGGGGGTATGGCCGCACAACCCGTTCTTTCCCCCCGCGCTGCCCGAACCCGTGCCGCGCTGATCTCGGCAGGTTTCGATCTGCTCGCCGAAAAGCCGATTGACGCCATTCCGATCGACGAGGTCGTCGCGAAAGCCGCTGTTGCAAAAGGCAGTTTCTTCAACCATTTCGCCGACAAACAGGCTTTTGCGGAAGCTATTGCGACTGAGGTCAGGCTGGAGTTGGAGGACCAGATTGCCCGCGCCAACAATGGTATCGCGGATCCGATTGAGCGCATCGCTGGTGGCATGCGGGTCGGCGCCGAATTTGCTTTGTCCAATCCCAAGCGTACTGCGGTTCTTCTGCGCAGCCACGGCAGTTCGACCGCGCGCGCGCACCCGCTGAACAAAGGGGTGCTTGGCGATTTCGAGGCTGCCTGCGCTCTCGGTCTGCTGCGGCCCGAGGCGAAGGACAGCGGCGTTCTTTATTGGCTAGGCCTCTGTCAGGTCTTGATGACCAATCTCATTGAGCGACCGTTTGGTACAGCGGAAGCAGACCGGCGTATGGCGGATATGCTGATACTCGGGTTATCGGGCCTGGGCGCCAGCGAAGAACATGTCGTCCGGATAGCGTCCAGACTCCTGAACGAGGACCGAGGCAGCTAAGGGGAACTGACCCAAGAGTATCCCGGTCGACAACATGCCGCCGTTCAGCACTGAGGTGAATCCCGAAGAGCATGCCAATCACGCCTGTGCCGTAGGAATGTCCGTTGCTGCAATTAGAAGCCTTAAAGCGGACCGACCGCTATCGGCCACCAGTCGATGTTTACGATTTTGCCTGGGTTGACGCCAGCTCGCGAGCGACAGACAGGAATGCGGCCAACCCGGCGGAAGGATGCCTTCGGCCGGGATAGTAAAGACAAAGGCCCGGAAAAGGCGGTGTCCAGTCTTCGAGCAGGCGGACGAGCGTTCCTGATTCGGTATAGGCGATCACATCCTGTTCGAAATAGAAGCCGATACCGAAGCCCGCCAGCACAGCGGCGCGCGACAGGTTGAGTTCGTCGAACGTCATCGGGCCGTTCACCTCGATCTGCGCCGTGTCGCCGCCCTTCTCGAAATGCCAGCGGTAGAGCGCGCCGTCGGGCAAGCGGACACGAATGCAGTCGTGTGAAACGAGATCGGTCGGCACGAGCGGTGGTGATCGCGTGGCCAGATAGGCTGGCGAGGCGACCACCGCGAAGCGCTGCGCCTCGCCGAGTGACAGGGCGATCATATCGGTCGGAACGAGCGAGGCCACACGAATGCCAAGGTCGAAACCCTCGGCGACGATGTCGCGCAGTTGTCCCTCGGTCACGACATCGACATGCATGTCGGGATAGCGGCGCGAATATTCCAGGAGAAGAGTGGTGAAGGCAGGCGAACGCGCTGCGAATGGCGGCGCGTTGATCCGCAGCGTTCCTGTCGGCGTTGCACGGCGCTCGCGGACGATCTCGATGGTTTCGCGAACGTCCTGAAGCGAGGGACCTAGGCGATCGACGAAGATCCTACCGGCGTCGGTCAATGCGACGCTCCGTGTTGTGCGGTTGAACAGGCGCACGCCAAGCTCGGCTTCGATCCGCGCAATCATGTGACTGAGCGCCGTCGTCGACATGCCCAGATCGATTGCGGCCTGCCGGAAGGATCCGCGGCGTGCAACGCCCAGAACGGCGTCGAAGTCCCGAAGCGCCAGTCGCGACATTATCCCGAATCCTTCAGTAGCTCATGCCAGATTGGCCTACTTATCTGGATAGTGCGCTGGTCTTACAACGGGGGCAAGTCAAATGAAGGAGACTTGTCATGCAGACCAGGAGCGAATCCGACACCAAGCAGCGCGGCACCCAAGCGGTTGTTGCATCCCTGCCCAAACCCATTGCCGACTTTGTCGAGGCCAATGCACGGCTCGACGTTGACGGCATGCTGAAGCCGTTCGCAGCCGATGCGCTCATTGTGGACAACGGCCACCGTCACGCGGGCCTCCCCGAAATCAGGACCCTGTTCGAAGACGAGGTCGTCGCCGTAAAAGCGATCTTCACGCCGGACAGCGTGCGCCAAGAGAACGGCAAGATCGTTGTCGAGGGCCCCGCACATGGCGACTTCAAGGGCAGCCCGATCCGCTTCACCTATGACTTCACGCTCGAGAACGACGCCATCCAGACGCTGGAGATCACGCTATGAGCGTCACCGTTGATCCGACCGAGTTCGCCGGCAAGCGTGTCGTCGTCAGCGGCGGCACCAAGGGGTTGGGCCGCGCCACCGTCGAGCGTTTCCTGGCAGGTGGCGCCAGAGTGATAACCGCGGCCCGCGGAAACCCTGACCCCGTTGCTGGCGTCGAGTTCGTCCGGGCCGACCTGACGACAGCGGCGGGCGGGGAGAGCCTCGCTGCAGCGGCGCTCGCGCATATGGGGGGCGCGGACATCTTGGCCCATGTGATAGGTGGCTCGTCCTCGCCGGGGGGCGGCTTTGTCGCCCTGACCGACGATCACTGGCTCGCCGAACTGAACCTCAACCTTCTGGCCACGGTCCGGCTCGATCGTCTTCTGGTCCCGCAGATGATCGAGCGGGGCGCCGGCGCGGTGGTGCATGTCACCTCCATCCAGTCGGTGCTGCCGCTTCCTGAATCGACGACTGCCTATGCCGCCGCGAAGGCCGCGCTCAGGACCTACAGCAAGTCCGTGTCCAAGGAGCTCGGGCCGAAGGGCGTGCGGGTCAACGTCGTGTCCCCCGGCTGGATCATGACCGAAGCGTCCGAGGAACTGCTGAAGCGGCTGCAGGCTGCCAATGGCGGTACGATCGAGGACGCGCGGCAGGTCGTTCTCGACGGCCTCGGCGGGATCCCAATCGGGCGTCCGTCCGATCCTCATGAGGTCGCCGACCTCATCGCCTACCTCGGTTCGGATCGCGCTGCCGCGATCCACGGCGCCGAGTTCGTTATTGACGGCGGCACGGTTCCGACCCTCTGAGGTCATCGCCCCGACGTTCGCAGCTTTCAGCGGACGTCGGGAAGCGACGAGTTTGGCAGTTCCTGTCCCGCACGTGACAATGCGAGCTGCATATCTATGTCTGTTTCATCCAGGATCGCACCGAAAACGGACAGTCCGCAAACGGCCAAAGGCGGATCCTCACTCACGGCCGGGAGACCTTCGCCCTCAAGACTTGGGCGACGCAAATCGCAAAACGCCGCGGTCTGAACAAGGCCTGCGTCGCTCTCGCCCGCCGCCTTGCGGTCATCATGCATGCCATGCTGCGCAACGGCACTTTGTCCCAGGCGTGAGGTAAGGTGGAAACATCTTGCCAGCGGTGAAGCGTCACAGCTGATCCGAGGGCGGTGTCCCCGAGAGAACGCAGGGACGGACGATCTGCGAAGGTTGTAGCCTGCATCGAGTCAATGCAGCTTTCGTCTCTGTGAGACCCGATACAGCACGTCCAAGCTCCGGCTCGGCCAGTGCGGACAGATCCATGAGACCCTCATGGGATCAACACCGCTTAAGCTCTGCAATTACAGGTCTACGGCCTTGAAACCTGGAAATAGCATCCGGGCGTTGCGGAGATGGGCATGCCATTTTGATTTCGCTTATAACCCCATGTCCCGCCGTTGGCTTCACACGCCTCAGCTCTGCGGCGTTCCTCCGCTTCCTGTGCTAAAATTTCCTTTCGGCGCCTTTCTTGCTCTAAGCGCATGCGTTCCTGTTCCGCGGCCCATTCGCGAGGATGGTCACGTTTAAACGCTGCTTCTGCGTCGGCCGCTGCTCGCTTCCGAGCGAGAATGGCGTCTTGCTCCTTTTCCCGCCGCATTCGATTGATCTCCGCAACTTTTTGTCTTGCTTTGGCGGCAGCGAACGGTGCGAAATAGTCGCGAAAACCGTTGGCAGGAATCCCTCCATCTCCAAATTCGTTGTGGAGGCTCCATCCGCTGCCGGTCTTTCGCATGCGTAGTCGGACGTCCGATGACAAAATAGAAACGCCCCCAAAGTCAGCGGCAACAGAAGGGGGAAGAGTCAAGATCAGGGAAAGGTGGCAATATCCTTGGTCGCTATGCTCGGGTAGCCATTTTGAGGACTGTGTCTCGAACTTCAGGTAGGGAGCTGCCGCTAGCGCGAACTCGTCCATAAAGCGTGTCTCGGCATCCTTAGAAACTCGTGAGGCATCGTAACCCAGCGCATCTGCGGCAATCGCGGTCATATTCTGCTCGGAAGAGCAAGCCGACGACATTTTCTTGAATCCGAACTGGAAAAGGCTGCCGGAAGTCTGGCCAAAAGATGTTCCTGGGTAAGCTGCCACAACAGCGGACATCAGCAGTAGATATGTTCTAGCCATTATGTCTTGTTTCCTCCTTCGCGCTGGCCAAACGGCTCATTCCGTCAGCGACCCGTCGGCACCTACGATAACGGGAAAATGGACAAATTCCAATTATAGTTCATGGAGTCGGTAAGGGGTCGGGGCGATTGCTCAGGCGTGGTGCATCAATCCCCAATCCTGACACCGAACTGGGCGGCATTCGGCATGGCGGTCAGGCGCTTGCGTTTAGAGGCGGGTTTGACACAGGAAGCCCTGGCTCACGAGGTGGGTATTTCGAGCAACTATCTCAGTGATGTGGAGCGTGGCCGCCGCAACATCACGGTGAAGCTCTTATTCACCCTAGCGGCGGGCTTGAGCGCCTTGCCGGACGACCTATTTGCTACTCTCCTAGAGGGGGCGTCGGAGGGATAGCAAGTCGACTCGCCAACCCGCCCGTGGAAGGCGGCAATGCCCAACCCGCTGGGGCTACTCAATAACGAAGGGTCTGTAATATCCACGGTTATGATAGCGGCGGCGAACGCGCGCCCAAGGGACTGGGAAATTGAATGGCTGCAGGGCTGCTTCGGTCGCGGCGCGGGTACGATGCCACTGTTCCAGTTCTGCTTTGAACCTCTTTCGGATAAATTTACCGTCTCCTATCCCAGCAATGATTTCGTAGATCGAATATGCGGAGAGCCCCTCCATGATCCTCAAGAGGAGGTGGTCTCTGTAGCCATTCAAGACGGGTGTAAAACGCCATCCCCAAGGCTTCCGGATCAACCGCACCGCGCTGCAAGGCGGTTTCAAAAGGTAGCTCGCGATGAATTGGGCTCCAAATTCCCCTGCACTGAGCAAGCGCAGTTTGATGGGAAGGGCACCGAAATGATTGGGCCATGCCCTTGATCTATTGATCTTGTCGACTTTCGCTTGCAGTTTCTCAGAATTCACCATGCCCCAAAGAATAGCGTGGGCATGGAGCATAAGATAATATCCGGCACCGTTCCCCGGATGATTGGTCAGAGCTTGCACCTCGAATACCACAATCCCATTGAGGCCCAGTTCCCGAATGGCTCGATCAACTTTGCCTCGCAACGCGCGAAGGCGAAAATGCGCCTCCCTATCGGTGGTCAGCCCAATGTCCGTCGCGAAGGTGCCGTGAAAGATCGAAGTGCCTACGGGGATCTCGGCAAAGAAAACCTCCGTGCACCTGTATAGAATGCGGAGAGCTTCTTCACGTGCTGACATGTCCGACGCAGGTATGTGGGAACAATGGCCATCAATGCCGAACAGTGCCAAGATGCGCGTCCTATCTTGCGGGCACAGACTTTTCATCTTGCCGATGATCTTCGCTAATCGCGTCCTGATGCGGCGTGTACGGTGGGTCATTTTTCTGAGATATCGGAGGTTCTGCATAGGGGGATTCCAAAAAAGGTGGTCGCCAATATCCTCGCGAGGAGAGGAGTGGGGGCGAAGGTAGGGGGAGGGAACGGGCCCGACTGGCCGAAACCTCTGGCGCAAATGCGTATTACATAGGGCTTTTAGCGGGTGAGGACGGGGGTCGGCTAAGCCGGCCCCCGTGCCAGCCCCTGACGCTACTCCGAATTGTCGGAAGAAAAGCGGCGCTCAAATGCGACTATGTATCGAAGGCGATACCTGACCGATCGGCCAAACCTCGTGACTTTGGGGCCGGTTCCCGCTTCGCGCATCTTCTGCAAGAATTTCAATGACACGTTCCACCGCGCCGCAAGCTGCTTCTCATTAAGGTACAGTCGTTTCCGGGATTCGCCATCTGCGGACTGGGTTAGGCGGGTGATGATTTTGTCTTTGCGCGCGCACTCCGGACAGGCGCGCTTTTCCGGCATAATGCGGGTGGGATTCCTATTGGGCTTCTTCGCCATGTTCATGCTCCTAGATACGGCCCTGTGGGCTGCTTCATCGAATGGACGGCTCCCTTCTGGGGCGATCCGTGGAGCGGTTTATCGGGCAGGCCTTCGTTGCCCGGTTGGCAGCAAACTTCCTGATGGGCGTCACTTTCTCGCCATTATGTGTCGCGATATTAGCGGACACATCGTCCTGCACGGCGAGTGTCTTCACGGAGGGTGACACATGTATGGCGTTTCGTGCGACGAAGAGGGATTTGATCCGGCGCTGATCTCGCGGAAGATGTCGCGCCGCGCAATCGCGCGACGTCTCGATACTGAAGTTAAGCGCATATTCGACGGAACGCGACGCCGGATGCGCGCTCAGAAGTATGGGGGTGTTGATGAGCGGGGCTGGGGCGAAAGCGCAAATGACTGGCTGTCGTGCGAAGTCTATCGTCTCGTAAGACGGCTCAGACGTACAGGTCACCTTGATGCACTAAAGGATGCAATTGATAGAGCGCCAGTAAAATCAAAAGGGCTGCACGACGTGAGCGAGCAGCCATTCAAGTTGGCCCTGTTCCTCATTTTCGGCGATCTAATGGTGCCCGAGGGAAAGAGCCCATTGAGCCGCAATAAAAGATCGGAACTAGGTGACGCTCTCGCCTATGCCGACGTTCACAGCGTCCCGTCAAAATATCTGAATGGCTTTATCAAGCAAGCACGGCTGAAGGAGTGTCGAGCGAAGCTTGAGAAGCGGTACATTGAGCCACGATTTGATTCCCGTTCCGATCTGACGTGAACTTCCGGCATCCCCTCTGGCCCGACCAATTCCTATATTGCGTGGTTGCTATGTGGTTGCTTCTGCCCCTTGGCACCGAGTGCCAAATTTCAGAAAACCTATTATTTTCAATGGTGAGCCCTGCTGGGTTCGAACCAGCGACCTACTGATTAAAAGTCAGTTGCTCTACCGACTGAGCTAAGGGCCCATCGCGGACCGCGCGGGGGCGGTGTGCGAAAGCGAGCCGTCGCCCTAGTGCGCCGAAGCGCCGTGGTCAACCGGCTTTGCCCGCGAAAGACGCGCGGCGAGTTGGCGGACGCTTTGGCCGCTGAGTGGATGGCGCCAGGCGGGTGCGATCATGCGGAGCGGGCCGAGCACGAAATCGCGCACGGTCATTGCCGCGTGCGGCACGGTGAGCGCCGCATCGCTCCATGCGCCCTCCGACCACAGCAATATGTCGAGGTCGAGCGTGCGCGCGCCCCAGCGCCGGCCGCGCCGCCGTCCGAAAGCAGCTTCGATGGATTTCAGCCGGCCCAGCATTTCGGGCGGGCTGAGCGGCGAGGCGACGAGCGCGACGGCGTTGGCGTAGCGGCGACGCGATGGACCGAGCGGCGCGCTGGCGACGATCGGGCTCGCATCGACGGGTTCGATATCGTCGCTTTCGAGCGCTGCGAGCGCGGCGAGCAACACGCGACGCGGATCGCCGAAGCGGACGTGGCGGCGGTTCGAACCAAGGCCGATAGCATAGAGGGGCAGGGGCGTTGCGCTGGTCATGCCCATGCGCCTATCGCAGCGGGGTGAAGATTGACAGCCCCTTGCCCGGTACCGAGCCGCCGCGCGATTGCCGGCGTTGCCCGCGCCTTGTCGGGTTGCGCGCCGCCTGTCGCGCCGAGCATCCCGATTGGTGGAATGCCCCCGTCTATGCTTTCGGCGATCCCGATGCGTGGCTCGCCATCGCCGGGCTCGCGCCGGGAAAGCACGGTGCCAACCGCACCGGGCGGCCGTTTACCGGAGATTATGCGGGCGACCTGTTGTTCGAAACGCTCGCCGCCTTCGGGCTCAGCCGCGGCGTCTATGACGGGCGGATCGACGACGGGCTGCGCCTG
>ERZ778017.276-NODE-276-length-78278-cov-276.909157_pt1 | contig 78278 bp, 65 predicted proteins | sample MGYA00375747_ERZ778017 | MGnify/ENA primary metagenome ERZ778017 (study PRJEB29350, sample SAMN05509838) | bioreactor metagenome | biome: bioreactor; material: wastewater | place: South Africa: University of Cape Town | collected 2014-03-17 ... | reverse complement strand
CGAGGTATTCGAACGGTCATTCAAACGAGCTGCACTTCGGAGTTGAATCCGCCGGACAAGGATGTCCAATGGCGTTGTTCCCCAGAGCGCGGCCATTTCAAAAATGGTGGACCAACGGTTGCCCTGAGCTCGTAACTTTTGTATCTCCCTACCCAGTGGCGTTCGACAGCCCACTGCGGAAGAAATCGGTATAACTTTCTTAATAAAGGTCTTGACGGCGTCCGGCGAAATGTCTTCGGAAGCGGGGGTCGCGATATGTTCAAGCACCCTCAGCATTTGGCTTTGGCACCATACTTCCCAAGGTGTGCGCACATTTCGTATTGAGTCACGCACTTTCAATGCGAAGCCGCACTTGATGCACAGCTTACGAGCTGCACCAACGCGCCAGTCACGTTGGTGCGAGCCGCATCGGGTGCAACGGTCAATAAGCCTTGCTCCGTGCATAGGGCAGTGCGTTATTTGTGGAATCCACCATGCTAGCGGCTCGACAAGGATGTCCTCATGCTGCGCGTAACAAATCGGGCACCATCTACGCCTTCCCACGCACGACCCCGATTGATTTCGGCTGAGAATTCCTCGAAGGCGCAACAATGTTCCATACGCAAGACGATCGGCACCGGTCAGTCTCTCCAGACGCTGGACCAGGACCGCCGTCCGACCTGAGTGTGCACAAAAGACAAGCGGATAGAGGTCAATGCTTCTCAGCTGTGGGAGGCCATCGGTGCGCAGGTAAGCGGAGTCATTGCACAACACCTTAGCCAGTTGTTTGGGCGTAACCTGATGAACATCGGCCAGGCGGCAGAAATAGGACACTAACGACTCGACAAGTGGCGTACCCAGGCCGTGCAAATGAAGCGGAGCGAGTATTGATCTCATGACCCAAGGCCACAGGGGTCGCGGTGAGGATTGCGTCGGCCTGGACGTTTATTTCCTCGCTTTCTTAAAACTGCCGTCGGACTTTTGGGAAGTTCGCCCCTTATCCGCGCTTCTCCTGTGTCGATCTCATGCACCAGGCGCTGCATCTGAATTGGTGTATACCTGGCTGCCTCCATGTCCCGCCATTGCAACAAGTCCCTACCTTGGGATAGAGCGGAGAGCTTGGCGCGCTCAAACAACCCGTCCACCTCTCCAAAGACCCCCAAGGTCCAAGCCAAGATGTCCTTTGCATGCCGATCTAACGTGCGCGGCTCTTCAAACCTAAGCGACTTGGAATACATACGTAAAACGGCAAAGAATGCGTCGCAATCATCTTTGATCTCTTCATCGTACCGTCGCAGGTGAATAAGGCGGCAACGTCGATTGAGTTGCGCGCTGTGGTTCCATATCTCAAGCAAGTCATACGTTCCGAAAAGGAAAATGATAATTCCCAGTTTTTCTGCCAAAATCTTTAAGCTTTCAAGATGGTCGGATGGGCTCCGATTTATGTGCGTAAGACACATGCTCTGGGCTTCATCTATGAATATCGCCTGTACGCGCACAGCTTTTGCCAAGTACTCGAATGCGCGCCTGATCTTCGTCTCCGTCATGGAAACCCGAATCGAACTCCAGAACTCCTCACCTAAAAAGGCCAGTTGCTCCGGTGTCATTGCTTTTGCCTGCTGAGTGCCGGCTAGGACGCCCACACGCCTGAAGGGGTCGCCTACCTGATCCAGCAAGCGGCTATGAAAATCTTTCGAAGAAAAATAGCCGCTTTCGGCATTTGCAGCCAAGACAGAAACGAGTGGAATCTGATTTCTCGTTGAGCGTTCATCTATTCGATATGAAGTCCTTTCAAGATGGGTCCTGAGTGTGGACTTTCCCGCGCCGGTGGGTCCAACCACGAATATAAGAGTGCCCCTAGATGCATGCGTGATGCAGACTTGGGCTTCTCGACTCCAGGCTTGGAAATGCGCGTGTTCCAGAGTGCCATTCAACAGCATCGTTTTGACCCCTCTTCTACTTAGCGCGCGAACGAAATGTCGGCATACCGATCCAGGTCAACTGATTCGGTTTGAAGGTGGTTCGAGGCAGGAGGTGGCGGTGTGGCGTAGGTCGTCGCGTCGGCGCTTGCCTTGTCACATGCGGTTGCGGCGGCATGTGAAGTCTCGAGTTGTTCCATACGCCTCGCGATACGTTCGTGGCTTCGGCGCCCCTCGTTGCGAGATGTCCTGCTGTTGCTGCGCACTCTGTAGTGTTCGAAGAAGCGACCTTCCGTTGAGAGAGGCAAGATCGCATTGTGATCACGTGAGTGCGTGACGAACCATGAGCCCTTGCACTTTACGTAAAGAGTGCCTGGATCGGGGTCGAGGCGGGCTTCCTCGAATGCATAGGGACGTCTCATCTCATCCAACTCGTCAGACCAGTACTCCCGATAGCCACAACGAAGCCCCTTATGCTTGCCGAGTTTGATGCTCACAGGCACTGACGTGGCGATGAGAAACGGAAGATCGAGGCATACGGGATGGCCCACCTTGCCGTACTCCAGCTCGCCGCGATTCCACAGGTCGTCGGGACATCCGTCGGCAGCTCCATGCGTCACTTTGTTGAACTCTTCAAATTCAAAGTGCCGGAACTCTCGAATGATGACCTCCAGCTCTAGTCGCGCCGTCGCTCGGCTCTTTTTGGTACCGGAGGCCGATCGGCTGCGCTGATCAGCCCAGGTGTTGCCTGCAAGTCGGTTGGCGATGCGGAAGTTAATCTGTTTCAACGCTGACTCTACGAGGCCGTCGAAGCGAGGCGCACTGGCGGGTCGTGAATACTTGGTCGAGTTGAACCACGCCAGCAGTTGCTCCCAAAGGATCGATCCGTACTCGGATCCTCGATCCTCGAAGAAATACGCAGGTACACGTCCTTGCCGCTTGGCCATGTCTCGAAACGCTAGGGATACCCCGAATCGATCGGACCTGCCAAAACCGAGCCACGCGCCTAAGGCGCGAGTTGTTGCTTCGTCGTAAAAAACGTAGAACCATGGCGGCTCACAAAATTGAGCTAGCTCAAAGTTGCTCCAGGCACGTGCATCAAACTGCGTACTGTCAATGTGGCCAATCAGGCCGGGGATCTCGCAACGAAGCGTCGCGTATTCGGCAGATCCGGGTGGGCGAGTGGAGTGGTAGCCACGTATGCCAAGGCGACCATAGGCAACTTTCTCGGGCGCGATTTTTGCGCATCTCTCCCGTAACGTGCTCTTGGAAATTTTTGGTACGTCCTGATCTGCACAGGCATTGTCTACATGGCCTAGAAGCTGCGATTTGTCTTTGCAAATGCCGGAGATCCAATGCGTCTCGATTACGTCCTCAATGATTTTCTCCTGTTCCGGCGTCAAACGCGGCACGCGATTTCCGCGTGCTGAGAATCGCGGTAAGCATGCAGCCAGAGGATGAGTACCTAGAGGAGGGGCGTCAGAGAGTCGCTGTAGATAGCGGTATTCATTCCGGGTGGGTTTCCTCACCCCAGCAAGCACTTCCTGGATTCCGGAGTAGATCACGTTCGCGTGCTTGAGCTCGTTGGGCGTCGCGCGGAGCAATGCCGCGAGATCCGTTTTGCTACCGTCGTCGGGTGTAGAACGATATGTCTGCAAAAGGTGCGCTTGAAATTCTTCGGCCTGTGCGCGATCTCTGAATACTCGGAACGAGTCCTGCTGAGATAGGAGCTGTGCCTTCAAGGCGCCAAAGATCTGGGAGCTTGCCAGTAGCTGATAGATCGCGGCTGGCTCTGGCCCGCGCTTGGAGTTACAGAGCTCGTGGATGGTCGGTGCCCCATGCAACTTCTCTAAGACACGTTGGCAGGTGTCGCCCGGAAGTACTGCGGAGTGACCGAGCTGCAAAGCGTGGAGAAATTCGAGGTTGGCCAAGTAACGTGGTGCGGTGTCGTCCGCTACGTAGATTTCATGAGGCAGACCCAGCTTCTCGGCTGCTGCCGTGGCCGGCACATATCGGGGGATGCCTCCCGAATAGCTCCACTCTTCGGGTTTGTCGGCTATGTTCCTCTCCAGCTTGTCAAATGTTTTGCACTGAACCAGGGCTGGCCCATCTCTCCGTAGCACCAGGAAGTCGGGTGTGTAGTTAGCGACATGGGTGCCTTTGGCGCCCTTGTCGCGCCGAAGCTGGAGCGGCATGGGTTGGTCCCATACCTCCAGAACGTCGAGGGATAGCTCCGACTCGTAGACAAACAGCGCTTCGCAGGTGCGGCTTTCAGCCTGGACCGTCAGGCCGATTCCTTTGCTGGGGATGCGGGCACACACGTTCCCGCGGGCTGCCTCGCCAACACGTCGCGCAGGCGGCCCAGCGCGAACGGCTGAGATGTACTCCACGGCCGCGTCGCACAGCTTGGTGCGCCTGCAATAGGCTGCAAATTCGGTCGAGCTGAGCATGCTTTTTTGCAGCACGCACCTGCCCGTGCCGCCGAAGGTCGGCAGTTGAACATTCCCGCGACGGAGAGTAAGGTCACTACGTCAGGGCACAAATCTGACGCTTTTGCAAAAAGCCCGAGTCACCAGCTTGGGCTTTTTTGTGGCCGCTACTTTGACCGCATCTTGGTCGGCGACAGCGTCTAGGCGCTAGCTGGCCTCCTCTTTGGTCATGGCTCCTTGCGTTGAGGGGCGAGGCGGCTCCGGCCGCTCGGTGAGCAGGTTCTGGATGTCCGCTAGTCGAGCGAGAAGGCAGCGGCTTCCCAGACGGTAAAGGGGCACCGGCAAGGTCCCGCACTGATCGCCCTGCCGCGCGGCTCCAGCTGATGGGTAGCTCAGGAGGATGGCGACTTGCCACGTCGTCATGAGGGGCGTTGCTCCAAACGCGCCAAAAACTCAGCGACCGCACGAGCGGTAGCAAACCATCCCCGTCGCATGGGCAGCTGGAACATAGGGATGGCGAGATTTCCGCGCGCTCGCGCTTTTCGAACGGCCTGAACGGTGGGATAGCGCAAGAGCCGGGCGAGATCGGTCTGCGTGAGGAGCGCGCCGAAATCTTCACGCAGGCCATCCTCAATCCGCTGGACAGATTGTTCGACGGTCGCCTGCGGTTCAATATCCGGCATAAGTGTCGCGGAGTCCCCGTAAGTCTCGCGGAGTATCGCGCAAGGCATACGCGATGCGGTGTGTCAATTTTGGGCTCTTTGGAGTGGGGACATCTGACCCATGCGCCGTAGCCTGTTCGACGCCGTCCGGAAGGTCACTGGCGACCCTCGAGACGTGACCCAAGACGTGAAGCGGTTACGGACCACCGCTTGGCTTAACCATGCGTGCACTCGAGCGGGGTGTGCGTCTTGGTCAGAGTTCGACAAGATGTATGTGGAACGAGGGCGGAGTCGATCGAACTTAGGGGAGAAGTGGCGAAAGGGGATCGTCGAACCTAGACGTTACTCGGCCGAGAAGCTGAATGAGCGACTTCCTGGAACCTTGGCCGTGTTCGAATCGCCGCTGTGGGTACTGCTTGAGAACCGCCCCTTCAGCAAGCCAGAAATTGGAAGGATCATGAGTGACTATCGTCCTGTAGAGGCGAGCGACCTCCCCTTCTTCTGGCTGTTCCCGGAGGACGAGGCGCGCTGGAAGCAAGGGCGCTGCGCTCCAACCTTGACCATGCGCGACACGGGAGGTTTGGTCCATCGCGGAGACATGTGGGGGTTCACAGCGCTCTTGTGGACGATGCGATACGCAGAAGCCGATGGAGACCAAGAGCTACATCATCGAGCCTCTGAGGATATGTACCGAGCTATGCCGATGGCTCTCCGAGAGCCGTGGCTGGCCGATCTTGCAACTGCATTGTTCGAACTCACAGAAGCAATCCGGGCGCGAAGCTTGTACTCCTTCTTCCTTTTTGACGTTGACTTCGATGTCGTCAAACGACAGGCCACGGATCCAACTTATGAGCCAGTTCGAGAGCTTCGGCCCAGGGACCCCGTCACCGGACGCTTTCTGGAGGTGGAGGATCCAGTACTGCCTGCCCATGTAATTCCGGGCAAGGAGCGAGCTCTCAGCTCGATCAAGACCTAGGCAGCCGCCTCATCCGCATGCTACCTGGCTCGTCATTGATGCCGCTTCCAGTTGACCGATACATCCCTAACCCCGGCTGTTCGGCGGTCAATCATTCGTCTGTGTAGTAGGGTCCGGCCCAGGGACGTCGTCCTTTTGGGCATACGCACGAACGAAGGCAAGCACAACTTCGGGATCGTTCATGAACGCTTCGGCCGGCGATCGCGCAACAGCTTCGTCGGCGCAAGAAGGAATGACGTGGGCGCGCAAAAAGTTCGCAGCCGCTTCCGGATCTGATGGTATAGGCCCTAGCTTCCCCGTCCGGAACGCGACCACGCGTCGGCTGAGGGACCGAAAGGGCTGGTAGAGCCAGAGGGTGCGGTGCCATCCGCTGGGGTCTTCGGTCACTGTCCACCCCGGCCACTTAGCCATGGCGGCGAGTAGTTCGGCGACTTCCGGCCGTAACCGCCCGACGTGATCGAATTGGAAATCTGGATAGCGGAACGCCCGCTCCTCCTCGCACCAGACTCCTAGCAACTTGCCTTCGTCGCGCTTTTCCTTGGCCCACTGCGAGTCAGCTGGCGGTGACATGCCCAACCTCGCTGCAATCTCGGTGGCCGTCGGCCAGCCTTTGGCCAACGACGAGGCCCGGCGAGCCTCAGCAGGGTTGAGTTGGGGAGCCATGGGCACACTCCATGGGATGCTCGGAGGGAGTATAGGCCCACGACAAGCGCCTTCTTCCGGACGTACAGCCCGACTGGGGCCTCAATCCATATGCGTTGTCAGGTTATGTAATCCCGAAGCGCATAATTTCTGCCAAAGCGGTCGGTCTGCTGACACTTTATGCTTGCCGGCAGCGACAGTTATTTAGAATTTGTCCAGCCGTCACGCGCCTCGTGACGCGATGGCGCCGCTGCGTGTCTGCCGCGTTCGTCTATGCTTCGCGGATGCCCGCGCCTGCCGTTGCTGTCGAAGAAAAACCGCTTGCCGCCACGGTGCGGGTGATCGCCCATCGCGGCGCCAGCGCGTACCTGCCGGAGCACACGCTGGCGGCGTATGCGCGGGCGATCGCCGACGGCGCCGACTTCATCGAGCCGGACCTGGTGATGACGAAGGACGGCGTGCTGCTGGCGCGCCACGAGAACGAGATCGGCGGCACCACCGACGTGGCCGGGCATCCGGAGTTCGCCGCGCGCAGGACCCGCAAGAGCATCGACGGCGAGGCGGTGGACGGCTGGTTCAGCGAGGACTTCAGCCTGGCCGAACTGCAGACGCTGCGCGCGCGCGAGCGGCTGCCGCAACTGCGCGGCACGCGGCACGACGGCCAGTTCCCGCTCGCCACGCTGGAGGAGATCATCGATCTCGTCGCCGCCGGGTCGGCCGCGTGCGGGCGGATCATCGGGCTCATTCCGGAGATCAAGCACGGCACGTATTTCCGCGGCATCGGCCTGCCGCTGGAGGACAGGCTGCTGGTCACGCTGGCCGCGCACGACTACACCCGCGCGGCGCCGGTGGAGATCCAGTCGTTCGAGGTCGCCAACCTGAAATACCTGCGCGGCAGGCTCGCCGGCGCCGCGCACGGCAACATCCGCCTGCTGCAACTGCTCGGCGAGGCGCCGGAGCAGCCCTACGACGTGGCCGCCGCGGGCGGCCGGCTGACTTACGCGCAGATGATGGCGCCGGCCGGGCTGCGCGAGATCGCCGCGTATGCGGATGCGATCGGGCCGAACCTGCGCGCGATCATCCCGCTGGAGTTCGGCGGCACGCTCGGCGCACCCACCGCGCTGGTGCGCGACGCGCACGCCGCCGGGCTGGAAGTGCATCCGTACACCTTCCGCCCCGAGAACCATTTCCTGCCGCGCGGGCTGTGGCAGGGCACCGACCCGCGCCAGGTCAACCAGGCCGGTTCCATCGCCGAGATCCGCGCCTATCTGGCCACCGGCATCGATGCGTTCTTCACCGACGATCCGGCGATCGGGCGCAAGGCGCTCGACCGCGGGAGTGAGTGAAGAGGGAGCCACGCAAGGCCGGCTGCCCCTGGCATTTCAGTTCTCCTCGCGTTTCCCGCTCAGCTTTTCCCGATCCGGAAGTCCTGCTTCGCCACCGGCTTGCCGTCGAGCGAGATCTCGACGCGGTACTTGCCTTCCGGCCACAGGTCGGGGTTCTGCACCTTGAACGTGGTGATGGCGGGGCCGTCGGTGGCGATCGACTGGCTGATGCTGCTGACCAGCTGGCCCTGGCCTTCCAGGTAGCTCCACTTCGCGTTGAGCGTGGCGCCGCCGGTGCTGCCCTCGGTGGCGACGCTGGCGTAGAGGATCTTGTCGTTGGTGGCGAAGCTGTCGCTGGCGCGAGTCACCTGGTGCTCGGCGTTCACCGCGCTGCCCAGGGTCAGCCTGGCCACCGTGAGCGGCGCGCTTGCCGCGCTGCCGGCGCTGGCCGGGGCGGCCGCGGTGCCGGTCGTCGCCGGTGTCGGCGCGGCCGGGGCGGTGCTGGCCGCTGCCGGCGCAGTAGCTGGCGGGGCCGGCTCGTGCTTGCCGCAGCCGCCGAGCCACAGCAGGCTGCCCAGTACGGCGCCGTACAGCGCGAGGGAAGGCATGGATCGTGTCATGGGAACTCCAGTGTCGATGGCGTGGCGGATGCCGTTGCATGGCCTTGGGGTCAGGGCACCGAGGCTAGCGCCGCCGATCTGAAGCCGCGATTACCGGAGGAAGCCGCCGCTGCCGGATGTTCACGCGGCGCCGACGCGCGCGTCGGCCGCTACTGGCGCACCGTGCGCGGATTGCCCGGCGTGGCCGGCGTGCTGCTGCGGAACGGGTTGATGTCCAGCCCGCCGCGGCGGGTGTAGCGCGCGTACACGCTGAGCTGCTGCGGCGCGCAGCGCTGCATCAGGTCGACGAAGATGCGCTCCACGCACTGCTCGTGGAATTCGTTGTGGGTGCGGAACGAGACCAGGTAGCGCAGCAACCCGGCGTGGTCGATCGGCGCGCCGCGATAGGCGATCTGCACGCTGCCCCAGTCGGGCTGGCCGGTGACCGGGCAATTCGAGCGCAGCAGGTGCGAGAGCACGGTTTCCGCCACCGGCGTGGCGGCGGTGTCGGCCTGCAGGAAATCGGCCTGCGGCGGGCCGTAGTGGTCGATCGCGATGTCCTGCGCATCGAGCAGGAGGCCATCCAGGTCGACGACGGGAAGCGCGTCGGCACGCGCGTCGCGCAAGTGCACGCCGACCACCGCGCCGGCCGCGGCGGAAAGGTCGTGCAGCAGGGTGGCGGCCAGCGTGGCGGCGTCGGCGATGCGCTCCTGCGCGAAGCCGTTCAGGTACAGCTTGAACGACTTCGATTCGATGATGTGCGGCGACGCCGCCGGCACGCGGAACTCGGCCAGCGCCACCTGCGGCTTGCCGCGCAGGTCCAGCCACGACAGCTCGTAGGCGTTCCAGATGTCCACGCCGTGGAACGGCAGGGCTTCGGCCACGCCGATCTCCGCGCGCTTGTCCGCGCGCGGGATCGGGAACAACAGGCGCGGATCGTAACGGTCGGCGTAGGCGGTGTCCTTGCCGAGCGGGGAGTGTTCGGGGCTGCTCATGCGGTGCAGTTTAGCTGCCTTGCCTCCCGTGCATCGTGCAGGGGCGGTCAAGAGCGCCCGCTCACCGCCCGGCGGCAGCGGAGAGCGCGCTTTGCGCGCTACACGTTGACCATATGCATCATCGAGACAGCGTAGCGGGTGCCGGTGGCGGCATCGGGCGGAAATGCCGCGTCGATTGCGGCTAGCTCGGCCGGGCTGAGCCGCACGTCGAGTGCGCCGAGGTTTTCGTCCAGGCGCGTGCGTCGGCGGGTGCCCGGAATCGCCAGCACATCGTCGCCCTGCGCCAGCACCCAGGCCAGCGCCAACTGTGCGGGTGAGCAACCCCTGTCGGCGGCCAGCGCCTTCACCTGCTCGACCAGCTGCAGGTTGCGGCTGAAGTTGTCGCCCATGAAGCGTGGGCTGCTGCGGCGATAGTCGTCGGCGTCGAAATCGTCCGGCGAACGGATCGCGCCGGTAAGGAAGCCACGACCCAGCGGCGAATAGGCGACCAGGCTGACGCCGAGCTTGCGGCAGGCGTCGAGCATGCCGTTGCTTTGCGGGTCGCGCGTCCACAGCGAGAGCTCGCTCTGCAGCGCCGCGATCGGGTGCACCTTGCACGCGCGTTCCAAGGTGGCGCCGGAGGCCTCGCTCAGGCCGAGGTAACGCACCTTGCCTGCACCGACCAGTTCGGCCATCGCGCCGACGGTCTCCTCGATTGGTACGTTCGGGTCGACGCGGTGCTGGTAGTACAGGTCGATGGTGTCGATGCCGAGCCTTTTCAGGCTGGCCTCGCAGGCCGCGTGCACGTACTCCGGACGGCCGTTGACGCCGCGTGCCTGCGGATTGTCCGGATCGCGCACGATGCCGAACTTGGTGGCGATGAAGGCCTGCTCGCGGCGCCCCTTGATCGCCTTGCCCACCAGCACTTCGTTGGTGTGCGGGCCGTACATGTCGGCGGTGTCGAGCAGGTTGAGGCCGCGATCCAGCGCGTGCCGGATGGTGGCGATCGATTCGGCGTCGTCATGGGCGCCGTAGAACGCGCTCATGCCCATGCAACCGAGGCCGAGCGCGGAAACGTCCGGTCCGGGCTTCCCGTGGATGGTCTTGCCGAGTGTACGGATCTGCATGGTTCGTTGGCTCTGGTGGGTGAAGGTGAGAGCATGGTGCGCCGTGACGGGTACACGATAAATACTCAATAATGGCTATCACCATTCCATATGGAACAACAATCATCGTGGACCGTATCGAAGCCATGCGGCTGTATACGCGGATCGTCGAGCTCTCCAGTTTCACCGCCGCGGCGGACGACATGAACCTGCCGCGCGCCACCGTCACCCACGCGATCAAGCGGCTGGAGGCGAGGCTCGGCGCGCAGCTGCTGCAGCGGACCACCCGCTGCGTACGCACCACCCGCGACGGTGAAACCTATTACGGCCACTGCCTGCGGCTGCTGGCCGACATGGACGAAGTCGAGGCCGACTTCCGCGAGGCGCTGGTGCAACCGAAGGGCCGCCTGCGCATCGACCTGCCGGCTTCGCTGGCGCGTCTGCTGGTGATTCCGGCGCTGCCGGATTTCTTCGCGCGCTTTCCGCGGATCGAACTGGACATCGGCACCGGCGACCGCTTCGTCGACCTGCTGCGCGAGGGCGTGGATTGCGTGCTGCGCATCGGCGAGCTGGGCGACTCCGGCATGGTCGGCCGGCGTGTCGCGATGCTCGAGCAAGTCAGCGTGGCCAGCGCGGACTACGTGCGCCGGCACGGCATGCCTGAATCGCTGGCTGCGCTGCATGACGGGCACCTCGCGGTGAACTGGTCCTCGCCGACAACGCATCGTGCCGAGCCGCTGGAATTCATGGTCGGCCGCAGGCGGCGCGAAGTGACCCTGCCGGGGCGTGTGACCGTCAGTGGCATCGATGCCTATCTCGGCTGCTGCGAAGCGGGGCTGGGTATCGCGCAGATGACGCGCTACCGCGTCGCCGACGGGCTGAAGCGTGGAAGTCTGCGCGAGATCCTGCCGGCTTCTCCGCCACCGTCGCTGCCGATGACGGTGCTGTATCCGCAGCAGCGGCAGATGCCGGCGCGTCTGCGCGTGTTCGTCGACTGGCTGGTCGAACTGGCCGGCGGGCAACGTTGAGGCGGCCGCCTCAGGAGGCGCGCGGCGGGCCGGGGCGCGGCGCGCTGGTGCCGAGGGTGTCGCTGGTCAGCGGCGCACCGGCGCTGAGCAGGGCGCCGCGCTGTTCGGCCAGCGGCAGGCGCAGCATGCAATCTTCCAGCGCGGCCAGTTTCCGGAACACCGGCAGCGCCTGTACCTGCGCCACCAGCGCGGCGCTCAGTGGCCAGCGTTCGGCATCGATCGCGTAGCGCACGAACGCGGCGGTGCGGAAGAAGCTGGCGATGGCGATGTCGGCGATCGACAGCGTGCCGAACACGAAGCCGTCATCCGGCAGCTGCTGTTCCAGATAGTCGAGCGCGGCGGGAATCTCGACCTCGCGCGCATGCTGCACCACCGCCTCGTTCGGTGCCTCGCCGAAGATGTGGCGCTTGATCGCCAGCTGGTAGAACAGCCGCTGGATCAGCGCATCGGCCAGCCGGGTGTCGGCGTACTCCTCCAGCCAGCGCGCGCGGGCGCGGTCGGCGATGTCGTGCGGGTAGAGCGACGGCGTGGGCTGCCGGTCCTCCAGGTACTGGCAGATCACCGAGGAGTCGTTGAGCACCAGCTCGCCGTCGAGCAGCACCGGGATGCGCCGCAGCGGATTGAGCCGGGTGAACTCGTCGTTGCCGACGAACGGCGCGATCGGGTCGACCTCGTATTCCAGCCCCTTCAGCTCCAGGCACACCAGCACCTTGCGTACGTAGGGCGAGAGGTAGTTGCCGATGACTCTGAGGCGCTGCGGCATGGGGCGGCTCCGGGGGCACGGAAGAGCGCAGCGTGCGATGGCCGGCGCGTGCGCGTCAAGCGCAGGGCGTGACGGACCATGCGTCGGCGCACGGGGTGCGATCGGGACCAATGGCAGGGGTGCCATTGGTCATGCCCGCGCTAGCATTGGGTATATGAGTGAGTCCGCGCCAGGGTCGGCAACCGCAGAAATCCGCTTTCGCAGGGGAAACGCGACATGAGTTTGAAAACCGGCAATTCGCGCGTGCTTGGCGCGCTGGTCATGGGTGCCTTGTCGGCCGGCGCCGCGGCGCAGGCGCGCACGCTGAGCGCCGACGACTACGCGCGGGCGGAGCGCTTCATGAGCTACAACACCGTGCCGCTGGTCGACCACGCGGTGCAGAAGGTCCAGTGGCTGGACGACGGCCACTTCTGGTACGTCGACCATGACGCCAGCGGCGACCACTTCGTGCGGATGGACGCCGCCAGCGGCAAGACCGCGCCGCTGTTCGACCAGGCGAAGCTGGCCGCCGCGCTGGGCCAGGCCGGTGGCAAGCCGGTGGATGCGATGAAGCTGCCGGTCAACGGCTACGAGGCGCGCCCCGACGGGAAGCTCGACATTGCCGTGCGCGGCAAGCATTACGTGTGCGACCTTGCCGCCGCCGAAGCGAACTGCGTCGACCGCGCCGCGCTGGTGAAGACCGGCAAGGAGCCGGGGGCGCTGTCGCCGGACAAGAAGAGCGAGGCATTCATCCGCGACTGGAACCTGTGGCTGCGCGACGTCGCCAGCGGCAAGGAAACCCAGCTCACCACCGACGGCGTCGAGAACTTCGGCTACGCCACCGACAACGCCGGCTGGAAGCACACCGACAACGCGATCGTGGAGTGGTCGCCGGATTCGAAGCGGATCGCCACCTTCCAGCAGGACCAGCGCAAGACCGGCGAGATGTACCTGGTCAGCACCAACGTCGGCCATCCGAAGCTGGAGAAGTGGAAGTACCCGCTGGTCGGCGACAAGGACGTGACGATGATCGAGCGCGTGATCGTCGACGTCGCCGCGAAGAAGGTCACGCGCCTGCAGATGCCGCCGGACCAGCACCGCTCCAGCCTGTGCGACGACGTCAGCTGCGGCCCCGACGGCGGCTGGGACGACGTGAAGTGGGCGGCCGACGGCAAGACCCTCGCCTTCGTCTCCACCTCGCGCGACCACAAGCACGAATGGTTTCGCATCGCCGACGCGAGCACCGGCAAGGTGCGCACGGTGTTCGAGGAAGCCGTGCCGACCTACTACGAGAGCGGCAACGGCGCGGTGAACTGGCGCTACCTGCCCGAGACCCACGAGGCGATCTGGTTCAGCGAACGCAACAACTGGGGCAACCTGTACCTGTACGACCTGAAGACCGGCAAGCTCAAGCGTGCGATCACCAAGGGCGAGGGCAACGTCACCGAGGTGCTGAAGGTCGATCCGAAGACGCGCACCGTGTGGTTCCGCGGCGTCGGCCGCACGGCGGGCGTGAACCCGTACTACCAGCAGTTCTTCAAGGTCGGCCTGGACGGCGGCAAGCCGGTGCTGCTGACGCCGGAAGCGGCCGACCACACCGTCACGCTGTCGCCGGACGGCAAGTCCTTCGTCGATGCGTACTCCACCCCGACCACGCCGCCGGTTACCGTGCTGCGCAGTTCGCACGACGGCCGCAACCTGGCGAACGTGGCCACCGCCGACATCTCGCGCCTGAAGGCTGCAGGCTGGGTGCCGCCGATCCCGTTCACGGTGAAGGGGCGCGACGGCAAGACCGACCTGTACGGCATGATGTTCAAGCCGACGAACTTCGATCCGTCGAAGAAGTATCCGGTCATCGACTACATCTACCCCGGCCCGCAGACCGGTTCGGTGCGCGGACGCAGTTTCTCCGCCGCGCGTGCCGACCACCAGGCGATGGCCGAACTCGGATTCATCGTGATCGCGCTCGACGGCATGGGCACGCCGTGGCGTTCGAAAGCGTTCCACGACGCCTACTTCGAGCACGTCGAGGACAACACCCTGCCCGACCAGGTGCTGGGCCTGAAGGAACTCGGCAAGAAGTATCCGTGGATCGACCTTGAGCGCGTCGGCATCTGGGGCCACTCCGGCGGCGGCAACGCCACCGCGGCGGCGATGTTCCACTACCCGGACTTCTTCAAGGTCGGCTGGGCCGAAAGCGGCAACCACGACAACCGCAACTACGAGGACGACTGGGCCGAGAAGTGGCAGGGCCTGCTGGTCACCGACCAGGACGGCAAGACCAACTACGACGCCCAGGCCAACCAGAGCTTCGCCAAGAACCTCAAGGGCCGGCTGATGCTGGTGCACGGCACCATGGACGACAACGTGCCGCCCTACCAGACCCTCTTGGTGGCCGACGCGCTGATCAAGGCGAACAAGGATTTCGACCTGCTGCTGATCCCGAACGTCCACCACGGCTACGCCGAAGCCACCCCGTACGCCACCCGCCGGCGCTGGGACTACTTCGTGCAGTACCTTGCCGGCAACACGCCGCCGCACGAGTACCAGCTGAAGGCGTGGCCCTGGCGCTGAGCGGCACCTTGGCGATGCGCCGGTCCATTCGGCGCATCGCCTGCCGGGGTGGCGCGTAGCCGGTTAGCCTGTCCCACCGCTGTCCGCTGGATCGCCGCTTGCTCCGCGAGACGTTCTGCAACGAACGCCCGCGGATGTTCCAGTCAGCGCAGCTTCGTCGACTTGGCGACGCCCTTGGCGATCGCTTCGTCGAGCAGCTTGCGGATCTGCTGACTGGCTTGGCTGGAGGCCTCCTGCTGGCGCTTGCCCAGCGCTTCCTGTTGCGCGCCGAGCGCTTCCTGCTGCTTGCCCAGTTCGGCCTGCTGCCGGCCCAGCTCCTGCTGTTGCTGACTGAGCTTTGCCTGCTGCCGATCGAGTTCCTGCGCGCTGGCTTCCAGCTTGGCGCGGCTCGCCTGTATTTCAGCGGCGTGCTCGCGCTGGCCGGATTGCGCGGCGAGCAGGGCTTGCCGGCCGGCCAGCATGGCGCGCTGCCCGGCGAGCTGCCCTTGCCTGGCGCCCAGCGCGCCTTGCTGCGCGCCCAGGGCCCCCTGTTTGCCGCCGAGCGCACCTTGCTTGCCGCCCAGTTCGCCTTGCTGCCTGGCCAGGGCGTCGACCGGCGCGTAGGCGGCCTTGGCGCGCTGCACGTAGGCGGGGTCGTCGATCAGCCAGGCCTTGTCGCCACGGCGAAACCATATGGTGGGCTTGCCGTCCCGCTGCAGGCGCTTCGCGGCGGCGAGGTCGACGTCGCTGCCGTTGACGATGGCCGCATCGCCATCGAGCAGCGCGAAGCCTTCGCCGGCGTCGGTATGGATGGCGACGTTGGCGTAGTGGACGCGCAGGCCACTGGCGTCGTGCGGCGGGGCCGGTGGCAGCGGTGGTGCCGGCGGCGGCGCGGGCGGGGCGGGTGCGGCTGGCGCGGCGGGCAGGGCGGGGAGCGCTGCCGCTGGAGGGGCCGGCGGCGGTGGCGGCGGTGGCGGCAGCAGGCTTGCCTGCGTGGAAGCCTGCGTGGCGGGAGTGCTGTTCGCGCCGGCGGTTGTCACGCGATAGGGCAGCACGCCGACCAGGGCGATCGCTGCGACGAGCAGCCAGCCGCGCAGGCGCGACGGCGGCGGATTCACGGTTTGCTGCAGCATGGTCAGTCGCCTCTTCAGGTTGTGGAACGACGGGGAAGCGCCGGCGAGGCCGGCGTGCATCGGCTGCGCCACGCCGAGGCGCAGCAGCAGGCGGCCGTAGTCCTGCGGCGCGGTGCAATCCTGCTGGATGACCTGCGCGTCGCAGGCGGATTCGCGGTTGAGCGCGTACTCGCGCATCGCCCAGCGCACCAGCGGGTGGAAGCAGTACAGGCATTGCGCCAGCGCCGGCACCCAGGCCAGCCACAGGTCGCCACGGCGCAGGTGGGCCAGCTCGTGCGCCAGCGCCATCGCCGCCTCGTCGGCGCTGAGCGCATGGCCGGCGGGCAGCAGCACGATGGGGCGCCACAGGCCGGTCACCTGCGGCGAGACGATGGCGTCGGAGACGCGCAGGCGCGGGCAGCGGCGCAAGCCGAGCCGCTGCGCCTGGCGCGCGCACAGCGCGTGCAGCGTGGCATCGCGCAAGGGTTGCGATGCGACCAGCACGCGTCGTGCCTGCCGCCACTGGCGCAGCGCGAGCAGCGCCTGCAGCAGCACGACGGCCAGCCACGCCAGGGCGATGCCGCTGCGCCAGGACAGCGTCGGTGTGGCCGGCGGAGCGACCGAGGGCAGTGCGGCGTCGGCAGTCGTCGCCGCGGCGAAGAACGCCACGGATGGCGTGGCCGGCGCGGCGGCTTCCAGCGGAGCGGGCGACAGCAACGGCAGCTCCAGCGGCGCGTGCCACAGCAGGCCGAGCAACAGCTGCGCGCCGACCAGCCACCACAGCATGCAGCGCATCGCCGCCGACAGGCGCGGCCACAGGCGGCCAAGCAGATAGACGATGCCGATCAGCAGGGCAGCCTGGATGGACGTCCAAACCAGTCTCGTGAGCAAGATGTCGGCGACACGGTCGAGTGCGCTCATTTCACGACTCCTTGCGCCTGGATTGCAGCTGCGCCACCAGCGCCTCGAGCTCGGCCAGTTCGGTGTCGGAGACTTCGGCGCGCTCCGACATCCAGGCCACGAACGGCGACACCGAGCCGCTCAGCGTCTTCTCGACGAAGCTGCCCACGGCGCTGCGCATCGCCTCGCCCGGGCCGGTGGCGATGCTGTAGCGGAACACGCCTTTCGATTGCGGTCCTTTCAGCTGCCGCCGCTTCAGATAGCCCTTGCCGCGCAGCCGTTCCATCATGGTCAGCACGGTGGAGCGGGCCAGTCCGCGCGGCTCGCCGAAACTCGCCGCCACTTCGCCCACCGAGGTGGCGCCGCTTTCGTCGATGTGCTGCAGCAGCGCCAGTTCCTGGTCGCCGATGGAGGGTTTGCGCATGGTCGGGACACCGTGTGACTACAGTTGTAGGCAACTTACGCCATGCCTACACGTGTAGTCAACAGGCCTTCCGGCATATCGCTCAGAACGCCATGTCGAACGCCACCTCGCCCTGCACCCCGACCTGGTAGGCCGACACGCGACGCTCGAAGAAGTTGGCCAGTTCCTGCACGTCCTGCAGGTCCATGAAGTCGAACGGGTTCTTCGCGCCGTATTTTTTCGGCAGATCGAGCTGGGCCAGGCGCTGGTCGGCGCAGTACTCGAGGTACTGGCGCATGTCCTTCACCGACATGCCGGCCACGCCGCCGGACAGCACGTCTTCGGCGAACTGGGTCTCGCAGGCGATCGCGTCTTCGATCATCTCCTCGACCTGCGCGCGCATCGCCTCGTCGAACAGCTCCGGCTCCTGCGCGCGCACGGTGCGCACCACCTCGAAGGCGAACGCCATGTGCCCGCTCTCGTCGCGGAATACCCAGTTGGTGCCGGCAGCCAGGCCGTGCAGCAGACCGCGCGAGCGCAGGTAGTAGACGTAGGCGAACGCGGCGTAGAAGAACAGGCCTTCGATGCAGGCGGCGAAGCAGATCAGGTTGAGCAGGAACTGGCGGCGGTGCTCGCGCGTTTCCAGCCGGCGCAGATCCTGGATCGAGTCGATCCACTTGAAGCAGAACGCGCCTTTCTGGCGGATCGACGGGATCGCCTCGATCGCCGCGAACGCGGCGTTGCGCTCGGCCGGGTCGGGAATGTAGGTGTCCAGCAGGGTGAGGTAGAACTGCACGTGCAGCGCCTCCTCGTACAACTGGCGCGACAGGTACATGCGCGCTTCCGGCGCGTTGATGTGCTGGTACAGGTTCAGCACCAGGTTGTTCGACACGATGGTGTCGCCGGTGGCGAAGAACGCCACCAGCCGCCGGATCAGGTGGCGGTCGGCGGCGGACATTTTGGTGTCGAGGTCGCGCGTGTCCATCGAGAAATCCACCTCCTCGACGGTCCAGGTGTTCTTGATCGCGTTGCGGTACATCTCGTAGAAGCCGGGGTAGCGCATCGGGCGCAGGGTGAGCTCGAAGCCGGGATCGAGGATGTGGGCGTTGCGGACAGGTTGAGCGGACATGGATGACCTCAAGATGATTTGCAGGAGCGCACCGCCGTGCGCGATGGGCGTCACGGCAATGCGATTCGCGCACGGCGGTGCGCTCCGCAGGCAGGATTACTGGCAGGCCTCGCAGTACTCGGGGTTCTCCAGCGAGCAGACGACCGCCGCATTGGCCTGCGCCTGGTCCGTGGCCGCCGACACCGTGGTCTTGGCGATCCTCGTCGCCGGCCGCGAGCGCAGGTAGTAGGTGGTCTTGATGCCGGCCTTCCACGCGTACATGTACATCGAGCTCAGCTGGCCGATGTTCGGGTTCTCCATGAACAGGTTCAGCGACTGGCTCTGGTCGATGTATGCGCCGCGGGCGGCGGCGAGGTCGATCAGCGCCTTCTGCGGCAGCTCCCATACGGTGCGGTAGATGGCGCGCAGCCGTTCGGGGATCGCGGCGATGCCCTGGATCGAGCCTTCCGCCAGCTTGATCGCGTCGCGCACTTTAGGTGTCCACAAGCCCAGCGTCTTCAGTTCGTCGGCAAGGTGGCGGTTCACCTGCAGGAAATCGCCGGACAGCGTCTCGCGCTTGAACAGGTTGCTGACCTGCGGCTCGATGCATTCGTAGCAGCCGGCGATCGAGGCGATGGTGGCGGTGGGTGCGATCGCGATCAGCAGGGAATTGCGCAGGCCGTGCTGCCGGATCCGTTCGCGCAGCGCATCCCAGCGTGCCGTGTCGTGCGGCTTGGCGTCCGGCCAGTGGTCGAACTGCAGTTCGCCATTGGCGGCGCGGCTTTCGTCGAACCCCGGGTGCGCGCCGTCGGCCTCGGCCAGTTCGCACGACTGCGACAACGCGTGGAAATAGATGTCCTCGGCGATGCGGCTGGACAGCGCGAGCGCCTCGGCCGAGTCGAACGGCAGCCGCAGCTTGAAGAACACGTCCTGCAGGCCCATCACGCCCAGCCCGACCGGGCGCCACTTCATGTTCGCGGTGCGCGCGGTCCCGATCGGGTAGTAGTTGAGGTCGATCACCCGGTTGAGCTGGCGCACCGCGGTGCGCACGGTGGCGGCGAGCCGGCCGAAGTCGAACGCGCCGCCCGCCACGTGCCGCGCCAGGTTCACCGAGCCAAGGTTGCACACCGCCGTCTCGGTCGCCGAGCTCACTTCCAGGATCTCGGTGCACAGGTTGGACAGGTGGATCACGTTTTCCGGTCTGGCCGTCTGGTTGCTGGTGGCGTTGCAGCGGTCCTTGAACGTCATCCAGCCGTTGCCGGTCTGTGCCAGCGTGCGCATCATCCGCGCGTACAGCTCGCGCGCCTTCACCGTCTTCACCGCCAGGCCGGCGGTTTCCGCTTCGTGGTAGGCACGCTCGAACGCTCCGCCCCAGTAGTCGACCAGATGCGGCACGATCTTCGGGTCGAACAGCGACCACTCTCCGTCGTTCTCGACCCGGCGCATGAATTCGTCGGGGATCCAGTTGGCGATGTTGAGGTTGTGCGCGCGGCGCGCGTCGTCGCCGGTGTTGTCGCGCAGTTCGAGGAAGTCCTCGATGTCGGCGTGCCACGATTCCAGGTAGACGCAGGCCGCGCCCTTGCGCTTGCCGCCCTGGTTCACCGCGGCGACCGAGGCGTCCAGCGTCTTCAGCCACGGCACCAGGCCGTTGGAATGGCCGTTGGTACCGCGGATCAGCGAGCCGCGCGAACGCACGCGCGAATACGCCAGGCCGATGCCGCCGGCGAACTTGCTGAGCTTGGCGACGTCGGCGTACTTGTCGTAGATCGACTCCAGCGAATCGACCGGCGAATCGAGCAGGTAGCAGGAGGAAAGCTGCTCGTGCGCGGTGCCGGCGTTGAACAGGGTGGGCGAGCTGGGGATGTATTCCAGCGACGACAGCAGCCGGTAAAGCTCCAGCGTCTCGCCGATCTCGTTGCCGCCCAGCGCGCAGGCGATGCGCATGAAGAAGTGCTGCGGCGTCTCGATCACCAGGCGCTTCTGCGGATGGCGCAGCAGGTAGCGGTCGTACACCGTGCGCAGGCCGAAGTATTCGAAACGGCGCGTGGCCAGCGGGTCGATCGCGTCGTTGAGCTTGCGCGCGTTGGCGGCCACGAAATCGCGCAGGCGGTCGTTGAGGATGCCCAGGCTCGCGCCGCGTGCGATCGACTGCGAGAAGCTCTGGATTTCCTGGCCGCTCACTTCCTTGTCGATGTAGGCGCTGAGCAGGCGCGCGGCCAGCTGGCCGTATTCGGGTTCCTCCGCGGTCAGTGCGGCGGCGGTGCGGATCGACAGCTGGTCCAGCTCGGCGGTGGTGGCGCCGTCGTACAGGCCGCCGATGGTCTTAAGCGCCACGCGCAGCGGATCGACCGCGTGCAGGCCTTCGGCGCTGCGCGTCACGGCGCGCACGATCTTGTTGACGTCGACGGCTTCCTGGCCGCCGTTGCGCTTGGTCACGCGCATCTGCGCAGGGTTGTGCGGCGGGGTCAGTGCGAACGCGGTTTCGGGTACGGATGTTTCGCCGATGGCGGCGGGCGAATCGACGCGCGCGACGGTGCGCTCGCGTTCGGCGGTATCGAGAGGGTGCATGGCTGGTGACTCCGGCATGGACATCAAACGCCTGCTCCCGCGCGCAGGGCCTGATAGCGATGGATTCCGGGGGCGGCGCGCCAGCCGGGTGCCACGCGGCCACCGGCTCCACGACGCACTTCCCCGCGGAAGCCGTCACTACGCAGCGGGACACGTTCGTCCTGCTGTGCCGGCAGGTCTTCGGACTTGCGGACGAGGATCAGCGCGATCCGCCTACTCGCTCCCGCTTCCCAGCCGCCGAGGGCCAGTGCATGTGGGTGCTTTCGTTTCCGCTTTACCGCTGCGGGGCAGTTCCGGATTCACACCGGATTCCCTTTTAAGCCCGACTGATGTCGCATCTGATCGGGCACCGACGGGCACAACATATCGGGTGACCCGGTAGGGGTCAACCCAACAAGTTGTGTATAAGTCGGAGTGGAAGCTGCTGATGGCGAGTATCGGCGCAGCCTGTCGCAAAATTACAGCGCATCGTGATCCAGCTCGCCGGTGCGGATGCGGATCACCTGCTCCAGCGTGCTCACGAAGATCTTGCCGTCGCCGATCTTGCCGGTGCGGGCGGAGGCCTGGATCGCCTCGATCACGCGGTCGAGCTGGTCGTCGGCCACCGCCACCTCCAGCTTGATCTTGGGCAGGAAGTCGACCACGTACTCGGCGCCGCGATACAGCTCGGTATGGCCCTTCTGGCGGCCGAAACCCTTCACCTCGGTGACCGTGATGCCCTGCACGCCGACCTCGGCCAGCGCTTCGCGCACGTCGTCCAGCTTGAACGGCTTGATGATCGCCACGACCAGCTTCATGGGTACTTCCTGGAAAGGTATCGGTGGAGTCGAGGCTGCATTTTGCCTGCACGGTGGGGCATTGTCGCGCCGTACGCGGTGCGTGTAGGACAATCCCTACAGTTTTTGACGGAGCATGCCGATGGCGAAGCCGATTTCCATTCACCTAATATTTACCTCGACGAGTTCGAGGCGCTATCCATGATGGATAGGCAGGATATCGACAAGATTGCCCTGCGACTTGTGTCGTTGGTACCGCCAGGGGTGGCACAGGCGCATCAGGATTTGCGAGCCAACTTCCAGGATGTTCTGGCGCAAGGATTGCGCCGCCTCGACCTGGTCACCCGCGAAGAATTCGACGTCCAGTCCCAGGTGCTGGCGCGCACCCGCGCCAAGGTCGACGAATTGGAGCGACGCGTGGCCGAATTGGAGGCCACGCTGGCTGCCCGCGCGGGTCAGTGACAACCGCCTCCCGGGAGCCGCCTCCGATCCGTCACCCTCACCCCGAGAACGATCGGAGGCGGTTATTTATTCAGCGCTGCTGATGGAGCCGCCAGATGTCCGTGCCTGTCAGCGCCCGATCCACCATGCATCGCCGATCCGGGGTTGCATGAGCCTTGCCGTCACCCTCAGCCGCGCCCAGGAAGGGATCGCCGCACCGCAGGTGATGGTCGAGGTGCACCTTTCCGGCGGCTTGCCGAGTACCAGCATCGTCGGCCTGCCCGAGGCCGCGGTGCGCGAGGCGCGCGATCGCGTGCGCGTGGCGATCCAGAACACCGCCTTCGAATATCCCGGCCGCCGCGTCACCGTGAACCTGGCCCCGGCCGAGCTGCCCAAGGACGGCGGCCGTTTCGACCTGCCGATTGCACTGGGCATCCTCGCCGCCAGCGGCCAGGTGCCGCGCGAGAAACTGGACGACTGCGAATTCCTGGGCGAGCTGGCGCTGACCGGCTCGCTGCGCGGCGTCTCCGGCGTGCTCCCGGCGCTGCTGCGTGCACGTACGCGTGGCCGCCGCGTGGTGGTGCCGCGCGAGAACGCCGCCGAAGCGGCACTGGTGTCGGACGTGGATGTACGCGTCGCCGATACGCTGGCCGAGGTGTGCGGCTGGCTGCGCGGCGCGCACGAACTGTCGATGCCGGTGGGCATTCCAAGCGACGGCGGCGCCAACGGCGGCCCGGACCTGGCCGACGTGCGCGGCCAGTTGCAGGCACGGCGCGCGCTGGAGATCACCGCGGTGGGCGGCCACCACCTGCTGCTGGTGGGGCCGCCCGGTACCGGCAAGACCATGCTGGCCGAGCGCCTGCCCGGCATCCTGCCGCCGCTGTCCGAGTCGGAAGCGCTGGAGACCTGCGCGGTACTGTCGGTAGCCGGGCAGGTCACCGATCCGAAGCATTGGCGGCGGCGTCCGTTTCGCGCGCCGCACCACACTGCCTCGGCGGTGGCGCTGGTCGGTGGCGGCTCGTGCCCGCGCCCGGGTGAGATCTCGCTGGCGCACAACGGCGTGCTGTTCCTGGACGAGCTGCCCGAGTTCAGCCGGCACGTGCTGGAGGTGCTGCGCGAGCCGATGGAATCGGGTCACATCGTGATCTCGCGGGCGGCGCGGCAGTCGGCGTTTCCGGCCCAGTTCCAGCTGGTCGCGGCGATGAATCCGTGCCCCTGCGGCTACGCCGGCGACCCGCGTTGCCAGTGCACGCCGGACCAGGTCCAGCGCTACCGCGCGCGCATTTCCGGGCCGCTGCTCGACCGCATCGACTTGTGCGTGGAGGTGCCGCCGGTGCCATTGGCCGAGCTGGGCACGCCGCGCAACGAGCGCGACGAGGATTCCGCCACGGTGCGTGCGCGCGTGCTCAAGGCGCGCCGGCAATCGCTGATGCGCGCGGGCCGGCCGAACGCCGAGATCAGCACGCGCGAACTGGAACGCGATTGCGCGCTGGGACCGGCCGAGCGACGCTGGTTCGAATCGGCGCTGGAGCGGCTGGGCCTGTCTGCGCGTGCCTACCATCGCGTGCTGCGGGTGGCCCGTACTATCGCCGATCTCGATGGCGGTGCGGCCCTGCTCGAGCGCGAACACCTGGCTGAGGCGCTGCAATACCGCCGGTTCTAGGGCGAAGAGTGCGTGAAGAGAAGTGATGAGCGAGAGAAAGCACGCATCTGGGCTTGCCCGCTCCACTCGCTCCTCGCTTTTCGGCGCATCGCGTGTTTCGATAGCGTCCCGATGCTTCAAGGACTGCGATGACTATCGAGCTCGGCCTGATGCTCGCCGGCATGCTGATGGTCGGTTTCCTGGCGCAGTGGCTGGCCTGGCGGGTCAAGCTGCCGGCGATCCTGTTCCTGCTGCTGGCCGGCATCGCGCTGGGCCCGGTCAGTGGCGTGCTCGATCCGGACAAGCTGCTCGGCGGGCTGCTGTTTCCGAGCGTGTCGCTGGCAGTGGCGCTGATCCTGTTCGAGGGCAGCCTGACCCTGCGTTTTCATGAATTGCCGGGCATCGGCAAGGCGGTGCGCGGGCTGGTCAGTTACGGTGCGGTGGCCTCGTTGCTGCTGCTGGCGTTGGCCGCGCATCTCGTCGCCGGGCTGGCCTGGCCGATCGCGCTGCTGTTCGGCGCTCTGGCCTGCGTGACCGGGCCGACGGTGATCGCGCCGATGCTGCGCACGCTGCGCCCGAACGCGCGCATCGCCAACACGCTGCGCTGGGAAGGCATCGTGATCGATCCGCTGGGTGCGCTGTTCGCGGTGCTGATCTACGAGGCGATCGTGTCGCGCGAGGAAGGCCACACCATCGGTCTGTTCGTCGCCACCATCGCCTGCGGCGCGGCCACCGGCGCGATCGCCGCATGGCTGATGGCGCTGTTCCTGCGCCGCCAACTGATTCCCGAGTACCTGCAGAACTACGCGGTGCTGGCCGCGGTGCTGATGGCCTTCAGCGTTTCCAACGCGCTGACCCACGAGTCGGGCCTGCTGGCGGTGACGATCATGGGCATCGCGTTGGGCAACCTGCGCGGCGTGCACATCGACGACATCCTCGATTTCAAGGAAAGCCTCACCACGGTGCTGGTCTCGCTGCTGTTCATCCTGCTGGCGGCGCGGCTGCGCTGGCCGCTGCCGGACGGCATGCTGGGCGCGGGCGTCGCGCTGTTCGTGATCGCCCAACTGGCGGTGCGCCCGCTGACCGTGGCGTTGTCGAGCCTGGGCAGCGGCCTGTCCTGGCGCGAACGCGCGCTGATCGGCTGGGTGGCGCCGCGCGGCATCGTGGCGGCGTCGGTCTCCGCGCTGTTCGCGCTGCGCCTGGACCAGCTCGGCGTGCCCGGTGCCGAGGCGCTGGTGCCGCTGGTGTTCACGCTGATCATCGGCACGGTGATCCTGCAGAGCGCCACCGCGCGACCGCTGGCGATCTGGCTGAAGGTGGCCGAACCGGAGCCGCGCGGCGTGCTGGTCTTCGGCTCCGACCCGGTGGCCCGCGCGATCGGCAAGTCGCTGCACGACGCCGGCTTCCGCGTGGTGCTCGCCGACGACGACTGGGACGGCATCCGGCTGGCACGGATGGAGGGACTGGCCACGTTCTTCGGCAACCCGGCCTCGCCGCACGCCGAGCGGCATCTGGACCTCACCGGCATCGGCCGGCTGCTGGCGGTGTCCACCCACCGCGAACGCAACTCGCTGGCCTGCGTGCATTACCGGCAGGAATTCGGTCGCAGCAAGGTCTACCGGCTGCGCAACCTCACGCCGCAGGAGAACACCGACCGCGCGGCGCTGGCCGGCAGCCTGCTGGCGCCGCCGCTGTTCGACGAGGCGATGACCCACGGCCGCTTCGCCGAGATGATGGAGCAGGGCTGGCGGATCAAGTCGACGAAGTTGACCGGCACGTTCGACTGGCCGCACTTCATCGAACAGTACGGCTCGAACACGCTGCTGCTGTTCGGCGTGGAGGAAAAAGGCGCGTTGCGGGTGGCCTCGGCCAAGCGCGAGCTGGAGCCGAAGCCGGGCTGGACGGTGATCGCGCTGGTGCCGCCATCGGAACCCCGCCCCGAATGACGGACCCGCAGGAGTCCGCACGCGGGCGATGCCTTTGCTGGATTCAAGAGCATCGCCCGCGAGCGGACTCCTACCGGTTTTCGGCTGGTGTCACGCCGCCGAGGCCTGCTTGAACTGCGCTTCTTCGGTCGAACCCTTCAGGGCGGTGGTGGACGATTGGCCCTGCTGGATCGCCTGGGTCACCTGGTCGAAATAGCCGGTGCCCACTTCGCGCTGGTGCTTCACCGCGGTGAAGCCGCGCTCGGCGGCGGCGAACTCCTTTTCCTGCAGTTCCACGAACGCGCTCATCTGGCGCCGTGCGTAGCCGTGCGCCAGGTCGAACATGCCGTAGTTGAGGCTGTGGAAGCCGGCCAGGGTGATGAACTGGAACTTGTAGCCCATCGCGCCCAGTTCCTTCTGGAAGCGGGCGATGGTGGCGTCGTCCAGGTTCTTCTTCCAGTTGAAGCTGGGCGAGCAGTTGTAGGCCAGCATCTTGCCGGGGAACTTCGCGTGGATCGCTTCGGCGAAGCGGCGCGCGTCGTCCAGGTTCGGCTTGCTGGTCTCGCACCAGATCAGGTCGGCGTACGGCGCGTAGGCGAGGCCGCGGCTGATCGCCTGGTCCAGGCCAGGCCTGACGCGGAAGAAGCCCTCGACGGTGCGCTCGCCGGTAATGAACGGGCGGTCGTTGGGGTCGACGTCGGAGGTAAGCAAGTCGGCGGCGTCGGCGTCGGTGCGCGCCACCAGCAGGGTCGGCACGCCGGCGACGTCGGCGGCCAGCCGCGCGGCGTTCAACTTGTCGACCGCCTCGCGTGTCGGCACCAGCACCTTGCCGCCCATGTGGCCGCACTTCTTCACGCTGGCCAGCTGGTCCTCGAAGTGCACGCCGGCGGCGCCGGCCTCGATCATCGCCTTCATCAGCTCGAACGCGTTGAGCACGCCGCCGAAGCCGGCCTCGGCGTCGGCCACGATCGGCACCAGCCAGTCGCAGTCGTCCTTGCCTTCGGCGTGGTGCAGCTGGTCGGCGCGCAGCAGGGTGCTGTTGATCCGCTTGACCACCAGCGGCACCGAGTTGGCCGGGTAGAGCGACTGGTCGGGGTACATCTCGCCGGCCACGTTGGCGTCGGCGGCGACCTGCCAGCCGGAGAGGTAGATCGCCTGCAGGCCGGCCTTGACCTGCTGCATCGCCTGGTTGCCGGTGAGTGCGCCCAGCGCATTGACGAAGTCCTCCTGGTGCAGCGACTTCCACAGCCGCTCGGCGCCGCGGCGGGCCAGCGAATGCTCGACCACGACGGTGCCGCGCAGGCGCACCACGTCCTCGGCGGCGTAGTTGCGTTGCACGCCGGTCCAGCGCGGGTTGTTGTTCCAGTCCAGGGTGATCTGTTCGGCGGTGGGCAGGGTAGTGGTCTTCATGGCGTGGCTCCGGTGGTCTATAGCCCCTCTCCTTGGCGGGAGAGGGGTCGGGAGAGGGTTCGGACGAAGCGTGGTGATTCGCTCCGGGCGCCCCCCATCCGCTCTTCGGGCACCTTCCCCCGAAGGGGGAAGGGGTGGTCGTCAAAGCTGGTCGTAGGCAGGCAGGGTGAGGAAGTCGCCAAGCGTGCTGGCGTGGGTCATGGTCGAGAGCAGGGCGGCGGCATCGTCGGCGCGGGCGGCGCCGGGGTGTCGGCTGTCGCGCAGGCGATGGACGTGCGCGGCCACCGCGTGATCGAACAGGGCAAAGTCGATCGGCGCGTGGTCCGGAAACTCGAGCGCCTCGCTGTTCGGGCCGTCGGCGTGATGCAGCCACTGCCACAGCTGCGCGCGGGCGATCTCGGCGGTGGCGGCGTCCTCCATCAGGTGGTGGATCGGCACGCAGCCGAGGCCATCCAGCCAGGCGGCGGTGTAGCGCAGGCAGACCTCGACGTTGTTGTCGAAACCGGCGCGGGTGATCGTGCCGGCCGGCGCGGCAAGCAGCTGTTCGCGGCTCGCCCGCACGTCCTCGCGCAGCACGTCGAGCTGGTTCGGCGTGGGCATGTACCGGTCGAAGATTTCCTGCGCCACCGGTACCAGCGCCGGGTGCGCGACCCAGGTGCCGTCATGACCGGCCTGCACCTCGCGCAACTTGTCGGCGCGCACCTTGGCCAGCGCCGCCTCGTTCGCCGCCTCTTCGCCCTTGATCGGGATCTGCGCGGCCATGCCGCCCATCGCGAACGCGCCGCGGCGATGGCAGGTCTGGATCAGCAATTCCGAATAGGCCTTGAGGAACGGCGCGGTCATCTGCACCTGGCCGCGCTCCGGCAGCAGGCGGTCGCGATGGCCGCGCAGGGTCTTCAGGTACGAGAAGATGTAGTCCCAGCGGCCGCAGTTGAGGCCGACCGCGCGGCGGCGCAGCGCATGCAGGATCTCGTGCATCTGGAACGCCGCCGGCAGCGTCTCGATCAGCACGGTGGCCTTCATCGTGCCGAGCGGCAGCTGCAGCTCCTCTTCGGCCGCCGCCATCACCGCGTCCCACAGCGCGGCCTCTTCCATCGCCTCGAGCTTCGGCAGGTAGAAGTACGGGCCGCGGTCGCGCGCATGCAGCGCGCCGGCGTTGTGGAACGCGAACAGGCCGAAGTCGACCAGTGCGCCGGCCAGCGCTTCGCCGTCCACGCTGAAGAACCTGTCGTGCAGGTGCCAGCCGCGCGGGCGCACCACCAGCACCGCCGGCTGGTCGTTGACGCGGTACTCCCGGCCGTCGGGCGAGGTGAACGCGATGCTGCCGTTCACCGCGTCGCGCAGGTTGAGCTGGCCGTCGAGCTGGTTGGCGAAGGTGGGCGAGGAGGAATCCTCGAAGTCGGCCATGAACACTTTCGCGCCGGAGTTGAGCGCGTTGATGATCATCTTGCGCTCGACCGGGCCGGTGATCTCCACGCGGCGGTCCTGCAGCGCGGGCGGGATCGGCGCCACGCGCCAGTCGGATTCGCGGATCGCCGCCGTGTCGGCGCGGAAGTCCGGCAGGCCGCCGGCGTCGTAGCCTGCCTGGCGTTCGCGCCGGGCCTGCAACAGTTGCCGCCGGGTGGCTTCGAAGCGGCGGTGCAGCCGGGCCAGGAAGGCCAGCGCCGCGGGGGTCAGGACCGCTTCGTAACCGGCGGGTTCGGCGTGGATCTCGACGGTGCCGATGTCGAGTCGTTCCTGCGGTACTGCCATGGGTTTGCTCCGGGTCGTGGATGACTCGAAGCTAGGCGTCAATCATGTATTTGACAAAGTGAATGTTTCAATCATTATTATGAGCAAAGCCAATGCTTATTCCAAATAACTGAATAGACGAGATGAAACGGCCTGGCGATCCGCCGAAAAAGCCCCAAAAATCGCGCCGCAACGCAGCAAAGACGCGCGTCGCCGGCGCGCATGTCGACGAGGCAGGCGGCCGTTTCTACTACAAGGGCAACCGCCACAAGCAGCTGCGCGCCTTCGTCAGCGTGGTGAAGCTGGGCACGCTGACCCGCGCCGCCGAGGCGCTGTACCTGTCGCAACCCACCATCAGCCTGCAGCTGCAGGCGCTGGAGCGGGAGCTGGGGGTGAGCCTGCTCGAGCGCCGGCGCCGGCGCATCAACCTCACCGACGCGGGCGAGGCGCTGTACGAGCTGGCGCGGCCGCTGATCGAGGGCTGGGACACCCTGGACCGCGATTTCCAGGCCCGGGTGAAGGGGCTGCAGGCCGGCCGGCTGACCATTGCCGCCGGCACCTCGACCATCCAGTACCTGCTGCCCGAACTGGTGCGCCGCTACCGCGAGCAGCATCCGGCGGTGCGGCTGCAGCTGGCCAACGTCACCGGCAAGGACGGCCTGGCGCTGCTGCGCGCCGACGAGGCCGACTTCGCGGTCGGCTCGATGCTGGACGTGCCCAACGACATCGCCTGGGCGCCGGTGCACCACTACGACCCGATGCTGATCCTGCCGCCGGACCATCCGCTGGCGGCGAAGGAGAAGATCACGCTGGAGGACATCTCGCCGTACGGCCTGATCCTGCCGCCACAGCGACTGTCCACCTACCGCCTGGTCGACCTGGTGTTCCAGCAGCGCCAGGTGCCGTACCACGTGGCGATCGAGGTGGGCGGCTGGGACGTGATCAAGGAATACGTGGCAATGGGCATGGGCATCTCCATCGTCACCGGCATCTGCATCACCGAGGCCGACCACGCGCGCCTCGCCGTGCGCAACATGAAGCAGTACTTCCCGCAGCGCAGCTACGGCGTGGTGATGCGCAAGGGCAAGTTCCTCAGCGCCGAGGCGCGCGCCTTCGTCGACCTGATCCGGCCTGGCCTGCTGACCCATCGCGACTACGACGAGCCGGGCCATTCGGGGCGCTGAACCGCGCCCGCGCCGGCCGGCTCAGCGCGCCGCCTGCGCGATCAATTCGTCCAGATGCATGCGCCGGGCGAGCGGGACCGAGCCGTCGTACGACAGGTGCCCGTCGTCGCGGTACGGGAAGGTACCGTCCAGCTCGGTACGGCACGCCTTCGCGTCGCACAGGAACGCGTCGAACGACACCACCTCGACGGCCGGCCCGCGTGCGGATCCGCTGCAGGAAGTCGAACACCTGGCGCTTGCGGGCACGGCATGTCGACAGCGGGATGTCGCAGTCGATGAAGCGGCCGAACAGCGTGCGGCTGCGTGCCTTGCGTTCGAGGCAGTGGGTGTAGTCGAAGCCGTCGCCCGGCGGCGGCGCCACGACCACCACGCGCCGGCCCAGTGCGCGGACCCGCCCGATGGTGGCGGCCAGCGCCGCCAGCGCGGTGTCCGCATCGGTTGCCTCCTCGCGCGCCCGGCCGTCGACCACGTGCAGCATGCGCCGTGCCGGGTCGAAGTATTCGTAGAACGGGCTGGACAACACCACCGTGCGGATCTCCGGATGCGCCGCGAGGTAGGCGATCACCGAATCGTTGAAGCCCAGGCAGCGCTCGGCGAACTCGCGCGTGTACGCGCGGTAGATCCGGGCCAGTCCCAGCAGCGGGCCGCAGGCGCTTTTGGTGGCCTGCAGTACGCTGCCCGGGCAGGGTGGCAGCCAGCCCGGGCACCAGGTGCATGGCGAAGGAGTCGCCCCAGACCATGGTTGTCGGGTGCGCCGCGTTGCTGCAGCGCATGGTGTATTCCAGGCGCCGGTATCCGTCACAGGCCGCGTCGAAGCCGACGTTGTCGCGGCGCAGCCAGGCGTAGTCGACGGCTGGCCCGCGCACCGCGTGGGTGTCGGTCCGTGCGGCGAGCGTGAACGGCAGCAGCGCCAGGCCCAGCGAGGCGGCCAGCGCAGCCAGCGACCAGCGCCACGGCGAGCGCGGCTCGAACCGGCGCAGCGGCAGCTCGACGCCGCGGTACAGGGCGAAGCCCGGCAGCAGCGCCAGCGCGGTCGCACCCGCCAGGATCGCCGGGGAGGGCACGCCGAAAGACGGGTCGCCGGCGTAGACGTTGTAGAGCAGGGCGAAGATCGGCCAGGGCAGCAGGTACAGCGAGCACGAGGCGTCGCCGACCGCGGCCAGCGCGTTCGGGATCGGGCGATCCTGCAGCTCGGGATGCCGGCGCGCGATCACCACCAGGGTCGCCATGCAGACGATCGCGATGTTGACGGAACCGGGTGCGGGCAGCGGCCACACCGGCACCACGAACAGGGCCGCGAGCGCGGGCAGGAACAGCCGCGCCACCCACGCACGCCGGTGCGGCCCAGGCGGCGGCGCCAGCGCCGCGATCGAGCCGATCGCCAGCTCCCAGGCGCGCGGGCAGCAGGTAGAACGCCGCTTCGGGCCGCGAATGGCCCGGCACGACGCACAGCGCGAAGCTGGCGACCAGCACCGGCAGGGGCTGCCGGCGAACCACCCGCGCCGCGGCACCTGCAGCAGCGCCCCGGCAGCAACAGGTAATACTGCTCCTCCACCGCCAGCGACCACACATGCAGCAGCGGCTTCAGCGTCGCCGCGCCGGCGAAGTAGCCGGTCTGCTGCGGCAGCACGAAGTTGCCGGTGAAGCTGACCGCGCCCGCGAGCTGGGCGGTGAAATCGCGCCACTCGCTGGCGTCGAGCAGGAAGAACGCGGTGGCCGCGGTCGCCGCGAAGGTGGCATAGGCCGCCGGCAGCCGCCGCTTGGCGCGGCGGAAGTGGAATTTGGCGAAACGGAACCGTCCCTGGCCGATGTCCCCGGCGAGCAGTCCGGCGATCAGGAAACCGGAGATCACGAAGAAGATGTCGACGCCCAGCCAGCCGACGCCGACGAAGCCGGCGCGGGCTGGCTGCAGGATCACCAGCACCACCGCCAGCCCGCGCAGCGCCAGGATGTCGGTGCGGAACGCCCGTCTGTCTGCCGCCACGTCAAGGTGAGCCGCCGCCGGTTCAGAAGCGATGGGTCAGGGTGATGCCCCAGCTGTGTCCCTCGTACGCGCCGGTGTTCAGCATCCGCTGGCTGTAGCCGGCGTTCGCGCTCAACTGCCAGGTCGAGAAGATGCCGGTTACCAGCGATGCGCTGATGTCGTTGGCGCGGCGCCACGAGGTGAATGTCTCGTCGCGCTGCCGGCCCAGGCCCGCCTGCACCGCCAGCCCGGCATTCTCCCCCAGCCCCACGTAGAGGTTGGCGGTGAACGCGTAGCGCCGGTAGTTGTCCGGCGCGTAGTAGCCATGGGTGGGATTGCGGTCGAACGACAGGTGCTCCGCGCTGGCGCCGAGGTCGAGCATGAAGCCCGGCGCACGCACCACCGCGCGGCGCAGCGCGGTGTTCAGATCCACGCTGGCGTTGCTGTCGCTGAAGTGGTCGCGGCGCAGCCACAGGTCGCCGGTCCAGTTGAAGTCGGGCGTCCACTGCGCGTGTCCGGCGAGGCCGGTGCGCTCCAGCTCCAGCGATACCGAGCGCGGCGAGGCAGCGAGGCGGTCGCGGTCGGCCAGCAGGTCGACCCGCAGGGTGTCGCTGAAGCGATGGTCCAGGCCGAGCCGCCACAGGGCCATGTCGTTGCCATGGATGGAGGATGCGCCGACGGCGGCGCTCAGCGTGGTGTACAGCGAGGGCGCGTAGCGCACGCCGGCCAGCCCGCGGTTCCCGGCAATCGAGCGGACGCCGGTGACGCTGGCGAACGGGCTGCCGCGCGGCGCGCGGTAATCCCAGCGGCCCGCCTCCAGCGTCCAGCGCAGGGCGTCGCCTTGGGCCAGTTCCGCACGCAGCGTGGGCTGCGAGCGCTCGAGGTGGTCCGAATCGGAGCCGTGCTGGTAGTCCAGCGCGACGAAGGAATCGATGTGGATGTGGACCGAGCGCTCCAGGTCGCGGGCGTCCTTGCCGCCGGGCCGGGCATGCTTGACCGTTTCCACGTAGGGCAGCGCCTCGCGCGGGCGCGCCGACTGCCGCAGGATGATCGCCTGGGTGTAGTTGGGCAGCAGGCCGTCCGGATCGGCGGCCAGCGGCGGTGCATTGACCTGCTGCGCGGTGCGGAGCCATCCGCCCCAGGCCAGCACGCCGGCCAGCACGACCTGGCCCTCGGCGCTGCGGGTGGCTTGCGGGTGCGCGTCCAGCACGTGCCTGGCGCCGGCGTAGTCGCCGTTCCAGGTCAGGTAGCGCGCCAGATCAAGCACGGCGGCCTGGTCGTCCGGGTGACGGGCGACATGGTCGCGCATCATCCGGGTGGCGGAACGGGTGTGGCCGGCGCCCATCGCCATGCGCGCCTGCGCGTCCAGCGACGGCATCGCGGGCTGCTGGGCGAGGGCGCAGGCCGGTGCCGCCAGCAGCGCGCCGACCAGCCAACCGAGCCGTTTCATTTGCGCCATTTCCGGTTCCTCGTGATCCAGAGGTCGCTGGCGAATCGGCCGATCGTGACGACCTCGGTGAGGATCAGCGCGTAGCGCAGCGGCGTCACCAGCAGGCTCTTGCCGAAGGCTTTCCAGCGCTCGCCCCTGGAGATCACCACCAGCACCATCAGCGACAGCAGCGATTCGGCCAGCACGGTGACCAGCAGCGGCTCCCACATGCGCAGCAACGGCATCACGATGAGTGCGGTGGGGAAGCCGACCTTCTCGATCGCCGACATGAAGATGATCCAGCCCAGCGGGCGGCCGTAGCGGCGGGTGACCTCCTCGCCGAACGCCTGTCGGTACGGCTCGGCGATCTTGCGCATCTCGCGGATGTGTTCGCCGTGTTCGCCGTGCCGCTCCTGCCAGCGGCGGCGCAACCGGGCGAAGGCCTTGAACGGGCTGCGCACCAGCGCGTCGAAGTAGTAGCAGCTCTGCAGGAACGAGGATGACCACAGCGCGATCTGCCTGGGCAGCCGCGTGGCCAGCGGCTCCTCGGAGCGGGCGCTGACGTCGGTCAGCTGGGCGTTGCGGTAGCCCTGGTTGATCAGCGCGAAGCCGATGAAGATGTCCTCGGAGTTGGTGAGGTTGTCGCCGAAATGGGGCTCGTAGCGGTCGAACAGGTCCTTGATGTATTCGCGGCGGTAGGCCACCGCGCAGCCCACCGGGTTGGTGATGCCGCCGAAGAACACCATCTGGCCGTGGAACACGAAGCCCTGCAGGTAGCGGTACAGGCAGTCGCGGTAGATGTTGGTCAGCCCCCACCACATCAGCTGCAGGCGGGTGCGGCTGGACTTGGGGTCGACGTACGGCTTGCCGTCGAGCACGGCGGCGTATTCCGGGGTTTCCGCCAGGCGGCGGCGGTCGGACAGGCGCATCGGCAGCACGCGGCCGCAAACCGAGGCGATGCCCACGCCCTTGTACAGCTCCTCGACGCAGCGGGCGATGTAGTCCGGCGATTCCAGGAAGGTGTCGCCGTCGAGGATGAACTCGACGTCGGCGTCGAACTCGCGCGCCTGGCGCTTGAGCGTGGGCGTCTTGCCGATCGACGCCTGCCGCCGGATCACCATGATCTTCAGGCCCAGCCGCTGCGCGGTCTGCTCGGCGCGACTGGCGGTGTCGTCGCTGCTGCCGTCGTCGACGACGATGATATTGCGCGGCTTGTGCGTCTGCCGCGCCACCGAGACCAGGCAGTGGGCGATGTTCTCCGCCTCGCGGTAGGCGGGGATCACCACGTCCACCGTGGCGGTGCGCCAGTCCTGTGCGGGCGTCGGCACGGTCCGGTCCGGGCCGCGCAGCAGTCCGACCACGCTGAGCAACGCGTTAGGACTGATGACAAACCAGGGTGCGGTGGCCATGTGTGGTCTCGGTCGAGGCGATGCGCCGTTCCTGGATGAGCTCGTCGAGCGTGTCTTCCAGCGTGTAGCGGTGCCGGAACCCGGTCAGCGTGCGCAGCCGGGTCAACTCCGGCCGGCGCCGCTGGATGTCCTCGAAATCCTCGCCGTAGGCCTTCAGGTACGGCACATGGGTGATCGGCGAGTCGCTGTCGGCGCGTTCGCGGATCAGTTCGGCCAGCGCGTTCATGCTGATCTCGCGATCGTTGCCCACGTTCGCCACCAGCGCGTCGCCGCTCTCGCGCGAGGCGAGCAGGTCGAGCGCGGCCACGTTGTCGCGCACGTCGCAGAACGAGCGGGTCTGCTCGCCGGTGCCGTACACCGTGATCGGTTCGCCGCGTACCGCCTGGTCCACGAAGCGCGGCACGACCATGCCGTAGCGGCCGGTCTGGCGCGGCCCGATGGTGTTGAAGAAGCGCGCCACCACCACCGGAATGCCGAATTTCTGCGCGTAGGACAGGGCCAGCGCCTCGTCGGCGATCTTGCTGACCGAATAGTTCCAGCGCGTGCCGACGCGGGTGGACACGCTGAGATCCATCTCCTCGCCCAGCCGCTCCTCGTGGTGGTGGCCGTAGACCTCGGAGCTGGAAGCGACCACCACCTGCGGCAGCCAGCCGCTGGCGGCAATGGTGCGGAACAGGCGTTCGCAGGCGGCGATGTTGGTGGCCAGCACGCGCGTCGGCTCGGCGATCACGCGGTACACGCCGACCACGGCGGCAAGGTGGTAGATGCGGTCCGCCCAGGCGGCGGCCTGCTGCAGCAGCGGCCAGGTGAGCATGTCCGCCTCGTCGAAGCGGAAGTTCGGCGACCCCTCGAACGGCGCCAGATTCGCGCGCAGGCCAGTCGACAAGTCGTCCACTACATGGACCTTGTGCCCGCGTGCGAGGTGCAGCGCTGCCAAATGGGAGCCGATAAAACCGGCCCCGCCCGTGATCAACACGTGCATGCGTGGATTCCCCCGATGGATGCGGCCGCCTTACTCCTGCGCCGCCGTTCGTAACGTGATGTGTATCACATTTTTCATGCATATTGCCAAGCACGTGCCGTGCCATGAAGGAAAGTCCATGCCGGCAGCGGGTTTCCGGCAGTCGCGCCGCCGCCGCCGTCGCGGGAGGAGCGATGGAAGGGTCCGGGCGGGTCAGGAAGGGACCAGGAAGGTCGCCAGTGGGCACGGCAAACAGTCCGCCCGCCGCGCGCCCGCGCGATCGGATTCGGTCCCGTCCGATCCCGCCGGGCGGTTGGTCGCCGGGACGGGCCGGGCGCGGCGGAACCCGGCAACGGCTCAGACGTCGCGGTGCTTGCCCTTGAACGGCGCGTAGAACGCGCGCAGGCGGGCGAGGTCGGCCTCCATGTCGGCACTGGTGTCGAACAGCGGGCCGAGCCGGATGGTCTTGTCGGGATAGTGGAACGCGACCGGGAAGATCGGCACGCCGGCCTCGCGGGCGATGCGCCAGAAACCGCTCTTCCAGCGCTTCACCGGCTTGCGCGTGCCTTCCGGCGCGATGCCCAGCCATAGCTTCTCGCGCCGGCGGAACTGCTCGATCATCTGCTCGACCACGCCGCGGGCGGCGCCGCGGTCGATGGCCATGCCGCCGAGCCGGCGCAGCAGGCCGCCGAGCGGCCAGAAGAACAGCTCCCGCTTGCCCATGAAGCGCACGTCGGCGCCGATCGCCACCTTGATCAGCAGACCCCAGACGCCGTCCCACCAGGACGAGTGCGGCGCGGCGATCAGCACCAGCTTCGGCGCGTCGGGGAACTCGCCGGCCAGGCTCCAGCCGCACAGGCGCAGCACGCCTCGGCAGATCCGGCGTTGCCAGCCGTCGCGCAATCCGGGCATCTGCGCCGGCAACTGGTCCGGCGTGAACAGGCGTCCCTTCATTCGAAGTCCGGTTTGCGCGAGCGCGTCTGCTTGATCTTGCCGCGTTGCTGCTTGCCGGCCAGGCGACGTTCCTTCGAGGCGCGGGTCGGCTTGGTGGCGACGCGTTTCTTCGGTGGCACCAGCACGCCGCGGATGATCTCGACCAGCCGCTCGCGCGCGTCGTCGCGGTTGCGCGCCTGGTCGCGGAAGCGGCGCGCCTGGATCACCAGCACGCCCTCGTCGGTGAGCCGGCGGTCGCGCCGCGCCAGCAGTCGCGCGCGGATTTCCTCCGGCAGCGTGGGTGAGCCCGCCACGTCGAAGCGCAGCTCCACCGCGCTCTCGGTGCGGTTCACGTGCTGCCCGCCCGGGCCGTCGGCGCGCAGGAAGCGCTCGACCAGTTCGGCTTCGGGCAGGGTGAGGGTGCGGCTGACGGTCAGCATGGGGGAAGTGTAGGGGATCGAATCGGTGAGCCGAAACGGGGCCGTCGCTGCTGCGGTAGGAGTCCGCTGGCGGGCGATGCTCTTCGCGTGAACTTCAGGGCAAACGCATCGCCTGCCAACGGGCTCCTACAGGTTTTGCAGCGCTGTCGACCAGCCGAAGCGTTCCAGCAGTTCCGCGAACGTCGCATCCAGCGGCGCCTCGATCTGCATCGCAGCCCCCGTGACCGGATGGGCGAAGCGCAGCCGCCAGGCGTGCAGCAGCATGCGGTGGCAGCCGAAGTGCTGCTTGTACAGCCGGTTGTGGTCGCCACGGCCGTGCTGGCAGTCGCCGATCACCGGATGGTGGATGTGCGCCAGGTGCTTGCGGATCTGGCGGAAGCGGCCGCTTTCCGGCTCGGCCAGCAGCAGCGCGTAGCGTTGCTGCGGGTAGCGGCCCAGCGCGATCGGCACCTCGATCGTGGCGAGGCGCCGGTAACGCGTGCGCGCCTCGCGGCGCGGGCCGGTTTCGCGCGAACCGGGCAGCGGATAGTCGATCACGTCCTCGGTCGGCTCCGGCCAGCCGCGCACCACCGCCAGGTACTGCTTGCGCACCGCGCGCGCCATGAACTGCTCGCCCAGCGCGGCGGCGACCTCGTGCGTGCGCGCAATCAGCAGCACGCCGCTGGTGGCGCGATCGAGCCGGTGCGCCAGGTACACGCTGCCGCCGACCTGCTCGCGCAGCAGGTCGATCAGGAACGACTCCGCGTTGCCGACCATCTTCGAGCGGTGCACGGCGAGGTTCGCTGGCTTGTTCACCGCGAGCAGTGCGTCGTCCTGGTAGATGATCTCGAGCATGGCATGAATTCTTGTAGGAGCCGCCCGCGGGCGATGCTCTGGCTTTTGCGAATCCCGACTCTCAACAGACGAGCGTCTGGTCATCCCGGTTCCAGAAGCATCGCCCGCCGGCGGGCTCCTGCGTGGCGGGGATCAGTGCGAGCGTGGCCAGCCGAGCGCGAACGCCAGCAGGCCGGCGGCGCCCGCGGCCAGCGGCGGCCACGGGCCGTGTTGCGGCGCCAGCGCCCACAGCAAGGCAGCAGCGATCAGCAACGAACTGCCGAGCAGGCCGCCGGCCAGCAGCCGGTGCTGGCGCTGGGCATTGTCGTGCAGCAGCTTGAGTTCGGCGGGATCGCCCAGCGTGCGCCGCTCGCCGCGCGCGGCCTGGCGCAGCGCGTCGCGCACCAGGCCGGGGAATTGCGGTCCCTCGTGCAGCCATTCCGGCAGCCGCTTGCGCACCTCGCGCAGGGTGCGCCGCACGCTGTAGCGTTCGCGCAGGATGCGCTTCAGCACCGGGTGCGCCACCGCCCAGATGTCGATCTCGGGGTCGAGCATGCGGCCGACGCCCTCGATGTTGAGCAGGGTCTTCTGCAGCAGGATCAGCTGCGGCTGCAGGGTCAGCTGGAAGCGGCGCGCGGTCTGGAACAGCTTCACCACCAGCTCGGCCAGCGAGATCTGCGCCAGCGGGCGGGTGAAGTACGGCTCGCACACCGTGCGCACCGCCGCCTCCAGTTCGTCCAGCCGCACCTCGGCGGGCATCCAGCCGGCGTCCACGTGCAGCTTGGCGATGCGCGCGTAGTCGCGCTCGAACAGCGCGATGAAGTTCTGCGCCAGCCAGTACTGGTCGGCCTCGGGCAGCGAGCCCATGATGCCGAAGTCCAGCGCGATGAAGCGCGGCTCTCCGGTGCGCGACGGGTCGACCCAGATGTTGCCGGGGTGGGCGTCGGCGTGGAAGAAGTTGTCGCGGAACACCTGCTCGTAGAACACCCGCACGCCTTTTGCGGCGAGCGCCCTGCGGTTCAGCCCGGCGGCGTCGATCGCGGCGATGTCGTCGCTGCTGATGCCGTGCACGCGTTCCAGGGTGAGCACGCGCGCGCTGGTCAGTTCCCAGTGCACGGCCGGCACGTACAGGTCGACGCCGCTCTCGAAGTTGCGCTTGAGCAGGCTGGCGCTGGCGCCTTCGCGCTGCAGGTCCAGCTCGTTCTCCAGCATCTTCTCGACTTCGGCGACCACATCCAGCGGGCGGATCTTGTCGGCGTTCGGATGCCAGCGCTGGGCCAGCTCGCCCAGCGAGCGCAGCAGCTTCACGTCGCGGGTGATCTGCGCGTCGATGCCGGGACGCAGCACTTTCACCACCACTTCACGGCCGTCGCGCAAGGTGGCTGCGTGCACCTGGGCGATCGACGCCGAGGCCAGCGGGGTCTCGTCGAAATGGGCGTATAGACGGCCAATCGGCGATTTCAGTTCCTGCTCGACGATGGCGCGCGCCGCGCTGCCGGGAAACGGCGCGACCTGGTCCTGCAGCAGCGCCAGTTCGTCGGCGATGTCGGCCGGTACCAGGTCGCGGCGGGTCGACAGCACCTGGCCGGCCTTGACGAAGATCGGGCCCAGTTCGGTCAGCGCCAGCCGCAACCGTTCGCCGCGCGGCAGCCGCGCCACGTCCGCGCGCGGGCGCGCCAGCAGCGGGCGCAGCAGTTTCAACGGGCGATACAGGTGGGCGGCGTCGACCAGTTCGTCGAGCCGGTACGCCAGCAGCACCGAGGCGACCCGCAGCAGGCGCGGCACCACCTTGAGCGGCGTCACGCGGCGTTGCCCTGCAGGCGCTGCAGCAGCCGCTGCACGCGCGCCTCGAGCCGCTCGCTGCGTTCGCGCAGGGCGTCCACGCCGTCGAGGAAACCTTCGACCTCGCCCGGCGCCATCGCCACGCGCGCCTCGTCGCGCAGCCAGTCGGCGGTGTCTTCGGTGAGGTGGCCGGCGCTGTCGCGGGCGTGGGCCAGAGCCGTGCGCACGGCCTTGGCCAGCGGCACGCCGAGCACGTCGCCGAACGTGCGCGCGAACGCTTCCTCGAAATCCGGCGCGAACTTGCCGGCCAGCTTTTCCAGCCGGCGCGCCAGCTCGGCGTCGCCGGCGATCTCCACCTTGCCCGGCGCGATGCCGTCGTCGTCGCGGCGCAGCAGCATCGCCAGCAGGCTGCCCGGCGTGGCAGCCACCTTCAGCTGGCTGTCGTCGTGCGGTGGGCCGACTTTCAGGCGTGCGTCGTCGACGGTGACCGCCAACGCGAGCTCCGGCCCGCGCAGGTGCAGCTGCACGCGGCGGCCGTTCAGCGCGCCCAGTTTCTGCTGCGTGTCCGGGTCCAGCGACAGGGTGTGGTTCAGCGCGGCTTCCAGCGCGCGGCCGGCGAGCTTGCGCAGCGGCTGCGGCAACCAGGAATTGGGGGTGGCGGCGTTCATCCGGCGATTGTAGCCGTGCCGACCTCGATTCGTAGGAACCCGCCGGCGGGCGATGCTTCCGCTTTTGCGAATGCCGACTCCCGGCTCTCGACAGACGAACGTCTGGTCATCCCGGCCTTCAAGGCATCGCCCGCCGGCGGGCTCCTACGGGCGGGGTGCGGCGCCGGGGAAACCGAGTTGGCGCCAGGCTTCGTAGACGGCCACGGCGACCGTGTTCGACAGGTTCAGGCTGCGGCTGTGCGGGCGCATCGGCAGGCGCAGGCGGCGCTCTGCGGGAATCGCTTCCAGCACGTCGGCCGGCAGGCCGGCGGTTTCGCAGCCGAACAGCAGCGCGTCGCCGTCGGCGAAGCGGGCGTCGACGTGGGCGACGCGGCCGCGGGTGCTGAAGGCGAACACGCGCGGCGTACCGGTTGCGGCGAGGCAGGCGGCGAGGTCGTCGTGCACGGCGAGGCTGGCGTACTCGTGGTAGTCCAGGCCGGCGCGGCGCAAGCGGGCGTCGTCGAGCGCGAAGCCGAGCGGCCGGATCAGGTGCAGCGCCGCGCCGGTGTTCGCGCACAGGCGAATCACGTTGCCGGTGTTCGGCGGGATCTCGGGTCGGAACAGGATGACGTGGAGCATCCGGCCATTATCGCGTGCCCGTAGCGGGTTTCGTCGAGCTCTCAGCCGCCGCTCTGCGGGCAGACCACGCCATCCGGCGGCAACGCGCAGCTGGTCGGCGCGGCGAGCAGGATCGTGCCGACGCGGCTGCCGGCGGCAAGCTGCACCGAGGCCGGGGTGGTTGTCACCATCGCGCCGAGGATCAGGCCGCAGACCGCCAGGCAGGCGATGAACAGGCCGCGCAACATCAGTGTCTCGAATTTCATGCTCGTGTCTCCGACGTAATGAAGTGAAGTTCCTGCCCTCCCGTTTTAGCAATCCCCGTGCCAAGTCGCCTTGCTGTTACAAACAATTGATTCTGATGAATTAAATTGCCAGGCCGGATAGCCGGAGGATTGTCCGCGGACAGCCGCCCGCCCGCCGCCGGACAGCCGGACAGGCGAGATGGCGACCGTGCCACAAGTCATTTGCGATGCCGCCGGAGCGTCGCTAGCCTCCGTGGACTTGTCCGTGAAACAGGAGGTTCACCCGTGAGAAAGAAGCCCCTCGCCCTGTTCGTCGCCGGTCTGCTGACCCTGGCCGGCGGTGTGCCGCTGGCCCTGGCCGCTCCTGCGACCGCCCCGGGCAGCATGGTCGCGACTGCGCCGACGCAGCAGATCCCCGAACTCGCCTGGACCCGCTTCACCCTGCCGAACGGGCTGACCGTGGTGGTGCACGAGGACCACAAGGCGCCGGTGGTGGCGGTGAGCGTGTGGTACCACGTCGGTTCCTCGTACGAGCCCAAGGGCAAGACCGGTTTCGCGCACCTGTTCGAGCACCTGATGTTCCAGGGTTCGGAGAACCACAAGGACGAATTCTTCAAGCCGTTCGAGCTGGCCGGCGCCACCGACCAGAACGGCACCACCTGGCTCGACCGCACCAACTATTTCGAGACGGTGCCGACCAGCGCGCTGGACATGGCGCTGTGGATGGAATCGGACCGCATGGGCCACCTGCTCGGCGCGATCGGCCAGGCGCAGCTGGACGAGCAGCGCGGCGTGGTGCAGAACGAGAAGCGCCAGGGCGAGAACCAGCCCTACGGCCGCGCCAGCGAGCTGATCCAGGCCGAGGCGTTCCCGGCCAACCATCCGTACCACCACGACACCATCGGCTCGATGGACGACTTGAACGCCGCCTCGCTGGGCGACGTCAAGCAGTGGTTCCGCGACTACTACGGCGCGGCCAACACGGTGGTGGTGCTGTCCGGCGACATCACGCCGGCCGTGGCGAAGGAAAAGATGCTGAAGTACTTCGGCGACATCGCCGCCGGTCCGCAGGTGCCGCGGCCGCAGCCGTGGATCGCGGCGCGGGACAAGTCCACGCGCGGCAGCATGACCGACAACGTGGCACAGGTGCGCATCTACCGCGAGTGGAACGTGCCGGGCCGCGGCAGCCGCGACGAGAACCTGCTGGAACTGGCCGCCGCCGTGCTCGGCGGCAGCAAGACCTCGCGGCTGTACCAGCGGCTGGTCTATCGCGACAAGCTGGCCGACGACGTCTCGGTCGACGTCGAGCAGCACGTGCTGGCCAGCCTGTTCAACCTGCAGGTGGACGTGAAGAAGGGCGTCGACCCGGCCAGGGTCGAGGCCGCGATCGCCGACGAATGGCGGAAGTTCCTCAAGGACGGCCCCACCGCCGACGAGCTGGCGCGGGTCAAGACGGAAACCCGCGCCTCGTTCGTGCGCGGGCTGGAAAAGGTCAACACGCAGGCCACGATCCTCGCCCAGGGCCAGCTGTACCGCAACGACCCGGGCGCCTACCTGAAGGACTTCAGGGAATACATGGCGGCCACGCCGGCGCAGGTCGGCGCGGTGGCGAACCGATGGATCGCCAGGGGCGACTACACGCTGACCGTGGTGCCGGGCAAGGTCGAGGCTACCGACATGGCGAACGTCGCCGGTCGCGCCGCCGCCGGCGGCGCGCCGGCGCCGGTGCTGTCGGCCAAGGGCGACTATCGCACGGTGGCGAGCGACGTCGACCGCAGCAAGGGCGTGCCCGAGGTCGGCACCTTCCCGGATCTCAGTTTTCCCGCCCTGCAGCGCGGCAAGCTGGACAACGGCGTCGAGGTGGTCCTGGCCGAGCGCCACACGGTGCCGGCGGTACAGTTGCAACTGCTGTTCGACGCCGGCTACGCCGCCGACCAGGGCCGCAAGCTCGGTACTTCCAGCTTCACCATGGCGATGCTCGACGAGGGCACCAAGAGCCTGGATTCGGTCGAGATCGCCAAGCGCAAGCAACGGCTCGGCGCGATGATCGCCAGCGGCTGCGGGCTGGACTATTGCAACGCCACGCTCAACGCGCTGGACGACCAGCTGAAGCCGTCGCTCGCGCTGTTCGCCGACATCGTGCGCAACCCGGCGTTCCGCGAGGCCGACATCAGCCGCCTGCGCGGCCAGTGGCTGGCCGGCATCGCCCAGGAGAAGAGCCAGCCCACCGGCATCGCGCTGCGCACCCTGCCGCCGCTGCTGTACGGCAAGGGCCACGCCTACGCGATCCCGTTCACCGGCTCGGGCACCGAAGCGTCGATCAAGTCGCTGAGCGCCGCCGACATGCGTGCATTCATGGGCGACTTCATCCGCCCGGACAACATGCAGATCCTGGTCGCCGGCGACACCACGCTGGACAAGATCATCCCGTCGTTGAACGCGGCATTCGGCCACTGGAAGGCCCCGGCCGGCAAGGTGCCGGCGAAGAACATCGGCAAGGTCGCGCCGCCGCCGCAGGCGCGCGTGTACCTGGTCGACCGCCCCGGCGCGCAGCAGAGCCTGATCCTTGCCGGCAGCCTGGCGCCGTCGACCGAGGCGCCGAACAACCTGGAGATCCAGACCATGAACGGTGCCTTCGGCGGCACCTTCACCTCGCGCCTCAACATGAACCTGCGCGAGGACAAGCACTGGGCCTACGGCGCCTTCAGCTTCCTGCAGAACGCGGTGGGCCAGCGCCCGTTCATGCTGTACGCGCCGGTGCAGACCGACAAGACCGCGCCGTCGGTGGCCGAGATGCTGAAGGAGGCGAAGGGCGTGATCGGCGACCAGCCGCTGACCGCGCAGGAGATCGACAAGATCAAGGTCGGCGACGTGCGCAGCATGCCCGGTGGCTACCAGACCACCGCGGCGGTGATGGGCGCGCTGCAGGGCATTGCGCTGTACAAGCGGCCGGACGACTACGTGCAGACCCTGAAGTCGCGCATCGAGGCGCAGACGGATGCTTCGGTGGAGGCGGCGGCGAAGGAGATCATCCACCCGGACCAGTTGACCTGGGTGATCGTCGGCGACCTCAAGAAGATCGAGGCGCCGATCCGCGCGCTGAAGCTCGGCGACGTGCAGGTGCTCGATGCCGACGGCAAGCCGGCGGCCGACCAGCCGACGCAGTGAACCGGCGTGCGGCGCCGGCTTTCGCGGCGCCGCACGGTGTGGCCTGGTTGCAGGACGTGCTGGCGTCCTCGCGCTAGGATTGGGGGCCGGGCCGGCAACGCCCGGCCTCTTTCACGTCCAAGCCACCCTCGCGGAGCCGCCCATGCGCAAGACCCTGCTGTTGCTCGTCCCCGTCCTCCTGCTCGGCGCCTGCAGCTGGGGCATCACCCTGGATCCGGCGGCGAAGAACGTGCGCACTGCCTGGAGCGGCGACGTCTCCTCCTGCCGCGAGCTGGGCAAGGTCACCGTCTCGGTGATGAACCGCGTCGGCCCGGTCGACCGCAACGACATCAAGGTGCGCGACGAACTGGAAGTGCTGGCCCGCAACGAGGCCGCCAAGATGCACGCCGACACCATCAAGCCGCTGGCCGAACCGTCCGAGGGCTCGCAACCCTGGGGCGCCTACCAGTGCGGCGCGGACACACTGCCGCCGGCACGCCCGGCCGCGCCGGCCGGTTCGGCGCCGGGGAACGCGCAGACGTTCCCGATCAAGGGCCACTGAATACGCCTTGCGGTCGACTCGCGGCCGTCGCACCCGCCGGCCGCGGCGGTAGGCGCGCCGCGCGTGGTTTGCGATGATGTGCACTGGCGCCTGTCGACCCCGTCATGAACAAGTTGATCACCGCCCCAGGCCGGCTCGCGCGGCGCATGTTGCCGTTCCGGCGGCGGCCGCGCACGCACGCCGCGTTGCCGTTCTTCGCGGTGCCGGCCGCGGCCATCAGCGTGCTGAGCGATCCGGTGGCGTTCCGGCAGACGCTGCTGCGCCTGATCGCGCAGGCCAGCCGGCGCATCGTGATCGTGGCGCTGTACCTGCAGGACGACGATGGCGGGCGCGAGGTGCTCGATGCGCTGTACGCGGCGAAGGCGCGCGCGCCGGGCCTGCGGATATCCGTGTTCGTGGACTGGCATCGCGCGCAACGCGGCCTGATCGGCAAGCAGAAGAGCGCAGGCAACGCGGGCATGTACCGCGAGTTCGCCGCGCGGCTCGGCCCGGGCATCGAGGTCTACGGCGTGCCGGTGCAGAACCGCGAGCTGTTCGGCGTGCTGCACCTGAAGGGCTTCGTGATCGACGACGCGGTGCTGTACAGCGGCGCCAGCCTCAACGACGTCTACCTGGTGCGGCACGGACGCTACCGGCTCGACCGCTACCACCTGCTGCAGCATGCCGGGCTGGCCGACGCGATGGCCGGGTTCGTGCAGCGGCACTTTATCGGCAGCGATGCCGTGCAGCGGCTGGACGTGGCCGAGGTGCCGTCCACGAAAATGCTGCAGCCGGCGATCCGCGAATTCCGCCAGCAGCTGCAACGGGCGAGCTACGAGGTGCCGCCGGCGACGCTGGCCGGCGGCGAGGTCGCGGTGACGCCGTTGCTGGGTTTCGGCCGCGGCGACAACACGCTGAACGAGGCGCTGCTGGAGCTGCTGCGCGGCGCGCGCGAGCGGGTGGTGCTGCTGACGCCGTACTTCAACCTGCCGCGGCCGGTGCGTGCCGTGCTGGGCCAGCTGCTGCGGCGCGGCTGCCGCATCGACATCATGGTCGGCGACAAGACTGCCAACGACTTCTGGATTCCGCCGGGGCAGCCGTTCAAGACCATCGGCCTGCTGCCGTACCTGTACGAGAACAACCTGCGCCGCTTCGCGCGGGCGCATCGCCGGCAGGTCGACAGCGGCCAGCTCAACTTGCACCTGTGGCGCCACGGCGACAACAGCTACCACCTGAAGGGCCTGTTCGTCGACGAGGAGGTGGCCGTGCTGACCGGCCACAACCTCAACCCGCGCGCGTGGTCGCTGGACCTGGAGAACGGCCTGATCCTGCGCGACCCGGCGCACCTGCTGCAGGCAAAACACGCCGCGGAGTGGGCCGCACTGCGCCGGCATGCCACGCGGCTGGCCGACGACCGTGCGCTGGAGAGTCCGCGGCAGTATCCGGCCGAAGTGCGCCGGCTGCTGCGCCGCCTGAACCGCACGCGGCTGGACCGCCTGGTCAATCGCCTGTTGTAGGAGCCCGCTGGCGGGCGATGCTTTGAAAGCCGGGACGACCAGACGCTCGTCTGCCGAGAGCCGCGGTTCGGGCTCTGCAAGGTAAAAGCACCGCCCGCGAGCGGGCTCCTACGGGTTCGCGGCGAGGCGGTCGAGGCGCATGCCCAGCCAGTTCGCCACGTGCGGCCACTCGTCGGCGAGGATGCTGAAGCAGACGGTGTTGCGCAGGCTGCCGTCGGTGCGCCGCTTGTGCGCGCGCAGTACGCCTTCGCGTTGCGCGCCGAGGCGCTCGATCGCGCGCAGCGATGCCTCGTTGTTCTCGTCGGCGTGGAAGGCCACTGCCGCGCAGTCCAGCGCCTCGAATGCGTGCTCCAGCAGCAGCCGCTTGCAGGCGGTGTTGAGGTGGGTCTTCTGCCAGCGCCTGGCGTACCAGGTGTAGCCGATGGCGGCGCGCGGCAACGCCGCGTCGATCTCGTAGTAGCGGGTGCTGCCGACGATCTCGCCGCTGCCGGCCTCGCGCACGGCGAACGGCAGCATGTGCCCAGCGGCCTGGCCCTGCAGCGCCTTCTCGACGTAGCTGCGCGTCTGTCCCGGCGGCGGCACGCTGGTGACCGTGAGGTTCCACAGCTCGCCGTCGGCGGCGGCGGCTTCCAGCGCGGGCACATGGCCCAGGCTCAAGGGTTCCAGCACGACGTATTCGTCGTGCAGGTGGATCGGGGCGAACGGGTTCATGGGGAGTCCGGCGTGGTGTTCAGGCGTCGAGGTCGGGGATCAGCTTGCTCTCGAGCCGGGCGATGTTGTCCTTCAGCAGCAGCTTGCGCTTCTTCAGCCGGGTCAGCTGCAGTTCGTCGCGGCCGATCGCCGAGGCCAGCCGCTCGATCGCCGCGTCGAGGTCGCGGTGTTCCATCCGCAACTCGGCCAGGAGATGGACGATCTCGGCGTGATCCTGTACCTGCATGGCGAACGGCGGCGGCTGGGCTGGGGGGCGATCAGGCAAGTTTAGCGCCGTTTGCGGGGCGGTAGCGCAGTGCGCGGCCCGCTACAATGGCCGTTCCGCTCCGTCCGATGGGTCGTCATGTCCGTCCAGCTCGAGATCCCTCGACCGCCAACTGCCGAAAGCGGCCAGCTGGCCCGGCGCCTGCGCCGCCAGGTTGGGCAGGCGATCGGCGATTTCGGCATGATCGAGGATGGCGACAAGGTGATGGTGTGCCTGTCCGGCGGTACCGATTAGGTATTTAGTATGGACAAGTAACGATTAGGTGTTAGTGTATGGACACTGTCGCTAACACTGGGCTAGATCTGTGAACGTTGAATGTCGTGTGGAGCAAGCAGTTTGGACGAAGCGAAATGGCAAAGGCTTGCATCCCACCGGCTGCATCGTTGCTATGAAAGTGCAAGAACCGATCGCAGCAGACGTCGTTTCCCTCAAAGCGGTCACGACCATTGCGTCCCGGCGTGTTTGTCATGGCGCGATGTGAACTCATTACCTTCACGCCGCATTCCCCGGAAGTCGTCGATGGCAAGCTCTCTTGGGTCCCTCTAAAAAGCGGGGCCATGGAGGGTTTGCCCCAGATTTGCTGGGAAAGTGGCGAGCCATGGCGCGAGGCAAATCTGTGGTTACTCAGCCGTGCTTATCGACAGAACATCGAGACGGTTCGCTCTAACGCCAAGGCCTTGCACGCTTATGCGCAGTGGTTGGAGTCGACGGATCCGCCCATTCATTGGTGGGACTTCCCTGCCAAGGAAAAGGACCGCTGCCTGGTTCGTTTCCGAGGGTTCCTCATCAAGCAACGTGAGGCTAGCAACCTAGCTCCTTCGACAGCATCGGCTCGGATGCGTGCAGTGGTACGGTTCTATCGTTGGGTCTACGCCGAACGTTTGATTACTCCACAGTGGCCGATGTGGCACGAGCGTAACGTCGTCATCAAGCTCGACAGCACGAATTATTTCGAGCGCACAGTCGTCGTGACCACGACAGATTTGGCCATACCCAATCGAAAAAGGAATTCCGCAGGACTCGAAAATGGCGTGATGCCGGTGAGCCCTGAAGAGCGGGATGCGATCCTTACACTGGTCGATGCGCATGGTAGTTTGGAACTTGCGTTGATGCTGCGGCTTGGTTTTTACACGGGGATGCGCCTCGGATCGATCTGCGATCTCAAGGTCGATACCATTCTTCAAGCTATCCCAGAGCCCTGCGTACCCGACGCCCGGCTGATTTCCATCGGCCCGAACGCTCGGCCACCCGTGCACACCAAGGGCGGAACTTATGGGCATATCACGGTCCCATGTAAATTGATCGAGGATCTCACGCAATACGCGTCGTCACTTCGACGCCTTGAGCGGCAGGCCCTCGCTCAGAAAGATGACAAGTCGCTACTGTTCTTGACGCGCTTTGGGAACCCGTATGTCAAGCGGCAGGCGAACAAAAGTTCCGCTGTCAATGTGGAAATGCACAAGCTTAGATCGATAGCCCGTGCAGCGGGTGCGAACCTGACCCACTTTCACTTCCACATGACCCGTGCAACGTTTGCTTGCGACGTCATGCGCCTGGCTCTGCAGATCGAGGGGATTGATCCGGTGGCGGTGGTCGGTGAAATGTTGTTCCACACGAGTCGACGTACGACAGAAGCCTACGTGCACTATCTCAAGAAGCAACCAATCAAAGCCGAAGTAGCCAATGAATTCACGAAAGTGTTTCTCGGTTGCATGAAACTTCCCACCGAAAAGCACGAGCGTGTCTAAATTATCGATTCCGGAGTTGACGTTTGCCGAGGTGCCGCTCAACCAGGGGGAGGAGCCTTGGGATATGCGCATGTTTCTCTATCGAGGGGCATCAGCATGGCGCAAAGATGCCGTCCGAGCAGCGATCGATGCAGGAGCGTTCGGTTCCCCCATCTCGGAACGGTTGCCACTAGTGGTCTCCTTGCATGATCGGGTGGCGACTGGTGTCGCCAAGGGGCATTCCAAGAGGACGTTGGAAAATGTCATGACGGCGCTGCGTGCCTATTTTCGCTACGTGGACGAAGCTGGGCCGGAAGAACCGACGATCGCCACCGCAGCCCGCCTTTACATCGAGTGGATGGAATGGTGTGCGCAGCGTGTGGCGACCCACGACCTGAAAGCATCCAGTCAGTATCGCACTGGGGTCACGGCGGGAGCTCCGCTCGCACTCGCCATTGGTAGGACAGACTCGAGCCTTTTTCGCGCCGCGCGACTTGAGCGAAAGGGGCGAAAGAAGGCCATTTATCGAACGTCGGATAAGCAGAACCTTGAACACACGTTTGCGATGGGGCATGCGCTGCTCGACATCTGCGTAGCCCTCCCTGAAACTGTTATTCGAGGACGGCTTCCGATCCTGCTGACGTTCCGTAGCGGTCAAACCTACGAGGAATGGTGCGGATATCGGCGACGATCAGTGGATGAGCTTCTTCAGGGCAAGGTGTCGGGTCGCCTTCGAGTCAGCGCTCGATTTGTCGAGGAACGGCGGCGATGGGAGAGCGATGTAAGCAATCGCCAACGTTCTCCAGCGATCAATACCCGCTTGGATGCCGAGTTGCTGATCTTCATTGCGCAGACCGGCATGAATTTGACGCAGGCCTGGAAAATGCAAATGGGCGACTTTCGGTACGAGAGCTTGCGCGATGGTTACGGTGTGAGACGCTATAAGAATCGCCGACTGGGGGAGGTCGAATTTCATATCTACAGCGAGTATCGGGAACACTTCGATCGCTATCTCAAGTGGCGTGCTGTGGTGTTCGCTGATACCGATAGCGACCTGCTCTTTCCCTACATCAACAAAAAGGGTGAGCCGGCCAGTCATGGCAAGCGAACCTTCAAGGAGATCGAAATGCGCTTGGCGGCCGCACAGGTCAAGCTGGTCCGGCCCCAGTCCTTGCGGCAGACGCGTATCAACTGGATGCTTCGGCGTACGGGTGATCCTGCGCTGACTGCCGAAATGCACGGGCACAGTGTGGAAGTGCTGCACGATGAGTACGAGCGACCTCATCACCAACGTGCTGTCGCGGAGACGACGCGTTTTTGGCACGAAACCGATCCTGCCATTGCCTCGCCTGGGCCTGGCGTGTGTGTCGTGGCTACACCCATGATGCTTCCAGAGTCGCCCGAAGAGGCGCCTAAGCCCGATTGTCGGGCACCCGATGGTTGTCTGTTTTGTGCGCACCAGCGTGACCTGGACACGCTAGATCATGTCTGGTCTCTTGCCTCGTTGCGTCATTTGAAAAGTCTGGAGATGGCGCGCGATGGTTTGTGGATGGCTACGCCTGACAAGCATCCCGCCCACCGGGTCATGGAGCGGATTTCCGAAAAACTTGAGTATTACGCGCATAGCACTTCAGAGCGTGCAGTCTGGGTGGAAGAAGTCGCCCTTCGGATGTCGGAAGGGCGCCATCACAAGCGCTGGGCCGGATGGATTGCGATGGCGGAGTTGACGGTATGAAGGCTCACCAGCTTGGCTCGGAGTATGGTCTCAATATCCGACATCCCACCGTATCCCCGAAAAGCCCGCACTATCGGATCCCTGCGTGGCCACCACCGGATGATTGGCCGGTGGTGGTCGATGCTGATGGTCGGGTCGTCTGCCGGGTGAGTGATTCCGTCTGGAATTTTTCTGTCTACGGTCGCAGCTCTGAGTCCGTGCGCATCAATTTCGCCTCGGGCCGGCTTAAGGTAGACAGAGGACAGGAGGTTCATGTCGATATCGATTCTGTCAATCGGCGTCTTTTCCAGCAAACCATGTGTTGGTTCTTATGGGGGCACCGTCAGCGGCTTAACGCACGGACCGTCGTGGGTTATGCCGCACGGCTTAAACCAGTTTTTTTACTGTGTGCAAAACACCAGATAGACGCATCGGATCTTTACCGCTTTCCCCGAGTGCTTGATCAGTTGGCGAACACTGTCGCGCCCTCCACGGCCAACGAAGTCCTGACGATGTTGCGCGAACTGTGGACGGTACGCGATGTGCTTGGATTCACGATCCTCGATGAACGAGGCTTGGCTCACTTTGAGGCCGGGTTGCCAGAACATCAGGAGCAGCAGACGCCCTATATTCCGCCGCGTATCTGGCTCTATCAGATGCAGCGGCTACGCATATTTTTGGAGGACTTCTGGGCGCATCGGGATGCGATCTTCGCGTTCTTCCGGTATGTGCATGAGGCTTGTCTTGACAATATGGGGTCCGCCGAAGCCCTTTATTCGGGGCCGCTACTGACTCGAAGCCCCTTCAACCGAGAGGCTGACCAACATAAGGGGTGTCGATACCACGGTACCTTCTGGGAGGTGGCTGATCGATTCGGTGTGAGGGGACTGCTAGAACGATGGGCCTTGGATCGTGCCGATGCGGATGTTTCCTGGGCGGCATACGGCCGGCTTCACGTGCTTTCCGGTTATTTTCGGGCCGCCGTCCTTGTGGGCCATAAATATCTGCTGAATTTATCTGGGGTACGCGCCAATGAGGGAGCTGATTTTCGATCCCATTGCTTTGAAGTCGAGCGAGACCCGACCTATGGTGACCTTTATCTGTTGCGAGGTGAGACCAGCAAAACAGTGAAGGATGACCAGGCGTTGTGGGTCACCTCGCCGTCGGCAAAGTTGGCCGTAGATGTGATGACGGCCGTGGCGACCCTGCGTTTGGAATGTGCCCGTAGTAACCCTTACGTCAATCTGCCCGAGGACGAAGTCGCGGACCCATGGTTGCTCAGTCGGCCCAGGGAGCCGTGGTGCTCCTCTGGAAAGGTCAACGGAGCAGGACGCGCATCCGTCAAGTACTACGGATATGGAGATTGGGAAAGTGTATGTCCCGTGCTTTTCGACAAGCGCGAACTAATGATCGCGGCCGACGATATCCGGTTGGCTCGCTTGGTGACGCCGACACTTGATCCGATGCGTTATGCAATGGGAATGCTGTGGCATTTCCACGATCACCAGTTACGACGTACCACGGCAGTAAATATGTGTGCGTCTAACCTGATCAGTGAGCCTACGCTGCAGTATCAGCTCAAACACATGCGCCGGGCGCAGTCCCTTTACTATGGAAGAGGGTTCACCCGAGTCGCCTTAAATCGGAAGTATGCCGAGGATTTCCTGCGAACTGCTTACGAAATGCTTCGTCGGCAAATCACGCTTCTTGCGGATGATCGATATGTCTCGCCGCTTGGTGAGGCGCATAAGATTAATCTCCTGAAGCGCCTTCATTCCACTGCGAGTGACGAGCCCCTAGGAAAACGTGACATTGGGCGAATCCAAAAATTAGTGGCGACCGGCGAGCTGGCCGCGAAGCCGACGCTCTTGGGTCTGTGCCTGAGCCAAGAGCCATGTGAATGGGGCGGCGTGCTTAACCTAATTCATTGTGGGAAGTGCGATCGAGCCTTGGGCGACAAGGCGAAGCTACCTCACGTCTGCGATGTAAGGCAGATGATCAAGGGGCATCTTGAAGCCTCCCCTTCCGATAGTCCTGATCGGGCATCATTGGAGTTGCAATTGACCTCCGTGGAGACCTTTATTCGTGTCCTACAGTCCTGAGCTCAGTGCTGAGCAAAATTTTCGCGCCGCGTTTGATCGACTAAAACGCGGGAAGCCCCAGCGATTGCCCTTGGGCACGCCCGTCACGCAAAACAACGTGGCAAAGGAGGCAGGCAAAGATACTACGGCCTTGAAGAAGACCCGCTATCCCGCCCTTGTGCACGATATTCAGATGTGGGTGGCGGAGCACGGTGGGGATAAACCTCAGTCTCGTCGGCAACTGGCGATAGCGCAGCGGAAAAAGCGAAGCGACTTGCATGCGCGACAGGCTGAGATCATTGCCCAGAGGGATCTTGCACTCTCCTTGCTGGTGTCGTCCGATGACCAGTTGCTTCATCTGTTGAAAGAGGTGGGACGAGGACGTGAATCCATTGTTCAGCCGTTGCTGGCCAAAGCACAAGGAATGAAAGGATAACCGATCGTGATCACCGTGCGGGTCCCAACGGATATCCCGATCATGTAGAAATCGGAACTATCCTGGTTGCCATAAGGCCATGGTAAGCCTCCCCTTGATTGTGTCGAAATGCAGTTTCATCTTATAAAAGATGGTTCTGTAGGCGCAGAAATCTGAAGCAAAGTGTTCAGCCTTTGCTTCAGTTCGCTTGCGCGTCACCCTCATCCGCAGTCGTCCACACCATCTGCCATCAATGGATGGTCCGATGCCGCATCATCGAACTGCGAAGTAGTTCCAGCGATGGACTCTTCGTGAGATATTCATCGTCGAGGCGCGTCACCTCATGCGCGAAAATCAGCGAGATAGTACTCATGGTGAGCTCCGCTGGGCGCGTCATGCCACGTATGTTCCAGCCCTCAACTTTCGCGCGCCCCGAGAAACTAGAGATCGAACTGGTTAATACCAAGCCCAATCGTGACGATTCCACGCTCCCCTGTTGATGGGTCGTCGCGACCGATCGAACCGAGAGATAGACCAAGTACATCACCTGATTGACGCTGAACGTTTCCAGCGAGTGTCGAAGTGAGTCGATGGCGCAGTAAGTCCATTCGGGGTTGTAACCGGATTTTGACAGCAGCCAACTTGTGTACTGAGCCACCTCGGCGAGCGCAAGATCTTCCCAAAGCGCGAGAAGGGCTGATAGCGACTCGTCATCATCGAAATTGACTTCGCTCCATATTTCGTTGGCGATGTCGTATCGACGCTGACAATCACCAGGTGCCGAACGGATGCGCCAAGCCACACTGTCAAATCCGTACTTCATCCAATCGCGAGACAGCAGCCAATCATCGGCGTGTGCCAAGGAAAGTTCTGGCTCGATGACTCCCAAGGCTTGCAGCGATAGAAGGATGCGATGAGAGAAGTGCTCGTGAGGGGCGAGCTGTCTCTGGAGCGCATCCAGCGGCAGAAGACGGGTCAATGAGGCATCCGCCGCCACGCGAACGGCAGCGGTGAAGTACAGGCTGGCGGTCAGATCGCTCGGGTTCAAGGGTTGCCTTCGTCGTCTCGTGATTTGCACCGTTGCGTAAGTGCAATGGCTTCGGCAAACCGGCGATACTAAGGAAATCTTAGCTGTCGAGCAAATTTCATTTCATGGCTCAACCTGGAAGTCTGTACATAACGCGCGATCGTCTCGCTGGCGGCCTTTGGGGTCTCTTGATCGGTAGCGCCATGGGCGCACCCTATGCGCACCATGTCGCAGAGGAATTGCCCGCCGTCGCGATGATTGACTTCGAACCGCCCACCGGCTTCTCCCGATCCTATGCGGACGTACCCCCACGGACATGGACCATGGAGGGAGCACAGGCGTTGTGTCTCCTGCACGCGCTTCTGCTTCACGAGCAGTTTGGCCTGGATGATCTGACAGAGCGCGTGCTTGGCTGGGCGGAAATGGGCCTTTACTCGGTCGACTCCTGTAAGCCGGCGAACGATCCTGAAACGGCCGATATGGTCCAGTCGCTACTGAACGTGCCTGCTGGCCACGCTTCACAGGACACCGTTCGCGCCGATGACCGAAGTGCGCTGATCCGTATGCTTCCGCTAGTCCTCTGCCACCTTGGCAGCGAGGTGGAGTTGGTTGCCAAGGCGGTTCGATTGTCCTCAATCAAGACAGCGCACCGTTTCGCTAAGACAGCATCCGTGATGTACGCCTTGTGGGCGCGCGCCGAACTGGATGCCAAGCCTGCGCCATGGACTTATGCCGAGGCACGTTTGCGCGAACTGGGCCCGATGGCCGGGCTGGCTACGGCAGATATCGAGCAAGTGCTGGATCGTGAGCATGGAACCTACGCGTCTGGTAGCAGCGATGTCATAGATAGCCTGTGGTCAGCACGGGTGGCGATGAATGAAACCGATAGCTATACCGATGCCATGCGTCGCGCGATTGCTTTCGGAGGCGACACGGATCTCACCGCCGCCGTGACGGGTGGCATCGCGGGGCTCCGATATGGCATGTATGGCATTCCGGATGCGTGGCGCGAACAGCTACGCGGCAAAGAGAAGATAGACGACCGGCTCGTTGTTCTCCTGATTCATGCAACACCGCGCCAAACCGCCTGGATCAGCAAGGCACGCAGCAGTCGCACCGACCCTTTGCGTATCGGGACCATCGATCTGGCGCACGGCGGCAAGATCGGCATCACCTTCTGCCCGGGCAAGAAGCAGCCGTTTGCGGATACGGGGGCGTGGAATCGCAATCTTGACACCGATCTCGACGCCATCAAGGCTTGGGGTGCGACGCATCTGGTGACGCTGATTGCACCTTGGGAGTTTGTCGACCTCAATGTCATCGCGCTACCCAAGCGGGCCGAGGCACATGGACTGATCTGGCATCACGCCCCGATTCTGGATGGTCATGCACCCGACATCCTCCCAAAGGGGTTCACCTCAGAGGAGTGGTTCGAGGGCAAGTGGCCGGTCATTCTGCCCCAACTTCATGAAGCACTCGATCGCGGCGAAAGTGTGGTCGTGCATTGCAAAGGCGGTCTGGGGCGGGCCGGCACCGTGGCCGCGCTGTTGTTGGCTTGTCGCGACCCGTCACTGCCATGCGATGAAGTGCTCAAGCGCGTACGCACAGCACGACCCAATGCGATCGAAACAGTCGTTCAGGAGCGCTATCTGGCGAGGCACTTATCGGGATAGACCGCTTTCCACGTACTGAAGATGAGCGCCCAAATTTCAAACCACCTTCACATGGTAGGGCGCAGCGTTCGTCCGTTGCGCTTGGCAATTCACTGTTGGAGACGGTCCCATGAGTATTTCTCGCAAACCACTATTTTCAATGCTCGGTTCACTGGCGCTCGCGCTGACTATCAGTGGCGTCGCCGTGGCCCAGGACAGCACGCCCGCAAGCGGCATGGACAAAATGGGTGCCATGCACTCGGACATGAAGGGTATGCACGGCAACATGATGGGTATGCACAAGATGCCGGCGACCGTGACGGCGGCGGATGCGAAAACCGGTGTGGTCGACGTGACGACCGAAGGTATGGCTTTGAAGGTGCATTTCCCACCATCCGCCATGGCCAGCTTGAAAGCGGGTGACAAGATTACGTTGCATATGGGCTTCAGCAAGCCGTGAATCATCTGCACCCCACTCCAGAGTTGAGGGGGCCTGATTGCAAGGGTAAGCTCACCTCATGACCTTCTCGCTACGTCAGCTAGCTCGTTCACGTCGCCTCCGGGCGATGGGCGTGTTGGCGTGGCTGATGTTGGTCATCAACTCATTGGCCGCTGCACCGATGGGCATGACGGGAGTGCCTCATTCCCATGCCATGCACACAACGGTTGCGGCGGTCAGTGAACACTGTCATCACCACGTCGCCGCCAACAAGGCCGCTCGCTCCTGTTGCGACGATCAGGCAGGTTGCTGCGGCGGCATGACCGGTCACACTTGTAATTGTGCAGCGATGTGCAGCACCACTATGCCACCCGAGCCGGCTGTGGCTTTGGTCTCGGCCGCGATCACCGCCCGTTACGCCATGCCGCTGCCCGGTAGCGCGCCCTCGTTGAATACTGCCCCTCCGTTGCGACCACCGGCGGTCTGACGCTCCCTCGTTTCTGAAGAGCTTTGCTGGCGATCGTCGTGTGTCGATGATCGCAAGCAATCGGCTGTGATCGGTATCGGCATGATCGATACCGCCTGCCCTGGAGAGAGTCCATGAACCTGTTTTCCCCGCCCCCTGCAGATTTGTCGCGGCGACGTTTCGTCCAGGGCGTCGCCATCGGCGGCGCTGTGGCCGGTTTGGGCCTGCTGCGTCCCTCGAACGTCTGGGCATTGACCAACCCCGGTCACCCCACGGTGCTGAGCGGCACCGACTTCGCGCTGGATATCGCCGAAACACCGGTCAACTACACCGGTGCCACGCGTCTGGCCACCACGGTCAATGGCGGCATCCCTGGCCCGATCCTGCGCTGGAAGGAAGGCACCACGGTGAACCTGCGCGTGACCAACCGACTGCGCGTGCCGACTTCGATCCACTGGCACGGCATCATCCTGCCGTTTCAGGAAGATGGCGTGCCCGGCATCAGTTTCGATGGCATTGCGCCCGGCGAAACCTTCCTCTATCAGTTCAAGGTGCGTCAGTCCGGCACCTACTGGTATCACTCGCATTCGGGTTTCCAGGAACAGACGGGTCTGTACGGCCCGCTGGTGATTGAACCCGCCGGCCCCGATCGCCATCCCACCGATCGCGATTATGTGGTGATGCTCAACGACTGGACCGACGAAAATCCCGAACGGATTTTCGCCAAGCTTAAGAAACAGAGCGACTACTACAACTTCGCCCAGCCCACCGTGCCGGATTTCTTCCGCGATGTGCGCGAGAAAGGCCTGAGTCAAGCCCTGGCCATGCGCAAGATGTGGAACGAGATGCGCATGAATCCGACCGATTTTGGCGACGTTTCCGGCTACACCTACACCTATCTGATGAACGGTGCGGCACCGGCCGGCAACTGGACCGGTATCTTCAAACCCGGCGAGAAGCTTCGGCTGCGTTTCATCAACGGCTCGGCGCAGACGATCTTCGACGTGCGCATTCCGGGCCTGAAAATGACGGTGATCTCGGCCGACGGCCAGGACATCGAGCCGGTGTCGGTCGACGAATTCCGCATCTCGGTGGCCGAAACCTATGACGTTATCGTCGAGCCGCAGGAGGAACGCGCCTATACGCTGTTCGCCCAGTCAATCGACCGCTCGGGCTACGCCCGCGGCACCCTGGCACCACGCGCTGGCATGGAAGCGGAGGTGCCCAAGCCCGATCCCATTCAGTGGCTCGCCATGGATGACATGATGGGCGCGATGGCGATGGGTGGTTCCGGTCACGGCAGCATGCAAGGCATGTCGGGCATGAGTGGCATGCAGGGCATGGCCGGCATGGATCATGGTGCGATGCCAGGCATGACCGACCCTGCGCCTCCCGTGGTGCGGCACGCCCGCACGGAATACGGCCCCGGTGTCGACATGCACGTGGATATGCCGCGGACCAACCTCGACGATCCGGGCATCGGCCTGCGCGATAACGGTCGCCGGGTGCTGACCTACGCCGACCTGCACACGATCGGCGGCCCGATCGATGCACGCGAGCCCACTCGCGAGATCGAGTTGCACCTGACCGGCAACATGGAGCGCTTCATCTGGTCGTTCGACGGCGTGAAGTTCTCCGATGCCAAGCCGGTGCATTTCAACAGCGGCGAGCGGCTGCGCATCGTGCTGGTCAACGACACCATGATGAACCACCCGATACACCTCCATGGCATGTGGAGCGAGATGGAAAATCCGCAAGGCCAGTTCCAGGTACGCAAACACACCATCAACGTGCAGCCGGCGCAGCGCATCACCTATGCCGTGTCGGCGGACAATCCCGGCCGCTGGGCCTACCACTGCCACCTGCTGTACCACATGGAAGCTGGCATGTTCCGCGAGGTGGTGGTGTCATGAAAGTGAATCGTCGAAACACCTCAACCGCTCCGCACCGCTCGGTATGGCTGGCTGCAGTGCTGCTGGCGTTGCCGCTGGCTGCTACGGCGCAGAGCGCGCCCGCGTCCAGCAGCACCTCGTCGATGGACATGAGTTCGATGCCGGGCATGGATCACGGCAGCATGGCCGGTATGACGATGCCGGCTCCCGCCAGTAGCGCCGCGAAACCGGCCACGAAAGCGCCCGCCAAGAAAGCCAAGAAGAAACCCGTCTCTGCTGCCCCGACACCGGCTTCCCACGCTATGGACGGCATGAAGGGCATGGATCACAGCACCATGCCAAACATGGACCACAGCACGATGTCGGACATGCCGATGCCGGCCAAGCCCGCCGCATCGGCAGCCCCCGTCGGCGACATGCCCGGGATGGATCATTCATCGATGCCCGGCATGAGTCCGGGAGCGATGCAAGGGATGGATCACAGCGCGACGCCCCCAAAGGGACAAGGCGACATGACTGGCATGGCCGCGATGCCTGGCATGACGATGGGCCCCATGCAGGGCGGCAGTCCGCCGCCTAACGCACGGAGCCCCGATTACTCCGATGGCGTCGGCTACGGTTCCATGAAGGGCATGGACATGGCTGACAACGCGTCGTTGGGCATGCTGTTGATCGATCAGCTCGAAGCGTTCCACGGTCGCGATGCCAATGGCCAGAGCTGGGAAGCCGAAGGCTGGTATGGCAACGACGAGAATAAGTTGTGGGTACGTACCGAAGGCGAGCGTAGCCGCGGCAAGCTGGAAGACGGCGACCTTGAAGCGTTCTGGAACCACAACATCGCTACCTACTGGAGCACCCAGCTGGGTGCCAGGCAGGATCTGGGTGAAGGCCCCAAACGCACGTGGGCGGCCTTCGGCGTACAGGGCCTGGCACCGTACTGGTTCGAGGTGGAGGCGACGGGCTACGTCGGGGCTTCCGGTCGCACGGCGGCACGCTTGCGTGCCGACTACGAAATGCTCTTCACCCAGCGCCTGATCCTGCAGCCGGAAGCGGAAATCAACCTCTACGGCAAGAACGATCCGCAGCGCCGGATCGGTAGCGGCGTGTCCGACGTCCAGTTCGGCTTGCGGCTGCGCTATGAGATTCGCCGGCAGTTCGCGCCCTATATCGGCGTGAACTGGGTGCGTCGCATCGGCACCACGGCTGATTACGCACGGCAGGATCATCAACCCATTCTCGACCGGCAGATCGTGGCCGGCGTTCGCATCTGGTTTTGAGGGGAAGCATCATGAAACAACACATCAAGCATCACAGCATCACCGTTGCCGTCGTCCTGGGCGTGCTCGCCATCGGCGCAGGCGTGTTCGTGTACTCCGGCATCTACAATATCGGTGCCGACGACCACCACACCAAGCCGGTCTTTGCGGTTCTGCAGACCCTGCGCGAGCGTTCCATTCATGTGCGTTCGGACGACCTTACGGTTCCCGACCTCAACGATCCCCAGCTGATCCTGAAAGGGGCCGGCCAGTACGCCGCGATGTGCACCCAGTGTCATCTCAAGCCCGGCATGAAGGACTCGGAGCTTCGCCCCGGCCTGTATCCCCAGCCACCGAATCTGTCGCAGACACGGGTCGATCCGAAGGATGCGTTCTGGATCATCAAGCACGGCATCAAGATGAGCGCGATGCCGGCATGGGGCGGCAGCCACGATGACCCCACCATCTGGAGCATGGTCGCGTTTCTGCAGAAGCTGCCCGGCATGACGCCGGCGCAGTACAAGGACATGGTCGCGAAGGCCCCGCCGGATGAAGACATGGATATGGACGACGAAGGTGGCCATAGCCACGGCGGAGCTTCTGACGAAGACGCCCACGGTGCTGTCGACATGAAAGACATGGTCATGTCCGGTGAAGTCGGTCACGGCCATGACGCGGCTGCGGAAGATGGCCACGATCATGCGGCCGCCGCCGCCGAAGCCCCGCTGTCGCTGGATGGCATGAAGCCGAAGGCGGTACCAGCAGCCGAGGCCGTGGCACAAGCGTTTCACACAGCCTTGCAGCACGGTGATCAAGCGGCGGTGCTCGCGTTGCTGGCATCCAACGTCACCATCAGCGAAGGGGGCCATACCCAGACGCGCGACGACTATGCGAACGGTCACCTGGGCGAGGACATCGCGTTTCTGAAGAGTGCCCAGATCACGCCGGTTTCGCTGGGTTCGATGCCGATGGGCGACACCGCGTTCGTCGGCGGCGAGAGCGACATCCAAGCCACGGTCAAGGGCAAGCCAACCACGTTGCGCAGCCGCGAGCTGCTCAACCTCAAGAAGGACGGCAAGGACTGGAAAATCGTGTCTATCCAGTGGCAGTCCGCACCGGTATCGGGAGAATGACCATGAGGCGATGGCTTTCTCGCTTGGGCATCGTCGCTCTGTTTACCGCAGCGTTCTCACCGGTGGCGATGGCAGCCAATGCGATCGATGTCTACCGCGATCCCTCGTGCGGCTGTTGCGGCGCGTGGATTTCCTATCTGCGGACGCAGGGCTATACCGTCACCGTGCACGAGGATCAGTCGATGGCGGTGGTCAAGGCGCGATTGGGTGTGCCGGCCGATGCCACGTCCTGCCATACCGCGCTGATTGATGGCTACATCATCGAAGGACATGTGCCGGTCGAGGACATCCGCCGGCTGCTCGCCGAGCACCCGAATGCCCGAGGCCTAGCGGCACCGGGTATGCCGATGGGCTCGCCCGGCATGGAGATGGCTGCGCCGGGACGCTATGACGTGGTGTTGATCGGCCGGGACGGATCGTCCCGCGTCTTTGCCAGCCACGGTCCGAAGGCGTGATCGCTGTGGCCGGTGGACGAACCACCCGTTCGTGTGCCGGCCACGCTCGCACAGCATGTGCCCCTGACATCCCAGCATGGTTTGGAGAGTGACGATGCTCCTGCAGCCGATCGATATCTTTGTCTACGCGTGGCTTGCCATTGCGGTGCTCTCGGCGATCTATGTGGCGTGGGATCAGTTCCGCGGCAATCCCGAACCCACGGTGATGAAGTGGGGCTTCGTACTGATCACGCTCTACATGGGGCCGATCGGCTTGCTGCTCTACGTGATGGCGGACAAGGAGCCGGCACCGGGCACGCATGAAGCGTTCGTACAGCCGCTGTGGAAACAGGGCGTAGGCTCGGCCGTGCACTGTGTCGCTGGTGATGCGACCGGCATCATTCTCGCCGCGGTGGTGGTTTCGCTGATTGGCCTGCCGATGTGGGCCGATCTGATCGTCGAATACGCCGCCGGCTTCCTGTTTGGCCTGCTGATTTTCCAGTCGCTGTTCATGCGCAAGATGATGGGCGGGTCGTATCTGGAAAATGTACGCAAGTCGTTCATGCCCGAATTCATCTCGATGAACGCGATGATGGCCGGTATGGCGCCGGTCATGGTGCTGTTGATGATGGGGCGCGACATGCGCGCGATGTGGCCGGGCGAGCCGTTGTTCTGGTTCGTGATGTCGCTGGGCGTCACGGCCGGTTATGCGGTGACCTATCCGGTCAACGTGTGGCTGGTGTCGCGTGGGATGAAGCACGGGCTGATGACGGTGCGCGATGATGCCCCCGCCCAGCACGATGCACCACCGCAGACGGCAAAGAACGCATCACACGATCATGGCGCGATGGCGCCGATGCCCGCCGGTCACGTAATGGCGGCGGTCACGGGAAAGGATGACGGCAAGCATGGTATGCACGACGCGTCCTCCGGCCACGGCATGCACGGCGGCGGCAAGACGCCGACCCGCGCGCAGCTCATCGCGGTCACTGCCTTCACCAGCCTGATGCTGATCGCCGGTATGACGGTGCCCTCCGCTTTCGTCAACATGCGGCTGTCCGCACACGAGGTCGGCAAGCTGATCATGCCGCCGGGCATGATCACCACCCAGGAAACCCCCGCCGCGACCATGCGCGACATGGCCGGCATTGATCCACGCGAAAGCGTGTATACCGCACCGGTCGGTGCCCAAGGCGACCAACTGCTGCAGCCGCAGATCGTCGACGGGGTGAAGGTGTTTCACTTCAACCTTGAAGTGATCCGGTGGAGCATCCTCGCCGATCGGCCGGTGAACGCCTATGCGGTCAACCGCCAGGTACCCGGCCCACGCATCGAACTGGAGCAAGGCGATCACGTGCGCTTCGTGGTCACCAACCATCTGCCGGAATCGACCACGCTGCATTGGCACGGATTGATCGTGCCCAATGCGATGGACGGCCCGGCCGTCGTCACACAGAAGCCGATCGCTCCCGGTGCGACCTACACCTACGACTATGTGGTGCCGCAGGTGGGGACCTACTTCTATCACTCGCACGATCATCCGGATCGCCAGCAAAGCCTGGGTCTCTACGGCGCACTCATCGTGCGTCCCACGCACAACCCGGACAATCTCAAGCGCCTCGCCGCGTTGCATCTGCCACCGGAAGAGGTAACGGCGGCGGCTGATCCGGCGAAAGAAGTGAAAGCCGACCACGAGTACACCCTCCTGCTGCAGGAGTGGCTGGCCCGTGACGGCATCACCTATCCGGCGATGAACATGGAAGGCGGTCTGCCCAACTATTTCACGATCAACGGCAAGTCCTACCCGTCGACCGACACGGTGAAGATGCGGGTGGGCGAGACCATCAAGATCCGCTTCATCGGCAGCAACACCAATTTCGTGCATCCCATGCATATCCATGGCGGCCCGTTCACCGTGGTAGCCCGCGATGGGGTGGATCTGCCGAAAGATGCGCAGTTCCAGGCCGACACCGTGAATGTCGGCCCCGGGCAACGCTACGACGTGATCTGGACGGCGCGCAAACCGGGACGCTGGCTGGTGCACTGCCATATTCCGCACCACACCACCAACAATAACCAGGAGCAGCAAGGCGGTGGCGGGTTGATGATGGTGCTCGACGTGCTGGATGCTGATGGGCGATCACTGCCGATGCCGCCGCAATAAGTGGGCGGCCGTGACACGCATTCGACTCGCGGCACCTTGATTACGATTCCTGTGGCCACCATTCAGCATATTCGGCCAACTCATGGTTGACCCAAATCAAAGCGATGTTTGTGTTTCAGAGTAGATTACCGCCCATGTCCCGTCCCTTCCACATGCGTTGTGCAACACGTCGCAGCCTGGTCTGGCTGGTGACGGTGCTGCTGCTCTGGCAGCAGGTGGCGCTGGCGGCCTACGTCTGCCCGCATCCGAGTGTTATCGCAGGAAGCGAAGTGGCTGCGACGGTCATGACGCAGCGGAGTTGCGTGGACGACATGCAGACGCAGCCTGACCAGGCCCTATGCGCCAAGCATTGCGCGCCAGATAACTCTGCCCAGCCGGACGCGCGATCACCCAGCGTGCCGGCATGTGTGTTGATGGCATTGGCACCGGTTTTGCTCGCCGTCGGCGCGGTGTCCTGCACGGGGGCGGCGCTTGTACCGGCCAATCAACCACCACCGGATACTCCACCGGCCAGACTGTTGTTCTGTTCACTCCTGATCTAGCGCATCGCGGCGTCGACCGTGGTGCCGTCGTGCCTGCCTGGCGCGATGCCAATCAGATCATTGGAGTGCGCAACCATGTTGTCCTTTCATCTCGCCCGGCGCGATGTCGCGTGGGGTTTGGCTGTCGTCCTGGCTATCACCCTGAGTGGGCTGCTGGCCGTCACGGCGCAGGCCACCGAGTCACCGCTGACGCTTGAGGCGGCGGTTCAACGCGGCGTAGCGCAAGCGCCGTTGCTGGCCGCGCGCAGCGCCGATACCGATGCGATGCGCGAAGAGTCCGTTCGCGCAGGCCGACTGCCCGATCCATCGCTGACGTTCGGGGTGGCCAACTACCCGGTCACCGCTCCGGGCGCTTTCAGCCTGCGCTCGGACGGGATGACCATGCGCACCGTCGGCGTGATGCAGACGATACCCTCACGTGCCACCCGCGACGCCGAACGGTCGCTGGCCAGCGCGCAGATCGATGCGGCCGAAGCGGATCACACAGCCACCGCGCAGACCGTGCAGGAGCGTATCGCCGATGCCTGGATTGGCGTATGGGCGACTCAGCAGAAGCGCGTCCTACTCGCTGAGTTGCGCGACGAGAGCGCCCTGGCCGTAAAGTTTACGCAGGCGCGTTTGCGCGGCGGCGAAGGTAGCGCGGCCGATGCGCTGGCTGCCCGTGCCGAAACCGCCGCCCTCGACAATCGTCTGGAAGCCGTCGATGCGGACTTGCTTGCAGCGCAAGCCAGCTTGCAGCGCTGGCTCGGCCAGAGCGTTTCCGTGCTCGCCGAGGCGCCGGACTTCGGCCAGCTGCCGGTGAACCCGGATCGCCTCGAAAAGAATATCGACGGGCAGGCCCCCATGCAGGTATGGCAGGCGCGCGAGCAGGTCGCGCAAGCGGCACTGGCGCAGGCGCGTGCTGCCAAACATCCCGATTGGAACCTGAGTCTCATGTACGGCAAACGTGCACCGGGTCTCTCCGACATGGTGACGTTGCAGGTCGGCGTGAGTCTGCCGCTGTTCACCCGCAACCGGCAGGACCGCGGCATCAGCGCGAAACAGGCGCAATCGGATGCGGTACAGGACGCGCATGAAGACGCTCGCCGCGCGCAGCGCGAAATGGTGGAGCGCACGGTGGCGACCTGGCAAGGCTGGGGACGGCAGATCCAGCGCTATCAGGAAACGCTGCTGCCATTGGACCGCGATCGCGCGAAAATCGCCTTGGCCGGCTATCGCGGCGGCGGTTCGTTCCAGCCGTGGCTGGATGCCCGCCGCGACGACATCGAACTGCGCGTGAGCTATGCCGAGGCGCTGGCCGCACGCGCACAGTTATGGGCAGCGCTGGCCTATCTGTTGCCGACACCGGAGACGACGCCATGAAGCGTGCAGCTGTGATTTTCGTCGCCGTGCTGGCAGCCGTTGTGCTCGTCGCATTGGGTTATCTCGGCGGTCGCCATTACGTTTCGGCTCCCGCCACGACGTCAGCATCCCCCGCAAGCGCACCGGGCGCAGCGGCCAAGCCCCTGTACTGGTACGACCCGATGGTGCCGCAACAGCACTTCAACAAGCCGGGTGTGTCGCCGATGGGCATGCAGATGGTGCCCAAGTACGCAGAGGCCGCCGGCACGGACAAGAGCACCGTGCGCATCGACCCGACGACCGTGCAAAACCTGGGCGTGCGTACCGCCGTGGTCGAGCGTCGCGTGCTGGGGTCGGCGATCCAGGTGCCCGGCACGATCACCTGGGACCTGCGCCAGGCCACCACGATCAGTGCGCGGGTTGATGCGGTGATCGTCAAGCTTGACGTACGCGCGCCATACACGATCGTCGCCGCCGGTGCGCCGCTGGCCGAGCTGTTGGCCCCGCAATGGAACAGTGCGCTGGCCGAATATGGTGCGCTCCAGCAGGCGCAATCGACCGATGCCAAGGCGTTGCGTGCCGCCGCGCGCGAGCGTCTGCAGGTACTCGGCCTGAGCGACATGGAGATCCGGGCCGCGCGTCACGGTGCGGGCGGTGCGATCACACTGCATGCGCCGCAGGCGAGCGTCGTCACCACGCTGGACGTGCGCGAAGGCCAGCGGGTCACTGCGGGCCAGACGCTGATGACGCTCAACGGCCTGTCCACCGTATGGGTCGAGGCGGCGTTGCCGCAGGCGGTGGCGGGTACCATGCGCGCCGGCACACCGGTCACGGTGCGCGCCGATGGGCTACCCGACCAGACCTTTCACGGCAACGTGGAAACCCTGCTGCCAGATATCGACAACGCCACCCGCACGCAGCGCGCGCGCATCGTGATCGCCAATCCCGACGGCGCGTTGAGCCCCGGCATGTTCGCCACCGTGCAACTCAACCCGACTCAGGGCGAGGCTGTGCCGGTAGTGCCCGACGACGCGCTGATCGCCACGGGCACCAACACGCGCGTCATTCTCGCCGAAGGGGATGGTCACTTCCGCGCCATAGCGGTGCGTGCCGGACGTGCGGCCGGCGGCTACACGGAAATCCTCGATGGCCTCAGCGGCGGCGAGAAGGTCGTGGTCTCCGGCCAGTTCCTGATCGATTCCGAAGCGAGCCTGTCCGGTGCGCTGGAACGCTTGAACGACGACGACGCGAAGCCGGTGCCGCCCGCGAGTGCACCCGTGTCAGGTATGCCCATGGCACCGGGAGACCAACGATGATTGCCGCCCTGATTCGCGCCGCGATCGCGCATCGCGTGTTCGTGCTGCTGGCCGCGCTGGCGTTGGCCCTGGCCGGCGTGTACTCGGCGCTGCACACGCCGGTCGATGCGCTGCCGGATCTGTCCGACACGCAGGTGATCATCCGCACCAGCTGGCCGGGGCAGTCGCCGCAGGTGGTCGAGGATCAGGTCACTTATCCGCTGGCGACCACCATGCTGTCGGTGCCCGGCGCGAAGACGGTGCGTGGTTATTCGTTCTTCGGCGACTCCTACGTTTACGTGCTGTTTGACGACAGCACGGATCTCTATTGGGCGCGTTCGCGCGTACTGGAGTACCTGAGCCAGATTCGCGGCAGTCTGCCCGCGGACGTCACGCCGGCGCTGGGCCCGGACGCGACCGGTCTGGGTTGGATCTACGAATACGCGCTGGTCGATCAAACCGGTCAGCACGACCTCGGCCAGTTGCGTGCGTTGCAGGACTGGTTTCTCCGTTATCAGTTGAAGACGGTGCCGGACGTGGCCGAGGTGACCAGCATCGGCGGCATGGAACGCGCGTGGCAGATCTTGCCCGATCCGCAGGCGCTAGCGGCGCGTGGCATTACCGTGGCGCAGCTGGTCGACGCAGTGCGTGCCGCGAACGGCGCCAACGGCGGCTCAGTGATCGAGCAAGGCGAGGCGGAAATGATGGTGCGCAGTGAGGGCTATCTGAAGAGCAGCGAGGCTTTCGAGAACGTGCCGATCATGGCCAACGCGAACGGCGTGCCGGTGCTGCTGCGGGACGTGGCGAAGGTGCGCCGTGGCCCCACATTCCGACGTGGCGTCGCCGAACTGGACGGTCAAGGCGAAGTCGCCGGTGGCGTGATCGTGCTGCGCACCGGCAAGAACGCCGAGGCCGCCCTCGCCGCGGTCAAGGCCAAGCTGACCGAACTCAAGCGCAGTCTGCCCGCCGGCGTGGAGATTGTGCCGACCTACGACCGCTCGAAGTTGATCGATGCGGCGGTGGAGAACGTCTGGGGCAAACTGCTGGAGGAGTTCCTCGTCGTCGCCCTGGTCTGCGTGCTGTTCCTGGGCCATCTGCGCTCGGCGCTGGTGGCGGTGATCACGTTGCCACTGGGGGTACTGGCCGCCTTCATCGTGATGAACCAGCAAGGCGTATCGGCCAACCTGATGTCGCTGGGCGGGATCGCCATCGCGATCGGTGCGATGGTCGATGCGGCGATCGTGATGATCGAGAATACGCACAAGCACCTGGAACACTGGCGCGACGCGCATGACGGCACGGAGCCGCAAGGTGCCGCCCGCTGGGCGCTGATCGCCGATTCCGCTACCGAGGTGGGACCAGCGCTGTTCGTGAGCCTGTTGATCATCGCGCTGTCGTTCGTGCCGGTGTTCGCGCTGCAGGGACAGGAAGGCAAGCTGTTCAAGCCGCTCGCGTTCACCAAGACCTATGCGATGGCGGCGGCGGCGGGACTGGCGGTGACGCTGGTGCCGGTGCTGATGGGCTACCTGGTGCGCGGACGCATCCGTGCCGAGCGCGACAATCCCATCAACCGTGTCTTGATGCGTGGCTATCGGCCGATTCTCGAAGCAGTGCTGCGCTATCCGAAGATGACTTTGGTGCTGGCCGGTGTGCTGTTCCTCAGCGCCGTCATCCCGATGAGCCAACTCGGTAGCGAGTTCATGCCTGCGATGGACGAAGGCACGCTGTTGTACATGCCCACCGCATTGCCGGGCTTATCGGCGGGCAAGGCGTCCCAGTTGTTGCAGCTCACCGATCGCATGATCAAGACGGTGCCCGAAGTCGCGCATGTGTTCGGCAAGGCCGGGCGTGCCGACAGCGCGACCGATCCGGCGCCGCTGGAGATGTTCGAGACCACCATCACCTTCAAGCCGAAAGACCAGTGGCGGCCTGGCATGACGATGGCCAAGATCAAGGCTGAGCTGAACCAGGCGGTGCACGTGCCCGGTCTAACCAATCTGTTTGTGCCGCCGCTGCGCAACCGCATCGATATGCTTGCCACCGGCATCAAGAGCCCGATCGGCATCAAGGTACTGGGTAATGATCCGACCACCCTGCAGACGGTGGCCGACCAGATTGAAGCCGTCGCCCGCAACGTGCCTGGTGTCGGCTCGGCGATTGCCGAGCGGGCCGCCAGTGGGCGCTATGTGGACGTACATATTCGCGGCCTCGATGCCGCACGCTATGGGCTCACGCAGGAGCGCGTGCAGCAGCTGATCGCCACGGTGGTCGGCGGCGACCCGATTGGGCAGACCGTGGAAGGGCGCGAGCGCTATCCGATCGTGATGCGCTATCCGCGCGCCGAGCGCGATTCGGTCGCTGCGCTGCGCCAGTTGCCGATCGTCGCCGCCAACGGTGCGCAACTCACCCTTGGCCAGATCACCGACATCAAAGTTGAGGCTGGTCCGTCGATGCTGAAGAGCGAGAACGGACAGCTCGCCACCTACGTGTACGTGGACAATGCCGGCCGCGACCTCGGCAGCGTGGTGGCCGATCTGCAACGTGCGGTCGCGCAGCAGGTGAAGCTGCCTGCGGGCGTCACTGTGGCCTGGTCGGGCCAGTTCGAGTATCTGGCCAGCGCCATGCAGCGGCTCAAGCTGGTGGTGCCGATCGCGCTGGTGATCATCTTCCTGTTGATCTACGCCGTGTTCCGGCGCGCGAGCGAAGCGGCGCTGATCATGGCCAGCGTGCCGCTGGCACTGGTCGGCGGCCTGTGGCTGATCTGGTTGCTCGGTCACGCGGTGTCGGTGGCCACCATCATCGGCTTCATCGCGCTGGCCGGTGTCGCCGCCGAGTTTGGGGTGGTGATGCTGCTGTACCTGCGCCACGCCTGGGACCGGCAGCTCGCGCTCGACCCGCACGCTGGACCGGCTGCACTGGACGAGGCGATCCGCGAGGGCGCGGTGAATCGCGTGCGGCCCAAGGCGATGACGGTGGCGGTGATCCTCGCCGGCCTGTTCCCGATCCTGCTCGGTCACGGCGCCGGTTCGGAAGTCATGCAGCGCATCGCCGCGCCGATGGTTGGCGGCATGCTCACGGCGCCGCTGCTGTCCATGCTGGTCATCCCGGCCGCGTTCCGTCTGTTGGTCCTGCGCCGATGGCGTCGGGCCAACCAGGCGACCGCTCCATTTCACTCCAACCCGCAAGGAAACTGACGTATGAAAAAGCATCTCCTCACCCTCGCACTCACCGGCGCACTGCTCACCACTGCCAACATAGTCGCGGCCCAGCAGATGGACCCGAATATGCCGGGTATGGCCGGGATGCACGAGTCCAAACCCGCCGACGCGCAGGGCACGGGCGTGGTCAAGGCGATCGATGCGACCAAGGGCACCATCACGTTGCAGCACGAAGCGATCGCCGCGATCGGCTGGCCGGCCATGACGATGACCTTCAAGGCCGACCCACCGGCGCTGCTGCAGAAGGTAAAAGTCGGCGACAAGGTGCAATTCACCCTGCATCCGGCGGGCATGGCCAGCACGGTGACGTCGATCACGCCGGCTCAGTAGTAAGCAGATGCGCGTGCGCCTGTGCGAGCAGGCGCACAGCTATGCCTGCCGAAGGAAATCCAGTGTCGGGCAGTGACCGCCACGAGGAACCTGCGCGCAGTCGGCGGCGAGCTGCACGAGTTCCGCCTCCAGCCGCCGCAGGTCCTCCAGCTTGCGGCGCACATCGAGGAGCTTGTGCTCAGTCAGTCGGCGTGTCTGCGCACAGGCCCGTTTACCTTTGAGCTGCAGCAGTCCGGCGATCTCCTCCAGCGTGAAGCCCATGGTCTTGGCGCGGCGGATGAACTGCAGGCGCGCCAGATCCTGATGTTCGTAGCGGCGCACGCCGCCCAGAGGCCGCTCAGGCTCATGCAACAGGCCCATACGCTGGTAATAGCGCACCGTCTCGACGTGCACGTCAGCGGCCAAGGCCAACCGGCCGATAGTGAGAGCAGAAGCCATGCTTGACTCCGTAGTTGGGTACGGGAGTTAGTATGCGCCCATGACTACGCTCCCGGCTAAATCGTCACTGCCCGCCATGGTCGTCGCGCTGCTCGCGGCGATCGGCGCATCGGTGTGCTGTGTCGTGCCGCTGGTGCTGGTGCTGCTAGGTATCAGTGGCGCGTGGATTGCCCATCTCACGGCGCTCGATCCCTGGCGACCATGGTTCATCGCGGCCACCTTGCTTTGCCTTGGTCTCGCGTTCTGGACGCTGTATGGGCCATCGTCGCGCTGCCGTACGGATGGCGTTTGCGTTGATCCGCTGGTCTTACGTCGACGCCGGCGCTGGCTATGGCTGGCTACGGCGTTGATCGTGCTTTTGTTGCTGTTTCCCTATGCCGTGGGCTGGTTTCTGTAGGAGATGATTGATGCGTAACTTGACAGCTGGAATGGTGGCAACCCTTTGGCTCGGCTTGGCGCATGCGGCGACGCCCACGACGGCGGTGCTGCATGCAGCGAACATGACCTGTCCCGCCTGCAACGTGACGATCGAGAAGGCATTGAGTCGCGTACCCGGCGTGACGAGCACGAAGGTCGATCTGAAAGCCGAGACAGTCACGGTGACGTTCGATGCGGATCGCACCACGGTGCCGGTGCTGGCGCGTACGGTCACCGATGCCGGTTTCCCGGCCACGGTGAAAGCCCATGGCGGTTGAGCCCATTCTGCAGAGCACGCTGACCTGTCCGCATTGCGGTCATCAGGTCACCGAGACCATGCCAACCGATGCCTGTCAGTTCTTTTACGACTGCACGGGTTGCGGCGAGCTGCTCCGGCCGAAAGCCGGTGACTGCTGCGTGTTCTGCTCGTACGGCGACGTCCCGTGTCCGCCGGTGCAGCAGCAGGCGCGCTGCTGCGGATAAGAGACATCATGGGTTGGTGATCGCAGCAGCGGCGGCTCGTGCCTCCCGCGCCTCGCGAAGAATGCCCACGGCCTCCTTGAGCACATAGACCGCGATGGCCGCACCAATAAACAGATCGGGCACGGCACTGTGCAGCAGGAGCACCAGTGCGCCGGACAGGATCACCGCCCCATTCGCGATGACATCGACCCGTGTGAAAAGCCATGTCGCGCGAAGGTGGACCTCGCCATGGCGGAAACGTCCCAGCAACCGCAACACCGTGGCGTTGACCATCAGAGCGACGAAGGCGATGCCCATCATCCATACACCTTCAGGGTGACTTCCCTTCATCACGCGCCATACCACGCCGAGCAAGACACCCAGCCCCAGGATCAGCAGCAGGATTCCACTCAGTTGTGCGGCGGAGGCCTTGAAGCGGGCGCTGCGTGCCCACGCCGCCAGACCGATGCCGTAGGCACAGGCGTCAGCCAGCATGTCCAGGGAATCGGCGATCAAGCCCATCGACTGGGCGATCAGCCCGGCGACGATGCCGACCACGAACATCGCGGCATTGAGTCCCAGGGCAAGACGCAGGATCCGACGCTCCGCCTCATTGGACACTTCTGCGTGGCAACCACACTCACTCATGCCGCATCGCCTTCAGTCCGCATGGGGGAGCACTTCCCTGGTCGTGGTGGATGACGGCAGCGGTCGGCGGCCGCGACGGATATTGAAGCCGAACCCGAAAGCCAGCAGCACCAGAACCGCCAGCTGGGCCAGCAAGGATTGCCAGGTCGGATAGATGCCCAGCAGTTCGATGTGCGGTACCGGCGCGACGCTCACCGCCACCCAGCCGGCCTCCTGCAGGGCGGCGACGCCCTTGCCGGTCAGCACGATGGCGAGCACGGCGATCAGCGCCGAACTGGCCGAGAAGAACGTGCCGATCGGCAGGCGCCGGCTGGTGCGCAGCAGCACCCAGGCGATCAGTCCCAGCACCGCGACACCGGCGGCGATGCCGCCGAGCAGCCACACTTCCTGACCGTCGTTCCACAGGGCGGCATAGAACAGGATGCTCTCGAACACCTCGCGGTACACCGAGATGAAGGCCAGCCCGAACAGGAACCACGCCGAACGCCGGTTGAGCGCGGCGGCCATCTTTTCCTTCAGATACGCCTGCCAGCGACCGCCGATACTTTTCTGGTGCATCCACAGACCGACCCCGAGCAGCACGAACGCCGCAAACAGCGACGATAGCCCCTCGGTCAACTCACGGCCGGCCCCACTGATGGAAATGGCATAGCTGGCGATTGCCCAAGTGATTCCCCCGGCGACCAGCGCGAGGCTCCAGCCGGCATGCACGTAACGCAGTGCTTCGGGTCGCGCGGCCTTGCGCAGGAACGCAAGCAGTGCGACCACGACCAGCAGGGCTTCCAGACCCTCACGTACCAGGATGGTGAAAGCCCCCAGGAAGATGGCGGCCGCATCGCCTGCGGCGTCGCTGGTGACTTCTTGCGCACGTACCAACAGACCATCGACCTCATCGGCCTGTTTCACCACCGACTCTACCGAGGGGCTGCTCGTCAGCGCGGTGCGATAGGCACCCATCGCCGTTTCAAGCTTGGCGCGCAGCGCGCCGTCGCGCGCATTGAGCTGCGGTTCGACCGGCTCCACGCCATCGAGGTAGGCGGATAGCGCCAGTTGGGCAGCTTGCGTCTTGGCACCGGCTCGGTAAGCCGTCAGGCTCGCCGTCAGCCGCGCCCGTGCCAGCGGAATACCCGTTAAAGCCTGCTGCTGGATGGCCTCAGGGTGGGCCCGCAGATAGCCAAGGATCGCCCGTGCGCGCTCCGCACCGAGCATGGGCGTCAACTGCGTGACGCGAGCACGCGACAGCTCCTTCAAATCAGCAACCTGCGCCCGTACGGCGGTGTCGTGCTGCCATGTATCGGCACCGGCGGCCGCTTCCTTCGCGTAAGCCAGCGAGCCCACGTAATACGCCAGCGCCCAACGATCATTGGAGGAAAGTCGCTGCGCGTAGCTCGCCATCGGCGTGCCTTCCACACCTTGGCTGATCACCTCGTATAACGACAGCGCACTGCGCTGATCGGCTCGTGTCTGGTCGGTGAAGTTCACCGGATGGGGCGACAGCTTCAGACCCGCTGGGCCGTCACCATGACCGGTCGCCCCATGACAAGCAGCGCACTGGTTCTGATAGAGCGCGGCTCCACGAGCCAGATCGGGAGCCTGTTCCGGCGCCGTAGGCATCGGGTAGGCTTGCAGCAAGGCATCGGCCAGCGCATGCGCCTGCATCGCCACCTGAGCGGGTGCGGCCTTGGCCTCCACGGAGGTCACCAGGGTATTGGCCCGCTGCATGAGTGCAGGCGTGGCAGCAATGGGTTTCAATGCGCTGATGCGCGATCGGGCCGTTGCCGTGAATTCCCGCATCTCGGCGTACTCGGACGCGCTGATCACCGCGCCATCCTTCACCGCACCAGCGTAGTCGGTCGCCAGGTAATCCAGCATCTGCCACGTTTGTGGAACGGTCGTAGTGGCATCCTGAGCCATCACCGTAAAGGTCGTCACACCGCACAGGAGTAGCGCCGCTATGGACAGTCTGCGCAAAGCACTGCGAATAAGAGTCGTTATCATTAATGCATGGTACTCGCCCTTCGATCGTTCGTCAGCAGTTGCTCGCCAGACAATGTTCTCGTTACCAAACGTGCCCCTCGCGTCGCAACGAACTCAACCCTGACGGTTAATTCGTTGCTTTCCGGCTCGTCCCCGCCAAATCTTCCAGAATTGGACAATCCGGATGATTATCGCCATGGCAGCGCCGGGCCAGATCCGTGAGCGTGGCGCGCATGGATTCCATTTCGCGGATCTTCTGTTCCAGTGCCCTGGCGTGTTGCAGCGCCAATTGCTTCACCTCGCTGCTCGCCCGTTGTCGATCGTCCCACAGACTTAGCAGTTGCTCGATTTCTTTGATCGAGAACCCCAGGGTTCGCGCACGCTTGATGAAGCGCAGGCGATGCAGATCGCTCTCGGCGTACAGGCGATAGCCGGCGAACGTGCGGCCTGCGGTCGGCATGAGTCCGATTGATTCGTAGTGACGAATCATCTTGGCGGTGACCGCGCTGGCGAGCGCGGCTTCGCCAATGGTGTGCAGTCCTTGGGCGCGTGCATCGGCGGCTTCGGGGCGTAGCGTAGGGCGTGGCATCGGTGTCTCCGGTCATTCCTTGTGGGCGTGGGGACGCCAGCGGCGCAGCAGCAAGGTGTTGCCCACCACACTGACGCTGGACAGTGCCATCGCGGCCCCAGCGATCATCGGATTGAGCATGCCCAGGGCAGCCAGCGGTATGCCGATCGCGTTATAGATGAAGGCCCAGAACAGATTCTGACGGATCTTGCGCGTGGTACGCCTCGAAATCTCGATTGCATCAGCAATCAGGCGCGGGTCGCTGCGCATCAGGGTCACCCCGGCGGTTTCCATCGCCACATCGGTGCCGGACCCCATCGCAAAGCCGACGGCGGCTGCGGCAAGCGCCGGCGCATCGTTGATGCCATCACCGACCATCGCGACATGGTTGCCGGCCTCGGTAAGTGCCGTGACAGCCTGCGCCTTCTGTTCGGGTAGCGTATCGGCGATCACGGTGTCGATACCCAGTTCAGTGGCGATGGCCTCGGCGGCGGCGCGGCGGTCACCGGAGATCATGACCGTGCGCAAGCCGAGTGCATGCAGCTGGGCGACGGCCTCGCGCGCGGTCGCACGCGGCGCATCGCGAAAGGTGAGAACGCCGCGCACCACGGTGCCTGTCGCACTGCGCTCGGCCAGCCATGCGGTCGTTTGCGCGCTGGCATCTAGCCCAAGGCCAATGCGTTCCATCACGCTGCGATCCACACCCAGTTCGTCCATCCAGCGTTCGCTACCCAGAACAAGTTCGCGGCCTGCCACGTAACCACGCACACCACGACCGACCACGGCCGCCACCTCCGTCGCCGGCACGATGCGGCGCTGACCGTCAGTCGCTGCCTGCAGCACAGCCTTTGCCAGCGGGTGCTCGCTGCCGGCCTGCAGACTGGCGGCATCGTCCAGCAGCGCGTTGTCGTCGCCACTGACCGCAAGGCGCTGCACCAGCGTTGGGCGACCTTCGGTCAGAGTGCCGGTCTTGTCGAAGGCGACAACGGTGACCGACCGCGCGACCTCAAGAACCTCGGCGTCCTTGATCAGGATGCCTGCGCGGGCGGCCACCCCGGTGCCGGTCATGATCGCTGTGGGCGTGGCCAGACCCAAGGCACAGGGACAGGCGATGACCAGCACGGCCACCGCATTGAGGATCGCGCGACTCCAATCGCCGGTACTCACACCCCATGCGAGCAGAGTGATGAGTGCCAAGACGATGACGACGGGTACGAAGACCGCGCTCACCCGATCCACGATGCGTTGAATAGGCGCCTTCTTGGCCTGGGCGTCCTCCACGGCACGAATGATCCGTGCAAGCCGGCTCTGCGCACCGACTGCCTCCGTGGCTAACACGAGCCGGCCTTCACCGTTGATCGCACCACCGATGACGGCATCGCCTGTGTGTTTGGCCACCGGCACGCTTTCCCCGGTGATGAGGGACTCGTCGACTTGTGAGATGCCTTCGAGCACAAGACCGTCGACCGGGATGCGTTCACCGGGAAGCACGACGACCACATCGTCCACGCGAATCTTCTCCAACGACACCCAGATTTCCTGATCGTCTTCGCGTCGACGCGCCTGCTCGGGGCGCAAGGCCTGCAGGGCGCGAATCGCTTCGGTGGTCTGTCGCTTGGCGCGTGCCTCCAGCCATTTGCCCAGCAGGATCAGGGTAATCAGTACGGCGGAGGCCTCGAAATACAGCGGCGCATGACTGACGCCGACACCATCGCGCAGCAAATGAAAGACGCTAAGACCGTAGGCAGCCGACGTGCCCATGGCCACCAGCAGGTCCATGTTGCCAGTGCGTGCCCGCACTGCCTTGTACGCCGCCCGGTAAAACCGGGCACCCAACCAGAATTGCACGGGCGTGGCCAACAGCCATTCCAGCCAGCCGGGCAGCATCAGGTGGATGCCCAGTGGCATGACCAGCATCGGTGCCATCAATGGCAGCGATAGCACCGCGGCCCACATCAGATGACGACGCTCCTTGGCGGCGCCGGCGGTCTTCGTCGGAGTCGGTACGGAAGATGATTCCGCATCCGCGATACTGGCCTGGTAACCGGCGTCCACGATCGCCTTGATCAACAATGCGACATCGGTCCCCGCGTTGATCGTGACGGCAGCCCGTTCGGTGGCCAGGTTGACGCTGCTCGCGATGACCCCCGGCACTGCACGCAGGGCGCGTTCGACGCGTCCCACACAGGACGCGCAGGTCATGCCTTCAATCCGCAGCGCCACCGAGTCGATGGCAACCTCGTAACCGGCGGCTGCCACGGCAGCGTGGAGGGCCGGCAACGCCTGCGGCGTGGATGTCCGCACCGTCGCCTGCTCGGTGGAGAGGTTCACCGTCGCATCGATCGTCCCGGCCACCGCCTTCAGGGCCCGCTCGACGCGCCCGACGCAAGAGGCGCACGTCATTCCGACAATACCGAAGCGGACAATGGATGGCGTGTCTGGAGAGGAAAGTGGTGTGGCGTGAGTGTTCATGAGGAGGAACTCCCGAGAGGGAGCGCCATCATGATGTCTCCCATCATGGGAAGGTCAAGCATGCCGGCTGAAAGCGCTGAGGCTTGACCTTCCCACCATGGCAAGCCTCATTCTTTTCCCCACTGGCAGCCTGCCTGACGATGGAGAGATCACCATGCAATTTTCAGTCGACAACATGACCTGCGGACACTGTGTCCGAGCCATCACCGCCGCCTTGCAAGACCTCGATGCCGACGCCAAGATCGATGTTGATCTGCTGAGTGGAAGGGTTCAGGCAGAAGGCAGTTTTACTTCGGTGGCCGCCGTCGCAGCGATGGAAGCGGCGGGGTATCACGCAACGTCTGAGATCAGCAATCAGGCTCCGTCGCCCTCCGAATCGTGCTGCGGGCACTGTCACACATGACCATGGAAGCAAGCTGATGTTGGATGGGGCGATATCAGCTGACGGGCTCCGCAGCCTTTGCCTGATAGACCCGCTCCCGCTTAAATGCCTTTCGCGTTGCGGCGTATCATATTGAAATTGACGACTTCGAGGGAGCGCCGCTATGGAGTCGATGCGTCTTGTCATTGTGGAAGACGATATCGCGATCAGCACACTCCTCGGCGATGTATTCA